>OJVO01000013.1_pt1 | contig 82908 bp, 81 predicted proteins | sample 1600151 | NCBI WGS metagenome assembly OJVO01 (sample SAMN04436869, study PRJEB24849) | human gut metagenome | biome: human gut; feature: NICU; material: stool | host: Homo sapiens | place: USA: Saint Louis, MO | collected 2011-09-15
CTGCCTGTCACGCAGGGGGTCGCGGGTTCGAGTCCCGTCCGTTCCGCCACTTATTAAGAGCCCTGAGCATTTGCTCAGGGCTTTTTTGTTTGATCTGTTCTCTATTATTGCTAATTCAGCAAAAATCCTCTGCATTAATCGCTCTTTTTCCTCTCAACACCATCAGCCATAATTTCATCCGTTAACCGAAATGAATAAATAACGAGGAAAATCATGGCAATCCCTGCATTTGGTCTTGGCACCTTCCGTCTGAAAGATGATGTTGTTATCGCATCCGTAAAAACCGCGCTGGAGCTGGGCTATCGTGCTATCGACACCGCGCAAATCTATGACAACGAAGCCGCAGTGGGTCAGGCTATCGCCGAAAGCGGCGTGCCGCGTGATGAGCTGTTCATCACTACCAAAATCTGGATCGAGAACCTGAGCAAAGACAAACTCATCGCCAGCCTGCAAGAAAGTCTGCAGAAGCTGCGCACGGACTATGTTGACCTGACGCTCATCCACTGGCCATCACCGAACGATGCGGTTGCCGTTGAAGAGTTTATGGCAGCCCTGATGGAAGCGAAGAAGCTGGGTCTGACCCGTCAGATTGGTATCTCCAACTTCACTATTCCACTGATGGAGCGCGCGATTGCCGCCGTTGGCGCTGAAAACATTGCGACCAACCAGATTGAACTCTCGCCGTATCTGCAAAACCGTAAAGTCGTCGACTGGGCACGTGAGCACGGCATCCACATCACCTCTTACATGACGCTGGCTTATGGTAAGGCGCTGAAAGATCAAGTGATTGCCCGTATCGCGGCGAAACATAATGCGACTCCGGCGCAGGTTATCCTGGCATGGGCGATGGGCGAGGGGTACGCGGTGATCCCGTCCTCGACGAAGCGTGATAACCTGGCCAGCAACCTGAAGGCGCTGGATCTGCAGTTGGATGATGAAGATCGACAGGCGATCGCTGCGCTGGATTGCAACGATCGGCTGGTGAGCCCGGAAGGTCTGGCGCCGCAGTGGGATTAATCACTCGCTACCGGTATGCCGTTCACCCTGCCGCCCGAGAAGGTATTACGACAGCTCCTTCGGGAGCTGTTTTACGTGGTCGCTCAGAAAATCAATAAATGCCCTGATGCGAGTGCTGACCGCCCGGTCGCTGTAATAGACGGCACTGAAAGGCATTTCCACCGGTAAGCGCTTATCGGCCAGTAGCTCGACAAACTCTCCGCTGGCAATCTCTTTATCCACCATGTAATCCGACAGGCAGGCAATACCGTTGCCGGTCAGGCACAGCTGCTTGAGCGTTTCGCCGCTATTGGATGACACCGCCGCTTCGATCTCTAACAGCTGGCCATCGCAACAGGAGACCGGCCAGATATTCAGCGATACCGGCTCGGTGAAGCCGAGGCAGTGATGCTGTTTCAGATCGGATGGATGCTGCGGCATACCGTAGCGCGCGACATAGTCGGGCGAGGCGACGATCTTACGATAGCTGGTAAACAGCGGTCGGGCGCGCAGGCTGGAATCCGTTAAGGTCCCGGCCCGAATGGCCACATCCACTTTCCGTTCAATCAGATTGATAAACGTCTCAGACGAGACGAGCGACAGCGTCATTTCCGGGTAGCGCTCGCGAAATGGCTTCACCAGCGGCATGAGAAAATGCAGCATCACCGGCGTCGCGGCATCTACCCGCAGCAGGCCCCGCGGCGTCGTGCGCGTCTCCAGCAGATCGTTCTCTGCCGCCGCCATTTCCTGCAAGACCACCTGCATCCGGCGAAAGTAGCGCTCGCCTTCTTCTGTCAGGCTGAGCTGGCGGGTGGTCCGATTGAGCAGGCTTACGCCTAGCTTTGATTCCAGCTTTTTGACCGCCCGGCTGACGGCGGAGTTGGCCTGTCCGAGCTGCTCGGCCGCCCGGCTGAAACTCCCGCTTTCCACCACCGCCACAAAGATGGCGATCTCCTCTGATGTGGCTCTCATTATTGCACCTATAGCAAAATTCTATTGATACTTTGATAGTTTTTGTTATTTATACAACCCTTCATACTACGTGTCATCTTAATCCTGATGCTACGGAGTAAATTATGCCACTGGCGCTATTTGCCTTAACTATCGGTGCCTTCGCAATTGGCACCACTGAATTTGTGATTGTCGGCCTGGTCCCGACCATTGCTCAGCAACTCTCTATCTCCCTGCCTTCGGCGGGACTGCTGGTCTCTATCTACGCGCTGGGCGTGGCGATCGGCGCCCCGGTACTGACGGCGCTGACCGGGCGTATGCCGCGTAAACAGCTGCTGCTGGCGCTGATGGTGCTGTTTACGGCGGGTAACATACTGGCCTGGCAGGCCCCTGGCTATGAAACGCTGATCCTGGCGCGACTGCTGACTGGTCTGGCGCACGGCGTGTTCTTTTCTATCGGCTCGACAATCGCCACCAGCCTGGTGGCAAAAGAGAAAGCAGCCTCGGCCATCGCCATTATGTTCGGTGGCCTGACGGTCGCGCTGGTGACCGGCGTTCCCTTTGGCACCTTTATTGGCCAGCATTTCGGCTGGCGGGAAACCTTCCTCGCGGTATCGATTCTCGGGGTGATTGCGCTAATCAGCAGTCTGATTCTGGTGCCGAATAATATTCCGGGCCGCGCCAGCGCCAGCCTGCGCGATCAGCTGAAATTATTAACCCATCCGCGCCTGCTGATGATCTACGCCATTACCGCGCTGGGCTATGGCGGCGTGTTTACCGCTTTTACCTTCCTGGCGCCGATGATGCAGGAGCTGGCCGGCTTCAGCCCGTCAGCGGTGAGCTGGATCCTGCTGGGCTATGGTGTCTCGGTGGCTATAGGTAACGTGTGGGGCGGCAAACTGGCCGATAAGCATGGCGCCGTCTCCGCGCTGAAGTTTATCTTCGCCGCGCTGATGCTACTGCTGCTGGTCTTCCAGCTGACCGCCAGCGTTCACTATGCCGCGCTGGCGACAGTGCTGGTGATGGGCGTTTTCGCCTTCGGCAACGTGCCGGGTCTGCAGGTCTATGTGGTGCAAAAAGCAGAGCAGTATACCCCGGGGGCTGTCGACATCGCTTCCGGCCTGAATATTGCCGCCTTTAACGTCGGCATCGCGCTGGGGTCGATCGTCGGCGGACAGACGGTCGAGCGGTACGGTCTGGCGCAGACGCCGTGGATTGGCGCGATGATTGTGCTGGTCGCTTTGCTGTTGGTGGTCCTGAGCGGACGTTTAGATAAATTGCCACGCCGTTCGGCAGCGCTTTCTCCCGAAGGCTAAGGGTTTCTCGCAATTTGCATTGAAAGTGTATGGGAAAATCCCTATAACAGAATAACCAGTCGTCGTCGGGCTGGTTTCTGTTATCGAGGATTAATGCCCAAATTGCGAAAGAACACCTACGCCATGCGCTATGTCGCCGGACAACCTGCGGAGAGAATATTGCCTCCGGGGGCGTTTGCGGGCGTGAGCCCGGTTTATCCCGCCGGTACGCCATTAAGCAGCGATGAGAAGATCCGCGTGCTGGTATGGAATATCTTCAAGCAGCAGCGCGCAGAGTGGCAGTCGGTCCTCAAAAATTTCGGCAAAGATGCGCATTTGGTCCTGTTGCAGGAGGCGCAAACTACCCCAGAACTGGTTCGGTTCGCGACTTCAAACTATCTGGCCGCCGATCAGGTGCCGGCGCTGGTATTGCCGCAGCATCCTTCCGGCGTAATGACGCTGGCCTCCGCGCACCCCATCTATTGCTGTCCGCTGCGCGAGCGCGAGCCTATTTTGCGATTGCCGAAATCGGCGTTAGTGACCGTTTATCCGCTGCCGGATGCGCGGTTGTTGATGGTAGTCAATATCCATGCCGTCAACTTTAGCCTTGGCGTCGACGTCTACAGCAAACAGCTGCTGCCAATTGGCGATCAGATCGCCCATCACAGCGGGCCGGTGATCATGGCCGGCGACTTCAATGCCTGGAGCCGGCCGCGGATGAATGCGCTGTACCGCTTTGCGCGTGAGATGTCGTTACGCGAAGTTCGTTTCTCAGACGATCAGCGCCGCCGCGCGTTTGGTCGTCCCCTCGATTTTGTGTTCTACCGTGGGTTAAGCGTGCACGATGCTTCCGTGCTGGTGACCCGCGCCTCCGACCACAACCCGCTACTAGTCGAATTCAGTCCCGGCAAGCCTGATTAATTTAAGGTTGGTCAGGCCTGCCATGGGGCAGGCCTGCGCATGCATGGTGCTGCCTTTTATTACTCAAAAAAAACCGTAAGGACAAGACAACATGACAACACGCTCTCACCATGACAACGTCGAAAAGCAGTTCGGCTCCCAGGCCAGCGCCTATCTGACCAGCGCCGTACACGCCTCTGGTCGCGATCTGCAGCGGCTGGCGGAACGGCTGGCTGATTTTCCTCAGGCGAAAGTGCTGGATATGGGCTGCGGGGCAGGGCACGCCAGCTTTACCGCGGCGGGACAGGTTGCCGAGGTGACCGCCTATGATTTATCGAGCCAGATGCTGGAGGTCGTTGCCACCGCGGCAAAGGAGAAAGGTTTTAGCAATATCGTGACCCAGCAGGGGTACGCCGAAACGCTGCCGTTCGCTGATGCCAGCTTTGATGTGGTGATTAGCCGCTACTCCGCTCACCACTGGCATGACGTTGGCCAGGCGCTGCGTGAGGTGAAACGTGTTCTCAAGCCGGGCGGGGTGATTATCGTGATGGACGTGATGTCGCCGGGTCATCCGGTACGTGATGTCTGGCTGCAGACGGTGGAAGCCCTGCGCGACACCTCGCATGTGCGTAATTATTCCAGCGGCGAGTGGTTGACGCTGGCGACTGAAGCGGGGCTGGTGGTTAACCAGTTGTTGACCGATCGCCTGCCGCTGGAGTTCAGTTCATGGGTGACGCGGATGCGTACTCCTGAGCCGCTGGTGGAGGCGATTCGCTTATATCAGCAGAGCGCTTCGGCGGAGGTCAAAGCGTACTTCGAGTTACAGGAGGACGGATCGTTTACCAGCGATACCATTCTGTTCGAAGCGCATAAAGCGGTTTAATTTAGGCAACAAAAAAGGCACCGGGGAAGTCGGTGCCTTTTTGTCGAACCAGAGGTATCAGGACTCTGGTCGATCGCTGTTTTTCACAAACAACGTTAGCTGATCGCCTGGGCGCAGGTTGTCGGTATCGCTGTTCCAGCGCATCACGTCGCGAATATTAACGCCGTGACGTTTGGCGATGCTCGACAGCGAATCGCCTTTACGAACGCGATAGGTGATGCTATCGCTGTTGTTCGCCAGACGCTGGGCGCTGCTGCCTGCGCCAATAACCAGATTCTGCCCAACCTTTAATCCAGAGCCGCGCAGGTTATTCCACTGCTGCAGATCGCGGGTCGTCACACCAAGACGGGAAGCTATCCCGGAAATGGTGTCGCCGGAACGCACCTTATAGCTACGGCTGGTCAGCGGCGTATTGTCCGCGAGCTGCGTCGGCTGCACGGCGGCAATGTCGCCAGAGGCCAGCGATTCACGCAGCTGTGCGGCGTGCTTCTGCGGCACCATGACGTACTTTGGCCCGCTCGCGCCCAGCGTTGACCCTTTTACGCCCGCATTGAACGTCTTCAGCTTGCTGACCGGCATACCGGCCATGTCCGCGAGCTGAGAAATATCAACCGGACTGTCGAGGCGAACGCGCGCCAGCGCACGGCTTTCATCAGCCGTAGGCAGCTTTACGCCGTAACGTTTGCTGTTTTTGAGAATGTCGCTCAATGCCAGCATTTTCGGGACGTAGATTTTCGTTTCATGCGGCAGAGACAGCGACCAGAAATCGGTGGGTTTGCCACGCGAACGGTTCGCTTTTACTGCCTTCATGACCCGGCCTTCGCCGCTGTTATAGGCTGCGACCGTTAACAACCAGTCGCCGTCGAACATTTTGTTCAGACGTTGCATCATGTCCAGCGCCGCGGTAGTAGACGCGACGACATCACGACGCGCATCGTAACTGCGGGTCTGTTTTAAACCATAATTGCGCCCTGTGCTCGGAATGATCTGCCAAATGCCTGCGGCATTGGCGCCAGACGTCGCGTGTGGGTCAAAAGCGCTCTCCACTATGGGTAGTAATACCAGTTCCATTGGCATGTTACGTTTCTTAACCTGCCCGGCTATCCAGTACATATACGGCTCTGCCCGTAAAGTTACATCGTGGAGATAGCTCTTATTTCTTAAGTACTTCTGTTTCTGTTCGCGAATCCGGGGATTATCCGGTATTCCCATCTTTAGCTCGTCGCCTATGGAAGTCCACAGATCCTGGTCTTGCGCGTAGAAGGTTCCATCATCTAACCAGCGCGCTTGACTTGTGAACTTGCCTGCTTCCCCTTGACCAGCCGCAGAAAGGCTCTGTGCTCGCTGTTCGACGGTGCCATCGTGCTTAGACGCCTGGCACCCCACCAGCAGGACAGAGGCGAGTAATATCGCTCGTGCCTTCATGTGTGTGTCAATAGTTGCTTAAAAGACGACCAAGGATAACGGCGAAGTTGGCCGATGACAAGAATTAAATATCAGAAGTCATCTTTCTTTGACCTTAACCATGCAAATCGCGCCACAGAGTGTTGCAAATTTGTTTCTTTGTTAATTTTATCAATTAAATCAATATCATTTACGCGTAAAAATAAATTTATACGCCGCTCATTTTTCAGAGTTACGGGTAGTGTTTTTTGTTTTTTTGCACGTAACTCATTAACTTTATGATAGTAATCGTTTATGTCCCTATCATCTGGCAGGATACTCAATGCAAACTTCATATTCGCTAACGTATATTCATGTGCGCAACATATGAGGGTTTCTTCAGGAAGGGCATTAATTTTCATAAATGATTGATACATCTGCTCTGCTGTACCTTCGAACAGCCTTCCGCAGCCGCCGGAAAACATCGTATCGCCACAGAACAGATAAGGTTCGCTGTAGTAACAGATATGTCCTAATGTGTGACCTGGCGTAGAGAAAATGGAAAAATCGTGCCCGAGAATTGACAGCCGATCGCCATCGCCTACCACCTGAGTGACGCCTTTATCCTGGGTTTCCGCCGGCCCGTAAACCACTATAGAAGGGAATTTTTCACGTAATTGTTTTACGCCGCCGACGTGATCCTGATGATGATGGGTCAGTAAAATAGCCTCGGGCTGCCACTGGTTTTCCTCGATGGCCGCCAGAACCGGCGCGGCTTCGCCTGGATCTACGATGATGCAGCGGCCGTTATTCTCACTGAGAACCCAGATGTAGTTGTCCTGAAACGCGGGAATACTGATAAGATTCATAAATTACCTCTAAAGCGTAGCGGAAGGTGGCAATGAAGCCGGCAAGGATACCTCACACAGTGACAGCGCCTGAGCATTGGTCCAGTATGCCGTGGGGCGAATACTATCGCGAAACGCTGGAGCAGCAGATGAAACCGTGGCTGGCTAAATTATATGGCTTTCATCTGCTTAAGATTGGCAATCTGAGCGCGGAAATCAATACCGAAGCTTGCGCCATCTCGCACCAGGTGAATGTCTCGCTGGCGGGAAATCCAATGCAGGTCCGGGCTGACCCGCTGCATTTACCCTTTGCCGAAAAGTCCGTTGACGCCTGCCTGCTGGCGCACACCCTGCCGTGGTGTAGCGATCCGCATCGTCTGCTGCGGGAAGCCGATCGTGTACTGATCGATGATGGCTGGATGATCCTGACCGGGTTTAATCCGGTCAGCCTGATGGGGTTGCGTAAGCTGGTGCCGGTCCTGCGCAAAGGAACGCCTTATAATAGCCGTATGTTTACGCTGATGCGCCAGCTGGACTGGCTGGCGCTGCTCAACTTTGAAGTGCTGCACTATGGACGTTACCAGGTTTTGCCCTGGTCGCGCCATGGCGGCAAATTGTTGAGCACCCATCTGCCGGCGCTGGGCTGTTTGCAATTGATTGTCGCCCGCAAACGGACCATTCCGCTGACGCTCAATCCGATGAAATCCGGCAAAGCGAAAACTCAGCTGCGGCCGGCGGTGGGCGCCACCCGGCAGTGGCGCAAAGGGCAGAATTAACTCTCAGGCAGGTAGCCGACATCGTCCAGTGTGGGGTGGGAGGCCGCCGCGCGCGCCAGCTCGTCGCAGCGTTCATTTTCAGGATGGCCGGCGTGGCCCTTTACCCATTCCCATTTAATTTTATGCTGGCCAAGCGCGGCGTCCAGCCGCTGCCAGAGGTCGACATTTTTCACCGGCTTTTTCTCTGCCGTTTTCCAGCCGCGCTTTTTCCAGTTGTGGATCCACTGGGTGATCCCCTGACGAACATACTGGCTGTCAGTGCTGAGCACCACTTCGCAATGCTCTTTTAACGCTTCCAGGGCAACAATTGCCGCCATCAGTTCCATGCGGTTATTGGTGGTCAGACGGTAGCCAGCGCTGAAGGTTTTTTCGTGCTGGCGGTAGCGCATGATGGCGCCGTAGCCGCCAGGTCCTGGATTACCCAGGCAAGAGCCGTCGGTGAAAATTTCTACCTGTTTGAGCATCTCTGGTAGACTTCCTGTAATTGAAATCGATTTGTAAACGATAAGTCTGACATAAATGACCGCTATGAGCACTGCAATTACGCGCCAGATTGTTCTCGATACCGAAACCACCGGTATGAACCAGATCGGGGCACACTACGAAGGACACAAGATCATTGAGATCGGCGCCGTGGAGGTGATCAACCGCCGCCTGACCGGTAACAATTTTCACGTCTATCTGAAGCCCGATCGGCTGGTAGATCCTGAAGCATTCGGCGTACACGGGATCGCCGATGAGTTCCTGCTGGATAAACCTACCTTTGCCGACGTGGCTGATGAGTTTATGGATTACATCCGCGGCGCGGAGCTGGTGATCCATAACGCCTCGTTCGATATCGGCTTTATGGATTATGAATTCAGTAAGCTAAACCGCGGCATCGGAAAAACCGAGACCTTTTGTAAAATCACCGACAGTTTGGCGCTGGCGCGGAAAATGTTTCCAGGCAAGCGCAACAGCCTCGATGCGCTATGTTCGCGTTACGAAATAGACAACAGCAAGCGTACGCTGCACGGGGCGTTGCTCGATGCCCAGATCCTTGCCGATGTCTATTTGATGATGACCGGCGGCCAGACTTCGATGGCGTTCTCTATGGAAGGCGAAAGCCAGCAGCAGGCGGGAGAGATGGGAATTCAGCGCGTCGTCCGCGCCGGCAGTCAGTTACGCGTGGTTTATGCCTCAGATGAAGAACTGGCGAACCATGAATCCCGCCTCGACCTGGTACAAAAGAAAGGCGGAAGCTGCCTGTGGCGTGCCTGATAGCCACTAAAATGAATTAAAAGTAGGCGGTTGGGTGATTTTTGCAGCAAACGATTCAAAATGGTAGAAAAAGCGTTGACGGGGTAGAGGGGAATCCGTAATATTCGCCTCGTTCCCAACGGAACAACAACGCGGAGCGGTAGTTCAGTCGGTTAGAATACCTGCCTGTCACGCAGGGGGTCGCGGGTTCGAGTCCCGTCCGTTCCGCCACTATTCAGAAAGCCTGAATCAGCAATGATTCAGGCTTTCGTCGTTTTCGTCGCCGAATTTCAGCGCGCCTCTTGTTCCTCCTGCATGCACTGCATAAATACCCGCATTGCCGGACTGATAGCCTTCCCGGCATGGTGGGCGCAGAGCGCATGGATCGTCAACGGCGTCTCGCTGAATGGCAGCTCAACCAGCGTCCCGCGCTTGAGCTCGTCCTCCACCGCAAAGCGTGGCAGAAAACTCACTCCCAGATTTCCCGCCACGCACTGCTTGATACTCTCAATACTCCACAGCTCAATGGTGTTCTCCAGAGTAATTTCGCGCTGGCGCAGGGTGCTTTCAAAAATCTGCCGGAACACGCACTGGGGTTCGTTGATGATAAAGCTCAGCGGGATATGCTGCCGCGGGCGCATGAAGTCTACCGGCGCCTGCTCGACCGATGCGACCAGCGCCAGCGACTGCTGGCCAAGCTCCATTATCGTGAGCGCGTCATCGTTACCCACCCGGTAAAACACACCCAAATCGACCTCGTCGGCAAGCAACGCATCGCGGATGCTGTAGCAGTTGAGCGACTGCAGCGACAGGCGCACTTTCGGAGCGCGTTGCTTAAAACGCTGCAGCACCCGCGGCATTTTATACGCCAGCAGCGTTTCGCCAGTGGCGACGCGAAGTTCGCCGCCGGGCTCATCGTCCTGGCGTGCCGCCTGACGAATCGAGGCCATCACTTTAGTCAGGTCGTAGACATGCGGCAGGACCTTCTTACCGGCGGCGGTGAGACACATCCGCCGGCCGATTTTCTCAAACAGCGGAATGGCAAGCTCCTGCTCCAGCTGCTGGATATGAAAAGTCACGGTGGACTGAGTGCAGCATAGTTTCTGCGCCGCGCGCAGAAAGGAACCTTCTTCGACAACAGTTTTGAAGGTGATGAAGCGTCGCAGATCCATATTTCCTCTTTGTATCGATATTATCGAAGCGAGAATGAAAAAATATTCATTTTTTTAAATTATCAGCTTCGGGTAGTGTCTGCCAGACAAGAGGAGAAAACCCGTGACACCTACCCTGATTAGCGCCTTTTTAACTTACACTTTGATCACCGCCCTGACACCCGGGCCCAACAATATCCTGGCGCTGAGCAGCGTCACCTCCCATGGTCTACGCCGCAGCCTGCGGGTGCTGGCCGGGATGAGCGTCGGGTTTATTATCACTATGTTGATTTGCGCGGCTTTAACCTTTTCGCTGGTTGAACTCGACTCACGCTTTACCCTGGTATTGGGATGGATTGGCGCGGCGTACATCCTGTGGCTGGCCTGGCAGATTGCCAAAAGCAAACCGGCGACAGGGACGCCGAGTGTAGAACCGGTAGGCTTTTGGGCGAGTCTGGGGCTACAGTTCGTCAACGTTAAAATTATTCTGTATGGCATCACCGCGCTTTCTACCTTTGTTCTGCCCGTTACTCGCGAGCCTGTTTGGCTTATCAGCGTGAGTCTGCTGCTGGCGGCGATTGGCGCGCTGGGAAATCTGTGCTGGGCGCTGGCGGGGCATCTGTTTCAGCGCCTGTTTTTGCTGTACGGGCGGCAACTGAACTGGATGCTGGCAGCGTTATTGGTCTACTGTGCTGTGCGGATCGTGGTGGAATAAAAAGGGAGCGCAGCGGCTCCCGAAGGGTGATTAGCCGATCGTGAAAGGATCGGCATCGCGCCAGGCGGGGAATTTTTCACGATATTCCTGAAGGGCGCTCAGCGACAGCTCGGCATCAAGACGAGTGGCCTGATGCGGATCGGCGGTGGCGATAATCTCCCCCTGGGGATTGATAATCCGACTATCGCCGCGGTAATGATGGCCGTTGCCGTCAGTGCCAACCCGGTTACAGCCGGCGACATAGGCCTGGTTTTCAATCGCGCGGGCGATCAGCAGCGACTGCCAGTGCAGCGAGCGCGGCGCCGGCCAGTTGGCGACATACAGCGCCAAATCATAGTCGTTCTGATTACGCGACCATACCGGAAAGCGCAGGTCGTAACAGACCAGCGGCAGGATCCGCCATCCACGCCATTCAAAGACCACGCGCTGGTTTCCGGCCTCATAGTGATGATGTTCATCGGCCATACGGAACAGGTGCCGTTTATCATAATGGTGCACCGTACCGTCAGGCTCGACCAGCAGGAAGCGGTTAACAGCGCCGTGTTCAGTTTGCAGCGCAGCGCTGCCGGCAATCAGCGCCTGGGATTGCGCAGCCCGGGCATGCATCCACTCCACCACGTCGGCCTCGGGTAAAGACTGTTTTGCCGCTTCCATGGCAAAGCCGGTGGTAAACATCTCTGGTAAAACAATCACATCGCGCCCGGTGATTCCTTCCAGTTGGCGATCAAAATGGCGCAGGTTGGCAGGGCCGTCCATCCAGACCAGCGGTTGTTGCAACAGCGAAATTTTCAGGCCAGGCACAATGGTCAACTCCATTCTCATGAGGGGGTTAGGTTAACTGTAACACCATATCAGCCGCGCGGCGGTCCGCGGAATATTTTGTTAAAAAAATGCTACTGATGGAAACGAAAGGGGAGGAGAGGGCGAAAAAAAGGCGGGGAAAGTTCCCCGCCCGGCGTGTGATGTGGTAGTGGTTTTATTATGCAGCTTCAACTTTACGAACTTTTTCCGGCAGCTTTACCGGCTTTGTCGCCAGCTCCTCTGGCGCAAAGTCGTCGACGTTAATGCTGCGCAGACGGCTATGCTCTGCACGGGTAAGAATGGCGGCCTCATCCTGACTGATTAATCCTTTGGCCAGCGCGTTGTGGGCCAGCTCATCCAGACGGGTGAACGGCAGATTTTTACCCAACTCTTTGCAGATCCGCTGGTGGATAGGATCGGCCGCCATCACTTCCAGCAGGGCCTCTTCCAGCAGGCCTACCGGGTTATGCTCGCTCGGCGTCAGATACTGACCGCGACCGATGCGGGAGCGCGTGGCGCTGGGCACCTGCAGAATTTTGGCGACCTGGTGGTCCAGCCTATCCGACGGCGCATGATGATGACGGCCGGTCGGGAAGATGACCAGGCGCATTACGCCTGCCACCAGACGGTTCGGGAAATTGTCCAACAGATCGTCAATGGCTTGCTCGGCCTGGTGCAGCGCGTCCTGTACCCCCCAGTGAACCAGCGGCAGATCGGCTTCATTGCGTCCTTCATCGTCATAGCGTTTCAGCACCGCCGAGGCCAGGTACAGCTGGCTTAACACATCTCCCAGACGGGCGGAGATACGTTCGCGTCGCTTGAGGCTGCCGCCGAGCACCGCCATTGAGACGTCTGACAGCAGTGCCAGGTTGGCGCTCAGACGATTCATTTGCTGATAGTAGCGACGGGTGGCGTCACGAGTCGGCGCGCTGCTGGTGCGCCCGCCGGTCAGGCCCAGCCAGAAACTCCGCACTTTATTACTGCCGACATGGCCGATGTGTTTGAACAGCAGCTTGTCATAGGCGTTCAGGTCATTATTCTGCGCGGCGGCCATCTCCTCCAGTACGTACGGATGGCAGCGAATCGCCCCCTGACCGAAGATCATCATGCTGCGGGTCAAAATGTTTGCGCCTTCCACGGTGATGGCGATAGGCGCGCCCTGATAGGCCCGGGCGAGGAAGTTGCCTTCGCCCAGCATAATGCCTTTCCCGCCGGTAATATCCATCGCGTCGATAATGGAGCGCTGGCCGCGGTGGGTGCAGTGATATTTCACGATAGCGGACAGCACTGCAGGTTTCTCGCCGAGCATGATGCCGTAGGTGATCAGCGACGCCGCAGCGTCCATCACATAGGCGTTACCGGCGATACGCGCCAGCGCCTCTTCAATCCCTTCCATTTTGCCGATGGAGATTTTGAACTGGCGGCGAATATGGGCGTAAGCGCCAGTCGCCATGGCAACGGATTTCAGACCACCGGTGGCGTTGGACGGCAGAGTAATACCGCGGCCGACCGATAGACATTCAACCAGCATGCGCCAGCCCTGACCGGCCATGCTTGGGCCGCCGATGATGTAATCGATAGGCACGAAGATATCTTTGCCGCGGGTTGGACCGTTCTGGAACGGCACGTTCAGCGGGAAGTGGCGACGGCCGATTTCCACGCCCGGGGTGGAGGTGGGGATCAGCGCGCAGGTGATACCCAGCTCTTCTTCTCCGCCCAGCAAACGATCCGGGTCAGAGAGTTTGAAAGCCAGCCCCAGCACGGTGGCGATAGGCGCCAGCGTGATATAACGTTTGTTCCAGGTCAGGCGCATCCCCAGCACCTGTTGACCCTGCCAGTCGCCCATGCACACCACGCCGGTATCCGGGATGGCGCCGGCGTCAGAGCCCGCTTCCGGGCTGGTGAGAGCGAAGCAAGGGATTTCCAGGCCGCGTGCCAGACGCGGTAGATAATGATTCTTCTGTTCTTCGGTACCGTAATGCTGCAGCAGTTCGCCCGGGCCCAGCGAGTTCGGGACGCCGACGGTGATCGCCAGGATGCCGGAGACGCCAGAGAGTTTCTGCAGTACTCGTGCCTGAGCGTAAGCGGAGAACTCAAGTCCGCCATACTCTTTCTTAATGATCATCGCGAAGAAGCGGTGCTCTTTCAGATAGGCCCACAGCTCCGGCGGCAAATCGGCCATTTCGTGGGTGATGGCGAAGTCGTTAGCCATCCGGCAGGCTTCTTCAACTGGGCCGTCGAGGAAAGCTTGTTCTTCGGCGGTCAGCCGCGGCTGCGGATAGTTATGTAACTTTTGCCAGTCAGGATTGCCGCGAAACAGATCGCCTTCCCACCAGGTGGTGCCGGCGTCGATGGCTTCTTTTTCCGTGCGCGACATCGGCGGCATCACCTTGCGGAATGTGCGAAACGCCGGTGCGGAAATCATGGATTTACGCATAGGCGCAAAGTTAAACGGCAACAGTATGATCGCCAGAGGCAGCAGCAGCCAGATATTCCACACTCCGGCCGCGCCGAGCGCCGCGGTCCAGGCGAGCAAAATCACGCTGCTGAGCAGCAGGCTGACCCGGTGATAGAAGAGCGCGCCGAGTAAAACGACGGTTGCAACAATACTCAAAATCATCATAGAGAAATGCTCCCTGAGCTTGTAGGAGGTCTGACCACTTGTGATGTATTGGTTGTAGTGCATGCGTTTTTATTTAGCAATGTGTTTACAAAATAATTACAACCTTGCTCACATTGTTGTATGCAAAAGCGGCACATAAAATCAAAAGAGCGAGGGATAACGCTGCCTGCTGCTTCTCGCTTCGACGGCTATCCGGTACACTGCCGGGGTTATTCCACTCATACTGAAGGATTATCCTCATGTACCAGGATCTTATTCGTAACGAACTGAACGAAGCCGCGGAAACGCTGGCTAACTTTCTGCAGGACGAAGCCAATATCCATGCTATCCAGCGTGCCGCTGTCCTGCTGGCGGATAGCTTTAAGGCGGGTGGGAAAGTGCTGTCCTGCGGTAACGGCGGTTCCCATTGCGATGCGATGCATTTTGCGGAAGAGCTGACCGGACGTTATCGCGAAAACCGCCCGGGTTACCCGGCCATCGCGATCTCCGACGTCAGCCACCTCTCCTGCGTGAGCAATGATTTTGGCTATGAGTATGTGTTCTCCCGCTACGTTGAATCCGTTGGCCGCGCAGGCGATGTGCTGCTCGGTATCTCCACGTCTGGCAACTCCGGCAACGTGATTAAGGCCATTGAGGCCGCGCGGGCGCAGGGGATGAAAGTGATCACCCTGACCGGTAAAGACGGCGGTAAAATGGCCGGTAGCGCTGATGTTGAAATTCGCGTGCCGCACTTTGGCTACGCCGACCGCATCCAGGAGATCCATATCAAAGTGATCCACATTCTGATTATGCTGATCGAAAAAGAGATGGCGAAAGGCTAACAGGCAGGTGAGTGTGTACTGTTGACGGTAGCCTCGTTCCGGCGCCGTCGTGATTTGTGAGGGTGAGGTGATCTATGTGCGAACTGCTCGGGATGAGCGCCAATGTGCCAACCGATATCTGTTTTAGCTTTACCGGGCTGGTGCAGCGCGGCGGCGGGACGGGGCCGCATAAAGACGGCTGGGGCATTACCTTCTATGAAGGTAAAGGCTGTCGCACATTCAAGGATCCCCAGCCGAGCTTTCAGTCGCCGATCGCGAAACTGGTTCAGGATTACCCCATTAAGTCCTGTTCCGTCGTCGCCCATATTCGTCAGGCCAACCGCGGGAGGGTGGCCCTGGAGAACACCCATCCCTTCACCCGCGAACTGTGGGGGCGCAACTGGACCTATGCGCACAATGGGCAGCTAAAAGGCTATAAGTCGCTGAAAACCGGTAATTTTCATCCGGTAGGTGAAACCGACAGTGAAAAAGCGTTTTGCTGGCTGCTGCACCGTTTAACCGAGCGCTATCCGCGCACGCCGGGCAATATGCTGGGCGTTTTCAAGTATATCGCCACCCTCGCGGGTGAACTACGTGAGAAAGGGGTGTTCAACATGCTGCTGTCGGACGGGCGCTACGTAATGGCGTTCTGCTCGACCAATCTGTACTGGATCACCCGGCGAGCGCCGTTCGGCGTGGCAAAACTGCTGGACCAGGATGTGGAGATCGACTTTCAACGCGAGACCACACCCAACGATGTGGTCACGGTTATCGCCACGCAGCCGCTGACGGCCAATGAAACCTGGCATAAGATCATGCCAGGCGAGTGGGCGTTATTTTGTCTCGGGGAGCGTGTAGTTTGAGGCCAGCTGCGGCTGGACAACCTCGTGGCTGAGCGGCTTGCTCACCACATAGCGGCCGTCGGTCACTGATACGACCGGCGGTTTGTGGGTCTGCTGGAAATAGTCATAGCCTGGCTTGAGCTGTTTCCAGAAATCCGCGTAGTAGGAGTATTTGTGGCGTTCCATGTTGGCGTTGGTCATGCGGAACGGATAGATACTCACCTGCACGCTTGGCTGGCCGAAGACTAAGGCGCCGGTCACGAACTGGAAGATCTCATCGATACCGCTGTCGGTCATGGCGTAGCAGCCGACTGAGACGCAGTCGCCGTGGATCATCAGGTATTTCCCTTCATAACCATGGGCGCGATCGTAGGCGTTCGGGAAGCCGATGTTAATCGCTTTATAGAAGCGGCTGTCGGGTTTGAGCTGGCTGCGGGTGACGTTATAGAACCCTTCCGGACTCTTGAAATCGCCCTGGCGCTGTTTCGGACCGAGGCCACCGGAGTAGTTGCAGATCCGGTAGCTGTCGAGGAGCTGGTAGGTCTCACCCATTTTGACGTAAAGGTCGAGCATGCGCTCTTCTTTAAAGATCTCAATGTAAACCGGTGAACCCATTAATTGCTGCTTATATTCTTTGCTAACCGGCGTCGTCGGGCTGTTGCTGCTGAGCAGCCCGGCAAATGACACGCACGGCAACAGAAGCATCGCAATAAATAATGCGATTTTGCGCATACTGCTTGTTCCTTGATAAAACAAAATAGCCACATTGCCAGGACGGCAAGAGAGACCCGAAATCAGAGTTTTCTGGATTTAGAGCGCTCACATTAGCATCACGGCATTTTTTCGCAAGGGCGACGTGGCGGCGTTTACAAATCAGCCTCACTTTATACCCTGCCAGCGACGAAAACACAGTGAGAACTTTGCGCAATAGCTCGCATTTTAGAAGCACTTATCGCCCCTTGCGCTACAGCCGCCGCTCACGAAATGTTACACTTGCGCCGGTTCATTATCAGAGTAAGAAAGGATGCTTCTCTTCCGTCCTGAGCGCTACTGGCGCCGTTTCGCCCTTTCTTCTCTGCCATTCTGTCAATAAGCTGGCCCTGACCTGCGTCGGGGTTGAGGTTACGGATACCTGCTAACGATATGATTAAAATCACGAAAGGGCTGGATTTGCCCATAGCTGGCATGCCATTACAGCAGATTTCTCCCGCGCCAGCGGTGAAGCGCGTCGCGCTACTCGGCGAAGAGTACGTTGGCATGCGTCCCGCGATGGCGGTTAAAGAAGGCGATCGGGTCAAAAAAGGTCAGATCCTGTTCGAAGATAAAAAGATCCCTGGCGTCTGCTTTACCGCCCCGGCGAGCGGGATCGTCAGCGCGATCCACCGCGGCGAACGGCGCGTGTTGCAGTCGGTGGTGATTGATATCGAGGGCAATGACGCGGTGGCGTTTACCCGTTACGCCGCGGACGCGCTGGCCGAACTGCCGCGCGACACCGTACAGCAGCAGCTGCTGGCGTCGGGCCAATGGACGGCGCTGCGTACCCGACCGTTCAGCAAAACGCCGCTCCCGGGGAGCACGCCCGCCGCTATCTTTGTTAACGCCATGGACACCAATCCGCTGGCGGCGGAGCCGCAGCCGATTATTCTGGCCGAACGTGCCGCCTTCGACGCCGGTCTTACCGTGCTCACGCGCTTGACCGACGGGAAAGTGCACGTCTGCCAGCCCAGCGGCGGCAAGCTGGGCGGTCATCCTCTCGGCCAGGTCTGTTTCAATCAGTTCAGCGGGCCGCACCCGGCGGGGCTGCCGGGAACGCATATTCACTTTCTGGAGCCGGTGAGCCTGAATAAGCAGGTCTGGCACCTCAATTATCAGGACGCGATCGCCATTGGTAAGCTTTTCCTCGACGGGGAGCTCTACTGCGAACGGATAATTGCGCTCGGCGGCCCGCAGGTAACATCTCCGCGGCTGGTCAAAACGACGCTCGGCGCCAGCCTGGAGGATCTGCTGGCAGGTGAGTTGCAGGAGGGGGAAAACAGGGTCATTTCCGGCTCGGTGCTTAGCGGCGCCCGCGCCCATGGCCCTCACGCCTTCCTGGGGCGCTTCCATCTGCAGGTGAGCGTGGTCAAAGAAGGGCGGGAAAAAGAGCTCTTCGGCTGGGTGATGCCGGGCAAAGAGAAATTCTCGATTACACGCACCACGCTGGGCCATTTCTTCAAGCGCAAGCGCTTTCATTTTTCCACCGATACCAACGGCGGCGAGCGGGCGATGGTGCCGATCGGCAACTACGAGCGGGTGATGCCTCTGGATATCCTGCCGACCATACTGCTGCGCGATCTGCTGGCCGGAGACACCGACAGCGCTCAGGCGCTGGGCTGTCTGGAGCTGGATGAAGAAGATCTGGCGCTGTGCACCTATGTTTGCCCTGGAAAGTATGAATATGGCCCGGCGCTGCGCAGCGTGTTAACCCGGATTGAGCAGGAAGGATAAGAGATGGGCTTAAAGCACCTGATTGAGAAACTTGAGCCGCATTTCACGCATGGCGGCAAGCTGGAAAAATATTACCCGCTGTATGAGGCGGCGGCGACCATCTTCTACACGCCGGGCCAGGTAACCCGCGGCGCGGCGCACGTGCGCGACGCCATCGACCTGAAGCGGATGATGATCCTCGTGTGGTTTGCCGTATTCCCGGCGATGTTCTGGGGCATGTACAACGTTGGGCTGCAGACCATTCCGGCGCTGCACAAGCTATACGGCGCCGAACAGCTGCAGCAGGCGATCGCCAACAACTGGCACTACAGCGTCGCCCAGTGGTTAGGGGTGAGCTTCAGTGCCGACGCCGGCTGGCTGAGCATGATGACCCTGGGCGCGGTATTTTTCCTGCCGATCTATATTACCGTTTTTATCGTCGGTGGCTTCTGGGAGGTGCTGTTCGCGATTGTGCGCAAGCATGAGATTAACGAAGGTTTTTTCGTTACCTCTATTCTCTTCGCGCTGATTGTGCCGCCCACGCTGCCGCTGTGGCAGGCGGCGCTGGGGATCTCCTTCGGCGTGGTGATCGCCAAAGAGATTTTTGGCGGCACCGGGCGCAACTTCCTCAACCCGGCGCTGGCGGGGCGCGCGTTCCTGTTCTTCGCCTATCCGGCGCAGATTTCCGGCGACCTCGTATGGACCGCGGCGGACGGTTTCTCCGGCGCCACGCCGCTCTCCCAGTGGGCCAGCGGCGGCGGTGAAGCGCTGGTGAACGTGGCGACTGGCGTGCCGGTGAGCTGGATGGACGCCTTCCTCGGCAATATTCCCGGCTCAATTGGCGAAGTGTCAACGCTGATGATCTTCATCGGCGGGGCGATCATCCTCTTTGGCCGCGTCGCGTCCTGGCGCATCGTCGCCGGGGTAATGATCGGTATGATCGCCACCGCCACCCTGTTTAACGTTATCGGCTCCGACACCAACCCGATGTTCGCTATGCCATGGTACTGGCATCTGGTGCTCGGCGGTTTCGCCTTCGGGATGATGTTTATGGCGACGGACCCGGTATCCGCCTCGTTTACCGATAAAGGGAAATGGAGTTACGGCGTGCTGATCGGCGTGATGTGCGTGCTGATCCGCGTGGTGAACCCGGCTTATCCGGAAGGGATGATGCTGGCGATCCTCTTCGCCAACCTCTTCGCACCGCTGTTCGATTATCTGGTGGTGCAGGCCAATATTAAGCGGAGGAAGTCGCGTGGCTGAGAAGAAAAGTAACGATAGCATCGGCAAAACGCTGCTGGTGGTGCTGGTGCTTTGTCTGGTCTGCTCCATCGTGGTGGCGGGCTCGGCCGTGGGGCTGAAATCCCGCCAGCAGGCGCAGCGGGCGTTGGATAAGCAGCGCAATATCCTGGCAGTGTCAGGGCTGATGCACCCCGGTATGGATGCGGATGCGGTAGCGGACACCTTCGCGGCGCGCATTACCCCGCGACTGGTGAATCTGGCCACCGGCGAACTGCTGGAGAAAGACCCGGGTAAATTTAATCAGGCTCAGGCGCTGAAGGATCCGCAGCAGAGTATGGCCCTGGATGCCAGTCAGGATCCGGCTGGTATAAAGCGACGCAGTAATCTGGCGGAAATTTACCTGGTGCGCGACGCGCAGCAGAAGATTGAGCAGGTGGTGCTGCCCATTTATGGCAACGGCCTGTGGTCGATGATGTATGCCTTCGTGGCGCTGGACGTCGATGGCCGCACGGTAAAAGGCATTACTTACTACGATCAGGGCGAAACGCCGGGGCTGGGCGGCGAGGTGGAAAACCCGAACTGGCGCCAGCAGTTTGTCGGCAAGCAGGTGCTGGATGACAACGGCATGCCGGCGCTGAAGGTGGTGAAAGGCGGCGCGCGCGCAGGCGATCTCCACGCGGTTGACGGTTTATCCGGCGCCACGCTGACGTCCAATGGCGTGCAGCATAGCTTTGATTTCTGGATGGGCGAACTGGGCTTTGGTCCGTTCCTGAAAAAGGTTCGTGAGGGAGAGCTGAATAATGGCTGAACAGAGCGATATGAAAGAGGTGAAGCGCGTGCTGGTGGGGCCGCTCATCGCCAATAACCCCATCGCCCTGCAGGTGCTGGGTGTCTGCTCCGCACTGGCGGTAACCACCAAACTGGAAACCGCCTTCGTGATGACCATTGCGGTGACCCTGGTGACGGCGTTCTCCAGCATGTTTATCTCGATGATCCGCCACCATATTCCCAATAGCGTGCGCATCATCGTGCAGATGGCGATCATCGCCTCGCTGGTGATCGTGGTGGATCAGCTGCTGCGGGCTTTCGCCTATGAGACCTCCAAACAGCTGTCGGTATTCGTCGGGCTTATCATCACCAACTGCATCGTGATGGGCCGCGCCGAAGCCTACGCCATGAAGTCGCCGCCGCTGGCGAGCTTTATGGATGGTATTGGCAACGGTCTCGGCTATGGCGCGATCCTGATTATCGTCGGCTTCCTGCGCGAGCTTATCGGTAGCGGCAAGCTGTTCGGTATCACGGTGCTGGAGACGGTGCAGAACGGCGGCTGGTATCAGCCGAACGGCCTGTTCCTGCTGGCGCCGAGCGCGTTCTTCATTATCGGTTTGCTGATCTGGGCCCTGCGTAGCTGGAAGCCTGAGCAGCAGGAAAAGGAGTAATCGGTGATGGCTCATTACATCAGCCTGTTTGTCCGCGCGGTGTTCGTTGAGAACATGGCGCTGGCCTTCTTCCTCGGGATGTGCACCTTTCTTGCGGTGTCGAAAAAGGTCTCCACCGCCTTCGGCCTCGGCGTCGCGGTGACGGTAGTGCTGGGGCTTGCCGTGCCAATCAATAACCTGGTCTATAACCTGGTGCTGCGCGACGGCGCGCTGGTTGAGGGGGTGGATCTCAGCTTTCTTAACTTCATCACCTTTATCGGAGTGATCGCCGCGCTGGTGCAGATCCTCGAGATGATCCTCGATAAGTATTTTCCGGCACTGTACAACGCGCTGGGCATCTTCCTGCCGCTGATTGCGGTTAACTGTGCGATTTTCGGCGGCGTGTCGTTCATGGTGCAGCGCGATTACAACTTCCCGGAGTCCATCGTCTACGGCTTCGGCTCCGGCATTGGCTGGATGCTGGCGATCGTGGCGATGGCGGGGATCCGCGAAAAAATGAAGTACGCCAACGTGCCTGCCGGTTTGCGCGGGTTAGGGATCACCTTTATCACCACCGGACTAATGGCGCTGGGCTTTATGTCCTTCTCCGGCGTGCAGCTATAAGGGCGAATAAGTATGGAAATTATTCTTGGCGTCGTGATGTTCACGCTGATTGTGCTGGTGCTGTCGGGGCTTATCCTGGCAGCGCGCTCAAAGCTGGTGAACGCGGGCGACGTGGTTATTGAGATCAATAACGAAGCGGATAAACAGATCCGCACCCCGGCGGGTGACAAACTGCTGAACACGCTGTCCAGCAACGGGATCTTCGTCTCCTCCGCCTGCGGCGGCGGCGGCTCCTGCGGCCAGTGTCGGGTAACTGTTAAAGAGGGCGGCGGGGATATCCTGCCGACCGAGCTTTCGCATATTACCAAGCGGGATGCCAAAGCCGGTTGCCGTCTGGCCTGTCAGGTGGCGGTGAAGCAGAACATGAAGATTGAACTGCCGGAAGAGATTTTCGGCGTCAAAAAATGGGAGTGTGAAGTTATCTCTAACGATAACAAAGCCACTTTCATTAAAGAGCTCAAGCTGCGGATCCCGGAGGGGGAGGTGGTGCCGTTTCGCGCCGGGGGCTATATTCAGATTGAATGCCCGCCGCATAAAGTAGCCTATGCAGATTTTGATGTTCCCGATGAATACCGTTCAGACTGGGATAAGTTCAACCTGTTTCGCTATGTCTCTGAGGTGAAAGAGCCGACCCTGCGCGCCTACTCAATGGCTAACTATCCGGAAGAGAAGGGCATCATTATGCTCAACGTGCGCATCGCGACGCCGCCGCCGAAGGTCCCAGATGCGCCGCCGGGGATCATGTCATCCTATATCTGGTCGCTGAAGCCGGGCGATAAGGTGACGATTTCCGGGCCGTTTGGCGAGTTCTTTGCTAAAGAAACCGACGCCGAGATGGTGTTTATCGGCGGCGGCGCCGGGATGGCGCCGATGCGTTCGCATATTTTCGACCAGCTCAAGCGCCTGCACAGCACGCGCAAAATCAGCTTCTGGTACGGCGCCCGTTCGCTGCGCGAAATGTTCTACGATGAGGAGTTTGAACAGCTGGCGCGCGACAATCCAAACTTTACCTTCCACGTTGCGCTCTCCGATCCGCTGCCGGAAGATAACTGGACCGGGCATACCGGCTTTATTCATAACGTTCTGTACGAGAACTATCTACGCGATCACCCGGCGCCGGAAGACTGCGAGTTCTACATGTGTGGGCCGCCGGTAATGAACGCCGCGGTAATTAAGATGCTCAAAGATCTGGGCGTCGAGGACGAGAATATTCTCCTCGACGACTTTGGAGGCTGACGATGCTGACGGTATTTATCGCGACCTTTGTGATTTTTGCGCTGGTGATCCTCGGCATGTCGCTGGGCTACCTGGTGAAGCGCAAGAGCATCCAGGGCAGCTGCGGTGGGATCTCCGCGCTGGGGCTGGAGAAAGTCTGCGATTGTCCGGAACCGTGCGACGCGCGTAAAAAGCGCCTCGCCCGCGAGGCGCAGCGTCAGCAGCGGCGTATTTTGTAATGCCCGGCGGCGCTGCGCATGCCGGACCTGCTGCTTCAGTTTTGTAGGCCGGGTAAGGCGCCAGCCGCCAGCCGGCATAAAGCGGCTCCGTGCCCGGCGGCGCTGCGCTGGCCGGGGCTGCTGCTTCGGTTTTGTAGGCCGGGTAAGGCGCCAGCCGCCACCCGGCAACAACATGCCAGCAATGTGAGGCCGCTTTCGCGGCCTTTTTAGCCGTTGACTCCCTTACTGCCAGCTTTTCGCCTGCGCCGGAGAATCCACCATCACCCCGTCGGCGCCCAGTTCTATCGCCGTGCGGTAGTCTTCCGCACTGTTGATGCCGAAGAAGATAATGTGCGCTTTATCCTGCGAGCGGAAGCAATCCATTGCCTCTTTATCCCAGGTGAGCGTCGCCGGGGAGATCCCTTCGCCAAGGGTGAATTTCTCCACCACCTCGACTTTGCGCTTCAGCTCCAGTCCATACCACTGCTCACCATCGCGTTGACTCGCTGGCTGGCACTGATGGCTGAGCGAAATATTGGCAAGCCTGGTGCGGGTTTCACTGCGAGTGACAAAGCGAGGGATGGCTGGCGGCAGGGCGGCGATATAGCGGTCTTCGGTGGAATAGACCCGCACGCGATCGAGGCTATCGGTGGTTTTTAACACTTCAAGCAGGCGCTGGCCCATCACGGTCGGATCGGCATCCGGAGATTTGATATCGATATAGAAAAAAGTGTGCGGCCATTGCTGTAAAACGCTTTGCAAGGTCGGAATGGTGGCCTGCTTACCGCGCCACGGGTGGCTGTCATCCCCCCATTTCCAGCCGGCGTCGACTTTCGCCAGCTCGGCGGCGGTCAAACTGGAAACTTTGCCCTCGCTATTGGTCAATGCGGAAAGATCGCTTGACCGGTAGAGCACCGGTACGCCGTCGCGGCTTAACTGCACCGTGACCCAGATGGCTTCGGCGTTATTCTCCAGCGCCAGCTTAATGGCCGGCAGGGTATTTTCCGGCGCATCGCCGGTGCCGCCGCGGTGGGCTATCAGCTGTGGAGCGGCCCAGGCGCCAGCGGTGGCCAGCAGGCAAAGTGCGGTAAGTATTTTCTTCATGATTACATCTTCCTGGTTTATCTTTTAACCCAATGAAAATAAACATAATTTATTGCAGTTTTATGTTTTAACCGCTTTTTTAGCCGATGAAATAAAAAAAGCATAAAATTCGCATCTGATTTTGCTATGCTGTATGGGTATACAGTGTTGAGTCTGACGATGCGTAAAATTATCCATGTCGATATGGACTGTTTCTTTGCGGCGGTGGAGATGCGCGACAACCCAGCGTTGCGCGATATTCCCCTCGCGATAGGCGGCAGTCGGGTACAACGTGGCGTGATTAGTACCGCGAACTATCCTGCGCGTAAGTTTGGCGTGCGCAGCGCCATGCCGACGGCGACGGCGCTCAAGCTGTGCCCGCATCTCACGCTGCTTCCCGGCCGCTTCGATGCCTACAAAGAAGCCTCGAACCATATCCGCGAAATTTTCTCCCGCTATACCTCGCGCATTGAGCCGCTGTCGCTGGATGAAGCCTATCTTGACGTCAGCGACAGCGAGCATTGTCACGGGTCAGCCACCCTGATAGCCCAGGAGATCCGCCAGACCATCGAACGGGAGCTGCGCCTCACCGCCTCGGCGGGGGTGGCGCCGGTGAAGTTTCTCGCTAAAATCGCTTCAGATATGAATAAACCCAACGGCCAGTTCGTTATCGCCCCCCATCAGGTGGCAGAGTTTGTGCGGGCGCTGCCGCTGGCGAAAATACCCGGCGTCGGGAAGGTATCGGCAGCGAAGCTGGAAAATATGGGCCTGCGAACCTGTGGCGATGTACAGAACAGCGATCTGGCCATGCTGCTTAAGCGCTTCGGTAAATTCGGGCGTATTCTGTGGGAGCGCAGCCACGGGATTGATGAGCGGGAAATTCATAACGATCGGCAGCGTAAATCGGTGGGCGTGGAGCGCACCTTAGCGGAAGATATCCATGAATGGCCGGAGTGCGAAGCGATTATCGAAAACCTCTATCCCGAGCTGGAGAGGCGACTGGCGAAGGTCAAACCTGACCTGCTGATCGCCCGTCAGGGCATTAAACTGAAATTCAATGATTTCCAGCTGACCACCCAGGAGCACGTCTGGCCGCGGCTGAACAAAGAGGATCTGATCGCCACCGCGCACAAAGCCTGGGATGAGCGCCGCGGCGGACGGGGCGTGCGCCTGGTTGGGCTCCACGTGACGTTGCTCGATCCGCAGCTGGAAAGGCAGCTTTTATTAGGGATTTAGCCATGCATATTCGTGCTTACCGCGACAGCGATTTGCCACTGCTCTGCCAGATCTTTCTGCGCGCGGTGCGGGAAACCGCCAGTCGGGACTATACCCCGGGGCAGATCGCGGCCTGGGCGCAGGTGGATGAGACGCGCTGGCGACAAAAGCTGGCCGACTCAATCGGCCTGGTGGCCGTGGTCAACAGCCAGCCGGTTGGCTTTATCACCGCCATCGGGACGCATATTGATTTGCTGTTCGTCTCGCCGGATCGCGCCCGCCAGGGTATCGGCGGCGCGCTTATCGAGGCGCTCTGCGTTCAGTATCCAGCGCAAATCCTGACGGTGGACGCCAGCATTACCGCAAAGCCCTGTTTTACGGCTCATGGTTTTAAGGTGGTGGCTGAGCAGCGGGTGGCGGCGCGCGGGGAGTGGTTTATTAATTACCGGATGGAAAAACGCGTGGCGCTAAGGTGATGCGGGGTAAAACCGGCGGCGGGCCGCCGCCGGTTGTGGGGCTTATTTAGCCGGAATGGCTTTCAGCAGCTCGGTCAGCAGCGTCCAGTACTGACCGACGCTCTCGATATGGACCTGCTCATCCGGAGAGTGCGGACCGGTAATGGTTGGCCCGATGGAGACCATGTCCATCTCCGGATACGGTTTTTTGAACAGACCGCATTCCAGACCGGCGTGAATGATCTGGATGTTCGGCGTCTTGTTGAACAGACGCTGGTAAGTCTCGCGCACCAGGTGCATCACCGGCGAATTGGCGTCCGGTTGCCAGCCAGGGTAGGCGCCTTTGGCTTCGGTTTTCGCCCCCGCCAGCTTACCCAGAGAATCCAGCATGCTGACCACGTAGTCTTTGCCGCTGTCGATCAGCGAGCGGATCAGGCAGTGGATCTGTACGTTGTCATCGGTCATGGTGACGACGCCGACGTTCAGCGAAGTTTCCACGACGCCTTTCGCCACGTCAGAGTTGCGGATAACCCCGTTCGGCGTGGCGTTCAGCAGACGGATGAAAGTGTCGCGGGAAGCCTGACTCAGCGCCGCTTTGTCGTTATCGACCGCTTCCACGAGCACCACCAGGTTCTTCTCTTTGGCCTCCAGTTCGTTTTTCAGCAGCGCCTGGTAAGTATTCACCAGCGCTTTCAGCGCATCGGCTTTATCCGCGGCGACGGCGACAGTAGCGTAAGCTTCACGCGGGATGGCGTTGCGCAACGTGCCGCCGTTGAAATCGACCAGACGCAGATCCAGCTCATCGGCGTGGCCGGCGAGGAAGCGCGACAGCAGCTTGTTGGCGTTACCCAGACCAAGGTGGATATCACCGCCGGAGTGGCCGCCTTTCAGCCCTTTTAAGGTGACTTTAAAGCTCTGGAACCCGGCGGGAATCGCTTCGCGGGTCAGCGCCAGGTTAGAGGTGAAATCGATCCCGCCGGCGCAACCCATGTAGATTTCGCCTTCTTCTTCGGAGTCGGTGTTGATCAGGATATCGGCCTGTAGCCAGTTGGCCTGCAGACCGAACGCGCCGTCCATGCCGGCTTCTTCGGTCATGGTCAGCAGCACTTCCAGCGGGCCGTGAGCGACGCTATCATCGGCCAGTACCGCCAGTGCGGACGCCATTCCGATACCGTTGTCCGCGCCCAGCGTGGTGCCGCGCGCTTTCACCCATTCGCCGTCAATGTACGGCTGGATCGGATCTTTAACGAAGTCGTGGACGGTGTCGTTATTTTTCTGCGGCACCATATCGAGGTGCGCCTGCAGCGCTACCGGCTTACGGTTTTCCATACCGGCAGTCGCGCCTTTACGAATCAGAATGTTGCCAACCTGGTCGCGTTCCGCATGTAAGCCTTTTTCTTTTGCCCAACCCATAATATGCTCGGCGAGCTGTTCTTCGTGATAGGACGGGTGCGGGATGGAGCAAATCTTGGCAAAAATATCCCAAAGCGGCTGCGGGGATAGTTGAGACAGTTCAGACACGGTAAGTCTCCTTACAGACTCCTGCATACAGCGGTTGCAGGACGAGGGTTAGCGTTAAAATACACAACAAGCCCGGGCTTGCGCGATGGGGTTGAGAATACCACTTTCCACCGCCGCAGGTAGTGTAAACAACGCAAAAAGCGTTGCGCAAACCGCTTAACACTGGTTTTTAGTGCGTCAGATCTCTATAATCTCGCGCAACCATTTTCCCCCTCGAACATTATTTAAGCCGTATTACACAGGCTGGGACACTTCACATGAGCGAAAAATACGTCGTCACCTGGGACATGTTGCAGATTCACGCCCGCAAACTGGCCAGCCGTCTGCTGCCGGTTGAGCAATGGAAAGGCATTATTGCCGTTAGCCGCGGCGGACTGGTACCGGGAGCCTTACTGGCGCGTGAACTGGGCATTCGTCATGTTGATACCGTATGCATCTCCAGCTACGACCATGATAACCAGCGCGAGCTGAAAGTGCTGAAACGTGCGGAAGGCGATGGCGAAGGCTTTATCGTCATCGACGATCTGGTGGATACCGGCGGTACCGCCGTGGCGATCCGCGAAATGTATCCCAAAGCGCACTTTGTCACCATTTTCGCCAAGCCGGCAGGCCGCCCGCTGGTGGACGATTACGTTGTGGATATTCCGCAGGATACCTGGATTGAACAGCCGTGGGATATGGGCGTGGTGTTTGTACCGCCTATCGCAGGTCGTTAATTCTTCAGGACAGTGCTATTTACCACGCCCGGCTTGCCGGGCGTGGTTTTTTTTATCCTTTAGCAGGTTACAATATCCGGAGTGGCACTACGACGGAGACTGCACATGTCACAGGCTAACCTCAGCGAAACGCTGTTTAAACCTCGCTTCAAACATCCCGAAACTTCTACGCTGGTGCGTCGGTTTTCTGCCGGAAAACCCCAGGCGATGCAGTCGGCGCTGAGCGGCAATCACGTCGATCACTGGTACCGTCTGATCAACCGTTTGATGTGGATCTGGCGCGGCGTAACTCCGCAGGAGATCCTCGATGTGCAAGCGCGCATTGTGATGAGCGAGGCCGAACGAACCGATCCTGAGCTGTTCGATACCGTCATCGGCTATCGCGGCGGCAACTGGATCTTCGAGTGGGCGAAAGAAGCCATGCAGTGGCAGCAAAAGGCCGGGCAGGAAGCCGATCCTTTGCTGAGCGGCCGCCACTGGCTGCATGCCTCGAACCTGTATAGCATTGCCGCTTATCCGCATATTAAAGGCGATGAGCTGGCGGAACAGGCGCAGGCTTTAGCCAACCGGGCGTATGAAGAAGCCGCCCAGCGGCTGCCGGGCTCGCTGCGCGAGCTGGAGTTCACCATCCCTGGCGGCTCGCCGATAACCGGCTTTTTGCATATGCCGAAAGGCGAGGGGCCGTTTCCGACGGTGCTGATGTGCGGGGGGCTGGACTCGCTGCAGACCGATTATTACAACCTGTATGAGAACTACTTCTCACCGCTCGGCATTGCCATGCTGACCATTGATATGCCCTCCATCGGCTTCTCGTCAAAATGGACGCTAAATCAGGACACCAGCCTGCTGCATCAGCACGCGCTGCGCCATCTGGAAAATGTGCCGTGGATTGACCATACCCGGGTCGCCGCTTTCGGCTTCCGCTTTGGCGCCAATATCGCGGTGCGTCTGGGTTATCTTGAGCCGCAGCGGCTGAAGGCTGTAGCCTGTCTGGGCCCGGTCGTTCATGGTCTGCTGGTGGATCCCCTGCATCAGGGGCGCGTGCCGGAGATGTATCTCGACGTGCTGGCTTCGCGGCTGGGCATGCATGACGCCTCCGATGAAGCGCTACGCGTGGAGCTCAACCGCTATTCGTTAAAAACCCAGGGACTGCTGGGGCGCCGTTGCCCGACGCCGATGCTCTCCGGCTTCTGGAAGGACGATCCGTTCAGCCCCGAAGAGGAGTCGCGGTTAATCACCTCGTCATCTGCCGATGGCAAACTGCTGGAGATCCCGTTTAACCCGGTGTATCGCAATTTTGATCACGCATTGCGACAGATCGCCCGCTGGATCAATCATAGATTTGGTTAATTTATTGCTAAATTCTATTGGTTTGGTAAAACAGTTGCATCACTAAAGGAGATCGCAATGACGTTACCGAGTGGACACCTGAAAAGTAAGTTGATCAAGAAATTCACGGCGCTGGGGCCTTACATTCGCGAAGAGCAGTGCCATGACAACCGTTTCTTTTTCGATTGCCTGGCAGTTTGCGTCAATGTTAAGCCCGCACCGGAGAAGCGTGAATTCTGGGGCTGGTGGATGGAAATGGAAGCACAAGAGTCACGTTTCACCTATAGCTACCAGTTTGGCCTGTTCAATAAGGAAGGATCATGGCAGGCGGTCGACATTGACGACCCGGAAGTGAGCGACAGGCTGGAAAAAACGCTGCGCGAGTTTCACGAGCGCGCAGCAGCGCTGCTGACCACCTTTAATCTGAAGCTGGAACCGGCCGACGATTTCAGCGAGCCGGTTCGCCTGCGAGCGTAATTTCTCCCCGGTGCCTGTTGCCGCAGGCACCGTCCGATAAAAATCAATACCAATTGTAAATAACCGCCAGCACCAATCCGCCTCTCGTTATACGAGGCGGCAATATAGTAGGTAGTTAAACGAAAAATACCGTACCGTATCGCGTAAAGCGACGTTTCATATCTGCAATCTGGCCCCGTTGATAATGCGTTGCCTATGGATAGTCTGGCCTTGACTATCACTGCTGTCGCGATCAATACAAGACCACTGTTTATAGCATGGATGACCGCTATCATGGTGCCGAAGCATATTCGTAGGGGCTGAGAGGATCCCGGAGTCGAAAGTCGGCACCGCCTCTGTGAAATTCCTACCAGGAATACAGAAGTAATTACTTATCTAACACAGCGCTCATCGTCACCTTATTCCCCATATGGGCGCTGGTGATTTTATAATCAGTTGCATTCAGCTCTTTCGCTTTTTTGGCAATCATCGCTTCAGCGGAGTCAAGCGTATTACTGGTCGCAGTCACGCTATGCGCGGATGCGGTAAAGGCAAAAAGTGAAAGTGCGGCTGCGGAAAAAATAGTCGATACAGTTTTCATGTTCATAATCTTGGTCAGTTGTTTCGTTAACGTTGCCCGTTGCAACGTGATGGCGTAAAGGATATGTCCCGCCCGTTGTCTGAAAAAGAGGGCAACGGGCAATAGACTTTTCTTCTTTTGTTCATAAAAGGAATGGCCCGGCCATTCCTGGCAACAATCAGGCGCTAAAGTTATTCTTCAACGCCTGCAGGCCGTCGCGATAAATACCGCTGAACAGCGCTTCGGCATCCGCGTCGCTGACGTTAACCGGAGTGAAACTGCCGGACCACTCAACGCGGGTGATATTGCTATCGGCAGTTGCCACTACCGCGATAGTGGAGAGGTAATCCACTACCGGGAACTGCGCCTGGATGATCGAGTAGCTATAGCTGCGCTGGCGGTTATCAAACGCTTCCAGACGTTCAATGACCGTGCCGCCATCGGATGTGGTCAGCGTACGCACGCGTCCCCCTTCGCTCACCATGCTTTTCGGGATGAACGGCAGCCAGTCGGGCAGCGAGTCAAAGCCGCCCATCAGTTGCCAAACCTGGTCGACAGAAGCCGGGATTTCGATAGATATAGTGGTAGTAGCCATTTTATTTCTCTCTTTATTTCAGATAATTAGAATTACATTGCCAGGGTGTCGACGACGCCGCCATCGACGCGCAGCGCCGCGCCAGTGGTGGCCGACGAGAGCGGCGAGGCGAGATATACCGCCAGGTTCGCCACTTCGTCGACGTCCGCCGCCCGCTGGATAATCGAGCTTGGGCGTGCGGTCTTCACAAATTCATCAGCCTGCTCGCGCGGGCTGCGGCCAGATTGCGTAGCGGCCTCCGCCAGCATCTCCTGCAAACCTTCAGTGAAGGTGGGGCCAGGCAGAATGGCGTTAACGGTGACGCCGGTACCGGCGAGCCGTTTCGCCAGTCCGTGGGAGACCGCGAGGTTGGCGCTTTTGGTCACGCCGTAATTGATCATGTCGGCAGGAATCGCGACGCCGGATTCCGAGGAGACGAAAATAATTCGTCCCCAGCCGTTATCGATCATCCCCTGCGCGTAGTGGCGCGACAGGCGCACGCCGGAAAGCACGTTGACGTTATAAAAGTGCATCCACTCGCTATCCGGCACGCTAAAGAAATCTTTATCGTTAAAGATACCGAGGTTGTTAACCACCACATCAGCATGCGGCTCGGCGGCGAGCAGCGCGCTGACGCCTTCTTCAGTGCTAAGGTCGGCGACCACCCCGCGCAGTTGCGCATCGGGGTGTTCGGCATTAATCGCCGCTATGGCGGTATCGACACCGCGCTGTTGACGGCCGACGATGACCACGGTCGCGCCTGCCCAGGCAAGGCCTTTAGCGATGTCCAGTCCGATGCCGGAAGTGGAGCCGCTCACCACTGCGACTTTATGGGTTAGATCCAGTTTCATGTTGTCTCTCTTGTTTTAAGTGGGGCCCGCGGCCCCGCTAAAATTAACGAATCGGCAGTGGCGCGTTATCAGCCACCAGATTCTGGCTGCGCATCTCTTCCCAGAAAGCGGCAGGGATGGTCGCTTTCAGCGCGGCCAGATCTTCCGCCATACGACCCGGACGGCTGGAGCCTGGGATTACGGCGGCCACCGCCGGATGAGCCAGGGCAAACTGCAGCGCAGCGGCTTTCACATCCACCTGATGACGGGCGGCAATGGCCTTGATGTGCGCCACCTGCTGGCGGATCGCCGCAGAGGCTTTCTGGTATTCGAAGTGTTCACCGCCGGCGAGAACGCCCGAGCTGTAAGGGCCACCGACAACGATATCGACATTCTGTTCCAGCGCTTCCGGCATCAGGCGCTGCAGGGCGCGTTTGTGGTCCAGCAGCGAGTAGCGGCCAGCCAGCAGGAACGCATCCGGCTTCGGCTCGTCGAGCGCTAAGGTCAGTTCGCAAGGTTCGACGCGATTTACGCCCAGCCCCCATGCTTTAATTACGCCTTCTTCACGCAGGCGGGTCAGCGCGCGGAAAGCGCCGGTACGGGCGATGTTGAACTGCTCCAGCCAGCTGTCGCCGTAGAAATCTTGCGCCGGATCGTGGATCCATACGATGTCAAGATGGTCGGTTTTTAGCCGTTTTAAACTGTCTTCAATAGAACGCAGGGTGGCGTCGGCCGAGTAATCGTTGAGGATTTTGTTCTTCAGGCCGTATTCGAAAAGACCGCCTTTCTCACCAAAATCACGCGTGGCCGGGTCTTCCATTTCATCAAGCATGATGCGGCCAACTTTGCTGCTCAGAACGAACTGGTCGCGAGGGTATTGCGAGAGCGCTTCACCCATCCGGATTTCAGAAAGACCGGAGCCGTACAGCGGTGCGGTATCGAAGTAACGAACGCCCAGATCCCAGGCGGCGGCGACGGTAGCGTGCGCCTCGTCTTCCGGGATGTTACGGAACATGTTACCCAGCGGCGCGCCGCCTAAACCGATGTTGCCTGGCAGAATATGTTTGATGCTCATCTAAGATGTCCTCGATATTGGGTTCCCGTTTGGGAAGGGTTCTGTGCGGGCGACTTGTGCTGTCGCCCTGTGACGGAGATCACAATACCTTGCGGTGTTATGACTTGATAGGACATAATTCGTCTGACTTAAGTCCTTTGAGGTCTCATATGATTGATTTACGCCAGTTGAAGTACTTTGTGGTGGTAGCGGAAGAGGAGCATGTTGGCCGTGCCGCCGAACGCTTACATATTTCGCAGTCGCCGCTCAGCCGCCAGATAGCCCAGCTGGAGGAACGCCTTGGGCTGATGCTGTTTGAACGTAACCAGCAGCGTATTCGCCTGACGGCGGACGGGCAGACGTTTTTGGCCGAAACGCGCTCGTTGCTGACCCACGCCAACCGTCTCGAGTCATTAGGTAAACGACTGGGGCGCGGCGAAGATGGCGGGTTGTGTATCGGTTATATCGAAAACGCCATGCACTCGGGCGTGCTTTCGACCGCGCTGCGCACCCTGCGAACGTCGCGCCCGGACGTGCATATTGCGCTGTATAGCCAGCCGCCCGCCACGCAGATTGAGGGCCTGCGCCAGCGCAGCCTGGACTTCTCGCTGGTGGACATGCCGCCTTCGGCGGGCGAACAAGATCTGGAGTATACCCAGGTGCTTGATGACCAGATGCTGCTGGCTTTGCCGCAGAATCATCCGCTGGCTGCGGCGGAAAACTTGCAGCCGGCGCAGCTGGCCGATCAGCAGTGGATCGCGGTTATCCATAACGACGATGCCCATTCGCGCGATGATTTTGTCGCCGCCTGCGTGCGTGCGGGCTTTAATCCGGATATTCGTCTGGAAGCCGGAGAGCCATTAACGGCCCTGGGGCTGGTGGCTGCGGGACTGGGCGTGGCGCTGATCCAGCACAGCCTGCGGCATAACGCCCCTGAGGGGGTCGTGCTGCGGGAAATTCCGTGGATGAGCTATTCGACCCAGCTGTGGGCGGTATGGCACAAAGCCAACCAGCGCCCGCTGGTGATGCACTTTCGTGAGGTGCTACGCGGCGAGAATAATTAGGAATATTCCTGGAGTAGGGCGCGGCGGCAAGAAAATCCGCCGCGATCCCTGTCTGCGCAGGAAAATCATGTTACCGTCAAATATTGACCCTAAAATTATAAGACCTTCATGAAATTTCTATTATCTATCAGTTTATTAAGCTTCTTTCTTTCACCGGCTTTCGCCGGCACAGCGGTAAAATTGTCCTGCTCTTTACGCAAAAATGTGACCATCTCGCGTTTCCATTACCAGCTATCGACCATGAAGTGGGGCGACCATTTCCAGGTGGCTTCCGGCATGCGTCAGGCGCAGACCAAAAATCATATTCCCTATCGGGTAACCAGCTTTCGCAACGGCGACGATCTGGTCTTTTTCCCGGACAGTCAGGAGTACTTTTTCTTCTACTCGGGAATGGCGACGCCGGACCGTTGCGTGGTGGAGGAACACTACGAGTATCCGGTCACACAGCTGCCGTATTATAAAAAGCCCGCTGCCTGAATCAGGATTGCTGCGACAGCAGTTTGCCGGCCATCGCCTGCTGGATAATCGGGATGGGGGTAAGTAAGTGCTCACGCATCAGCGCGCTGGCCTGTTCGGCGTCGCGCGCCAGAATAGCGTCCACCAGGGTCTGATGCTGGACATGCTTATCTTCCAGCATCTCCACCGACAGCACGGTGGTGCGCAGCCAGATGAAGCGGTAGCGCGCCGCCAGATCGAACAGCCGTTCGCGCATCTGCAGCAGATACTGCGAACCGCAGCCGGCGACGATGGCGGTGTGAAACGCCTGATGGCGCTGGTCCCATTCATCGAGTAGGTGCTCACTCGCTTCGCACGACTCCAGCTTGTTGAGCAGATGGGCGCGGGCCAGCAGCTCGGCTTCCCACTCGTCGCCGCCGCGCTCAATGGCGAGACGCACCAGCATGGCCTCCATGTTGGCGCGCGCGTCGAAGATATCGAGAAGCTCCTGTTCCGACATGGGCGCCACCCGATAGCCTTTCTGATTGACCACCGTTACCAGCCGCTCGGCCACCAGTTGCGAAAGCGCCTCGCGCAGCGGACCGACCCCCAGGCCATAGCGCGACGTCAGCAGGCTCATCCGCAGCTTCTCATCGGGGTGGTAAACCCCGCGGATGATGTCGTTTTTTAACCAACGGTATCCGTCAATGGCCGTCGCCTGGGGAATGGCGGTCATGTTCTTACTCCTGAATACTCTTCCCGGCGGGCGCCGGGAACAGGGTTAACGCGTATTTTGCAGCGGCAGTTTTTGCCACAATACCAGCTTTTTCCAGCGTGACATAATCGGTACCGTACAAATAATTCCCAGAGCTAACAGGCCGGTAGAGATCACCTCCAGCTGCTGCGCCGGACGAAACAGCATCACCACCAGCACGAAGGTGATAAAGGCGATCACCAGCCAGGTCAGGTATGGATAGAGCCACATTCTGAGACGGATCTCACCGCCTTGCGCCTGAAGGATTTTGCGCATCCGCAGTTGTGAAACGGCGATCACCAGATAGACCAGCAGGGCGATGGCGCCAGAGCTGTCGATGAGAAATTTAAACACCTTGGCGGGGGCATAGTAGTTCACCACTACGGTGAGGAACGCCGCGCCGGTGGAGAGCAGCACCGCCACGTATGGCGTTTTGCTGCGGTTGGTCCGGCCCATAATGGCCGGCGCATCGCCGCGACGGCTCAGGGAGTAGAGCATCCGCGAGGCGGTATACAGCGCCGAGTTCAGACAGCTGGTGACCGACAGGAGGATCACGCCGTCCATAATCAGCTTGGCATAGGGAATATGCAGCAGCTCGAGCACCGAGCGGTAGGAGCCGATGCTCTTCAGCCCCGGCATATTCCATGGGATGAGGGCGACGACGATAAAGATCGAGCACAGATAAAAAATAGAGATACGCCAGATCACCGAGTTGGTGGCGCGCACGATATGTTTATCCGGGGTATCCGATTCGGCGGCGGCGATGGTGACGATCTCCGCGCCCATAAACGAGAACATGGTGATCAGCATCGCGCTCAGCACCGCGCCGAAGCCGTTAGGCATAAAGCCGCCGTGATCCCACAGCCGCGAAATGCCGCTCACTTCGGCATAGGGATAAAAGCCGGTAATGGCGACCGCGCCCAGTACGATAAACGCCAGAATAGCGATCACTTTGCACAGCGCCAGCCAGAACTCGAATTCGCCGTAGTTCTTGACGCTCAGCAGGTTACTGCCGGTGAGGGCGAGAGTGATGACCAGGGAGAACAACCACACCGGGACGCCCGGCACCCACGAATGCAGAATAATCGCCGCGATATTGGCTTCCAGCGGAATAACCAGGACCCAGAACCACCAGTATAGCCAGCCGATGGTATACCCCGCCCAGCGGCCGATGGCTTTATCGGCGTAGGTGGAAAAGGAGCCGGTATCCGGCGTGGCGACCGCCATTTCGGCCAGCATACGCATAATCATCACCACCAGCAGCCCGGCAAACAGATAGGCCAGCAGCACCGCCGGGCCTGCCTCGGCAATGGCGACGCTGGATCCGACAAATAAACTCGCGCCGATCACCCCGGCGATAGATAACATCGTGACGTGGCGCGACTTCAGCCCCGCCCCTAAATCCTGTGATTGCGACAGTTGCCCCATCATTTACCCTCTCGAAGTGTGTCACCTGGGAGAGCGCCCCGACGTTCCCGCGCCGGGGCACGCGTATTATTGTTGTTTTGCAGGTCTCGTCTTCATTCCCTTACGAACGTACTTCGCTTCCGCATGTGTTCTGTTCTATGCCTGTTTCGCCTCGCTAAAGCAGTCGGCAATGATCTTGAGCCCCTGCTCGATCTGCGCCTCTTCGATGGTCAGCGGCACCAGGATGCGCAGCACGTTGTAGTACGGCCCGCAGGAGAGCAGGATCAGGCCTTTGTCGCGGGCGCGGGCGACGATATCCGCCGTCAGCCTGGCGTTCGGCCTGCTGCGGTCGCCCTCTTCAAACAGCTCAATGGCGATCATCGCCCCCAGACCGCGCACGTCGCCGATCTCCGGATGATCTTCAGCGATCGCCAGCAGGCCCTGGCGCAGGGTGTCGCCGAGCTGGTTGGCTTTTTCCAGCAGATTCTCCTGCTCGAAAATCTGTAATACCGCCAGGGCGGCGGCGCAGGCGATGGGGTTGCCGGCGTAGGTGCCGCCCAGTCCGCCGGGGGCGATGGCGTCCATCACCTCCGCGCGGCCGGTGACGCCCGCCAGCGGGAAACCGCCGGCGATGGATTTGGCGAAGGTGGTGATATCCGCCGCGACGCCCATCTGCTCCATGGCGAACAGGGTACCGGTGCGACCCGCGCCGCTCTGGACCTCATCGGCGATGAGCATAATGCCGTGCTCGTCGCACAGGGCGCGCAGGCGCTGCATAAAGGCCGGGGAGGCGGCATAGAACCCGCCTTCACCCTGCACCGGCTCAATAATGATGGCGGCGATATCTTCCGGCGCGGCATCGTTTTTGAAGATGCGATGGATGCTGGCGATCGCCTCGTCATCACTGACGCCGTGCAGCGCGCACGGGTAGAGGGCGCGATAGACATGGCCCGGCATTAAGCCCATACCAGCGGAGTAAGGATTCACTTTGCCGGTCAGCGACAGGGTGTAATGGGTGCGGCCGTGATAGGCGCCGGTGAAGGCGATAGCGCCGCTGCGCCCGGTTGCCGCGCGGGCGATCTTCACCGCGTTCTCCACCGCTTCCGACCCGGTGGTGACCAGCAGGGTTTTCTTGGCGAAATCACCGGGCACCTTTTGATTCATCTTTTCGCACAGCGCCAGATAAGGCTCATAGGCCAGCACCTGGAAGCAGGTATGCGACAGCTTTTTCAGCTGGTCTTCGACGGCGGCGACAATCTGCGGATGCAGATGGCCGGTATTGAGCACCGCGATACCGCCGGCAAAATCGAGATATTCCCGGCCTTCCACGTCCCACACCCGGCAGTTCTCCGCGCGTTCGGCGAAGATAGGGTGGATCTGGCCGACGCCGCGCGGGACCGCGTCGCTGCGACGCGCCATCATTGCTTTATTGCTGTTCATCCGTCGCTCCTGTTAAAGGCCAATGCACATATATTTGATTTCTAAGTAATCTTCGATGCCGTACTTCGACCCTTCGCGGCCGAGGCCGGAGGCCTTAACGCCGCCGAACGGCGCGACTTCGGTGGAGATAATGCCGGTATTGATGCCGATTATGCCGTACTCCAGCGCTTCGCCGACGCGGAAGACGCGGCTCAGATCGCGGGCGTAGAAATAGGCGGCGAGACCGAACTCGGTATCGTTGGCCTGGGCAATGACGTCGGCTTCATCTTTAAAGCGGAACAGCGGGGCCAGCGGGCCGAAGGTCTCCTCTTTCGCCACTTTGGCGCTGTCGGGAACGTTGACCAGGATGGTCGGCTGGAAGAAGTTGCCACCCAGGGCGTGCGGTTTGCCGCCGGTGACCACCTTCGCACCTTTGGCGATGGCATCGGCAATGTGTTCTTCAACTTTGGCCACGGCTTTCTCGTCGATCAGCGGGCCGGTGGTGACGCCGTCCTGCAGGCCGTCGCCAATGCGCAGTTTTTCCACCGCCTGCTGCAGCTTCTCGGCGAAACGGTCATACACCCCGTCCTGGACGTACAGGCGGTTGGCGCAGACGCAGGTCTGCCCGGCGTTGCGGAACTTCGACGCCAGCGCCCCCTCGACGGCTTTATCGAGGTCGGCATCGTCAAAGACGATAAACGGCGCGTTGCCGCCCAGCTCCAGGGAGACTTTTTTGATGTCTTTCGCGCACTGCTCCATCAGCTGGCGGCCAATCTCGGTAGAGCCGGTAAAGGAGAGCTTGCGCACCAGCGGGTTGCTGGTCAGTTCGCCGCCGACCGCGCCGGCGGAGCCGGTGACCACGTTGAATACTCCGGCGGGGATCCCGGCGCGATTCGCCAGTTCGGCCAGCGCCAGCGCGGAAAACGGCGTCTGGCTGGCCGGTTTCAGGACCATGGTGCAGCCGGCGGCCAGCGCCGGGCCCGCTTTGCGGGTGATCATCGCCGCCGGGAAGTTCCACGGGGTGATGGCGGCGGTAACGCCGATGGGCTGCTTAATCACCAGCAGGCGCTTGTCGGCCTGGTGGCCCGGAATGGTGTCGCCGTAGATGCGCTTACCTTCTTCGGCGAACCACTCAATAAAGGAGGCGGCGTAGCTGATTTCGCCTTTGGCTTCCGCCAACGGTTTTCCCTGCTCGAGGGTCATCAGGCGAGCGAGATCGTCCTGATTCTCCATCATAAGATCGAACCAGCGGCGCAGAATGTTCGCCCGCTCTTTGGCGGTCAGGGTGCGCCAGGCGGGTAGGGAGCGATTGGCGGCTTCAATCGCTTCGCGGGTTTCATCGGCGCCCATTTTCGGCACGCTGCCGAGCTGCTCGCCGTTGGCCGGGTTGGTGACCGCAATCACGTCGCCGTTGGGCGCATCGCGCCACTGGCCATCGATCATCGCCTGCTGGCGAAACAGTGTCATATCGTTGAGTTGCATAAACGCTTCCTGTCTTCAGGGTGGTTAACGGGTAAAAGCGGCGTGTAGTGTCTCCACGCTACGTGCCGCACGCAGCGTGCGTCCGGGATTGCTCTGGCTGGCCAGCAGGCTCTGCACCTTGCTGACGATATGCGCGCCGATCGGGATAGCGGAGGTGGCCGCTGGCGATGGCGCATTGCAGGTATGTATCGAACGCGCGGTGGTAACGAAGAGAAAATCGTCGATCAGCTTGCCCTGCGGGGACACGGCCTGCGCCCGCACGCCGGCCGGCCACGGGCGTAAATCGCTCAGCGTCAGGCTCGGGCAGTATTTTTGCACCAGCCGCAGATAGCCGCTTCTGCACAGCGAATTCTTCATTTCGCCCAGTCCGGAGCGCAGGTTGTTTTGCAGTACCCGGCGGATGCCGGGCGAGGTGAGGATCTCCAGGGTATCGGCCAGCGAGATATCGCGCTTGCGGTAGCCTTCGCGCTTCAGAGCCAGTACGGCGTTGGGGCCGACGGTGACGCTGCCGTCGATCATGCGGGTCAGGTGGACGCCGAGGAACGGCATCGCCGGATCGGGGAGCGGATAGATCAAATGGTTGACGATCTGGTTGTGCTGCGGCGCCAGCTGGAAATACTCGCCGCGGAACGGACAAATGATAAACCCGGGGTCGACGCCGAGCATTTTTACCAGCCGATCGGCCATCAAGCCCGAACAGGCGATCAGCGTCGAGGCCTCATATTCGCCGCCCTGGCGGGTGCGGATCACCACGCCGCTGGCGTGTTCTTTCAGGGCGCTGACTTCGGCGTTGTAGACGATCGTTCCGCCTTTCGCTTCGAAGTTCTTCGCCATTGCCGCCGCCACTTCGCGGTAGCTGACGATGCCGCTGGAAGGGACGAAGATCCCGCCGAGCCCGGTAATGTTCGGTTCGCGCTCGCGTAGCTCCCCGGCGCTTAGCCACTCGCGCTGCAGGCCGTTGGCGGCGGTGCGATCCCACAGGGCGCGCATCCGCTCCATCTCCAGCGGTGAGGTGGCGACCAGCATTTTGCCGCAGACGTCATAGCGGATGCCGTTCTGCTCGCAAAAGGCCTTGGTGGCGCGGTTGCCGGCGAGGCAAAACTGCGCCTTGAGGCTGCCGGGCGTGTAATACACCCCGGCGTGGATCACGCCGCTGTTGTGGCCAGTCTGATGGCAGGCCGGGCCGGCCTCTTTTTCCAGCAGCGCAATGCGGGCGTCCGGGTAAATCTCAATTAACTGCATGGCGGTCGACATGCCGATGATGCCGCCGCCGATAATCACGAAATCATACATCCGCTCAATTCCTTCGCCTGAAAACCCTTATTGATGAGTCTGGTAATGATTCGTGGAATACGCAAAGTAGCCGCGCTGGCGCATCAGCTCGCGGCGCAGGTCCGGGTGCGGCGTAAAGCGGTCGCGGCCGTGCAGCCAGAACAGGTTGTTAATGAGCAGAAATTTGCCCACCGGCACCGGTATGGAAAGGATGTTTTTGCTGGTCTCCAGCGCGTCGGAGAGGCGGCTCAGCCAGGTGCCTTCTTCGAAATCTTTCGGCTGGACGAACTGGTCGATATAGCGCATTACCGGGCGGCCCAGCGAATCGACGTCGAACACCGGGTGGAAAACATCCTTGCTGACGTTTTTGCTCGGCGGCGCGGCCCAACGCATTGGGCGGCGAGCCAGCGGGTCGCGGAAAAATTCGTCGAGATGCTCCCAGTCGTCGAGATGCAGCAGCAGGGAATTGCCGCCCTGCATGTTCTGCTCGTCGATCTTCATCATTAATACGTAGTCGGTTTGCTCTTCGACGTAGGTGCCGTCGTTGTGCAGCTCCATCACCCGGTGCGGTTGGCGCAGGTAGCTGTCTGAGTTATCGACATTTTTCACCACGAAGCGGGCGTAATACTGACCGCTCATGGCGTCGAAGTTGGAACGACCAATCAGGTGGGCGACGGCGGTGGCCAGCTTGACCATCTCCTCGGCCTGGCTGACGTGATCGATCCCTTCGCCGTTGATAAGCAGCGCGCCTTCCGCGCGATCGAGCAATGTTTTGATCAGCAACGGCTGCAGCTGATTGCCACACAGATCGTCGAGGATCTTGCCGACCTGGAAGCGTAAGAAAGATTTGTACTCCAGCGCCTGCACCGGCCACTGCGCGACCTGCTGCAGGAACTGCGTGGTCGTTTCGGCGGAAAAGGTGAGCTCCAGCAGGCGCGGCGACTGGGCGGAAGGGGTGAAAGAAAAGCCAGGGTATTGCTGGGCTACCGGCGCGGGTGTCGGTTTTACTGCGGTCAGGGCGTTCATCAGGATCGTTCCTCGCTGTAAGGTCAGGGTGATGTTCATTTCGTAGCCATAAATTAAAAATATCTACATTTTTATAAAATGCGTACGAAATGGCCTTTTTGTTTCCATTTTGTGATCTGACAACAATTATTTAACAATGCGGAAGGGGGGATAAGGTGGTGGTGAAAGTTGCGGAACAGAGCGGGTGGCGTATAGCGAAAAATGGGGATAAGGCCGAGGGAAATCGTAATACCGGTCACAGTTTTTAATCTGCACAATATCCATACCAGATGAAGGTGTTAATATTCAGCCGGTAAATACCTTTCAATGCTCACTAAGGCTTCGATGCTGGAGAATGTCATTATCAGATAATCAGTTTCCCGACCTGCCCAGGCCGGACTGATTATCGCTGCGCTTAAACCTTACGCACACACCTGCGGGTGTAGGCATGTTTTCGCACATGATAATGAACAGGTTTCAGTATGAATTTATCCCGTCAGGAACAACGGACCTTACACGTTCTCGCCAAAGGTGGCCGTATTGCGCACGTCCGCGATACCTCCGGCCGCATTACCGCCGTTGAATGCTACACCCGCGAAGGGCTGTTGCTGAGCGACTGCACCCTTGCGGTCTTCAAAAAGCTCAAAACCAAAAAGCTGATTAAGTCGGTGAACGGCCAGCCGTACCGGATCAACACGACCGGTTTGAATAACGTTCGCGCGCAAGCGGACAACCGCTGAAATAGCGACCCGGGCAGGGTCGCTGCCCGGGCGTATGGCTCTCAAGGAGAAAACCTCATGATCGATATCCCTCGCATTTTTACCATCAGTGAAAGCGAGCACCGTATCCATAACCCTTTTACCCCGGAAAAGTACGCCACGCTGGGACGGGCGCTGCGAATGGCGCCGGGCACCACCATTCTCGACCTCGGCAGCGGCTCCGGCGAGATGCTCTGTAGCTGGGCGCGCGATCATCAGATCGTCGGCACCGGCGTAGACATGAGCCTGCTGTTCAGTCAGCAGGCGGCCGCCCGGGCAGAGGAGCTCGGGGTAAGCGACCGGGTAACCTTTGTGCACCAGGATGCCAGCGGATATGTCGCCAGCCAGCCGTGCGATGTTGCCGCCTGCGTGGGGGCCACGTGGATCGGCGGCGGGGTGGCAGGCACAATCGAGCTGCTGAAGCAGAGCCTTATCCCAGGCGGCATGTTGCTTATCGGCGAGCCATGGTGGCGCAAACGTCCGGCCACGGCAGAAGAGGCGGTTGCCTGCGGCGCGCAGTCACCCGATGACTTCCTGACGCTACCGGCGCTGGTCGCCCGCTTTGGCGAACTGGGCTATGACGTGGTGGAGATGGTGCTGGCCGACAAGGAGGGCTGGGATCGTTATGAAGCGGCGAAATGGCTGACAATGCGCCGCTGGCTGGAGGCCAATCCGCACGATGACTTCGCACCGGAGGTTCGCCAGCAGTTGACCACCGCGCCACTGCACCATGTCACCTGGACCCGGGAATATCTCGGCTGGGGCGTGTTTGTTCTGATGGCGCGTTAACCGGCATGTCGGTAGCGTCAGGAGGCGCTACCGACCACCTTCAGACCTTCAGTTCGTCGTAGCTGACCATGACGTGCTGGCGAAAGGCGGGCCGTGCGGTTAGCCGTGCATAATACGCCGCAAGATGGGGGAGGGGACGACGGGTGATATCGATGGCAAAGTAGCGGTACAGCACATGACCAAACTGGATGTCGGCCAGGGTGAACGTATCGCCCACCAGATAGCGACTGCCGGCGAGACGTGCCTCGGCAATCGCCAGCTTTTGCTCCAGGGCCGTCACCGCCGCGGCGATGGCCTGCGGATCCCGCTCGGCGGCAGGCGTGCGCACCACGCGCCAGAACACCGGCGCCGTAAAGCCGAGGGCGATATTCTGCTTTGACCACTCGGCCCAGCGATCAACCTCAGTACGAGCCAGCAGGTCGCCCGGCCAGAAGGCGTCATTGGCGTAGCGACTGGCTAAATAGCGAAGGATCGCGCCCGTTTCCCACAGCGGCGGATTATCGCCATCCTGCAGCACTGGCACCGTGCGATTGGGATTGAGCTGATAAAACGCCTCGCCGTCGGTACCACCATAGCGATGCCCCACGTCGAACCGGAGATAGTCCAGCCCAAGCTCGCCAACACACCACATCAGCGCCTGCACGTTAGAGGAGGTTTTTCGGCCCCAGATGGTCAGCATTGAGTTCTCCAGAGAACAGGGAAAGAAGGAGCATAGCAGGTTGGGTTGAAAACGTGAGGGGGCGCAAAAGAAATGAGCCACCTCGCCGCGCAGGGGGCGGACGCGCTGGTCAGATGTTCAAACCAGGGGCGTAGCTGAGCCAGCTATTCAGCGCACAGAATAAGAGGAAGAAACAGAGGGCAACAGTTTGCCCTCTGTTTACTTGAGTGGCCTTGTACTAAGGTGTGGCGCTAAAAAACTCGCCAAATTTGACGGCGAGCCAGCCGACAGGCGTCGTGGCGCCGCCGACGATATTGGTGATCTCGGCCATCCCTTCCGGCACCGGAATATGCGAGTTCACCGCCGCCTGAGTGTATTCTTGCGAAATGTCCGTCCCGACATACAGGATGCAGGTCACGATCAGGGTTCCGGTTATGAACATGCGGAACATATTTCGTTTACAGAACGGCGTGACCATTGCCAGCAGGAACATTAATGAAGCCAGATCGACAAAGGGCAGTACGCGGTTGCCGGGCAGAATGATAGACAGCACCACAGCCATAGGGATTAACAGCAGACCGGTCGCCAGTACCGAAGGTTCACCGATCAGTAACGCCGTATCCATCCCGATGTAAAAATCGCGCCCCGGGAATTTAGCCTTCAGTTTTGCTTCAGCGGCATCACGGACAATCAACAATCCCTGCACCAGAATTTCAATCATTTTAGGCAGCAGCAGCATGGCGGCTGAAACCTTAATGGCCAGTGAAACGGCCGCGGAAACGTCATATCCAGCCAGGAAGGCCAACAGCAGTCCCAGCACAAACCCCAGGGTAACAGGCTCGCCAAAAACGCCGAATTTTTTATTAATACTTTCCGGGTCGAAATTGATTTTATTGATAAGCGGGATCTTATCAATGATGTAATTACAGGCAATGCCAAACGGCACGTAAGCTATACAGGTAAGATGTGGGAATGATATCCCTTTAAGATTATAGTTTTTTTGTAAATACGGCGCCGTTAAATCTGCCGCCAATAGCGTCAACACAAAAATAGCGAATGTAATACCGACCGAAAGCCAGTAATTTCCCGTTCCGGCATAGACCACAGACCCCATGATCAGGAAAATCCAGTAGTTAAAAATATCGATATTCACCGTTTTGGTTAATTTCAACAGAAGCATGGCCAGGTTGATGACGATAAAGCCCACCACGACGGGCAGCATCAGCGGCGAACCCCAGCCAATGGTCGATGCGGTAGGCCAACCGGTATCAACGACCGTTAACTGCAGGCCGATACGCTCAACCATCGCCTGCGATGCCGGGCCCAGGTTTGTCAGCAGCAGGCCAATCACCAGCCCCACCCCTTCAAAACCAATGCCTACCAGCATCCCTGCTTTAAATGCCGTACCGATTTTAACGCCAAAGCAAAGCGCGATAATAAAGAATATTACTGGCATCATTACTGATGCCCCCAGACTAATAATGCTGTTGATAATATCCATAATGATTCCTTAAAAGGCGGGCGAATTGGGCACGAGTAAACCCGTGCCCATTGGGCCCTGTTAATACCTTTAATGGTTCTTTTAATATTTAACTGAGTTTCTTTAAAAGGATCTCAGCGAAGAGTTTGGGCGAATTACTGAATGCGTCAATGGTACTCCCGGCAATATGCGGCGTAATGGTCACGTTATTCAGAGTATAGAATGCACTGTCGTCTGGAAGCGGCTCGTCATCAAAGGTATCAAGCGCGGCGCCCATGATTTGCCCGGATCTGAGCGCATCAATCATCTCTTTTTCATTGATTAACCCGGAGCGTGCCGTGTTAACAATGATGGCACTGCGCTTCATCAGCGCGAAATGGTGTGCGTTAATCAGATTTTCGGTTTCCGGCGTCAGGCGAGCATGTAACGAGATAACGTCGGCGCGTTGTACCAGTTCGTCCAGAGAATCGACTTTCTCATAACGTTCATGGCCTGCAACGTACTTATCGTAAAAGATAATCTCCGTGCCAAAGCCGCTGAGAAATCCCGCGACCAGTTGGGCAATATGACCGAGGCCAACCAGCCCCACGACTTTTCCGCCAAGCTCCGGGATCGCCTGATGGTTCGGGCTGTCTTTACGCCAGTATTTGTCACGCAGGGCATCGTGTGAACGGGCAATATTGCGCATTTCCGCCAGGATCATGCCGACCGTGAATTCGGCGACGCTGCGAGCGTTACGCCCCGGGGTGTTCATCACCTCAACGCCCCGGGCGTTCGCCACCTGAAGATTCACGTTTTCCACACCACCGCGGAGCACGCCTACATATTTCAGCTTTGGTAGTTTATCGAACACCGCAGTATTGACCGGGGCAAACTGAGTGATCAGGATGTCAATATCATCCGTTCCCTGAAGCAGCGCTTCCGGTAAGGCCACGGCTTCTGCTCCTTCCTGTTCAACCCGCAGATTATCTTCCTGAAGTTTCTCAACGGAGCCATGTGACCACTCGCGTACTTCTACTTCAATCCCGTTATCCCTGAGCGCTTTCAGTCCTGATTCCATCATCGCTGCATTGATAAACAGATCGGCAATTGCCAGACATTTCATAATGATTCTCCCTAGATTAACGCATCAACATACCGCCGGTAACGTCCAGAGTTGCTCCCGTCATATAGTTGGTCTTAGGAGAAACCATGAAGACACCGATGTCGGCAATTTCTTGCGGCTGGGCCACGCGGCCCACCGGAATACGACTGACGTAATAGTCAGGGTTTTGCTCAATGTTCTTACGGATCATCGCAGTATCCATGATCCCGACGGCGATATTGTTCACATTGATTTTTTGTTTGGCGACTTCCCGCGCCAGAGAGATAGCAAAGGCGACCAGGCCGGCCTTACTTGCCGCGTAGTGCGCATGTCCCGTCGTGGAGCCGTGGAACGCGGCCTGCGAGGTAATATTCAGAATGCTGCCCATCTGGTCATGCTGCAGGCAGTGATTTACAAACAGCTGGCTGAGATGGAAGATGGCTTTCAGATTGACATTCATCACCAGATCCCAGTCCTGCGGGCTGATCTCGGTGACGTAGCCGCTCAGCCAGATCCCGGCGTTATTCACCAGAATGTCGGCTTTGCCCAGTCTGTCGATACAGGTGGCAAACAGATTTTCCCGGCTCTGTTCGTCAGAGAGATCAGTTTTGACCGCGATGATCTCTACGTTCGCGCTGGCCTTCACCGTTTCGATTAGCCGTTCGGGATGCTCTTCCTCACGCATATAGGTAAAGCAGATATTGACGCCTTCTTTGGCGAGAGAAAGAACAAACTCTCTCCCCAGACCGGTTGCGCCGCCTGTCACGATGGCCGTACGATTCGTTAAATTCAGATCCATTTTTTCCTCACTTAGTGCGCGATGTAGTTGCTGCAGCTTTTCCACGGCGACTGCATTTCTGATAACAGGTTTTTATAAAGCTGGTATTTGGTCTGGTAGACCCGGTGGTTTTCCGGATTAGGGGAGACGGTGCGTGAGACATGGACCATGTCGTTTGAGGCCGCAAATACCTCCGCAAACCAGCCCACCATAACGGCGGCGGTCATCGCGGTACCCAGGGTCCCGTGCTCTTTGACGTCAACGATTTCCAGCGTGGCCTGGAAGATATCGGCGAATATCTGCAGCCAGACCGGGGAGTTCGTGACGCCGCCAGCAATACGAATAGTGCGGCTTAGCTTCGGGTTAATATTGCGTAAGCGCTCGGTGTGGTAGAGATGGCTGAAGGCCACGCCCTCATAAATCGCCCGCAGAAAATGGGCTTTTTTATGGAAGCTGTTGACACCGATAAAGCCGGCCGAGGCGTCGGGAATGGTGTTAGAGCCAAACACGAACGGAAAGAACAACAGGTGGCTTTCATCCGGCGTCGTTGACGAAACCAGCTTATTACACAGGTCATAGACCGACGATCCTTGTTCGGCGGAGGTTTTCCGATCGCTCTCCATAAAGTTGTTAATAAACCACTCCAGGTTGCTCGCGGAGGTGGGGCTAGCCTCGGTGATGAGCCATTTACCCTCAATGGGATAAATGGAGGTCATAAACAGATCTTTATCAATAACCGGGTGGTCGGTAACGTATTCGTTTATGCTCCAGGTGCCGGTGACGATCGCCATCTTATCGAGACTGTTAATCCCCGAGGCAATGGAAGAGGCCGAGATATCAAACACCCCGCCAGAAACCGGCGTACCTGCGCATAAACCGGTCAGACGGGCCACGTCGTCAGTGATTTTTCCGCAGCATTCTGTTGAGCGTTTGATGGGGGGCAATTTGTCCCGCAGTTCATCAAGTCCCCACCATGCCAGTAGTTCATCGTCATACTGGCAGTCACGTACGTTGATCAGGTTGGTCCCTGAGATATCGGTCAGCTCAAGAAAAGCCTCTCCGGTCAGGTAAAAACGGATCAGGTCCTTGACCATAAAAATATAACGCGCTTTTTGCAGCGTCTCGGGCTCGAACTCCTTCAGCCATGCCAGCAGGGCGACAGGTTGTCCGGCCCAGATGGACTGCATTGTTTTTGGCAAAATGTCGGTAAGGAATTCTGGCGAGCGTTGCCATCTCTCAACGTACTCTTTTGCCCGGCTATCGGTGGATATAATGCCGTTACGCACCGGGTGACCTTCTTCGTCGACCAGATACAGACCGTTACCATGACCGGTGACTGCCACTCCTTTTATCTGGCTGGCGTCGATACCTGATTGCGCAATCGCTTTTTTAATCACTTCGACATTAGCGGCCCACAGCTCATCGATACTGCGCTCTGTGTGGAATTCCCGGGGTGTCAGCATCTGCGTGGATTTTGAGGCGATGGCGAGCACCTGTCCTTTACGGTCATAGATGGCTGCCTTGGTGACGGTTCCACCATTGTCGATGCCCATGACGTATTCATCTTTCATTCGCGTGGACTCCTTATTGGTTACCATAAGCCGGGCTCGCTGGTGGTTATCCCTTTAAATCCGGCATGGAATATTTTATCTACAAGGTATTTGCGCTTAACAAAGCCTCCGGCGATGAATACCACATCAAAGCCTTTCAAATTTCGGCTAATCAACTCCAGACACTGGCAGGCATATTCAGCAGGTAAGATTTCAATTGCGTCCGGTGGACTGTGTTTAACAATATCGAGCGACTGATCAAGCGATCGCGAATCGATAAGTAAAACCCGATATACGGTCAGCAATCCCTCTTTTTTTGCGTAGCGTAGCGCGGAGAGATTGGAAGAAATAACACCATCAACCCTGTAATAATTTTTCAGCAGATTGATACCCGCCTGATCCGGTTTGAAGCCGCCCAGTAATTCAAGGTGAACGAGGACCTTCTTACCGCTTTGATGGCATTTGCCAATCAGCGACTGCAGATTGCCGATATTCGCTTCGGATAGCAGCACATATTCTGACTGGCAGGATAATGCTTTCTCAAAGTATTTATACTTCCTGATGGAAGGGATGATGGTGTTATTTGAAATCATATTAATTTCCGATGTTATTTAGCCATGTAGAGGCTGTATGCATCTTCCGCTGTTGCGTTTTCATGGATGATGGCATTCAGGCCTGCTACCACTTTCGCCGGCTGCGGATCCTGGGTAATGTTCCGTCCCACAGCCACGCCTTTCGCACCCATCTGCATACAGTGCTGAACAAATTTGAAGTAACCGTCGATGCCGGTTTTTGGCCCTCCTAAGGCAAGCACCGGCACGCCAGCAGCTTCAACGATCAGTCGGTCCTCTGGTGAACCGGTAAAACGCGTTTTGATGACGTCCGCGCCCAGCTCCACCGCTGCGCGGGCCGATGCAGCGATGATGGCCGGATTGTTAGAGTCATCGCTGGTGACGGGATAACCATACGGGAGCGATTCGACAATCAGCGGTACGTTCCAGCGATCCGCTGCCTGCGCGAGTTGCATCGCCATAATGTGGGTTTTTTCTTCATTGAAGGCGCCGGGGAAGGTCATGCAGACCACGCCCTCGGCAGCGACTTTAAGCGCATCTTCGACGGAAAAAACGGGGGTAGTATCGGGAACGGTATTGTCAAAGATACTGACCGTGCTGTCGACGCGTAAGACAACGGGAACGCTGTTTAATGCTTCCCGATAATTCTTCAACATGCCGTACGTGACGAGCGCACAATCCAGGCCGTGTTCCACCAGAGCAGGGAGCTGATTTATCGTATTATCAATACCATTTGTTTTCGTGGAAAAATAGTAGCCATCCAGCGCTAAGGTCACGGATTTACCATCTTTTGCGAATATTCTTGCGAGACGACGTTCTTTAGACATTTATTTACTCCTGAGATAAAAGAAACAAAAAAAAAGCCCTCAGAGACTCGCGTCTCTGAGGGCTTTCTGTTCACATACCCTTTTGATAATGGTTCGGGATTCCAAAGCATTATCAATGCAATTTTTTAGCAACGTGAGAAAGGTTTAACTTTTTTAAATTAAATCTGTTCTCTTGCGTGATTAAATAACTAACACACGCGATAACTTATTGTCCAGTTGGTATCGTTGAAATGAGAGATTCATCACATCAATATGTTGTATTCCATGAGAAGTGCCGGGTTAAATACAGAAACAGAACCTTTAAAAACCAGGCAATAACGCATCCGGTCAAGGGTGAGAACGCCAGGCGTTTATTTCATCCGCATGAAGATCGCATCCATGCATGCTCCAGCCTGCAGGTCGTCATCCCCAAACGCGTATTTATTCCTGTCCGGATGGCGTACAAAAACGCTATAGCAATGTTGTCGGCATGGCGGTCTGTCCCCGGGATGATTTCCTCCAGCCGCCCGGGCAAATTACTCGTCCGCTTTGTGCGCCCAGGCAGGCATCGCCGTCAGGTAACGTTTTGCCCGTTTCCGTGATTCCGCTACGCCCACCTTTTGCCAGGCGTCGAGAAAAGCCGCCAGACCGGATACGGCCTCTTCCCAGGATTTCAAATTACCGTCGCTGTCGCTGCAATACGCGCAATATTTATCGCTGGCCCCTTGCGCATCGGGTGCGGACATCGGCATTCCGCAGGCCTGGCAAAACCTTTCGTGCTGTGTCATAGAGCGCTCCTCCTGTCGTTTGGTTGTCTACTAAACATACAGAATTTACGCATGGCGCTTAGCGTTTCAGATCAATAGATCCTGTCGTAACCGTTGTTGGGGATCTTCTGCCTGGGAGTGCGGGAGGGATAACGGGAACTTACTCCGTATCGCACAGCTATCGCCTCCCTTATTTTTTATTGATGCAACGGTTGGTCGCAGGCCGCGAGGATTGATTCATGCATCGCTTCGGAAAGTGTCGGATGCGCAAAGATCATCGACAGGAGACTTTCGTCTGTGGCCTCCAGATGACGGGCGATGCCAAAGCCCTGGATCTGTTCTGTGACCTGTGGGCCAACCATATGCGCGCCCAGCAACTCGCCGGTTTCAGCATCGAAAATCGTCTTCACAAAACCCTCTGTCTCGCCGCTGGCCAGCGCCTTACCATTGCTCTGATAAGAGAACTTACCGATCCTGACGGGCCGTCCCCTGGCCAGGGCCGTCGATTCCGTCAGGCCCAGACTGGCAACCTGGGGCCGGGCATAAGTGCAACCAGGCACATAGTCGCGATCGAGAGGGTGGGCGCCTTCGACACCGGCCAGGGTCTCAACGCAGAGCACGCCTTCGTGGCTGGCCTTGTGCGCCAGACACGGCGGGCCGGCTACATCGCCGATGGCATAAAGCCCAAATACGTTAGTGCGACAAGCCGCGTCCGTCTTGATAAAACCGCGGTCTAACTCAACGCCCAGTGCTTCCAGCCCCAGATCTTCAATATTCGGCTGTACGCCGACCGCCAGCAGCACACGTTCGACATCCTGAGAATATTCGCCGCCGGTGTTGTTTAGTGTGCAGCGCACCCCGGTATCGGTGAGCTGTACTTGCGTCACCAGGGTCTGGGTATGGATCTGAATACCGCGTTTTTCGAATGACTTACGCACTGCTGCAGACACCTCGGCATCTTCCACTGGCAAAATCTGCGACGCTAGCTCGACCAGCGTCACTTTACAGCCCAGATCGTTATAAAGGCTGGCGAACTCGACGCCAATCGCCCCTGAACCGATGATTAAGAGCGACTTGGGTAAAAGCTTAGGCCGCAGCGCCTCGAAATAGGTCCAGATATGTTCGCCATCTGGCGCTATGCCTGGCAATGCGCGTGGTCGGGCGCCGGTTGCCAGGATCACGTGATCGGCCCGGTAATCGCGCGCCTCCCCTCGGGCATCCTCGACCGTGATTTGCCCCTTGCCACGCAGCCGCGCGGTGCCATCAATGACCTGCACGCCATTTTTCTTCAACAGGTACGCAACCCCAGCGGTGAGCTGTTGCGATACGGTACGGCTAAACTGCACCAGTTTCTGCAGATCGACGTTCACCTCACCCACGCTGATGCCCAGCTGACTGGCATGGGTGATAGTGTGCGCAACCTCAGCGCCATGCAGCAGCGCCTTGGTTGGAATGCATCCCCAGTTCAGGCAGATGCCGCCCAGATGTTGTTTTTCAACTAATGCGGTACGAAGCCCTAGCTGGCCGGCACGGATGGCGGCAACGTATCCCCCTGGACCCCCGCCGATGATCAGCACATCGTATTTATCGTGCATAGCTCGTCTCCTGGATAAACATCAAGGTCGGGGTTTCAATCAGTCGCTTGAGTTCCCGGAGAAAAGCCGCACCTGCCGCGCCATCGATGACCCGGTGATCGCAGGATAGCGATACCGTCAGTTGGTGGCGCGCGACGATTTGCCCGTCGCGTACTACCGCCCGGACCTCGCCGGCGCCAATGGCGAGGATTGCGCTTTGCGGTGGATTGATGATGGCGTCAAACTGCCGGACGCCGAGCATCCCCAGATTTGACAGGCTAAAGGTCCCGCCCTGGAACTCTTCCGGCTTCAGCGTGCCCGCTTTGGCTTTGGTCACCAGCGAGTGAATTTCGTTCGATATGTCGCTAATCGATTTCCGGTTCGCCGAGCGAACAATAGGGGTAATTAGCCCGGCAGGCAGCGCAACGGCCACCGAAATGTCGGCATCCGTAAAGCGGCGGATACTTTGTGCCGCTTCATCAAACTGGATATTGACGTCAGGCACGGCCACCAGCGCCAGGGCGCAGGCCTTCACCAGCAGGTCATTCACCGAAATCTTGACGCCGGGTACTTCGCGGTTAATGTCCTGACGTAACGCTAACAGTCGCTCCAGATCGAGATCGACGCTCAAACGGAAATGGGGAGACTGTTGCTTGGACGTTTGCAGGCGAGAAGCGATAGCCCGCCGCATACCGGACATCGGGATGCTCTCAAAGGGGGCCGGGGCACTCTCCTGCACAGGACTGGTCTGCGGGTGCTCGTCGAGTAACAACGCCGCGGCCAGCACATCATCGCGACTTACCCGACCGCGTGAACCGCTGCTTCGGCAGTCATGCAAGTTGATACCCAGTTTGCCGGCCAGGCGGCGCGCCAGCGGGGTGGCCGATACCTGGCTGTCATCGGCATGCGAGCGGGGCGCTTTGCTGCGACGAACGGGGGGCGTCGGAGAGGCCAGGCGACCGCCGGCGGCAACGATCGCGCTTTCCAGATCAGAAACAGAGATACGATCCCCGCGCCCGCTGCCGCGGACTTTTTTCAGGTCGACACCCCAGCGGGCAGACAGTCGTAACGCATGGGGCGTGGCATTAACCTGAGTCACATCGGTCACACCTTGCAGACTGACGGGGATGACGGTCTGCCCAACAGGGGGCTCGGGGCTGTTGGATGGCGGCGAAACAACGGAAGCTGGCTTAGCGCCTGCCTGTGCCGCTACGTCCGGCGCGGCAGCCTCCGGGCCTGGGGCTGCGGGTTTCGCCGTCGCCAGGCGGGCAACAAATTCGTCCAGTTCAGCATCGCTGACCGACGCGTCAGCCGCCAGGGCCAGCACGGCGCCTACCTGAAGCGTCTCACCCTCGCGGGCGAGTATCCGACGTAACGTACCGGCAAAGGGGGCCTCCAGCACATTGACGATTTTACTGGTTTCAATCTCACAGATTTCCTGCCCTCTGGTGAAATCGTCACCCTCCTGGATTGCCCATCGAGCGAGCAAGCCTTCCTCCATGGAAAGCCCCCACTTTGGCATTTCAAGCGTCTTGATTTCGCTCATAGGTTAATCCTCCAGCACTTGACGGACGGCGGCTTCGATACGTTCTACGCCAGGGATCCAGAGTTTTTCGAGAGCAGGGGAGAACGGGACCGGCGTGTGTGGCGGCGTCACCAGCAGAACGGGCGCTTTGAGGAAATGGAATGCCTGGGACGCAATCAGCGCCGCGACATCATGAGCAAAACCGAAGCGTGCCGCGGATTCGTCGACAATCACGACCCGCCCTGTGGAAGCCACCGATTCCAGAATCCCTTCCTCATCCAGCGGCGAAATGGTTCGCGGGTCGACTACCTCGACCGAGATCCCCTCTTTGGCCAGCTTGTCCGCCACCTGGTTGGCTTTATGCACCATTGCCGACAGCGCAATGATGGTGACGTCCTCTCCTTCGCGGGTATAGTTGGCTACACCTAGCGGGATGGTATAGCTCTCGTCCGGTACCTCGCCCTTGAGGTCGTACAGCATTTTATGCTCGCAGAATACCACCGGGTCGTCGTCGCGAATGGACTGGATTAACAGACCCTTGACGTCATAAGGCGTCGAGGGCACCACCACCTTCAGCCCTGGGGTGGTGGCAAAGATATTATAGGGTGACTGTGAATGCTGGGCCGCGGCGGAAAACCCCGCGCCGATCATCCCTCGCATCACCAGCGGGGCCCTGGCTTTGCCACCAAACATGTAGCGGAACTTAGCCGCCTGGTTGTACAGCGCATCGTGACTCACGCCAAAAAAATCCATGAACATCAATTCCGCGACCGGCCGCAAACCCGTCGCTGCGGCGCCGGCCGCCATACCGATGATGGCCGACTCGGTAATGGGCGTGTCGATCACCCGATCGGAGCCGAACTGCGTCCACAGCCCTTTAGTGACACCCAGCACACCGCCAAAGGCTTCTATTTTCGCCTCTTCGGGCGCATTTCCGCCATGACCGCCACGCAAGTCTTCACCGATGAGCACCACGCGTTCATCGCGTTCCATTTCCTGAGCCAGGGCTTCCTTGACCGCTTCACGATAGGTTTTTATTGTCATGGTTATCACCCTCAGTATGAGACGTACACGTCTGTCAGCAGGTCTTCCGGAGCCGGGTAGGCAGCGGCGCGGGCCTTCAATACGGCATCGTTGACCAGGGCTTCTACTTCCTCGTCAATCGCCGTTAGTTCTTCCAGGGTGATTTGTCGCTTGACCTTAGCGGTAAAAATCTTCAGCGGATCATGTTGTTCACGCAGGCGTTGCACTTCACCTTCCGCGCGGTATAGCGCGGGATCGCCCTCAAAATGACCATGCCAGCGGAAGGCTTTGGCCTCAATGACGCTTGGGCCACCGCCTTCTCGCGCACGCTTGACCGCCTCTGAGGTTGCCTCATAAACGGCAAAGAAATCGGTGCCATCGACGGTCACTGCCGGCAGGCCGAAGCCAGCGGCGCGCCGGGCGATATCACGCCCACCCACGGCGTAGTCATGGCCGGTCCCTTCGCCGTAACCGTTATTCTCGAAAATAAAGACGGCTGGAAGCTGGAGCACGACGGCCATATTGATGGCTTCAAAGACCAGGCCCTGATTAGAACCACCATCGCCCGTAAAAGAGACACCGACGTTGCCGGTTTTTAGCGTCTTTGCCGTTAGCGCGGCGCCGATGGCCAGGGGAGGAGCTCCCCCAACGATAGCGTTCGCCCCCAGCATTCCTTTCGACAGATCGGCAATGTGCATCGACCCGCCCTTACCGCGACATAACCCGCTGTCCTTACCGAATATTTCGGCCATCATGCCGTGAATGTCGCAACCTTTAGCAATACAGTGGCCATGTCCACGGTGTGTTGAACCAATAAAATCTGCGCTCGTTAAATTTTCGCAGACCCCCACCGCGATGGCCTCCTCACCGGTGTAAAGGTGAATGAAGCCCGGAATATCACCGCTGGTATTTTCCTGATGCAACCGCTCTTCAAATGTTCTGATCTCCCGCATCTTGCGGTAAGCCTGCAATAACGCCTGTTTGCTGAGCATCGTTTAATTCTCCTCAATAAAGGTCACCCAGGCGGGGCCAACAGACAGGGCGGATAACCCTGGCCACACCCATGCAATGAATCTACGAGCGGTTAAAGGGAGTGCGAAGCCACCTTCATGGGGGGGTAGGTGGGGGTTTTCATGCTTGAGGTCAAACTTTCTAAATTTTGTGTAGCAATAAAGTTTGCCTGCCCCATGTCATCCCGGGGGCTGGCGTACAATTGAAAAAAACAAAGCGAGTAGACACCACGGATGAAGCCATTGGATTTAGAAGGTCGCCAATCACCCTCACTGGTCTCCGGGCCATTGCGGCTGACGCGAGGCTTGCCGCTAATCCTGACCAAATTTGTCCCGCCTCGCTCCTCGATACAATTGCTGGAGCGCCCCCGGCTGCTTCAGCTTCTCAATCCCGTTCAGCAGTGCCGGCTGGGCGTCGTTTGCGCCGGCGCTGGATTTGGCAAAACCACGCTGTTGGCGCAATGGCATCAGCAGATGGTCGCCCAGGGCGAACGTATTGCCTGGCTGAGCCTCGATGAGGATGATGATGACGTATGGCAGTTTATTCCTTATCTGCTGCAAGCATTGCGTCCACTCTATGCTGACTGGGACGCCGATTTCTGGCGTGACATGGAAGAGCAGAAGCTCTCCAGCTCCGAGCAACTGCTGGCCGGGCTCATTAACCAGCTACACTACTGCCCGCATGACGTGTACCTGATTATCGACGACTTCCACGTGATTAACGATCGTGGGGTCTATGAAGCGCTGGGGTATTTAATCAAGCATGCGCCTGCCGCCTTGCATCTGATCATTGGCAGCCGTTTCCACCCGAATCTTGCGCTGAGCCAGCTGCAGGCCCAGGACCAACTGGTGGAGATCTATGATCGAGACCTGCAATTCACGCTCGAAGAAACAAAACACTATTTTAGCCGCACGGTTGCGCTACCCCTCAGCAACCATCATGCACAGCGGCTACAGTCCGTGACAGAGGGCTGGATCGCGGGCATGAAGATCGCTTCATTGTCGGCAGAATTACAGCATGATCCCGAGCATCTGTTGCGTAATATGCATGGAGGAACACGATCCATTGCCCGCTATCTGAAAGAGGTGGTACTGGATCCGCTGCCGGAAGAGGTTCTCGATTTCCTGGTGAAAACGTCCTTCCTCAGTCGGTTAAATGCCGAACTATGCAATGCAGTGACTGGACGTGATGATAGTAAAGCGATGCTGGCATGGATTGAGCGACACAACCTTTTTTTGTCAGCCCTTGACGAACAAGGCTACTGGTTTCGCTACCATCCTCTGTTGCAGGAAAATCTTCGGACCATGCTGCAGCAGAACAACGATATTGACCGCAAACAGCTGCATGAATTAGCCAGTCATTGGTTCGTCGAACAGAAGCTGTGGTCTGAGGCGGTACGCCATGCGCTCAGCGCAGGCAAGCCGGTGCATAGCCCCGTGCAGGACGGCGCAAGCGCTCAGTCACTGGCGGAAGAAGGGGATATCGATACTCTGATCTCATGGATGCATCATTTACCGCCCAGCACCGATCCTTCGCGCATTGACCTGCAAATTAACCTGGCCTGGGCACTGGCGCATTATTTCCACTTTGATGAGTCGAGGCAGCTGCTTGATAACCTCGATCAGATGGTACTTCATCATCGTGAGGATTTAACCCGCAGCACCTGGTGTAAATTGCGGGTTGTGCGGGCAATTTGCGAAGCCTTTGCGGAAAACATCCCGGAGAGTCTGGCTATTGTTCAGCCGTTGCTGGCCGAAGTGCCCTGCGGCGACACCTGGGTTGATGGTCTGATATGCAATATTCTCAGCTATTGCCATGTTGTTAACCAGCGCTATCACGACGCGCTGGAGGTTCAACAGCATATGCCCTCTCCGGAAAGTCCTTTAGATAATCTGTTTGTCTCGGTTTATCGCGCTTTTATTATTGCCCAATGCCATCTTTGTCAGGGCGATCTGGGGAAAGCCGGGTGGTACGCAGAGAAAACGTTGCGCCAGGCTGAATGTTATACCGGTACCCAGTCGACCAGTGGCGCGACGCTGGCGCCGCTGCTGGCGGAGATAGCCTATGAATGTCAGAGGGGTGACTCGCCCGAGCATCTGTTAGCCGACCGGCTCGAATTCATCGACCGATTCAGTCCACCCGACGCGCTGAGTCGTTGCTATACCTATCTCGCGCGTCAGGCCTTAGATAACGATATGCCCTATGAGGCCGAGCGATTGCTGGAGCATGCGCAGCGTCTTGCGGTGTCTCGCGGCTGGCAACGGCTCCAGGCCATGTTGTTAGCCGAGCAGGTGAGGGTGCGACTGCAGCGCGGCAATTTCACCGGCGCAGAGCAACTGCAGCGACAGCTTGAACAAATGGCCGCCAGCTTCAGAATGGATGCCGAACATCCCTGCCAACGCGCCATCGTTATGTCTGCATCCCTTAGCCGCAGCCGGCTTCTTCTCGCCAGAGGCCAGGCACCGCAAGCCTGCGTTTTACTGGCTGAGATGGTCTCCGATCAGGAAAGCCGGGGGGACAGGTTAACCGCAGCGCGTCTACGTACGCTCTGGTCATTGGCCTTGTGGAACAGTGGCAAAACTGCCGCTGCGCGCACGACATTTCAGCCAGTCGTGCAGCTGGCTGAACAACAGCATCTCAAGGGCCTCTTTCTTGAGGCTGGCGATACCTTGCAACCTTTGCTTGCCGGTATGAATGAATCCTCTTCGGCTTGTACAGAGGAAGGGATAGTCCATGAACCCTGGGCCGGCAAACGCGCGCCTACAGATGGAACACCGTTTAATAGTGGAAGCCCCGATATTCATGGGGAACTCAGCGAGCGAGAGTTGCAGATATTACAACTGATCGCTGAAGGTCAGATGAATAAAGAAATTGCTCGCTCCCTCGCTATTTCTGCTGAGACGGTCAAATGGCACATCAAAAATATCTACGCGAAGCTTAAAGTGAATAGCCGCACTCAAGCGATGAGCCGGGCGCTGGAGATGAAATTACTGGATTAACGGTTTGAACAGGGGGGCCTGGATACAAAATATTATAATGACAAGCCACTTTCTTAACGGGGCTATGAGCCACGGATAATCGAGGTACTGCTAAGCCCATGGAATTTAATGATCTCCTCCCTGAATTTGGGCCAGAGTCACCTGGAGTCGACGCACTTATGACCCTGGCCCAAATTCAGGGAGGAGATCAATTGCAGGAATTGCGCCAGATTATCGACGTCAAAAATGCGAGATGAATCAGGCTGCTGGGCGCTATATCTGCCCCCATAAGCGGTGCAGTGCATTAGTATCCGCAACTGTCTGAATGACTTCATGCATGTATGCGGTGCTGAACTGGCCGCCACGCTTGCTCCGGAACTGATGGAGATCAGTCAACGGCCTGCACTCCTGATCGGCCATGCACTCGATCGTTCAGCTCATTACCTTAGCGAAGCCCTGTACGTATGGCTGACTACTTGTGATGAAATAAATTATGCCGCACAGGACAACGATGTTTTAACGGCTATCGGATTCAGTCCTGACGCGGCTTCGCGGATGGATAATCAGGGAAAATATACCCTTGCACAGAGCTTGATTTATACCCGCCGGCACAAGGCTCTGGCCAGCAAGTAGCTCCACAAAAATCTCCGAAAACACCGCTATTTTTCCCGAATTAAGCCATGCATCCACAGAGCGCATGGTTTTGCATGCGCTTTCCCACCCCGTCACTCCTTCCGCAAACCTGTCCCGGTGTGGCCTGAGCCCCTCTATGCATCTGTATTAAAACTGACCCACGAGGCGGACAGATCATTGCACGACACACACTGACATCAAATTAAATAAATTTTTTGTAACTTTAATAATATATCTTGTGTAAAATCAGTATAAATTCTCTGTATTATTTTCTCGCGCCTAAAAATAATTTCATCGCGATTTAAGTCACTATTTAAAAACGCATCGGTTGGTATATGCTCATCGATAATATCAAAAACATAGTCATTGACATCAACAGCATGATTTTTGGTATAGAAAATTTTTCCGCCTAAACGACTATATTTATGACCAAACATATTTTTAGGTGGAAAGACAGAAAAGTCGTTGATGTTAGCATTAATCCCACGCTCACAAAATACTGAAGAATAATAATTATTTAAAATTATAGAAACGGTTTTTCCTGAAGCAGAACCAGCAGTATAATCACCGGTTAATTGAGGGATTACCTCTGCAGAAAGAATGTTTTCCAACTGCCTGCTCATATTGTTTTTTTGCATTCCCAATTTAAAGAAATCGATAACCTCTTCTCGCTTAGATGGACTTGCACTACCTATCCCAAAAACAGAAACAATAAACAACCAATATTTCATAACCTCAATAGAATTAAACTCCTCACCACTATGGAAATAATGAAAAACCATAAATAATTGGTGTGTATAAGGTAGTAAGGAAATGCTATTGATAGATAAGACATTAACTAAATAATTTAATGTTCTATCCAAAGATTTTATTATGTCATCAAGTTTATAAGGTTCGTTTTCATCAATGTATTTTAATCTCTCGACTATTTTATTCCTATCCTTATCATAAACCTCTAAACCAATAGCTGTTTTAATTAACTGGAGATAAATATCACCGCTACTTTTTTCGACTTCAATGTAATTGGCAAAACATTCCTTAACCTTATTTATAAAATCATTCACTCGATTCTTGTCACTACCACTGTATGTAAGAGCGTAAATAAGGTCTTGCTGTTTAATGTTTTTCCCTAATGAGTTTAGCCTTGAGAAAACCTCAACAACTTCGGATAAGGTTCCACCGTCAAGTTTGATAATGGCCATTTTATATTTTCTAATTCTATCTGCCAGAAACTCAGCTTTTTCTACGAGTTTATCGTCCCCTGTTTCTTCTATTATTCTCCTTGCTTCCTTAAGAAAAGAAGTCGTTTTCCTGATAGAGCGAATGCTTAGATAGCAACCTTTACTTGCATTTTTGTTAATTGAGTGAGTAAATTCCTCCTCATTTAAATTAAAGTAAAGATCCCACTTGCCATCATCATCATCAATATCGTCAGACAAACAACAAAATAAAGTTGTCAATCTCTGTTGGCCGTCAACTATATAGTACTTATCACCTACGCTTTGTCCGATATACCGCCCACCGATACTCTCTATATATGGGATATCTTTTCCTCCACCATCCCATAGCAAAACAGAACCAATTGGATAGCCTTTGTAGATACTATCAAAAAGGTCTCTTATATCATTTTTCTTCCATACATAAGGTCGTTGAAACTCAGGCAATACCATCTTACCATTTTCGATGTTAAGGACAAGGTCATCGATAAATGTAACTTCAGGGCTTACAGAAGGAACGTCATCTTTGTAGTCATTCATAGTATTTTCTCAATGGCCTCACATATGGAATCAAACTCAGCACGAATGTTACCACATCTGTCAGAAAAGTCATCGAGTGAAATTGACTGATGATTATTATATACGGCATCCGCGATGTCTTTTCCAAAGCCATTTTTTAAGTGTTCATAAGCATCATCACTCATTGACTCAAATAAACCATTAAAAGATTCATCATCTTTCTTTTTGAACCCGCCTTTTTTCTTAAACCCAAATTTGTAATCATAGTGATCCCTCTGATGAGGGTTTAAAGTTTTTAAATATGAAACCATTTCTTTTCTTGTAACATCTAAGTTTTCAATAATAACATCGGGAATGTAGTTCTCTATTTCTCGCTTTAATAAAGTGTGACAATAAATATTATATGTTTTAGCTTTTTGAATTATTTTCAATTGAGCTGGTGCTAATTCTTGACCAGGATAAATCCTATCTGAATCATGAATAACAATAATTCTCACAACTCCTTGAGATTTATTGATTTCACTTTCAATGCTTTTGGGTATTTCTCCACAGCCGCCAGGCCCTCTGACCTCCCAACTTATATTTTTCTGAGATGATATATTAGTTTTTCCTTTTGCGTGAAGAATTGCGTCTAAAAAATATGAATCACTATGTTCATTTTCGATAATAATGACTGCCTTTCTACTCATAATCTGGTTCAACAATGTAACATCAACAATACCCTCTTTTTTTAATTTATAACCAACGTTTATTGTGAATTTATAATTGCGTTGAGCAGAGAGTACGGTGAGTCGTCTCAACTTCTCGCATAAAGCAATATTGGTTTTAAAATGCTCTAATAGCTCCTCTATATTTAATATATCAAGTGAATGTGATTCTTTATGCGCTGACATACATGAGAAAAAAAAGTCACTTTGAGTATTAGAATGAAATATAGATGGGTCACATTTTATTTTCATATTCTCTACTCGCTTTTTGCAATGCAATTACTTCATCAAAATCCTCTTCAAATATACCGGTAGGCCATTTATCAACAGCCCCTTTTTTGTCAATTACAATAGAGTCTATTTTTGCAGATTTGTTATTGACATCAAAATCAACATAAATGATATTAAAATCTTCACTATTTAGACCTTCAGCAATTCTTCTACGGATTCGCAATAAAAATTCTTTTGAGTGTGTCTCAACAAAAACGACATTATTTCTCATTGCTGTCAGATATAAATCAGCAACCACTCCACAAGCAGCAGGGTGCATATGAAGTTCAGGTTGCTCAATTATTTCAATACCCCTAACCTTATCAAGATCCCGAACATTACGATTAATTATTGATGGAAATATTTGAGCAAACCCCATCCCTTCATCAATTATATTAGACTCACCGGTCCCCCCACTACAATTAACCGAAAAGGATTTTTCATATGATTTAATAAAAAAATATTTCCCATCGAAATTTTTCTGCATCCATTCTTTTATTTTATTTCCAAGGACCCCATTTGATTTATCCTCTTTATCATGAAAAACATATGGCGTAAATTGTCCTTTATGTCCGACGGAATTATTTTTAACAGTTTTAGTGGTAAATGTCCTACTTAACTCACTTCTAAAAGGGCCTAAATAACTAAGGTTGAATTTATTATATTTTATTGTATTGAGTAAAGAAAATAAATCATGAACCTCCTCACTAAAGGATGCATCTAAAAATGATGAATCAGGAAGCAGTCCATTAAATACCATAGGGATGGAAGTAGCGTCATAAACATATTTGAGCACCCCTTTATTTTCTAAGGCCTCGATATCTAGATGCACTTCGAAGGCTGGGTTGTTATTTTTTGAGCAAATGAAGTGTGATACAATGGTCTTTTTTAGTTCAGTTGAATAAGTTAATTCCGTTATAAAATTAAAATAATTATCATTTAACGAAAATGATGCACCTAAACTCATTCGAGTAAAATCATTATGCCCATGGACAACATCTGAATAATTAGCACCGATATCAATGCCCTGGGGGGAAAAATCAACAACGTTATCATCATCTAAACTCAATGAATTTATAATAAATGGTACTAATCTAATTATCGAACTCTTACCAGCACTATTTTTCCCAATAAAAAGCGTGAATTTACTTACACTAAAATCAAGTTCTTTGTATGCCTTATAATTTTTAGCATATAATGCTTCAAGGGTGATCATTTTACTTACCTATCAATTTACAGGAACAATAATTCATCATAACATATCTCTTATCAAGATAAATAGCATAATTGTAGGTGCCACGAAAACTGTTTTATCCACGTGGTAAATTGTAGCTCGATATATTCTGTTTTAAAACCATCTTTATGTAAAATAATAGCGAATGTATGTCGAAAACCATGACCGGTTACCCTTCCGTCATAACCAATTCGCTTGATTTGCTGATTTATACTCGCCCACTCATCGGCTTGTTCGGATCTTTCCGCCCTGGAAAACATAACGATAGTTCCCTTTCATGATCTTGAGTTCATTGAGTAAATCTAACGCTTGAGTCGTTACTTGCACAAGATGTGACCTGCTCATTCTCAGCCTTTCAGTATGAATTTCCCAAATTGCGTAATCCAGATCAAATTCTTGCCATAATGCTGCACGTAATTCAATGGTTCTCACACCCGTAATCATAAGTAATTTCGTAGCAACTTGTACAAGCCGACTGCTTGCGTAACTGTCTAAGGCTCGTAGAAAATCTGGTAGCTCACCAACTTTTAGGAATGGAAAATGATTAGATTGATGTACTTCGAGGGCGCTAGAGAGATCTGCAGCAAGATTAAACTCAGCTCTCCAAGTAGCTATGGCATAACGAAACACTTCTGAACAGCGCTGTCGCGCTTTGCGCATCTTCTCTAACGCCCCGCGTTTTTTCAATTTTGCGCAGCACATTAAGCAGCTCCAGCGGTTTAATCTCTCCCACTTTCCTTGTTCCAACATAAGGGAAAGTGTTGTTTTTAAACGCTTCCATGATGTCAGAGGCATATCCTGCCGACCATTTGGCAGACTTCATTTTGTGCCACTCGGTCGCTATCTTTTCGAACGCGCTTTCAGACTCGGTTTGCAAAGCAATCTTCTGCTCTTTTCGAATCTCGCTCGGATTCTTTCCTTCGGCGACCAGTTTTCGGGCATCGTCGCGACGAGAACGAGCATCTGCAAGTGTGAGCGTCGGGTACACACCAAGCGAGATCATTTTTGGTTTACCGGCAAAACGATAGCGGAACCGCCAGCTCTTGCTTCCATTAGGTTCTATAAGCAATGACAGCCCTTGCCCATATCCAAGCGTATAGGCTTTAGCTACAGGCTTAGTGCAGTGAATCTGCATATCATTGAAAGGCGTGTGTATAGGAATCCATGACCGAACAAGGACATATACACAATCCTAAATACATTAAGTATATGATTTACTTGAAAATTACGGACGGAGATGGACTGAAGAGCAGTAAAATCTTTATAAATCAGGGTAGTTATGGATAAACACGGACGTTGGGGGAAGTTGAAATGGTGCGATAATAGGAACATAACATCGCTAAACATCCAATTGATTTTCAGTGAGTTATATTCATTAAGTTTTCTAAGGTACCCCCAAAAGTACCCCCAATCAGATCCCGTCTGAACTCTGACAGTAAAAAATGTTGCGGGCTGCCTAATAGACAGCCCGCCAGCACGGTTGATGTTTTTACAGAGACTAATCAACCTTCCAAACGTTAACTGCTTGTTGTGACATCCACTTTTGAAAATCATTGACAGATTCTAAATTCCACTCTGCATATTCTGTTACTTTTAAGGCCAACTTATATCCGGATTTTGTATATTCTTTTTTCTTCTCTTCAAAGGATGAGCGTTTTAAATTATCTTTATCCATTAAGATCATGTTTCCAAGTCTATCTTTTACATCATTAATTCCTTCACCAAAAGATTCGTTCCAATCTTTCTCTGGATGATAAGGGCAAATATGCTCTAATGTCGTTTTTTCATAATCACATGGATTACCTAAATAGCCTTCAATTTCAGAAAGTAAAAAACGTATTTTTTTCGCTGTTTGTCTACTTGGCATTCTATGAAATTCAAAAGCATTAAAGAAAGCATTATCATCAGGATACAAACGTTTAAATTCTTCGCTATTTTTCACATGACTAGCTCTTAAGAACTCTCGATTATAAACTTTGTTCGCGATTTGATTATAAATATTCTCTTGTTCACTAGGTGATAAATGGCAGATAATATTATACCGAATAGATAATATATATATATATTTTACGAGCTTAACAAACTCTTCTGGAGAAAAATTACCAAAGGCAGCGAGGAATATTGTTAGTGGTTGCTTGATATTAAATAATCTAATACCATTAAGATAGTGCAATACATTTCTGTATTTCACATCTTGATCCCCCCACCATGCATCATTGGGATTGATCAATGATGCATAGATAGGTGAGTAGTCAATTAATGACTTCAAATACTGATACGCTTCTTCCGGTTTCGTTAATATTTTTCTCATTGAGGAAAAAAGGTTGTTCTTAGTAACCATTCTTCTCTGTGAATTATAGTGATATCTAATGTAATCAGAAACATTGCTCTCTCCAAGTTGAACAATCATTTCTGACCATTGCTCGTCCAAATCGTTGAGCTCTTCTTCTCCGATTTGATCATCTTTCGTCACAATTGAAAACAAATAGTTTTTTAGTAGGTCCGGAGTAGACAATTGGACCCCTCTCGCATTCAAAGTTTCAAAAACTTTATAGGCATTAAGATCGTCTTGTACAATTATCTTTGTAAAAATCATACTTGAAGAAAAATCTGCAATAAACTGAGCAATCTCCGCACCTGTTTTGCCGTAATCTTTCTTACAGAAAAAGTCAAAACACTTGCGTATCAATTTATTAGTTGATGTTATACCGCGAGAGTTTTGAGCCTCTAAATGAGATGACATTCTTTGAAAATAACTTTTATTATTTCTATTTAGTTCTAATTTATTAATTACTTTAAGCGTAACGAAGTTCTTACTTCCTACAAAATTCTGAGTTATACCATCGAGTCGCTCAGTATTGCCCTGAACATCCTCCCCGTTATCAATTAAAGTTTTGATCGCTTTCATTGCAGCCAGAACTATAATCGATAACGTAACTAAGCGTTGTTGCCCATCTATAATTTCATGCTGATACTGTTCTTTTTGTTGTAGGACAATATAGCCCATATAATGAAAACCTTCATCATCAAGAGAATTTATATCTCCCCATAAATCCTCCCATTGTCCTACATCCCATGCATAGTCTCGCTGGAATCTAGGCACTATATATTTGTTAGGCCCACCGATTAATTCATTAAAATTCTCATTTTTTGGTTCCATCAACATAAATTGCTTTGCCATTTAATCAAATCCCGTTATTTTAAAGTGACGTTATCATAAGGCTGTTAATTATTAACAAGACATTATGATGAGAGTTTCATAGCTATGATGCACGATAAACGATTCGAGCACTAAGAGACACTTCTAGTGCTCTACATCATCAGAGACAATCAACTTGGTCGCTTAGAACAAGCTTTAGAATGGTTAAAAGTTATTCTAAATATATCTAAATTACTGACTGAAGCAACTGTAACTTAGAGCGCGTTCTGCCAAAAATCCCCACTGGCGCTGCCGGTGGGTGACAACTTTTGACAACTCAATCTGAACGCCAGCGTTCGGGCAAACCAGAACAGCGATCTGAAAGAGGCTCGAGGATGGTTGCATTGGGGAAGTGCTTAACACCTCCCCTTCGCGAGTTCGTGTACCTGAAGTTTTCTAAAGCGGCGCGGTTTACACTTTGCCGGCAGGACTAACAGATACTAACAGCCAAGGCTCAACAAATCTCAACGCAAGCCCTTTACACTTCTACTGTAGCTGCTGTTCGTAGGCGTTAGGATCCGTTAGGTTGGGTTGACACTTTTCCCTGTTTTTCACGAAAAGTGTCAAGTTAGAGGAGTTAGGTTTGGCCGGGGGTTTTACAGTTTCTCACCTGCCAGCAGACAGAGTGCCTTTAATCCTGTATCGCTCCAGTCATCTTGGGTGTCGGGATGCATTGCGGCCACATAGGCCAGCTCGGAACGCAGGAAACGCAGACCACCAGCCATGTGATCTTTGCCATAGAAGCTGTGGGTTTCTTCATCCAACCGGAAGAGAATCAGCAATTGTTCATCGGGCTCGTGCTGAACATCAAAACCCAGCTCAGCGGCTGCTGCCTCTATTCGCTGGCCAGCATTAATATCAGCCGGCAACTCTTTCCCGCCGTCATGCCCCCATACCCACGCGGCGGCCTGCGCCCACGTCATTGCATTGTGATGATCACCAGCACCAGCACCAGCACCAGCACCAGCAGAATTTTGCTTCGCCTGTGTTGCTTCAACATCCACTTTATCGCCTGATAGCACAATCTCACCACGTGCTATCCAGCCGTAAACTGTTTGTCGGCTTACTCCCATGTGCCTGGCATAGGCTGATTTGCTCAATAACATAATTTACCGTTCCTCACTTCTGTCATTTAGCATTCTCCAGTTAAGAAAAAGCCGCCATCAGGCGGCCTGTTTCCCATCTTCATCATCTGCTTTACCCTGTCGGGAATTAATTTTTTCCATACCATCAATGTACTCGGACAGATTCGCCAGCCCGGAGACTCGAGGAGCCACATCGCGAGGGTCGTCATTGCTTCCAAATACCAGATTTGCATACCATGTGCGAACAGCGATGATTTGCTGTAGGTTGCGGTTAATGGCTTTTACCAGGTTAGAAACAGATTTGATAACGGCTCCGTTATCTGTGGCGATACGGGCAAAAGTCAGTCGCTCCAGCTGAGAATCTGTTACGCCTGAGCAAATGGCGTTACCTCGTAGCAGGGCGTCACATAAATCAGTCTGATTCCCGGCATACATTGCTACCATCAGCTTTTCTTTCGCAGCTCCATCCAGCGAGCGAAATACATTCCGTAGCTCACTATCTCGCATAAATCCGACAACATCACCCTCGGCCAACGGAGCAACTGGGGCCAGTTTGGTCTTAAGATAATTGAGAATATTTTCAGCTTGTTCGCTGATCATCGCCGTACTTCTAGTGAAAGCCGTGAGTGTGTCTCTATTTGCCGCATCTCTGGCCCGGCGGTTTTTTGCTGCTTCGTTTAAATCCGGATCATTGCGGATAACCTCTACGGCATCGGCTTCCGCCTCAGCTAACATTGCCACGGCCCGCAGATCACCAAAAATATTCGCCATCCCTTTAAAAAGAATCGCCATCTGCTCATTAGGCGCAACCACTTCAGAAACGTTATCAGTGATAGCAATGCTTCTTTGCCCAATTTTAATTTCGTAACTCACTGGCTTACCTCCATTCTGGATAGCCCAACATCAAATATTTTTCTCGCCACATCATGGATTGATGGTGCGATACCAAACCCGGATTTCTGGCGTTCCTGCTCCTGGATGGCTTTTAATGCCGCAACCTGAGCAGCGCTCAGAAGAACGGGTTTCACGTGTTCCTTTTTCATGCTTCCCCCTTGGTTATCACATGATAAAAAACGCAACAATCACAACAATCATTGCAAGTAATGAAATGATGGTAATGAAATCGAGGGGATGCACAACGTGAAATGAATGGATGCGTTTTAAAGAATTTGCCCTCAAGGTATACATGGTGTTCATAAAGGCTATAAATTGCTTATAAAACATAATATTAACCTATGAACACCAGCCTACATTCTGGGGTTTCAGGTCTACACGGTATACATCATTCTGTTTAATAAATGATCAGATGGTTAATGAGAGAATGAACACCATGTACACCCTGTGTATACCTGAAAACAAGGTATACATGGTTTATTTCACTGATTTATATATAAATTATTCTCTCGATGTATACCATGTATACCTTTCTCCATATTTATCTGAACTTCATTCTTTATGACCGGCTACAGGATGCGTCTGAGGTAACCAGTCTTCCGCACTCTCTGAAAGTTCAACGTTGGTCACCATGCCACGGGCTCTCCGTTCCTTACGGTACTCGTGATTAAACTCCCTCATCGCGCTTTCCATCCCCTCTGCGAATTTATTCAGCGTCAGCGGCTTGTCGAAACCGTTGGCCTCCAGGAATGCCAGGTAAGCGTGATAGAGATAAATTCGCGGATAGTGAGGCGGATTGCGGTTTCCTACCATCATTCCCGCACAATCAGCCAGCCGCTCAAGATGCGCGCAGAAGGCATAAAGCGGATCCGTTTTCTGCTTCACCTCCAGTGCTTCTTCGCTGTTCCGTTGCTCCAGCAGCAGCGCCCGCGCTTTTTCCGGGTTCGCAAAGTTCGCCAGCAGCCGACGAACCACCACCGGAATTTCAGCGGATATCTTTTCTGCCAGGTCGGGATCTTTATCCTCCTCGCTGACGCGCCGGTTAAACTGGAAAATTACGCGTCGCCGGGAAACGCCGCCGGCACGTTCGGTGAAAATCATCGGCGTGTTGTTCGTGGCCACAACCACCGCCCGCAAAACGGCGGTGTACTGGTGCTCGTGTTTCGGGTCGATCTCCACGGCATCCCCGCCGGTTATCGCTTTTATCCCGGTGCCCTCTCCTGAATATTTGGGCTGATCAGGAAGCGTTATCATGCTTTTCCCGACGAACTGCGCCCGCCCGCGCGCGCTGTCGAGCGCCGCCATGTTCCCGCTGGCGGTGTTATGCGCACCGGCCAGCATCGTAGCGATATGAGTAAAGACACTTTTCCCGCTACCGCCCTCACCGGTTATCTCGAGGAACAGCTGCCAGTCGTACCGGTTCGCCAGCACCATAAAGAGCGCTGCAGCGATGCGCTGCATCTTAATTGCGTCTCTATCTGATGCGTAACTTAGCCACTTATGGAAGTTCGGCGCATGGTCGCGGAGGTTTTCGCCCGGCACCGCCGGCGTATAGGTCACGCCGTTATGGTTGGTCAGCCAGTTATCCTGGCTGTGTTCGGAGAAAACGCCGGTTTCCATATCGTAGACGCCGTTTGCAAAGGGGATCAGGCTGCGCCGCGGCTCCCCCATTACCGGGATAACGATTTTCAGGGCGTCGATAACGTTGTTGATCGCGCGCTTGCTGAAGTTGGTTTTGTTCTCGTTGTAGATAGCCACCATTTCGCGGCTCAGCTCGAGCAGAGACGTTTTCTCCCAGATGCCGGCGCGGTAGACGTACACGCCTTCGCTGTTTTCATGGATCGCAATGCCGGTGTAACGCGCGGCCAGTATGAGCGCCTTTTCGTTATCAGCCAGGTCGCGGAGGTTTACATCCGTCAGCGGTTTGCCGATCACCATGCTTTTGCCGGCTTCCGCATCGGCTTTGAGGCGCGGCAGCTGCGGCGTCCAGTCCTCCAGAAGCTGATAACCTTCAGAGTAGAATTGCGCGCGCTCCACGCCGGCCACCGCCAGCTTTGTCGCGAGAATGGTTATCTGCCGTTCGGTCAGATGCCCGCCACGGCAAACCCGGGCATAGAGCCGGCCATCATCCACAATCCGGATATTCTCCAGCTCCGCCAGCTGCTTTTTATCCAGCACGACCGGCGGCACCGTGTCGCCAATCGGGTTCATTTCCTGCCATGCTTTAGCGAACGTCCAGGCATCGGCGCCGGCAAAGATAATTGACTCCTCCATGAGATCCGCCGGCTGCTTTTTAAGGTTTGGTGCATTTTTCATTTTCTGTTCCCTCGCTCCCTGATGATTTCCCGCATAACCCGAATTCGTTCGATGCCCTGTACCCGCATAATCCGATCGATATCTTTTTCGCCGGCGACCGGCGCGGAAGAAACAAATTCAAACTCCCGCACCAGTCTTTCGGGCGTACAAAAACACGGTGAGCTGTACCCCTCGCGGCAATATGTCACTCTGTCGAATCGGTAACTTTCGATAATTACGATGCTACCCCGGCTGTCCTTCCATTTATCGCCCGGCCTGATTTCAGGGTGAGCGCGGCCACCAGCAGCTAAGCCGGAAATTTTAATCGTCATATTTTTTACCTCACGCCGCTGGCGGGATTACCTGATAACCAATCTTCTTCAGAAAGCGCGCGGCACTCTCCACAGTGAAAATAATCTCGTCTTCCATCAGAGGGCGCATAGATTGAATACCGTTAGAAGTATCCACCAGATAACGACCACCAACCGGGAAGCTATATACGGCCTTTCCGTCAGCGCGGCGAACCAGATCGTAAATATCATTCATTCGCCAAACCCCGCGTCATTCAGGTTGTCCCAGACGGCATGGGCTAAACGGCGACCAAGAGAAAGCAGAATTTTTAGGTCGGTCTCATCCACCTTGCCAGTGACCATTTCAGTAGCAATCAGCAGCGCGCAAAGCTCCGTAGTAATTTCAATGGTGTTCTGACCCTGATCTATGTTCATGCCATCACCTCCATTGCCATTTCTGCCTGGAGTTCTCCGGCCTGACTGCCTAACTGTAGGTATGTTCGGGTTACTGCTGGGTTGCTATGCCCCAGCATTTCGGACGCGATAAGCAGGCCTTGCTCACCACCACGGCGCATCATGTTGAATGCGGCTATTTTGCGGGCGCTGTAGGCGCTCAGGCGCAGACGCGTGTTTACTACGCGGGTAAACCACACCATGACGTTGTGCAGTTTCTTCCAGATCGTCTGACGGCTAACGCTACCTTCCAGAGACTGGCAACGGTTACTTTCAATCTGGCTGCGTGAAAATACCAGGTCGTCACCGATAAGATTGCGCTCCATGCGTTCACGCAGTCGTTTGATGATGCCCGGCGGCAGCTGTTTGGTATCATGCTTAACCTCAGCCTTTGCCACCAGCTCAAACACGATCGCCTGTTCTTCTTCCGTCATACCGGCGGCCAGATCGTCGCAGGTCACGCTATCCCAGTGCATGTACCCAATGTGATCGCCAGCAAGCCGGGCAGCGTCCTTACGATGCTGGCGAACAATCTCGATCCCCTTTCGGGTCGCTCTGGCTTCTGCTGCTTTGGTCTGCTTCGCTACGATGATTGTTGCAATGCCGGTTTCCCAGTTGATGCACGAGTAACGGAAGTTGCACACGTCACTGGTACGCCAGCCGGTAACGGTCGCAATATCCCACCAGAGTAAAACCCAGTCCGGCTGGGTCTGCTGGATGCGCTCGCGCAGTTTGCGCTGCTCTTCCCGTTCGTAAACGGGGGTCATGGTGCGGGTGCCTTTCGTGGTAGTGGCTTTTACCACGTTGCCGCGCAGCTCACGGGCTTTAGCTGTCAGGGTCTGGAGGTTAAACATGGCTACCTCCCAATTTCGCAACATCCAGTTCAAACGCGCCGCTGCTGTATTGATAAAGCGAACATTCAGAGCGAATTTTGGCGGCAAAGATAAGATCCCAGCGGGAATAAAACTCGCGGGCTTCTTGCTCACTGTCGGCAACGATGCGGATAACAACGGGAGTGCAGGTCCGGCCTTTCGGCGTACCGAGGAAAAGCCAGGTGAATTTGGGCAGTTTTTGGGTTGGGGTAGTAGCCATGTGGCAGCCTCCATACAGTGGTCTAGATAACCACCACCGGAAACGCCAATTTCACTGGTGGTGGACTGAGCAGGGTTGGCGTAACCGGACTGTATGGACTCCGGCGCGGATTTCTCCGCCCCCACCCAGCCCACCATAATTTTGCTAGCAGAGCGGTTTTGAACCACAACGCGTGAAAATAGGTGAGACGGATCAACGGCACAAAAAAAGACGCTTGGCGCGTCATGTGTCGCCATACAGTCATTCAGGACGCCAATCCTGGCACCAGATTTTGCTGGTGCTTTTAAAGCATACCCTTCAGTTGAATAACAAGGCAAGGAGTTTTTAGGGTGAGCGAAGCCCTGCCCCAGACGGGCATAATTGTTCTTCATGGCATTAACCTTTTTGAATTGTTTAGTGAGCTGTCGCGACAAATTTATTCTGCGAGATCCGAAGTGCAAACTCTCGCAAATTATCTCTGCTCACGGAATCTCAGTTCGTTTGGCTGCGTGACGATTCAATGCGCTCACTAATCCATTCATCAATTTCGCTTTCAATGAAAGCGATTGCTCGAGAACCAATCTTTATGGATGAGGGGAAACGTTGCTCAGCCATGAGTCGATAGATCCAAGCCTTGCTATAGCCGGTTCTGCGCTGAACTTCAGGTAAGCGGATAAGGGATTGGGACATATATACCTCTCGAAGTCTAATGTGGTCTACGAGGTATATTTCAGCAAAAACATGCGGGTAGTTGTGGAAGTCACGGTAAATCAGTTGGAAGCAGCGCCTCCACTGAAATAGAAGTACGGCCAGAAGTTTTAGAACCTGAGGATCGTCTTTTTGGAAATCCTTACGAGCTATTTGGAAGCGTATGTGTTCAGAGCTTCATTAATTAGCATAGTCAATGCCTTATCTGTCACATCGATGCCATCGCCATGCTCCAATATGCTTCTTGAAGCACTTCTAGCAACTTCGGATTTGTTCAAATTTTTACCGCGAACATATTTGCCACCTGATTTTTCAAGCGCAATAGCCATTCCAGCGATCAGTTTTAACGCTGTATCTTTACCAGCAAACTCGCCCCACACGCTTCGTAAAGGCTGGTGCTTTTCGCTAGAGCTATCTGGATCACATCCAAACCAACTATCTGTAGCTGATATTTCTTTAACAGCCCAAGGCCAAATATCATTGGAATAAAAATCAGCTCCAGTGATATCTCCGCCAGGTGAGCTAGACCATGTTCTCTTGGGATGTAGTTCTTCTGCGTTTACAGCACTCAAAATTATCCTCAAGTAACTGGAAGCAATGTTGTAGATCTCAGGAGGGAATTTAGCTTTCAACTCATCTAAGCGTGAACAACTGTACACGCCAGCCATAGCCATTGCAGCCTGCTCAGCAGTGACCACACGTTGTCGGCGAAGATGATGGGGCATGTTGAGGATGTTTTCTCGCATAAAAGCTTCCTGCTAACGGTAGTCTACAGAAGTCTACTACTGTCAATTAGCACTGTCTATACATACAGTTAAGCGCTTTTTCCAAACGTTCCATGCACTACATTTTCGCCGTTTTCCAAGGCCTCCATATAGTCGGCATACCACTGAAGCATTTCTCGCCGGCCGTCTATGTACTGAGCGTGGTTGTACGTTCCTCGAATAGAGTTTTTGTCGACGTGTGCCAGCTGCGTTTCTATCCACGCGGTGTTGTAGCCCTGTTCGTGCAGGATGGTACTCATGGTGTGCCGGAAACCGTGCCCGGTGACTTTTCCGTCATAGCCAATACGCTTAAAGACTTGGTTTATGCTGGCTTCACTCATTGTTTTTCGCGGATCGTTACGGCCAGGGAACATAAGCGGGTAATTGCCTGTTAGCTCTTGGAGCTGGCCAATAAGCGTAAGAGCTTGCCTGGACAACGGTACCACATGAGGGCGACGCATTTTCATGCGTGAGGCTGGTATTTCCCAAACCGCCTTACTGATATTGATTTCATCCCAAAATGCCCCGCGGAGTTCGCCGGTACGCAAGCCGGTGATAATCAGCAGACGAGCAGCCAAAACTACTAACGCGCTTCCTGTATATCCTGACAACGCCTTGAAGAAATCAGGCAATTCTTTCGGTGTGAGGAAAGGATAATGATTGGACTCATGCCCTTGCATGGCGCTGGTGAGATCCGGAGCGGGGTTATACTCAGCACGCCCGGTGACTATTGCGTAACGGAAAACTTCCCCGCAGCGCTGCCTAACTTTTTTGGCCTTTTCTGTAGCGCCGCGCCCCTCAATGCGCCGCAGCACATTCAACAGTTCAAGCGGTTTGATATCGGCTATTGGTTTTTTGCCAATGTAAGGGAACACATCTTTGTTGAAAGCCTCCAGGATGTCTGAAGCATACCCAGCAGACCATTTTTTTAGTTTGCTGCTGTGCCACTCAAGGGCAATATCTTTGAAGGTGTTGTTTAACTGCGTTTCACGGGCGATCTTCTCTTCCCGTTTCGCTTCCATAGGATCGATACCCCCAGCGATACCCCTTTTGGCTTCTTCACGTTTTGCCCGAGCATCGGCCAATGTGACTTCAGGATACACACCCAGCGCTAACAGCTTCTCTTTGCCGGCTACACGATACTTGAGCCGCCAGTATTTGCCGCCATTAGGTTTAATCAGGAGATACAAACCACCACCATCAGCCAGCTTGTAAGGCTTATCTTTAGGTTTGGCGGTGTCCACCTGCCGGGCGTTTAGTTTCATTTGGGGGTACCTCCTCTAGACCGAACAGCATATACCCCCATAAGTACCCCCAAACGAATGTAGATTTCAGGGAACTTTAGTAGACGTAGAAATACTAAAAGGGGCTGTAAAGCGCAGAGTATAAGGGGTTTCAGTGAACTTTAGTAGACTTGGGGAGACGTTAGAATGGTGCCGATAATAGGAGTCGAACCTACGACCTTCGCATTACGAATGCGCTGCTCTACCAACTGAGCTATATCGGCCCTGCAAGAGGTGTTCACGAGCGTGAATCACGAGGCAAAAGGTTAGAACTTAGCGGGCGATGCGTCAATAGCCAGTGGAATCAACTGCCTATTTTTGCATCGCCCGTTCTCATTTACGCACGAATAGTATCGTCGCCGAAACCAATCCACTTATAGGTGGTTAACGCTTCCAGCCCCATCGGGCCGCGAGCGTGCAGCTTCTGGGTGCTGACCGCCACCTCCGCGCCAAGGCCGAACTGGCCGCCGTCGGTGAAGCGCGTGGAGGCGTTCACGTAGACGGCGGAAGAGTCCACTTCATTGATAAAGCGGTTGGCGTTACGCAGGGTGCGGGTCAGGATGGCGTCGGAGTGCTGGGTGCCATGTTCGCGGATATGGGCGATAGCCTCGTCCATATCAGCCACCACTTTGACGTTCAGATCCAGCGACAGATACTCGTCGTCATACTGCTCCGCTTTCACCGGCTCGACCTTCGCTGGGCCGTTCTGCAGCGCGGGGAGGGCGGAAGGGGCGGCGTGCAGGGTGACGCCGCTCTCGGCCATCTGCTTGCTCAACGCCGGCAGGAAGGTATCGGCGATGTTGCGGTGCACCAGCAGCGTTTCCACGGTATTGCAGGTGCTCGGCCGCTGGGTCTTGGCGTTGACGATGATCTTCAGCGCGGGGGCGATCTCGGCGGTTTCATCCACGAAGATATGGCACACGCCAATCCCACCGGTGATCACCGGGATCGTTGACTGCTCACGGCACAGCTTGTGCAGGCCCGCGCCGCCGCGAGGGATCAGCATATCGATGTATTTATCCATCTTCAGCATTTCGCCCACCAGCGCGCGATCCGGGCTCTCGATAGCCTGTACCGCGGCGGCCGGCAGACCGCACTCCTGCAGCGCCTGCTGGATCACCTTCACCGTGGCGGCGTTGGTGCGCCAGGTCTCTTTCCCGCCGCGCAGGATCGCCGCGTTGCCGGTTTTCAGACACAGGGAGGCGACGTCGACCGTCACGTTAGGACGCGCTTCATAAATCACGCCAATCACCCCCAGCGGGACGCGGCGACGTTCAATACGCAGACCGCTGTCCAGCAGCCCGCCGTCGATCACCTGGCCGACCGGATCGGCCAGATTGCACACCTGGCGCACATCGCTGGCGATGCCGCTCAGACGCGCCGGGGTCAGCGCGAGGCGATCGAGCATCGCTTCACTCAGGCCATTGGCGCGAGCTTCGGCTAAATCTTCCGCGTTGGCGCGCAGAATATCGTCGGTCTGCGCTTCCAGATAATCGGCGATCTTTTCCAGTACCTGATTCTTTTCCCGGCTGGAGAGTAACGCCAGCTGCCAGGAGGCCGCTTTGGCGGCAATGCCCATTTGTTCCAGCATTTTCAGCTCCTTAACGGATGATCATATCATCGCGGTGGACGGCCACCGGGCCGTATTCATAGCCCAGAATGGCATCGATTTGCTGCGAGTGCTGGCCGGCGATAAGGCGCAGCGCATCGCTGTTGTAGCGGCTGACGCCGTGAGCGATGTCGCGTCCTTCGCTATTGCGGATGCGGATCACTTCGCCGCGGGAGAAGTTGCCGCTGACGATTTTGATCCCTTTTGGCAACAGCGAGCTGCCTCTTTCGAGGATCGCCTGGGTCGCGCCCGCATCGACGGTGATTTCCCCCGCTGGCGGCGCGCCGAAGATCCAGCGCTTACGGTTCTCCAGCGGAGACTCCTGGGCGTGGAAGCAGGTACCTACCGGCAGGCCTGCCATCGCATGGCCGATGACGTCCGGGCGGTTCCCGGCGGCGATGATGGTATCAATCCCCGCCCGGCAGGCGACGTCCGCGGCCTGCAGCTTGGTGCCCATGCCGCCGGTGCCAAGTCCGGAGACGCTATCGCCGGCGATGGCGCGCAGCGCGTCGTCGATGCCGTAAACGTCTTTAATCAGCTCCGCCTGCGGGTTGCTGCGCGGGTCGGCGGTGAACAGGCCTGGCTGGTCGGTTAACAGCAGCAGCTTATCCGCCCCGGCGAGGATCGCGGCCAGCGCGGAGAGATTGTCGTTATCGCCCACTTTGATTTCCGCGGTTGCGACGGCGTCGTTTTCGTTAATGACCGGGACGATGCTGTTATCCAGCAGCGCGCGCAGAGTGTCGCGGGCGTTGAGGAACCGTTCTCTGTCTTCCATGTCGGCGCGGGTCAGCAGCATCTGGCCAACGTGAATGCCATAGATAGAAAACAGCTGTTCCCACAGCTGGATCAGACGGCTTTGTCCCACCGCCGCCAGCAGCTGCTTGGAGGCGATGGTGGCGGGCAGTTCCGGGTAACCAAGGTGCTCGCGCCCGGCGGCAATGGCCCCGGAGGTCACGATGACAATACGGTGTCCCATGGCGTGCAACTGTGCGCACTGGCGCACAAGCTCGACGATATGGGCGCGGTTCAGGCGACGGGACCCGCCTGTTAAAACACTGGTGCCCAGTTTTACCACCAGCGTCTGGCTTTCACTCATGATTCTCTGCCGTTCAAAAGGAATATCGATATCGAGCTGATGTTGTAGCAGGAGTCGGCCCGATTGCCAACACCCGGGGCGGCGGGCGCGCCATTTTATTGCGCGGGATCGGGCATTCTGGAGAGGGAATGTGACAAAAATATGTCAGATACATTTAAATACCCTTTTTTATAAAAAGTTCCATCTTGTCATAAATATTTAATATCCCGGCGTTAAAAAACCTCCAGTTTTTGATGGGCGAGCGCCCGCAATTGAATAGCGCGTATAAATAAATCACCAGGACTGAATAATGAAAAAGAGTACTCTGGCATTAATGATGATGGGCTTTGTGGCTTCAACAGCGACGCAGGCAGCGGAAGTTTATAATAAGAACGCGAACAAGCTGGATGTGTACGGCAAGATCAAAGCCATGCACTATTTCAGCGACTATGACAGCAAGGATGGCGATCAGACCTACGTGCGTTTCGGTATTAAAGGCGAAACGCAGATTAACGACGACCTGACCGGCTATGGCCGTTGGGAATCTGAATTCTCCGGTAACAAAACCGAGAGCGACTCCAGCCAGAAAACCCGTCTGGCGTTCGCCGGCGTGAAGCTGAAGAACTACGGCTCCTTCGATTACGGTCGTAACCTTGGCGCCCTGTACGACGTGGAAGCCTGGACCGATATGTTCCCGGAATTCGGCGGCGATTCCTCTGCCCAGACCGATAACTTTATGACCAAGCGCGCCAGCGGCCTGGCGACCTACCGCAACACCGACTTCTTCGGTCTGGTGGATGGCCTGGATCTGACCCTGCAGTACCAGGGTAAAAACGAAGGCCGTGAAGCGAAGAAACAGAACGGCGACGGCGTCGGCACCTCGTTAAGCTATGATTTCGGCGGCAGCGACTTCGCCGTCAGCGCAGCCTACACCAGCTCCGACCGTACCAACGATCAGAACCTGCTGGCCCGCGGCCAGGGTTCGAAAGCGGAAGCCTGGGCGACCGGCCTGAAATATGACGCCAACAATATCTACCTGGCGACCATGTACTCTGAAACCCGCAAGATGACCCCGATCAGCGGCGGCTTTGCCAACAAAGCGCAGAACTTTGAAGCGGTGGCGCAGTATCAGTTCGACTTCGGTCTGCGTCCGTCCCTCGGCTATGTGCTGTCGAAAGGGAAGGATATCGAAGGGGTGGGAAGTGAGGATCTGGTTAACTACATTGACGTGGGCCTGACCTACTACTTCAACAAAAACATGAACGCCTTCGTGGATTACAAAATCAACCAGCTGAAAAGCGATAACAAACTCGGCATCAACGATGACGACATCGTCGCGCTGGGTATGACCTACCAGTTCTGATTAACCGCAGAACCACCCGCCGCAGCCCTGGCTGCGGCTTTTTTTTAGCGGCGATTCTTCGCCAGATGCAGGGTGTCGCTGTTCATGGTGATCTGCGCGTTATACTCCTTCGGCAGACGACGCGCCTGATAGAACGCCGATTCCCAGTAAGGGTTGTCCAGCGAAGAGCGCATCACGCCCTGGCTGCTCGAGGCGTGAAGGAAATTATGATCGGTATCGTAAAAGCCAACGTGCATCCCGGCCCGGGTGCGGAAGAACACCAGATCGCCGGGACGTAAATCCCGCTTATTGACCCGCACGCCCATGTGCAGCAGCTCGCGGGTGGTGATCCGCTCCATCGGCAGGTTAAAGCGATCCTTCAGCGTGCGCCAGACGAAACCCGAGCAGTCGACGCCGCTTTGTTCAGTACCGCCCCATTCATAGGGGGTTCCCTGCCAGGTGTGCATCTGATCATGCAGGGCCGCCACCACCGGGATCAGATCGTCCGATCCGCTATCAATGGTCATATCCGCATGAGATTTTGTGTTCTTTGCCTGTTTCGGTGAGGAGGAGCATCCTGCCAACAACAAAAAAGGAATTAAAAAGAGAGCATGCGTCAGTTTTGGCTTCATATCGTTATTTTCGAAGTAGCAAGCAGACTGCTTTGTTTTATAGCCGATTAAAAACCACGGCTGAATAAGCCGAGGCCGCCTTTACGTTTATTTACGATTAAAAATAAACAACCTCGGGCTGGATCAGCCATAAAGGGCAGTTGTCACTCCGCAACGGTCTGTGCCAGGATGCTGACAGGAACATTTCACGAGGCATTCCATGACGCATTACGCCATCTCTAGCGAGACTTTGCCCGGCGCCGCTTTCGACGCGGGGTGGATGACGTCTGCGCCTCATCATCGCTTCGCCACGCTCTGCCCACCGCCTCCCCCTCCAGACCGGGTAGTTTTCGGCGCTTAACGCCGTCTTTAGCAGGCGCTTACCTGCCGGTATGACGCTTGATACCTTGTGTTTGACGTTCTGGAGCATGCTATGCACGTTCGCTATTCTCTGCTCGCCTCGCAGGCGGCAACGGCCCTTTTTGTGCTGCTGTGGGGCAGCGCGGCCATCTTCACCCGCTGGGGACTGGATAACGCCTCGCCGATGGCGCTGCTGGTCTTTCGTTTTCTGGTTGCCCTGGTCGCGCTGGCGCCGCTGGCTATCGTCCGTCGGCGCTGGCTGCCCGCGCCGGGCACCCGCCTGCAGACAGCTGTCACCGGTCTGATGCTGATTGGCGGCTATTCGGTCTGTTACTTCGAGGCGATGGCCAACGGCGTGACGCCGGGACTTATCGCCACCATCATGGGGATCCAGCCCATCCTTACGCTTTGCGTGGTGGAGCGCCGCCTGCAGGGGCGGCGGCTGTCAGGACTGCTGCTTGCCCTGGCGGGGCTGGTGCTATTGGTGTGGCGCAGCCTGGCGGCCTCGCCGATGGCGACGGTGGGGATCCTGTTTGCGCTGGCGGCGCTGCTGCTGATGACCTTTGGCGCGCTGTGGCAAAAGCGCAGCCGTCAGGCGCCGGCGGATGTCCTGCCGCTGCAGTATGCCGTTAGTCTGGGGCTGTGCCTGCTGATTGCCCCGGTCAGCGGCTTCCAGTTTACCGTTAACGCCGGGTTGATTATTCCGGTGCTGTTTCTCGGGCTGCTGATTTCGGTGGTCGCCCAGCTACTGCTGTACCGTCTGCTGAGCGCGGGAAATATCGTCAATGTCACCAGCCTTTTTTATCTGGTGCCAGCGATCACGGCGCTGCTGGATTATCTGCTGCTGGGCAACCGGCTGCCGGCGGCGGCGATGATCGGTATGATGGCGATCGTCGGCGGGATCGTGCTGGTGTTCCGCACCGCGAAGGTCCGCGCCGGCTGATGGCGAGCCGGGCGCTGCGGCGTCCGGTTCATTTTCCTGTCATCTTTTTTACGCATGCTCCCGGCAGCTTATTTTGACCAGTAAGGGAAAGTACCATGGGCAACACGCTGACGATTTTTGATCTCGATAACACCCTGATACAGGGCGATAGCAGTACGGTCTGGAGCCAGTTTATGGTTCGCGAAGGGCTGGCGACGCAGAAGGGGTATCTTGCCCGCGAGGCGCGGCTAATGGCGGATTATGACCGGGGAGAGATGAATATCGCCGATTATGTGGCCCTGATCCAGGCGCCGCTGGCCGGAATACCGAAGTCGGACGTTGACGCGCTGGTGGCCCGCTGCGTACGCGAGGCGATCCTGCCCCGGGTCTATCCGCAGGCGTGGGAGCTCATTCGTCGTCTGCGGGCCGAGGGAGAGCAGATGCTGATTATCTCCGCCTCGGTTAGCCTGCTGGTGCAGGCGGTGGCCGCCGCGCTGGAGATTGATCAGGCGCTGGGCATTGACGTGGAGATGGTCGACGGCGGCTACAGCGGGGTCATTGCCGGGATCCCCAGCTATCAGCAGGGGAAGGTGGCGCGTCTGGCGCAGTGGCGCGAGGCGCATCCGCAGTATGACGGCGAGGTGACTTTCTATACCGATTCCATTAACGATCTGCCGCTGTGCCTGCATGCGGATCGCGTGCGGCTGGTCAATCCCTGTCCGCAGCTGCAGGCGGCCGGTGCCGGATACGGCTGGCCGGTGCTGAGCTGGCGGCTGGAATAGCGGAGCGGATAAATTTTTCTACAGGCCTGTGGGTTCAGTCGTCCCAGTCCGGATAAACCCTGTAGGCCGGGTAAGGCGCAGCCGCCACCCGGCATAAAAGCAGCTCCGTACCTGATGCCATCGCCCGGCGGCGCTGCTGAACTGCACCCCAAAAGTTGGACACCCAACTGAGTAAGGTGCAATTTTATGGCTAAA
>OJVO01000028.1_pt1 | contig 60509 bp, 52 predicted proteins | sample 1600151 | NCBI WGS metagenome assembly OJVO01 (sample SAMN04436869, study PRJEB24849) | human gut metagenome | biome: human gut; feature: NICU; material: stool | host: Homo sapiens | place: USA: Saint Louis, MO | collected 2011-09-15
AGACCGGGCTTTTTGTTTTTGCGTTTAAAAAGAACCCCGTCCCGAAAGGTGCGGGTTTTTTTGCTGTGTGGGGTATATCTCCCCCCGGTGGCGCTGCGCTAATCGGGGCTACAAAACCGTACCCCGGACAAAGTGCGCAGCACCGCCTTTATTGCTTCGCAAAATAGCGTGACGAATGCTTGTGGCATGGTCAACCGGATAGTGAATTTACCGGATGATACAAGTCGGAAAATAATTATCAGCAGCTACGATTAATATTATTTCTTTATTTCAGCGCCATTATATTGTGTCCCGGTAAAATAATGATACGGCCTCTTCCTCCCACAAAATAACGCGTTTACGCTTCAGAAAAAATATTTCCGTGACTGGATACTTCGCTTCTGGATGTATTGTAGCGAACGGTATGCTTCCTCCCTGCTTTTGTCTAAATGAGCTTTATCATTAACACTTTGTTAACTTGATCTGGTTTATATGGCAGCAAATTTGATATACAAAGGGGGATGATTGCCTGTATGGATGCTGCCCGAAATACCTTGCGAGACATATGCAGGTTCTCGGCTGGCAAATGAGAATAGAAATGAAAATCCTGCTTAACTGGTTGCCATTGCGCCAGCTCTTCACTTACATTCAGGAGCGCTTTACCTTTCTGGTGCTGCTCTGCTGGCCAGCGATTATCTGGTTGTTCTGCCGGGTCGGCGTGTGGCTCACCGATAACGTTTATGAACTGCTGGGAAAATCACCCGCCCAGTCGTTCACCGTCTACCTGCAGCCGTTTATGACCCCCGGCACGCTGCTGCGCATCTCCATCAGCTGGGTGGTGTTGCTGTTCATTCTCTTCAGTATGGCGATGGCCTTCACCTGGGGTTTACGTCGCTTTATGAATCGCCATAAATAAACCATTCGGCCGCCGTAAGTCGACGGCCCTTCTTAAGCCTTTATGCCATCTCACCGATAGTCTTACGAAAACGCAGCAACGCGATAGTAAAGAACACTCCGCCGATAGCCAGCAAGGTTAAGAACTGCGGCCAGACGATGGCGAAGCTGGCGCCTCGATACAATATCGCCTGCGCCAGGCTGACGAAGTGGGTGGTCGGCATGGTCAACATAATATCCTGTACCAGCTGCGGCATACTTTCTCGCGGCGTGGATCCGCCGGAGAGCATCTGCAGCGGAAGTAAGACCAGGATCATCAGCAGCCCCAGCTGCGGCATCGAGCGGGCGAGGGTGCCCATAAAAATGCCGATCGAGGTAGTGGCGAACAGGCTGAGCGCCACCCCCAGCATAAACAGGGTAATCGACCCTTCAATGGGTACCTGCAAAATCCCCTGCACCATCAGCACCAGCGACAGCCCGGAGACCACCAGCACCACCAGACCCATCGACCAGATCTTGGCCAGCATAATTTCAAACGGCGTGACCGGCATCACCAGCAGATGCTCAATGGTGCCATGTTCTCGCTCGCGGATCAGCGCCGAACCGGTGAGGACAATGGCCAGCATGGTGATATTGTTGATGATCGCCATCACCGCGCCAAAGCGCTCCTGCTCAAGGTTAGGATTAAAACGCATCCTGACCGCCAGCTCTACCGGCAGCACGCTGTTATCCCGATAGCGGGCGATAAAACTGTTTACTTCGCCGGTGATAATATTCTGGATGTAACCGTTGCCGGTAAAGGCCTGACTCATGCGCGTGGCGTCGACGTTGACCTGGATTTCCGGCTGCCGACCGGCCAGTATATCGCGCTGGAAGTTAGGCGGGATGTTGATGGCGAACGTGTAGCGCCCGGCATCCAGCCCGGCGTCCATCTCATCAGCGGTGATCAGCTCCGGCTCAAGAAACCAGGGACGGTAAAAAGCGTTAATAATGCGTGAGGAGAGCTGTGATTTATCCATATCAGCAACCGCGATCGGCGCCAGGTGCAGCGAACCGGGCATCACCGTGGCCGAGGAGTACACCGACACGGTAAACGCAAACACGATCAGCGCCAGCATCGCTTTATCACCGAGCAGGCTGCGCAGCTCTTTGACGCCAAGATTATAAATATTGCGTAATCCGCGCATCATCCCTCCTGTTTCTTCAGCAGCAGCACGCTCAACCCGAGCACCAGCGGCACCGCAATCAGTAGCGGAATGAATGAGCCCCACAAATCGCTAATATTCAGCGCTTTCGAAAAGGTCCCGCGGGCGATAGTCAGGAAGTGGCTGGTCGGGTAGATTTGCCCAATCCAGCGCCCGGGACCTTCCAGCGAGGCCACCGGATCGATCATTCCGGAAAACTGGGTTGCCGGGATCAGCGTAATAATCGCGGTACCGAAAATAGCGGCGATTTGGCTCTTCATAAAGGTTGAGATCAGCAGCCCCAGACCAGTGGCGATGGTGACATACAGCAGCGCCGCCAGGGTCAGCGTCAGGAAACTCCCCTTATGCGCGACGCCAAAGACAAAAACCGACAATGCGCACAGCAGGAAGAAGTTAAACATCCCCAGTACGATGTAAGGCAGCTGCTTGCCGAGCAGGAACTCGCTACGGGTGGTCGGCGTCACGTACAAGTTGATAATCGACCCGAGCTCTTTTTCACGTACTACGCTCAGGGCGCTGAGCATCGCCGGGATCATCATCAGCAGCAGCGGGATCACCGCCGGGACGATGGCCGGCAGGCTCTTCACGTCTGGATTGTAGCGATAGCGGGTCTCGATGGAGATGAGCGAGGTATCGCGCTGCGGGCTGCTCTGCCGGCCGGCCATCTCCTGCAGCCAGGCCAGATGCATCGCCTGTACGTAGCCGCGCACGGTTTCCGCGCGGTTGGGCATCGCGCCGTCCACCCACACGCCGATTTGCACCGGCGTGCCGCGGGCGATATCGCGACCAAAGTTCGGCGGGATCTCTATCGCCACCGCCAGCTCACCGTCGCGCATCCGGCGGTCCAGTTCGTCATAGCTGTGCAGCGGCGCCTGTTCGATAAAGTAGCGTGAGCCAGCGAGATTCTGCGACCAGCCCTGGCTGCTGAGGGTTTGATCGCGGTCGAGGACGGCAAAGCGCAGATCCTCAACGTCCATGCTGATCCCATACCCCATGATAAACATCAGGATCACCGTCCCCAGCAGCGCCAGCGTCGATCGTACCGGATCGCGGCGCAGCTCCAGCGCCTCGCGGCGGCTATAGCTAAACAGCCGGCGAAGACTGAAGGCCTGCCGTGGAGCCGTATGTCCGGAATGCGATGCCACAGCAGACGTGGGTTCTTCTGGTACTGGAGAGGACGGCTGGGCCTCTTTAAGCCAGGCGATAAACGCCTCTTCCAGGCTGTTTGAACCGCGCTGCTCGACCAGCGCCTGCGGCGTATCGCTGGCCAGCACTTTGCCGGCGTGCATCAGGGAGATACGATCGCAGCGTTCCGCCTCATTCATAAAGTGGGTGGAGATAAAAATGGTCACCTGATCCTGCCGCGCGAGGTCTACCATCAGCTGCCAGAACATATCCCGCGCCACCGGGTCGACGCCGGAGGTCGGCTCGTCGAGGATCAGCATCTCCGGGCGATGGATGACCGCCACCGCTAACGACAGGCGCTGACGGATCCCCAGCGGCAGATCGGCGGGAAGCGCGTCTTCAACCTCGGTCAGCATAAAGCGCTCGCACATTTCCGCCACCCGGCCGGGGATTTCGCCGTCCGGAATATGGAACAGGCGGGCGTGCAGCTCGAGGTTTTGCCGGACGGTCAGCTCGCTATAGAGCGAGAAGGCCTGCGACATATAGCCCACCCGCTGGCGGGTGGCGATATCCTTCGGGTCGACCGGCTGGCCGAACAGCCAGGCTTCACCTTCGCTGGCGGGCAGCAGGCCGGTGAGCATCTTCATGGTGGTGGATTTGCCGCAGCCGTTGGAGCCGAGGAAGCCGAAGATTTCACCGCGGGCGATGCGGAAATTAACGTGGTCGACGGCAACAAAGTTGCCAAAGCGCATGGTCAGGCCGCGCGCTTCGATGGCGATCTCTTCCTCACGGCTGTCGCGCGGTGGGATAACTACCGCCCTATGTGCCTGACGCTGTGCTTCTGGCAGCAGGGCGATAAACGCCTGCTCCAGGGTCTGGCTGCCGGTCTGGGCTTTGAGCTCTGCGGCGCTGCCGGTCGCCAGCACCTCGCCGGCGTTCATCGCCACCAGCCAGTCAAAGCGCTCGGCCTCTTCCATGTAGGCGGTGGCCACCAGCACGCTCATCGCCGGCTGGCGCTGACGAATATTGTCGATAAGCTCCCAGAACTGCGCCCGGGAGAGGGGATCGACGCCGGTGGTCGGTTCATCAAGGATCAGCAGCTGCGGATCGTGGATCAGCGCGCAGCACAGGCCGAGCTTTTGCTTCATCCCACCGGAGAGTTTTCCGGCGGGGCGATCGCGAAACGGCGCCAGCCCGGTACTCTGCAGCAGCTCGTTGATGCGCAGTTCGCGCTCGGCTTTATCGTGGCCGAACAGGCGGGCGAAGAAGTCGACGTTTTCATACACCGAGAGAGTGTGATAGAGGTTTTTCCCCAGCCCCTGCGGCATCCACGCGATTTTCGGACACACCTCGCGGCGGTGATGCATATCGCGCATATCGCCGCCAAGCACCATCACGTTCCCCTGCTCGATGATCCGCGCCCCGGCGATCAGCGAAAGCAGGCTCGATTTGCCGACGCCGTCCGGGCCAATCAGGCCAACCATACGCCGTGCCGGGATCGCCAGACTGATATCGCGCAGCGCGATGGTGGCGCCAAACTGCTGACCAACATGTTCCAGCAGGGCGACGGGGGGCGAGGTATCCTGCGGCGTCAGTTTCATTGCGGCAACCTCACCGCCAGGGCTTCAGGCCAGGGTTGTTGTTTATCCAGCCGTACGTAAGCCATACCGGGCAGGCCGGTTTTGACATACTCCAGGTGCTGCGCCAGCAGCTCCGGCGGGATACGCGCTTTGACGCGGAACATTAGCTTCAGGCGCTCGTCGCTGGTCTCGACCGTTTTCGGCGTGAACTGGGCGACGCTGGCGACAAAGCTGATATTGGCCGGGATCACCAGATCCGGCGCGGCATCAAGGACCAAGCGCGCTTCGCTGCCGAGCGCCAGCAGACCTGCCTGTTCGGTGGGCAGAAAAAAGGTCATATAGACATCGGCGAGATCGACCATGTTCAGTACCCGGCCACCGGCGGCCAGGACTTCGCCTGGCTCAGCGACGCGATACTGAATGCGGCCGTCGCGGGGGGCTTTCAGCTCGCTATCGTCAATATCGGCGAGGATCCGCCGCTCGGTCGCCTGGGAGGCTTCGACGCGGGTTTGCGCCTGAATAATGCTGGTGCGGGCAGCTTCGATGGCGGCGCGGGCGGCGGAGACCTGGGCTTTCGCCGATTCCAGCGCCGCGCGGGCGCTCTCTGCGGCCGCGCGATCGTCATCCAGCTGCTGGGCAGAGACGGCGCCACGCTGGGAGAGGGTGTTGGAGCGAACATGGCGTTTCGCCGTGGAATCCAGCTCCGCCTGGCGCTGCTTCACTACCGCTTCGCTGGCGCGCATTTCACTTTGTCGCTGATCGAGCAAGGCTCTGGCGGCCAGGACCGCGCTTTCCGCCTCCTTGATTTGCGCGGCGGCTTCAAGACGCTGCTCGTTCAGTACCCGGGTATCCATTCTCGCCAGCACCTCTCCCTGGTGCACGAACTGACCCTCTTTGACCAGAATGGTGTCGATACGCCCGGCGATTTTACTGGCAATATCGACTTCGGTGGCTTCGATTCGGCCGTTGCTGCTGGCAAAACCGTCCGGGAGACCTGGCGGGCGCAGCAGCCACCATGCGGCGGCGGCGAGCACCACCAGTAAGCCGACAAAATACCCTGCCCAACGTTTCTTTATTTTGTCCATACGCGACTCGCTTGATTCCCTTTGCTGAGTGGTGCGCGTGTTTCCTCCGCCGAGCGGAGCGTCCTCCTTGCGAGGGACGAAAAAGTGGAGGGAGGGCCGCTGACGCCGCGCTCTGCCGCGCCGATGCGCAGCCGCTCGCTGGGCTACTTATGTGGTCATCATCAGCGATCCTGGCCTTAATGAAACACGCATAGTGAGAGCTACCGTTAACGCGATAGTAACAGCCGGGGCGATATTGTCCATACGAAAGACAGGGTCTTGTCGGCGTGTTAACAAAATTATCCGCACAGGGAGTATTTCACCATCTCAGGACAGCACCGGCAGACCCAGCCCACGCTTCACCTCATGCAGCGTCTGCTGTGTCAGGTGGTGGGCGCGTTCGCTGCCCTGGCGCAGCAGCTCCAGCAGCATCCCTTTATCCTGAATAAAAGTGGCCCTGCGTTCGCGGATCGGCGCCAGTAGCGTCTGCAAGCAGGTCTCCAGCTCATTCTTACACTGGCGATCGCCCAGCCCGCCGCGCTGATAGTGGGCTTTCATCTCTGCCACCCGCGCCTTATCGCTGTGGAATGCATCGAGATAGGTAAACACCACGTTGCCCTTGACATGCCCCGGATCGCTGACTCTCAGGTGCGTCGGGTCGGTATACATCGCGCTGACCGCGTGGTGGATCTCCTCCTCTGTGGCCGATAACGTCAGCGTATTGCCCAGCGATTTCGACATTTTGGCGTTGCCATCGACGCCCGGCAGGCGACTCACTTCGCTGAGTAGCGCCTTGCAGTGGCGCAGCACCGGCTCGCCGGTGAGGCTATTCATCTTGTGGACGATCTCGTTGGTCTGTTCAATCATCGGTAGCTGATCGTCGCCCACCGGCACCAGTTCGGCCTTGAACGCGGTGATATCGGCCGCCTGGCTAATCGGATAGGCGAGAAAACCCACCGGCAGCGAGCGGGCGAATCCCTTCTGGGCAATCTCATTTTTGACCGTCGGATTACGTTCTACGCGAGCGACGGTGACGATATTCATATACAGCGCGCTGAGCTCCGCCAGCGCCGGCAGGGCGGACTGCAGGCAAATAGTGGTGAGCCTGGGGTCGATGCCGACGGCCAGATAATCGGCCATGACTTCGAGGATATGGTGGCTGATTTTTTGCGGATTGCTGCCGTTGTCCGTGAGCCCTTGCAGGTCGGCGATCAGGATAAATTGCTGGTGGTTATGCTGCAGCGCGACGCGCTGGCGCAGCGAGCCGACGTAGTGGCCAAGATGCAGCTGGCCGGTCGGGCGGTCGCCGGTGAGGATGGTTTGTGGATGGTTCATCAGGGACTCCTTATCAGACTGTTCAGCCGAAAGACGTCCTGAAAACACCAAAGCCGCCTTCCGGCGGCTTTGAAAATGGAAACGTGTATCGTGCCGCCTGTTATGCAGGCAGCCACCAACGGCGGGGGTAGGTAACGATAACGTTTCTGTTCATAGGGAGTATCCTGCCACGGAAGGGGCTGGAGACGCAATCAAAAATCACATACTTTTCCTGATGTTATTTATGTGATTGTTTTTCGGTAAATAACGAAGCGGGAAAAATATATTTTCTCTGCGACCCGATCAATATTCTGGAACAACAAACTATGTTGCATTTTTTTTGTGAAAAAGCTCACGCCACAGGATTATAGTATTATTATCCATATTTATAGCTGAATATTACCTGTCTGCTGTTACAGCTTGTGTTTATTCTCTTCTAAATTATTAACATTATTACAATTTCTATCTATTTTTCCGCTTTGCGTCATACCCCTGTCTGACTACAACGTATTGAGGCTAATTATTATGCATAAACGTCTGGTCGTTAATATTTTTTCATCATTGCTGTTGGGGGCTGCGCTTATTTCCGCGCCGGTATATGCGGCGGAAAAAACCGTAGTCAATATTTCAAAAGTGGACGGCATGCCATGGTTTAACCGGATGGGTGAAGGGGTAGTCCAGGCCGGGAAAGAGTTTAACCTCAACGCCTCCCAGGTAGGGCCGTCCAGCACCGATGCGCCGCAGCAGGTGAAAATTATTGAGGACCTGATTGCACGTAAAGTGGATGCCATCACTATCGTGCCTAACGATGCCAACGTGCTGGAGCCGGTATTCAAAAAAGCCCGTGACGCCGGCATCGTGGTACTGACCAACGAATCGCCCGGGCAGCCGAGCGCCAACTGGGATGTGGAGATCATCGATAACGAGAAGTTCGCTGCTGAATACGTGGAGCATATGGCCAAGCGGATGGGTGGCAAAGGCGGCTACGTTATCTATGTCGGTAGCCTTACGGTACCGCAGCACAACCTGTGGGCCGATCTGCTGGTGAAATATCAAAAAGAACATTACCCGGACATGCATGAAGTCACCCGCCGAATGCCGGTGGCGGAAAGTGTTGATGATTCCCGCCGTACCACGCTCGATCTGATGAAAACTTACCCGGATCTGAAAGCGGTGGTCTCTTTTGGTTCGAATGGCCCGATTGGCGCGGGGCGCGCGGTGAAAGAGAAGCGTGCGAAAAATAAAGTCGCGGTCTACGGGATGATGATCCCCTCGCAGGCGGCTTCTCTTATTAAGAGCGGCGATATTACCGAAGGGATCACCTACGATCCGGCGACAGCCGGCTATGCCCTCGCGGCCGTCGCCAGCACCCTGCTGAACGGCAAAACCATTGAGCCGGGATTTGAACTGAAAGAGCTCGGTAAAGCGGAGGTCGATAGCGACAAGCATATTATCCGCTTCCATAAAGTGCTGCTGGTAAATAAAGACAATATTGATTCGCTCTACTAATCCACCTTCCGGGGCGCCAGCCGCCCCGGCTTAACCAGCCAGGGGATGCTATGGAACCTTTCCTTTCCCTTCGACACGTCAGCAAAACCTTCCACGCCAACCGCGCGCTCAATGATATCAGCATCGACTTTATGCCCGGAGAAGTGCACTGCCTGGCCGGGCAGAACGGTTGCGGGAAGTCGACGTTGATCAAAATTATCTCTGGCGTCTATCGCCCGGATGAGGGCGCAGCGATGACGCTGGGCGGCAAGACGTGGCCCAAACTGACGCCAGCGGCCTCTGTCGCCCATGGGATCCAGGTGATTTATCAGGATCTGTCGCTGTTTCCCAATCTCAGCGTGTGGGAGAACATTGCTATAAACCACTATCATCGCGGCGTGCTGGTGAGGCGCAGCGAACTGCGACGCAGTGCGGAGCAGGCGATGCGCAGTATTAACGTCTCGCTGCCGCTGGATGCCGCCGTGGAATCGCTCTCCATCGCTCGCTGTCAGCTGGTGGCTATCTGCCGCGCGCTGGCGCAGGATGCCCGGCTTATCATTATGGATGAACCCACGGCCTCATTGACCCATCAGGAAGTGGAGGGACTATTGCATGTGGTGCGCCAGCTGCGTGAGAGGGGGATCTGCATCGTCTTCGTAAGCCACCGTCTGGAAGAGGTCATGGCCGTATCGGACCGCATCAGCGTGCTGAAGGATGGCAATCTGGTCGGCACCTTGCCGGCGGCAGAGGTAACCACCCGCCGGCTCGGTTTTCTGATGACGGGCCAGGAGTTTGACTATCAGGTGCGCGATCTGTGGCAGGGGCAGGGCAGTACGCCGGTGCTGGAGGTGCGCAATCTCAGCCGCAAAGGGGAATATCATAACGTCTCCCTGAAGGTCGAAGCCGGAGAAGTGGTGTCGATAGTCGGCCTGTTGGGCGCCGGGCGAACAGAGCTGTGCCTGAGCCTTTTCGGCATGACCCGCCCTGACAGCGGCGAGATCCTGATAAATGGCCAGCCGGTGCGGTTGCGTAGCAATCAGGACGCTATCCGCCACGGTATCGGCTATGTCTCCGAGGACCGTATGTCGCGCGGCCTGGTGATGAGTCAGTCGATTGAAAACAACATTATCAGCACCGTGTTTCATAAAGTGAAAGGCGCTTGCGGACTATTGAGTGATAGTAAAGCTCAGCAGCTGGTCGCAAGAATGGTCAACGCGTTGACCATTAAGGCGCCGGATACGCATCTGCCGGTGAATACCCTCTCCGGTGGTAATGCCCAGCGCGTTTCTATCGCCAAATGGCTGGCGATCTCTCCTAAGCTGCTGATCCTCGATAGCCCAACCGTGGGGGTGGATATCGCAAACAAAGCCGGGATCTATCATATCATCAGCGATTTGGCTGCCCATGGTATCGCCGTGCTGATGATTTGCGACGAGATTGAAGAGGCGTGGTACCAGAGTCATCGCATCCTGGTGATGAAGCAGGGCGAGTTGACCCATAGCTTCCTGCCGGACAGCAGTACCCAGCAGCAGATAGCGGAGGTGGTCAATGGCTAATCTGTTGAAACGACATGAATTCTGGTTAGGCATGTTCATTATTGCGCTGTGCCTGCTGCTGGGCTGGCGCAGTGAGGAATTTTTCACTTTCGGCAATCTTTACGACCTCGCTAATAACTATGCGATGCTGACCATTCTCGCCTGTGGTCTGTTCGTGGTGCTGATCGCCGGCGGGATTGATATCTCCTTCCCGGCTATGACCATTATCGCCCAGTACGGCATGGTGGTGATGCTGCAAAAAGTAGGCGGCAACTTCGCGGTGGCTTTTGTGCTTGCCGGCGGCATCGGCGTGCTGCTGGGGCTGGTGAATGCGCTGTTGGTTAATCGTCTGCGGGTCCCCTCGATCATTATCACCATTTCTACGCTCAACATTTTCTACGGTTTGCTGCTGTGGTTAAGCAAAGGTGTCTGGCTCTACGACTTCCCTCCGTGGTTTGAAAAGGGGGTTATGCTGTTCAAATATACCGATGCCGATGGTTACGATTACGGTCTGGGGCTGCCGCTGCTGACGATGATCGCCGTGGTGCTGTTGACCGCGTTTATCATGAATTTCACCACCGTTGGCCGCAAGATCTATGCCATGGGCGGCAACCGGGAATCCGCCAGCCGCGTCGGCTTCAGCGTGCTCCGCCTGCAGCTGTTCGTTTATGGCTATATGGGGCTAATGTCGGGGGCCGCAGGTGTCGTGCAGGCGTGGACAGTGATGACCGTTGCGCCGGATTCACTGCTGGGCTATGAGCTGACGGTGCTGGCGGCGGTGGTGCTGGGCGGCACCAGCCTGATTGGCGGGCGCGGAACTCTCACCGGTACGCTGCTGGGGGTGATTTTACTGGCGGTGATGCAGAACGGCCTGAACCTGCTAGGGGTCTCCTCCTACTGGCAGACCCTGATCACTGGGGCGATCATCGTCGTCAGCATCAGCGTAACGGCATGGAGCCAGCATCAGAACCGGAGCTTGTTATGAAAAAATCGTGGCGCAACAACGTTGAGTTTTACCTGATCGGCCTGCTGCTGCTGATGGTTATCGCCTTTAGCATCGCCATGCCAAACATCTTCTGGTCTGTCAGCAATTTCCAGTCGATTGCCTCGCAAATGCCGGTGCTGGGGATCCTGGCGCTGGCGATGGCCATGACTATGCTTTGCGGCGGCATTAATTTGTCAATTATCGCGACAGCTAACGCCTGCTCGCTGGTGATGGCCTGGGTGGCGACGAGCTATCCGCCTGGGGGCGCTACCGCGCTGGCGACGCTGCTGGCCGGCGGAGGGGCGGCGATGATCATTGGCCTGTGCAACGGGATATTGATCGCCGGGATCCGCGTTTCGCCGATCCTGGCTACCCTTGGCATGATGACCCTGCTCAAAGGGATAAATATTCTGATCACCGGCGGCAGCGCCATCGCTAACTATCCGCAGTGGGTGCTGTGGCTGAATCACGCCCAGTGGTTCGGTATTCCGCTGCCAATGTGGCTTTTTGCGGTGGTGGCGGCCGGGCTGTGGGTGCTGCTGGAGAAAAGCCCGCTGGGTCGGGCGATCATGTTGATCGGATCCAACGAACGGGCGACCCATTATTCCGGGATCAATACCCGGCGGGTGTTGATGTGGGTATATGTCATCTCGGCCCTGCTCTGCGCGGTGGCTGCGTTTCTGATGATGTCGAAGCTGAACTCAGCCAAAGCATCTTATGGGGAATCGTATTTGCTGGTGTCGATCCTCGCGGCGGTGCTTGGTGGCGTGAATCCGGATGGCGGTAGCGGGCGCATCGTTGGGATGGTGCTCGCGCTGTTCCTGCTGCAGATTATTGAGAGTGGGTTCAATATCCTCGGTATCAGCCCCTATCTGACGATGGCGCTGTGGGGCGTATTGCTGCTGTGCTTTATCCAGGCGCGAGGCATGCTGGGACTGGAGAGAGCCGGGTAAATGACCCGTCCTCGGGGGCGAAGACGGGATAGCCAGTTATTCGCTACGCAAATGCACCGCCAGGCCGCTTTGCCCCGGCGCCAGCTCCGGGCGCAGCGTCAGCGACGGGATCAGATAATCGCCATGATTCTGCCGGCGGAATGGAATGGGCTCGGTTTGCCACAGCGTGTCCAGCCGCTCGGCCAGGGCGGCGCACTGATCGGCGAACTGCCCGGCATCGGTTTTATCCGTGCGGTAGAACACCAGCGGCGGAAGCACCTCAAAGCCGGGATAGAACAGCATACCGTGCTGAATGGGGAACAGGATGTCGTCGATGGGGCCATTGATCCCGCGCGGTGAATAGTGTTCCGCCCAGCCGCCGGCGGTGACGATCAGCATCGCCCGTTTGCCGACGAAAGTGCCTTCCCCGTAGCGATCGCCCCAGTGGCGGTCGCTGTGCTCGCCGACGCCATAGGCAAAGCCCCAAGCGTACACCCTGTCGATCCAGCCCTTCATGATGGCGGGCATCGAGAACCACCATAGCGGGAACTGGAAAATCACCGTATCGGCCCACAGCAGCTTTTCCTGCTCGGCTACGATATCCGCACTTTGGGTGCCCTGGGCAAAGGCCTGTTTGGAATCGAGGGTCGGCCGCCAGAACTCGCCGACCGGCGGCGCGCCGCTGTCGTCGGCGTCATATCCGGCCTTCCAGCGCATAGCGTAGAGATCGGAAACCTGCACTTCATGCCCGGCCTGCTGCAGATGGCGGATGGCGAAATTTTTCAGCGCGCCATTGAGTGAGCGCGGTTCCGGATGGGCGTAAATCAGCAGTACTTTCATAATATCACCTCTGGCGTATGGAGAGCTGCAGAGTAGGAAAGCTGACGCTATAGTAGAAATTAATTACTTAAATTCCCGGTATAGTCGTGATTAATTTACAGCGTCTGGATCTCAATCTGTTGCGCACCCTGGATGTGCTGCTTAGCGAAAACAACGTTACCCGGGCGGCGCAGCGGCTGAATCTGTCGCAGCCCTCGGTGAGTATTCAGCTCGCCAGGCTGCGGGAGATTTTCGCCGATCCGCTGCTGATGCCGGGCCCGCGCGGCATGCAGCCCACCGCCCGCGCCGATGAGCTTCGTCAGCCGCTGCGCGCTGCGTTAGCCGCGCTGGAGCAGGCGGTGGCGCCGGTCAGCCCTTTTGATCCGGCCACGGCGGCGGAGACCTGGCGGGTGGCGGCGACGGACTATATGGCCTCGGCGATCCTCCTGCCGATGCTGGCTGGGTTACGCCAGGCCTCTCCCGGCAGTCGGCTGGCGGTATTCGAACTGCAGCCGGCGCGGCTGGAGCAGCAGGCGGCCAGCGATACAGTAGATCTTTTCTTTCATACCCGCGAGGGCGCGCCGCCGGGGCTGCATCAGCGCCTGCTGTTTCGCGAACGCTACGTGCTGGCTGGCCGGGCGGAACATCCAGCGCTGCGGCCTGGGCTTAGCCTGGAAACGTTCTGTCAGCTGGAGCACGTGATCGTCTCCCCGGACGGGGGCGGCTTCAGCGCGGCGACCGATATCGCGCTGGCGAACCTCGGATTGATGCGGCGGGTTGTCCTTTCCGTGCCACATTTCCTGTTTATGCTGGAGACCCTGCGCAATAGCGATCTGGTGGCGGTCCTGCCGGAGCGGCTGGTGCGCGGGCAGAGCGGGCTGGTGGTCGTCGAGCCGCCGCTGGCGGTCGCCGGCTTTGAAATGCTGATGCTGTGGCACGAGCGCTGGCACCGCGACCCGGCGCATCAATGGCTGCGTCAGTTCATTGTGAATTCACTGGAGGAACAGACATGCTGAGTGGACTGAATCACCTGACCCTGGCAGTCAGCCAGCTGGCGCCGAGCGTGGCGTTTTATCAGCAGCTACTGGGCATGACGCTGCATGCCCGCTGGGACAGCGGGGCTTATCTCTCCTGCGGCGATTTGTGGCTGTGCCTGTCGCTGGATCCGCAGCGGCGCGTTACTCCGCCGGAAGAGAGCGACTACACCCATTATGCGTTTAGTATTAGCGAAGCCGATTTTGCTAGCTTCGCCGCCCGCCTTGAGGCTGCCGGCGTGGCGATCTGGAAGCTGAACCGTAGCGAAGGTGCCTCGCACTATTTCCTCGATCCCGATGGCCATAAGCTGGAGCTGCACGTCGGCAGTCTCGCCCAGCGTCTGGCCGCCTGCCGCGAACAGCCGTATAAGGGGATGGTGTTTTTTGATCAGTGAAGCTGATTTGCGGACGCGGGGTAACCCGTAGCCCCGGTAAGCGCAGCGCCACCGGGGAGATGAGCGTCGTGTATTAACCTTCGAGGTTTAGTTCGACATTGCGCTTGAACACCAGGAAGCTCATCAGCGCGCACAAGTTCACCAGACGGCTGAGATTATTACTATTGCCTTCGAATCGGAGGCTGGAAACCAGAGATATCAGCGCCACATGCAGGGGGGATGTAGGTATTTTTAGTCGCAGGCGTACTTTCGCCAGCAGCGGCTTATCACCCGCCATCCTGCAGTAAACTTAGTGCAGCGTGTTAATATGATGCTGCTTAAAATTCTCCGCCTGCGCCAGTACGCCCATATACACATCATCATTCGCCACCGGTGGGAACTTATGCTTATGCAGTAACAGAATGAGTTCCACTTTCAGTTTCGCTTTAATGTCATCACGCTTGCTCCAGTCCGGATACTTCGAGGTGTTATCGACCACCGCCTTCATCTCTTTCGCTAGCGCCAGCATCTTGTCGTCCTCATAGGTGAACTGATATTTATCGCGCATATGCGCCAGAATGTCGTAGAAGGCTTTCTCTTCAATATCAATCCCCATTTCGGCGTAGGTACCCATTTCGGTTTTAATATCGTAGATAATATCCGTCATCTCCTGGCTGAAAGAATCAAACTCTTCACCGTTGAGAACATCATCCTCCCGGCGTTCGTTATATTTATCCATAATTGACTGGAAACGGCGGGTGAAATTGATCCCCTGAAGCTGGTTGATCTTTTTAAAGTCGCTAATGGCTTTTTCCAGCAGCTTTTGCAGCAGCTGAATTTTGGTTGCCGGCAGTTTGATCTTATTGATGCGCGCCAGATAATCGTCGTCGAAAATATCGATCGACTCCGCTTTTTTGTCGCCAAGGAAAAACAACTCTTCCACGCCGTCGGCCTTCAGCGCATCGGCAATCATCTCGCGTACGCGGGCGTTCATTTGGGTCACGTCCGGTGCGTCGCCTTTGGTCAGCTTGAAGACGATGGAGCGCACGGCAATATAAAAGTGAATGTAGTCGCGCTCGGCCTGCGAAAGCGCTTCGCTGCCGCAGCAGACGTCATAGGCCGCTTTCAGGCGCTTCACCAACCCCATAAAGCGGCGCTCTGTCTTCTGAGTGCGCATGACAAACTCTGCCGCCTGATTCAGGCAGGCCAGCTGCGCCTGAGGTTCTCCTGTGAAGTAAGCCCGGCTGTCGAAGCCGTGCAAAACCTGCGCCAGCAGTTCGAGATGGTTTTTCACCTCAATCACTGACTGTTGGATATCTTCAAAGTTAGTGGCGTCAATGCGGGAATACATCGCCAGCGCCTGGTTCATCTGGCGCTTAATACCGATATAGTCGACGACCAGCCCTTTGCTTTTGCCTTCCAGCTTGCGATTAACGCGGGAGATGGTCTGGATCAGGTTATGCTTTTGCAGCGGCTTATCGATATAAATGGTGTCCAGCTCCGGCACGTCAAAACCGGTCAGCCACATGTCCACCACGATGGCGATTTTGAAATTCGACCTCGCGCTTTTGAACTGTTTATCCAGCTCTTTGCGGTACTCTTTACTGCCCAGCAGGTCGTACAGTTTCGCGTCATCGTCTTTACCGCGTGTCATTACCATCTTGACCATTTCGGACGGCGGAAGCTCTTTTGCCTCTTGCCCGGTCAATTCAACCCCATCCGGGGCCTGCTTAACTTCAAACCATGCCGGACGGAAGTCTTTCAACTGGCGATAGAAATCCCAGGCAATTTCCCGGCTGGCGCAGACAAACATCGCTTTACCTTTCACCGTGGAGCCTTCGGCGACGCGCTTTTCATAGTGTTTAGCAAAGTCTTCCGCCAGCGCTTTCAGGCGGTCTTCATCACCGAGAATGGCGTTCATAGTGGCGCTGGCTTTTTTGCTCTCGTCGATTTGCCACTCGTTGGTGCCCGCATTGGCGCACTCTTCGTAATACTTTTCCACCTCTTCCAGCTTGCGGGCATCGAGGATGACCTTCGCGGCGCGGCCTTCATAGACGATGCGCACGGTGATCTCATCCTGCACGGATTCGGTCATGGTGTAGCTGTCGACGATGTTGCCAAAGACTTCCATCGTGGCGTCGATAGGGGTACCGGTAAAACCAACATAGGTGGCCTGTGGCAGCGAGTCGTGCAGATATTTGGCGAAACCGTATGTTTTGCGCACCTTACCGTTTTCTTTATCGACGATCACTTTCTGATCGAGGTTGACCTGGCTGCGGTGCGCTTCGTCGGAAATACAGATGATATTGCTGCGCTCGGAGAGCAGTTCGGTATCTTCGGTAAATTTATGGATGGTGGTCAGGAAGACGCCGCCGCTGTTGCGACCAGCCAACTTCTCCCGTAGATCGTCGCGGCTGGTGACGGGCGCCACGGTGTCGTCGCCGATATAGTTTTTGGCATTGCACATTTGCGCCGAGAGCTGATCGTCCAGATCGGTGCGATCGGTGATCAACACGATCGTCGGGCTGGCGAACTCGACGCTTTTCATCAGCAGGCGGGTTAAGAACTGCATGGTGTAGCTCTTGCCGCAGCCGGTTGCGCCAAAGTAGGTGCCGCCCTTGCCGTCGCCGTAAGGTTTACGCGCTCGTTCGATGCTGTAGTACAGCTTGCGCGCCGCATAGTACTGCGGGTAGCGACAGCAAATTTTTACTTCGTGTTTGGCTTTATCCGGGAAGCAGATAAAGTTTTTGATCACGTCCAGCAGGCGGACCGGATGAAACAGCCCCTGGATCATCGAGTGCAGGGAAGGGATGCCGTCCTGCTCGCGGTTCTCATTGCCGGTAACTTTTCTCCACGAGTAGAAATACTCGTACGGCGCAAACAGGTTGCCCATGCGGTTATTGACGCCGTCGCTGATAATGCACAGCGCGTTATAGACAAACAGCTGCGGAATATCGCGACGGTAGCGGGTGCAGAGCTGCTTATACGCATCGCCAATATTGGCTTCCTGCTCGCGCACCGCACTTTTAAATTCAAAGACCACCAGCGGCAGGCCATTAATATACAGAATGGCGTCCGGGATACGTGGCTGGTTTTCTTTGCCGGAGATGGTCAGTTGATTGACGACCTTTAGACGGTTCAGCGGCTTGACAAGATAGGTCGCCGACGGTTCTGCTGCCTGTTGCAGCGGCACGTCTTCGGCATTGAATAATTCACGTAGTGCCGCAGAAAGATGCCGGGTATCGAGCAGTTCGATATAGAGATCTTTCTGCTGACGATCGTCGCGTTTAAACAAGAACCCATTCGCCAGCCAGGCGCAGAAGGTTTTATTGCTTTCGTAAAGATCGGAGGCGGGCAGCGTGGTGAGCTGCTTAATCAGCCGCTGGATTTCCGCTTCGGTGATGCCGTCAATCTGATAGCGAGAGGCGAGATAGTGGCGCAGATCGTCTTCGATAATCACGTGATCGAGGCTTGAACGCGGCACATCATCGCCGATCAGGTGCTGATAGCCCTGTTCCTGTAGCAGTTCGATAATGGCTTGTTCTAACTTCGCTTCACTGAATGAGAGATGCATATCTCGCTCCGGCCCTGGCTGTTTTTCTGGTAAAGGTTCCTGTATCAGAGAAAACCTTACCAGAAAGCCCCTGATTTAACAGGGGCAAAATGCATTATGCGGGTTCGGTTTGGGTTACTAAATCTGGTAGATCCTCCAGGGAGAGCTCGCCGGAGATAAGTTTGGGGAGCAGGGTGTCGCGGAGGGCGGTTAGATTCTCTGTTTTATTATGATTTGAATCCATTTTATGCTGGATTGTCTGGATTATATTTGTAAATTTGGTAATGATGGATTGTGTTGGTGTAACGACTTCAAGACGATAAGCATTGTTTCTGTTCAACCCTGGGACTGCTGCATCAGTATTCATATTCTCTAATCCCAGTGTTTTCAACAGTTGATAGCAGTAAACAAGGGAGTAGTATTCTTTGGGTTTTACGAAAAATACCGTATCGATGGGGTAAAAATTTTTGTTTTCCCAATGTAATGAACCAACAGTACCTTTCCTCCCAACAATAATCCCTGGTCCTTTAACAAGATACTCATTATGGGTTCCATCCACGCCGCCGGAACCATAAACGGGATAATCACCGTTGGTTCTTTCTGTCTTTTTAAGTGCTTTTCCGTAAGCCAACTCTAAAATGTTTTCCAGTCGATTTGTTACCCAACCTTTCGGCACCCAACCCAACTCTGTTTCTTCAAATTCAGCCGGGAACAATGTACGAATATCCGCCGGCAGTGGTTTGAAATCTGCACTATTGCGTACTTTTTGACGCAGTTCGGCGCGAGATTGCAGCGCTTCCGGGATTGAGTTTCCCGCATCCAGCGCGTTATCAATCACCGGGTCGAAATCCACAAACCAGGATTTGAACAGGGTTTGGGAAATTTGTTCCAGGGTTTGGTTGATTTTATTATTGCTTTCTATCTTTTTATCAAAGCTATCTAATACATTTGCAATAGATTTTTGTGCATGTAAAGGAGGTTTAGGAACTTGTAAGTCCTCAATCATCCCTTTTGTTAAGGCATTTCTCGTTGCACCAGCACTAGCAAGTGTTAACAGCAGGGTTTGTTGGTGGGGGCTTGATAAAAAATATCTAAGGAAACGAGGGTCAAATGCATCATTTTTAGGGCGAATTATAGCGACATGCTGGTTAACTCGAGCAGGTAGAAAAGCTCCAGGGGCGATACATACGCGAGCAACGGAGTCGCCAGTGATGTTTAATAAAACATCATTTTCCTGAACATCTACATTTTTAAGTTTAAACGCTGCTTCATCAGTAATAAAAACTAGCCCATTAGTATTAAAACCATGGTTATAAACATTCTGGCTGCGAATAAAATACGTATTGCCGGTATCAGTGTAAACACTATTACCGCCTTTAGGGGTAGCTCCACTACCAATCTTAATACAGTAATCACCAAGACGAACGGTTTTCCACTTACTCCCCATAACCCAGCACCTCCAGGTTCTGGCGAATCGTGTTATCCAGTTCTTCCGCCTGCTTCATCTGCGCAAACAACGTCTGCGACAGCTCGCGCATTTTGGTTTCAAACGCCACACCGTCGTCTTCCTGCTCGGCGGCGCCGACGTAGCGGCCCGGGGTCAGCACATAGTCGTTAGCCTTGATCTCTTCAATAGTCGCGACCTTGCAGAACCCGGCCTGGTCTTCGTACTGCGCCAGCTTGCTGTCGCCGCGCTTAACGCGTTCGGCCAGCTCTTCCGGCGTGCTGCGCCAGGCATGGTAGGTATCGGCGATGGTGGCGATATCGTCCGCCGTCAGCTCTTTGGTGGTGCGGTTGATCATGGTGCCGAGGTTACGCGCATCGATAAACAGCGTTTCGCCCTGACGGTTACGATAGCCTTTGGCCGGATCGGCTGCCTTCGATTTGGTCATAAACCACAGGCACACCGGGATCTGGGTGGTGAAGAACAGCTGGCCAGGCAGGGCAATCATGCAATCGATCAGATCGTTTTCGATCATCTGCGCGCGGATCTCGCCTTCGCCGCTGGTGTTGGAACTCATCGAGCCGTTCGCCAGCACAAAACCGGCGGTGCCATTGGCCGACAGCTTGGAAAGCATATGCAGAATCCAGCCGTAGTTGGCGTTACCGGTCGGCGGCGTACGGTAACTGGCGAAGCGCGGATCTTTGGTCAGTTCGGCATCGTTGCGCCAGTCTTTCAGGTTAAACGGCGGGTTGGCCAGAATATAGTCGGCTTTCAGGTCCGGGTGCTGGTCGCTGAAGAAAGTGTCCGCCGGGCGTTCGCCGAGGTTGGCGGAGAGGCCGCGAATCGCAAGGTTCATCTTCGCCAGCTTGTAGGTCGTCGCCGTCAGTTCCTGACCGTACAGGGCGATATCACGGCTTTTCCCCTGATGACTTTCAACGAACTTCACCGACTGGACAAACATCCCTGCTGAGCCGCAGCACGGGTCATAAATTTTACCCTGGAACGGTTCGAGCATTTCGGTCAGCAGCGTCACCACGCATTTTGGCGTATAGAACTCGCCGCCGCCTTTGCCCTCGGTGGCGGCAAACTTGCCGAGGAAGTATTCGTACACGCGACCGACCAGGTCTTCTTTCGACAGCGCTTTGACGTCGGTTTCGTGGGCCAGCGTTTCGATATTGTCGATGGTGTCGATAAGCGACGCTAACTTCTTGGTTTCCAGATTCTGGCGGCTGAAGTAGTTGTCCGGCAGCGCGCCTTTCAGCGTCGGGTTGCGCTTCTCAATGGTGGAGAGCGCGGTATCAATGCGCACGGCAATATCATCCTGCTTGGCGTGCTGCTTGATGAACGACCAGCGCGCCTCTTCCGGCAGATAGAAGATATTGTCCTGCTGATAGAAGACTTCCATCTCAAGAAAATCGCCCTGTCCCTCGTCTTTCATCTTCTGACGGCGGGCTTCAAATTTATCGCTAATAAATTAGAGGAACACGAGGCTCAGCACCACGTGCTTGTACTCGGAGGATTCTACGCTGCCGCGAAGCTGGTTCGCGGTATCCCATAATGTGTCTTCAAAGCCTTTCTTTGCTTTGGCTTTTTTAGTTGGTGCTTTGGCCATGATGAACTCGTTCTGGAAAAATTTGCTGGCTATTGTAACGGTAAAAGCGGTGAAGTTCGCCCTCTACTCAATCTCCAGCTCATCAAACAGCTGTAAGTCTACGTCGAGCAATTCAACGGCATTACTGCGTCTGATCCCGACGTTGTTTTCAATCAACAGTTCCAGCAGGCGATCGCCGTCGATCAGCGTAATCGGCGCGGCTCCGGGGAATAGCGCCGCCTCTGCGCATTTTGCCGCAAATTTTCCGGTAGTGATAAGCGTGCCGCGAATGGCTTTGTGGTAGGGCAAAGCGCCGCGCAGCTGATCGATAAACGGGCGGGTAATGGTATTTTGCATCCGCTTCACCTGCACCACTTCGGTAATGGTGGTGATGCCAACCTGCACTTTACCGACCACATCCACGCCTTTATCGCCGGAGGCTTTGGTCACTTCGACTTGCTCATAGCCCATCGCTTCCAGCAACTGAGCCACCAGATGTTCAAACTTGTAGGGGTTCATGGTGGAGATCTGTTCACGCAACAGCTCTTTTTGCTGTTGATTGTAGCGCTTCACTGCATCCAGAAGTTCTTTGCGCGGGTCGGTTTGCCGTTCTGGCAGCGCTTTGCCAAGCCACTTCCTTCCTGCTTCGGTGATTTTGTAGCTCATGCCTTCACGAGTAATAAGTTCGCGCTCGACCAGATTGTAAAGCCGGGCATAGAGCGTTGTTTTAACTGAACTTGGAGAGGCGAATTTAGAGTGCTGATGCAAGAAAGCCTGCCATTCCGGAAGCAGATCGGCGCGCCGGGCCTGTTCGCGACCGGCGAGCAATTCCAGTAGCTGCAGCATGCCTTCAATATCGTCCAGTTTACGCAGCGTCGCTTCATCGTGAGCGAGGAATAAGCGTCCCTGTTCACTGGGATGCCAGCCACCATCCTCATCGGTCTGCATCAAATCGAATAGCGGATTATTGATAAACATATAACAGCCATAGCTGTGGCGGGGGTTAAGTATATGGTTATCGGTATTCCAGATTTGCCAGGCTATTTTGGCATCTTCTCCGCTTAATCGTTCCTTAATCCAGTGGTCCGGTTCTGACCAGTCTACCGGGTTCTGCGGGGTGCCGGTCTGTTCCTGAATGGCGGAGATCATATTACGGACCGATTTTACAGAGCATCCTGTTACGGCTTTCATCATCGCTCGGGTTTGGTCGTAGGTCGGAAACAATGGCGTGATGACTTTATAATTTCGCATGGCAATTCCTTCGCTAAAGCAATGTACGGCATCATGCCATTTTATAAAGGCTAATGGCGGGCCGGCTATCACTAAATCCGTTAAATTTCATTCTATTGCTTGCCTGGCTTATGGTAAGTGTGTTTATCCCGGAGGCGGCGCTTGTCGCGCCTTGTCCGGGCTACTGGCCCGCAAACGGCTGTGAACCAGTAGCCCCGGTAAGCGCAGCGCCACCGGGGAAATACTCAGGGGCTACCGGGCCCGCAAATAGCGGCGAGCCCGACGCCCGGTGGTGTTTACCCTTCCAGATTCAGCTCCACGTTGCGCTTAAGCACCAGGCGCATAATGGCGTAATACACCACGCCGACGGCCAGCCAGCTCAGGCCGAGCACTTTGGCTTCAACATCCATCTCATAAATGACAAAGCCGATAATGCACAGCCCAATCACCGGGAAGAGCAGATGCATCACCAGATTGCGCGACTTTTGGCGGATCAGATAGTGGTTGATCACCGCCACGTGTAGCACCAGGAAGCCCATCAGCGCGCCGAAGTTCACCAGCCGGCTGAGGTTGTCGATATCGCCGTAGAACCAGAGACCGGAAACCAGTGAAATCAGCGCGACAAATAAGGTACTGACATACGGGGTTTTCAGGCGTGGATGCACCTTCGCCAGCAACTGCGGGAGCTGCTTATCGCGGGCCATCGCAAACAAGATGCGTGAAACCGCCGCCTGGGCAACCAGCGCGTTGGCGATCCCCCAGGAAATCACCGTGGACCACATGGTGACGTATTTCAGCCATTGGCCGCCGGCCGAATTGGCGGTGTCGTAGAACGCGGTATCGAGGCTGCCAAATTTCATACCTTGCGCCAGATCCGCGGCAATCCAGGTCTGGACAATGAACAGCGTACCCACCAGCATCAGGGCGCCTAACGAGGCCTTGCCGACGGTATCGACGCCGCCTTTAGTTTCTTCCGACAGCGTTGATATTCCATCGAAGCCGAGGAAAGAGAGCACGGCAATCGAGACTGCGCCCATCACCAGCGGCAGGCTGAATTTATCGGCATTATATAAGGGGTCGAGCGTCAGGTGGCCTGCTCCGGCTCCGGAATAAAGCGCAATCAATCCCAGTACCACAAAAATAGTGAGCACCACGATTTCAGCAATCAAAATGGTATTATTCGCCCGCGCGGTAAAAGTAATGCCGCGTAAGTTAATCAGGCTGTTAATCGCGATAAAGCCGATAATCCAGACCCAGCCCGGAACACCAGGCAGCATTGGCCCCAGCGCCGCCGCGCTGACGATATACAGCAGCGATGGCACCAGAATGTAGTCCAGCAATATCAGCCAGCCGGCAAAAAAGCCGACGATAGGGTGTATTCCGCGCTGAGCGTAAGCGTATACCGAACCGGAAACCGGGAATGCCCGCGACATCGACCAGTAACTCATGGCAGTGAAAAACATTGCCACCATGCCGATCAGGTAAGCCAGCGCCACCATGCCCTGCGCGCCATCCCAGACGTAGCCGAAGACGCCGAAAGGGGCGATGGGCACCATAAAAATCATGCCGTAAACCAGCAGATCGCGGAAGGTCAGCGCTCGATGGAGCTCCTGTTTATAGCCGAACTGTTCAACGCTCATGCTTGCCCCCATCAATCGACAGAGAAAGCTGTTTGGCGACCGTTTTCGGCAGCGCGTAGCGGCAGGTTTTCAGCGGATCAACGACCTGGCAAATTTGTAGGTCTCCGGCGATGCTCAGCACGTTGATCGCCTCAGCCAGCGTTAATGCGGTATTGTCGGCGATGAAATGGGCCATGTTACGTGCCGCAAGGGCTGCCGCATCGTCGAGGGTAACGGCGGAGGCGAGGGTGAAAATCGTTTCGTTGTTTTCCAGCATCGGCAAGGGTAGCTGACGGTTTTTAACAACGGTTAACTCAACGAGGACTTCGCCCGGCACTTCCAGACCGCAGACAGACACTTCGCCATCCCCCATCGCGGCGTGCAAATCGCCCAGCCCGAATAGCGCGCCGGGCACGTTGACCGGCAACCACAGCGTGCTGCCGGCGGCGATCATTTTGCAGTCCATATTGCCGCCGTGACTATCCGGCGTGCCGCAGGATATGGGTTCTCCTGCTGGAGCAACGCCAATGACGCCGATCATCGGCTTCAATGGCACGCGCACGTTCCCCGGGAGGACCGCATGATCCTCGACGATTGGCACGATGGTAACCGTGGGCTCATGCAGTTCATCGCCAATGACGCCGAGCTGCGGCGCGGTCACCATCACCGCCTGTTGAGCCGTCAGGGTGATGCGTTTGATGCTGACTTTTAAGCAATCGCCCGGCTCGGCGCCTTCGATAAAGACGGGGCCGGTCGCCGGGTTAATGCGCTGCCAGTCCAGTTCATTAAAGACGGCATCGGCTGAGGTAATTTGGTCGGAGAAGCAGTCGCAGGTTTCGAATAACACTTCACTTCCACTGTTGACGGTGGCGACAGGAACGTTATCGCGCGACATGGCGTAAACCACCCGATCTTTGGTTATTTTCATTAGATTCATCCCGGTAATATTGTTGTGTTTTTTTATTTGGTATTTCCCGTCGGGGAAAGGGTGAATGTATCGGGAATATCGCAGGAAGGCAATTACGAGTGGCCTAAGAGTATTTGCGGTGATTATTATTTAAAATCAAAATCCTATACTTAGTTGTATTAAATATAATAAAGTGGTGTATCTGATGTTTTTTTGTTTATTGTCTTATTCACTATAGCTAATTTCCTGATTTTTACTGCTCATTTGCTTATTTTGCAGCATATTATGCCAAGTATAATTAAATTGGCGATCCGCGAGATACACCCATAGTAATTACCAATAACTCTTACTATTTTCGCCAGCACTTCGACTGAGCAGAGAAGAAGATAGCAATCTCTTGCCTGGCAACGAGCTGGCGCAGGGTGATAAACCCATCGCTCCGGTGAATACAGCGTCAGCGGAAAATCACTCCATCGCCACCTTCACCGCTTCTCCCAGCTTCACCATCACCGCTTTATGTTTCTCGGTCGGCGGCAGGGCGCAGTTGATCCTGACGCAGTTGCGATACTTGCCCGCTGCCGAAAACAGCGAGCCCGGCGCGACCTGGATCTTCAGCCGGCACAGCTGCTTGGCGACGCAGACCATATCTACCTGCTCCGGGAGCTCAACCCACAGCATAAAACCGCCCTTCGGCCGGGTGACGCAGATCCCGCAGGGGAAAAATTCCCGCAGCCAGCAGGTGTAGATCTCGATATTGCGCTGATAGATCTGCCGCATCCGCCGCACGTGGCGGTGGTAGTGGCCTTCGCGAATAAAATTGCAGGCCGCCAGCTGAGTGGAGGGGACGTTGGTCCCGCTGGCGGCGTACTTCATCTGTAGCAGCTTGTCGTAGTAGCGCCCGGGGGCGATCCAGCCGATACGCAGCCCGGGGGCGATGGTTTTGGTAAAGGAGCTGCAGAGCATCACCCGGCCGTCGATATCCCAAGAGTGGATCGTGCGCGGGCGCGGGTATTCGGTGGCCAGCTCGCCGTAAATATCATCCTCGAAAATAACGATATCGTAGCGTTGGGCAAGGTTCAGCACCGCGCGCTTGCGGGCGTCCGGCATGATAAAGCCCAGCGGGTTATTGCAGTTTGGCACGAGGATCACCCCTTTGATCGGCCACTGATCCAGCGCCAGCTCCAGGGCCTCGATGCTGATCCCGGTTTCCGGATCGGTGGGGATCTCAATCGTCTTTAATCCCAGCCCGCGCAGCATCTGCATGGTGCCGTAGTAGCAGGGGGATTCCACGGCGATGATGTCCCCTGGCTGGCACACCGACAGCAGGGCCAGCGACAGCGCGCTGTGGCAGCCGCTGGTGAGCACCAGATCGTCGGCAGTTACCACCGATCCGCCGTCGAGCATCAGGCGGGCGATCTGCTCCCGTAGCTCGCGACGCCCGGCCAGTTCGTCATAGTTCAACACCTCAGTGAGGTTGTGCTGGATAGCCCGGCTCAGTTCACGCCAGATGGGCTTCAGGCTTGGCTGCGTCACGTCCGGCGAGCCGCCGCCGAAGGGGATGATCGATTTATCGTAGCGGGCGTCAAGCATGGTCAGCACCTGATCCCACTGGGTTATCTCCACCGGGCGCTGGACCGGACGCGACATCGGCGGCACCGGCGGCTGGGCTTTGCGCGGGGCGACGAAATAGCCCGATCGCGGCTGCGGCACAATCATCTGCTGCTGCTCAAGCAGCTGATAGGCCTGCTGGACGGTGCTGATGCTGACGCCGTGCTCCTGGCTCAGGCTGCGCACCGACGGCAGCTTTTCGCCATGGCGATACAGGCCCTGTTCGATGCGTTCGGCCAGCAGCGTAGCGAGATGTTGGTAGCGGGTCATGCTGTATCCTTAATTGCCGCCATACAGATGGAATAACCAGTACAGATGGGCGTAAAAATTGGGCTCTGGTGTACGTTTTAGCTAATCTGTATGTTAAAGAAAAGCGTTTTGTGAATCTGTATTCCTTACCCCCAAATCCGTGAAGATAAAGCCTCTGGCAAGGTGAGGAGGTAGAGGATGGAATTTCACGAGAACAGGGCAAGACAGCCATTTATCGGTTTCGTACTGCTGGTGCGGTTTATCAAAAAATGGTGGCTACAGGAGCAAACGCGCAGAGTTTTGCAGCAAATGAGCGACGAACAGCTGAAAGATATCGGCCTGCGTCGGGACCAGATCAATTAAAACGTGCGGTTTTTTACAGGCAAACCTTCTTCATTATCCCGGTGAGCGCAAAGTGCCGCCGGGATACATTCACGAAATTTATCAATTGATGCGGCACGAGCTTCCGTTTCTTGATACTTACCCTGATAAGTATTATTTTCTTCTCAATAATGAGAGGAAGACCCGTGACTGAAGACGAACTGTTTGCCCGCCGCCCGCTGGGGATGCGGATGGCTATGGTGGTGCGCCAGTGGCGCGCCATTATTGACTCCGCTATCACCGATACCGGACTCACCCAGTCCAGCTGGACGGTGCTGATGCAACTGCATCAGCTGGGAGACAACGTCTCGGTCAGCGAACTGGCGGAGGTGCAGGGCATTGAACTGCCGCCGCTAATGCGCACCCTCTCATTACTGGAAAAGCAGGGCTATCTGGTGCGTTCCACATCGCCATATGACAAACGCATTCGCCTGCTGACGCTGACCGCCGAGGGGCGGGCTATTCTGGAAAAACTGAGCTGCGTGATCGAGACCTATCAGGAGCGCGTAACCCAGACCATCCCGGAGGCCGATCTCGCCACCTTCAGCGCCACGTTAAATCAAATCGCCTGCCGTTTGCGGAATATCCGCGAAGAAGATAACAAGATCTAACACACTATGATGACGCCTGAACAAAAATTTGCCCGCTGGGTACGGGTGAGTATTGCCGCTTTTCTGGGAATATTCGCCTGGTTTATCGTTGCCGATATCTGGATCCCGCTGACGCCGGACTCCACCGTCATGCGCGTGGTGACCCCGGTTTCGTCGCGGGTCTCCGGCTATGTCTCGCACGTCTACGTGCACAACAACAGCCAGGTGAAAAAGGGCGACCTGCTGTATGAGCTCGACCCAACGCCATTCATTAATAAAGTTGAAGCGGCGCAGATCGCCCTCGAGCAGGCGAAACTGAGCAACCAGCAGCTGGACGCGCAAATCGCCGCCGCCCGCGCCAACCTGCGCACCGCGCAGTACACCGCGCGTAACGATAAGGTCACCCTCGATCGCTACCAGCGCTTGGGTACGATGCAGAACGTCTCGCAGTCCGACCTCGATAAGGTGCGGACCACCTGGCAGACCAGCGAGCAGTCGGTCTCGGCGCTGAACGCGCAGATCCAGAACCTGCTGATCCAGCGCGGCGAGCGCGACGATAAGCGCAACGTCACCCTGCAAAAATACCGTAATGCGCTGGAGGAGGCGCAGCTGAACCTGGCCTGGACCAAAGTGCGTGCGGAAACTGACGGCATGGTCAGCAACCTGCAGCTGAACCCGGGGATCTACGCCACCGCGGCGACGGCTGTGCTGGCATTGGTTAACAACAACACTGACATCGTCGCCGACTTCCGCGAAAAAAGCCTGCGGCACACCGCGGTGAATACCGATGCGGCGGTGGTCTTTGACGCCCTGCCGGGTCAAGTCTTCCCGGCGCACGTGACCAGCAGCGACGCCGGGATTCTGGCGGGACAGGAGGCGGTGAACGGCCAGCTGTCGCAGCCCGAGCAGTCCACCCGCTGGGTGCGCGACGCCCAGCGCATGCGCATTCACGTCGCGCTGGATCAGCCGCTGGACAAACCGCTGCCGACCGGCGCCCGCGCTACGGTGCAGCTGTACAATAGCGAGGGACCTTTCGCCCGCACCTTCGCCGGCCTGCAGATCCACCTGGTGAGCTGGTTGCACTATGTCTATTAATACCCTGGCGCATGTCTTTACCCCGCACGGCAATATCGTCTACACGGCGAATGATTTTCGCCAGACGGTGCGTATCGCCGTGGCCGGGACCATTGCGCTCAGCATCTCCACCTTCTACGACGTACAGTACGGCGTATTTTTCGTCGTTTATCCGCTGATGCTGATGTCGCTGGTACCGATGTTCAACCTGCACGTCGCCCGCCAGTTTATATTTAGCGCGGCGGTAAACTGTGTCGAAATGGTGCTAATTGTCGGCTATTTGTCGCAGTGGCCGGTGATCATGACCCTGGTGGTGTTTGCCCTGTACGTGATGCGTTTCCGCTTTATGAGCCAGGGACCGCTGTTCCTGTTGGGATCAATGGGGGTGGTGTGCCAGAGCACGATGCTCAACTTTATGAGCTATCCCACCAGCAACTGGCACACCCTGATGTTCTCCAATATGGAAGCCTGCGTGATGGCCGTGGCGCTGAGCGCGCTGCTGCATTACCTGATCCCGGACGTCGAACCGCGCAAGCCGCCGCCGCGGATTGAGAAAGACGCCGCCCGCATCCGTCATGAGTCGCTGCTCTCCGGTACGGTAGCGACGATCATCTTTGTGGTGTTTCAGATCTGCGATCTCAGCGACTCGCTGTCGGCGCTGATGGCCGGGATCCTGATCCTGTTCCCGATGCACTATCGCGGGGCGGTGATCAGCTCGATCTGGCGCGTCGTCGGGGTGGTGCTGGCCTGTCTCTATATACTGGTAGTGCAGCTGATTATCTATGATTTCAGCAACCACATGATCCTGATGATGCCGCTGATTGGTCTCGGGCTGGCCTTCAGCGCCCGCCTCCACGTGATGGAGAAAGTGGGCGCCGGGGTGGGCTTCGCCAGCATCACTACCATCGGCATTATGTTCGGCCAGAATTTGCATCCGTATCAGGATCTGGTGTTCAGCGATCTGTACCGCATCACCTCGGTGACGGTCTCGCTGGTGGTGACGCTGACCCTGGTTTTTCTCATGCACCGCCTGCTGAACTGTTTCGCGGCGACGCGTTTTGTGGTGAGCGATTAACCTGCAGGTGGGAAGGTGGCGAGACAGCGCCATGCTTCCCCGTTCTGCTGATACAGCGCCGCCGTCTGTTCCGGGACGATCCAGCCTCGCGCATCGGCTTCCGTCCCCTCCAGCAGGATGCACAGCCCGCAGCCGCTGCGCAGCTGGCGGGGTATATCTTTGACCTCGAAGGCCACTCCCGCCGCCTGCAGGGCTTTGCGCATCCGCACCACCCCCACCGTGGAGTGAAATAAAAACAGAAACGTTGTCATCCGCGCCTCCGCTGGCGCTGGCCGATCAGCGCCGCGCCGATCGCCCCGGCAAACTGGGCGTCGGGATGGGTTGTCACCGCCATGCCGACATGGCTTTCCAGCATCCGGGCAAAGGCGGCGCAGTGGCTGACGCCGCCGGTAAACAGCAGCGGCCCCTGCGCCGATAAGCGGCCAATAAAGTTCGCGCTGCGCCGGGCCATGGCGTTAATCACCCCCGCCAGAATCGCCTCCGGCGCGACACCGGCCGACCGCAGGCTAATGACCTCCGATTCGGCAAACACCGTGCACATACTGGTAATGGCGTGCGGTTCCACGCCGTCGGTAATGGCGTCCAGTTGTTCGACGCTGGCGCCGAGGGTGCGTGAAATGACTTCCAGAAAGCGGCCGGTGCCGGCGGCGCATTTGTCATTCATCAGGAAGTCGCTGAGGTTGCCCCCGGCGTCCAGCTGGATAACTTTGCTGTCCTGGCCGCCGATATCAATCACCGTGCGGGTGTCCGGCGCCAGCAGGCGGGCGCCGAGGCCGTGACAAGAGATCTCCGTCACCTGCTTATCGGCAAAATCCACCAGCTGGCGGCCATAGCCGGTGAGGGTTAAAAAAGGCGTCTCCGTGAGGCCAGCGCGCAGTGTCTCCCAGGCCTCGTGGATGGCGTCGGCGGGGCGAAAGGGGGTGGGGCAGAGGAAGCGGCGCACGATGACGCCGTCCGCCAACAGGATGCCTTTTGTGGCGGTGGAGCCGGAATCAATGCCAACCGTATAGTTCACGCCAGCTCCTTACAGCATTTCGATAAAGGCGGCGACGCGGGTGCTGAGCTGGCCGAGGTCCGCTGTCGAATAGTCGGTTTCAATCGCCATGTAAGGAAGATCGTGCTGTTGGCGCAGATGGCGTTTAATCGCCAGCGATTCCACGGCATAGGTATGGCAGGCCTGCAAAATGACGTCGATCACCCCGTCGGCCTGATACTCCTCCACCATCTGGCTCAGCAGCTGCAGACGCTGGTCGTTGGGGGAAATACAGGAGCAGCCGATGGCGAGATATTTATCGGTTAAGGCGTCGTAGACGTCGCCCTCTTCCGCCACGCAGCGCTCGGTCGCTTTCGCGCCGGTGCAGTTCTCATAGCCGACCACCCAGCCGCCGTTTTCCTCGATGGCGCGGACCACTTTTTCCGCCGCGCCGCCGATCGGGCAGCCGGTGATCAGGATCCGCGGACGAGGTTCCAGCCGTTTACCCTGCTGCCACTCCTGATGGATGCGCTCCGCCATGGCATGCAGTTCATCAATCAGGGCAGTTTTGTCGAAACGAAAAGTGGCACCGTACACCACTTTCAGGATGTCGCCGCCGCTGAGCGCCGGCGGATTGAGCTGCCCGAGACGATAAAAGTGGGCCAGCGCCCGGCGCTCGCGATTTTTCAACACGATGGCTTCGCGCAGCGCCGCCTCGCTAATCGGCGTGCCAAACCGGGCCTCAATCACCTGCTGCAGGCGCAGGATCTCCGTTTTCCACAGTGCGCGCGAGGCGGCATCGCTGGCGCTGTTCGGCAACTGCATGACGTGGACCGCCTTGAACTCGGCCATGTACTCATACATTTTCTTTTTGCCGTCGCAGGTGGTTTCCCCAACCACCAGGTCAGAGAAATAGAAGTAGGGACATTTATCGGTTTTGCCGAAGCCGTAGCTGCTTTTGATAAGCGGGCAGAGGTTGCGCGGGAGATCTTTTTCCGCTTCCTCGATGGTTTCATCGGAGGTTGAGCACAGCGAGACGACAACGGCGCCCGCCGCCATGGCGATCTCCTGGGGCATAAAGGTGCAGTAAGTGCCCACCAGCGGTACGTTCTGCTCTTTAAGATCCATGACGGTGAGAAAGCCCTTCTGGCGAGCTTCTGAGAACTGGTCAAAAATGGCGGGTAGATCGGTGATAAGCGACATGGTTTTCCTTCCCCGTACACGGGAGATGCTGAAAGAGTCGCCATTATAGCCATGGTGTATGCAGGGTTTTATTGATCTCCTGCGTCTGTACGCGGTGTTAATAGACCTTTTTCAAATCCATCTCTTCCTGGATACGCTCGCTCCACGCCTGATGGGTGCGGATGGCCTCTTCGATACCGGCGTTGTAAAACAGCGGCCCCAGTTCTTTGGCGATAAAGTCGACGAAAAATTCGGCGTCAAACTGCTCCAGTTCGAGGTCGAAGGTCTCTGCGCAGTACTTGCTGAGCTTGTCGCGCAGCAGGTCGCGCTGCGCCTGGCTGAGTTCAATGTCATTCATGATGGGGCTTTCTCCGTAAAAGGGCTCACGACTGCCGGGCTTCGATCACCGCTTGTCCGCGCTGGTGGCGTAACAGTCCGGCCAGGCAGCAGGCGGCGACAATCCCGGCGGCCACCGCCAACAGGTGGAAGGGGAGTCTGCCGCCATGGAACCACAGCCAGCGCGCGCCTTCAATTGATAACGCGCTGACGCTGAGGATCACGATATTCAGCGAGGCGGAGACCGTGCCTTTCGGCAGGTCGTTGGAAAAGAGGGTAAAGCGAAACAGCGTCGGGAAAATCAGCCCGATGCCGAAGGCGTAGAAGCAGGTGCCGACCACCGACCACAGCCAGACGTGGGGCCATACCAGATTGCCAACGATCAGGATGGCCAGGCCGAGCATCTGTACCGGCACCGCGCTGAGGACAAAGCGCGGGCGGGTAGGGTCTTTTACCCAGCGCGCCACCGACAGGTTGGCGATGATGACGGCGCTGAAGACCGGCACCTGGCTCCAGGCGAACTCGCTGGTGGTCAGTCCGCCGGCGTCCATTAAAATCACCGGCGATACCGCCACCCAGCTCATCAGCGGAATATAGCTCAGCGACAGCGTGGCGGCGCCGAGTAAAAAGATGCGGTTGCGAAAGACGTTGCGAAAATCGCGCAGCACGCCCAGGGGGCTGAACGGCACATCGCCGCGGCGCACCGTCTCCGGCATGGTCAACAGCAGGCCGAGCCAGGCTACCAGCCCCATGGCGGCGATAATGCCGAACAGGGCTTTCCAGTGGATGAAATGCATCAGCGCCGCGCCGGAGAGCGGGCCGACGATCGGCGCCACCAGCACGACGGAGGTGATCACCGCCATCAGCCTGATCGACCTTTTTTCCTCAAAGGCCTCCTGTACGGTGACGTAGCCGACGGTGGCGATAAAGCAGATGCTGGTGCCCTGCACGAAGCGGGCAATCAGGAACTGCGTCATGGAGGTGGTGAACAGGGTCGCCAGGCATGCGAGGGTGAAAATCAGCGCGCCGGTGAGCAGCACCGGACGCCGTCCTATCCGGTCAGAGAGCGGCCCCAGCAGCCACTGTAGCGCCATGCCGCCGGCCATATACAGGCTCACCGAGGCCGGAGCCAGCGCCACATCAGCATTGAAATCCCGCACCACGTGCAGGATCCCCGGCTGGATCAGATCGGTAGTGAGATAAGCGGAAAAATCATACAGAATTAACGCCGCCGGGAAGAACAGCGCGGCGGCGTGTCGGCTCAGCCAGTGGGAAATCCTGTGCATCATCTCGCCCTCCCTGTGGAATATTTATCAGCGCTATTGTTCGGATAGTATCATTGCTAACCAATATGCAGATGCAGCAGCGAGGGGATCTGCGAGAGCAGCCACAACAACAGGCCGATGGTTCCCCCCACCAGGGTACCGTTGATGCGGATGAACTGCAGATCTTTACCGATATTGAGCTCGATCTGCCGCGACATATCGCGGGCGTCCCAGCTCTTCACTGTGTCGCTGATATGGTGGGTGAGGAAGGTGGCGAACTCCGGCGCCACCCGGTGCGCCGCCTGCTCCAGGTGTTCGTTAAGCGATTCGCGCAGCGCGTCGTCGCGGAGTAAGGTTTCACCGAACCACTGCCCCGCCTCGGCGATGCGCTGCTTAATACGTGAGTCGTCGCTGCTGATATCGTTTTTTACCCAGCCGCGCAGGTCGCCCCATACTTCGCCAAGATAGTGGTTAAAGGTCTCATCATTTTTTAGCCAGGCTTTGATGTTATCGGCCTTCTGCGCCATATCCGGGTCGGATTTCAGGTTATCGATAAGCTTTTGCACGGCGCGGTCAAAAGTCTGACGGATCTGATGCGTACGGTCGTGAGTCACCTCGTCCAGCAGGGTATTCACCGCGTCGGTGACCATCTCAGCGCTGTGCTCGCCGAGCCACTCGGTGGGTAGGAGTTTGGCCTTCAGCGGGTGTTCGGTCTCCAGCCAGTGTACGATGCCGCGGGCGATAAAGGCGCGGGAGCTGTCGCGCTGCAGCAGGGCGATCAGTTGGTTTATCAGCGAATCGAGCAGCTTTTGATGGCGATTGTCGCGGGTCAGTCCCTCCAGCATCATGGCGCTGGTCTGCGTCAGGTCGACCTTATCGATAGCCTTATGCACCGCGCGTCGCAGCAGACGTTGAATGCGCGCGTCATCGGTCAGTTCGAGAAAACCGCTCATCACCTGCAGCAGGTGCTGGCCGACCCGTCGGGCGTTCTCCGGCTGGCTGAACCAGTTGCCGAGCATCAGGGCTGGCTGATAGCGGCGGATCAGCGCGACCAGCGACGGGGTATCAAGGAACTTTTCCTCGACAAAGCGGCCGAGGTTGTCGGCGATGCGGTCTTTATTGCGCGGAATAATCGCCGTATGGCGGGCGACAAAGGGCAGCGGAATACGGCGAAACAGAGCCACGACCGCAAACCAGTCGGCCAGCGCCCCGACCATCGCCGCTTCGGAAATAGCTTTTAGCGCACCGACCCAGGGCGATGGTGGTAGCGCGAGGGTAGTGATAAAAATGGCGGCTGCAATCAGCAGCAGCGACAGCGCCAGCAGTTTGGCGCGTTTCAGTTCAGCGAGTTTTTCCATATGCTTAAGCATATAGCCTGACGGCGAGGTCGTGCAAAAATCGCCAGATAATCCCCAGGCCGAAGAGCATCAGGATCGCCCCCGCCGCCCGCTCGACTCGCCAGACGATGGCGCCCAGGCGGCGCTGTATCTGCGGCAGCGCAATCGCGCTCACCAGCAGTAAATCCCAGAAGAACACCACGCTGACCATCCACAGCCCGCTCACCGTTTGCTGAAGCAGGGTCACAGCCGGCCCGAGCAGGGAAGTCATCAGCGCCAGATAAAACAGGGCGTTTTTGGGGTTGAGCAGCGATGACCCCAGCCCCAGCAGCAGCTGCCTGCCGAACCCCGGACGCGCTGCGCGAACGCTCTCCATCGCCAGCGTCGCGGGACGGCTGCGTATCAGCAGGCTGCCAATCCACAATAAATAGCCCGCCCCCAGCAGCTCGATGAGCAAAAAAAGCAGCGGCGCCTGGCGCAGAAGCCCCCAGCCGACGATGGCGAGCACAATATACAGCGCATTGCCTGCGGCGATGCCGAGACACAATCCGATGCTGCCGCGGATCCGGTAGCGCACGGCGTAGCCGATCAGCAGAAAAAAATCAGGGCCCGGACTGAGCAGAGCGACAAAGTGGGACAGGGCTAGCGCCGGGAAGACGGCGGGAAAGAGCGTCGATAAGGTATGCATAGTGGCCTCGATAATGGTGCAGAGGCCACCCTACGCCAGGTGGCGTATTACTTATTGTCAGATATTGATCTGCTTTGCGCATACTGCCGCGGCGTGGCGGCGGTATAGCTGACAAAGGTTTTATGGAAATGGCTCTGATCGGCAAAGCCAGCCTGATAGCCAACGTCGGCGATAGGATCCCCGGCGCGTAAGCGCGTTTTCGCATATTCGATGCGCGCCATGTTGATCAAACTGGCAGGCGTCAGGCCGGTATCTTGTTTCACGGCGCGGATAACGGTCTCTTTACGAAGCGCGCTGTCGTGGGCCAGCTTATCCAGCGACGGCGACGCCGGCAGATCCATCGCCAGGCGCTGAAACAGCAGGGCGCTGGCGTGATGCGGCGCCTGCGGCGCGGCGGCGCACAGCGGCAGCGCGTGCAGGAGTAGCGCCAGCCGGGCGGGCAGTTGTTCAAGGCTCCCGCGGCACATCAGGGCGACAACCTGCTGGAAACTGGCAAAGAGAGGGCTGTCGCGCAGCAGCGGCTGCGGCGAGGCGATACTGGCGCCAGGGGGAATATCCGGGCGCTGCGCGCGGCACCATGTCGCGTCCAGGTAAAGCATGTGATAGCTGCGCGGCCTGCCATGCAGCGGATTACAGCTATGCGGCGCGTGCGGCGGGATCACGATCAGATCCCCGGGTTGCAGCAGGTACTCCTGGCCAGCGCACAGGCAGCGCGTTTCCCCCTCGATAATCGCCCCCACCGAGAGCTGGGGGTGGCTGTGGCGCTTATAGGCCTGGCGGCTGCGCCAGGTGCTGCGCAGCTCCAGCCACGGCAGACGATCGTCTCGCCAGAAGGTTTGGGGAATATCTCGGGTATGGTTCACTGCTTTGGCCTTTGCTGCGGGGATAAGCCGTTTATAGCATGCTGCGCCGAGGCTGTCGCCCGCCTGGATTTGCGTACCGCGTCGAAAAAGGATGTCACGCTTGCAGTCCGGGGAAATATGTTTTCGTAGCGGAATGTAAAATCCCAGTTTCCGGGGTGCCAGAGACATTCATGGGATGTAGAGTCCCTGCAGGATAAGCAGGCAGGGATGAGCCGATGGCAAAGGGCACCACCTCGACGCCGCATGATGCGGTGTTTAAACAGTTCCTCACTCAGGCCGACACCGCGCGCGATTTTCTGGCGATCCATCTACCGCCTGCGCTGCGTCAGCGCTGCGACCTCGATACCTTACAGCTGGAATCGGCAAGCTTTATCGAGGAGAGCCTGCGGGCCTGGTACTCCGATGTGCTGTGGTCACTCAAAACCGCGTCTGGCGAGGGCTACATTTATGTGGTTATCGAACATCAGAGCTCGCCGGATGCGCAGATGGCCTTCCGCCTGATGCGCTACGCCATCGCCGCGATGCAGCGCCATCTTGATGGCGGTCATACAAAACTGCCGCTGGTGGTGCCGATGCTCTTCTATCACGGAGCGACCACGCCATACCCGTGGTCACTCAACTGGCTGGACTGTTTTGCCGATCCACAGCTGGCGAGTGAGCTTTATATCTCGCCCTTTCCGCTGGTGGATGTCACGGTGATCCCCGACGATGAGATCGTTCGCCACCGGCGCGTGGCATTACTCGAGCTGATACAGAAGCATATTCGCCAGCGCGATTTAATGGGCATTGTTGAGCAACTGACGACGATTTTACTTAGCGGGGACGCTAATGACAGACAGCTAAAAACGCTGTTTAATTATCTGCTGCAGACTGGCAACGCGCGCCGCTTTGGCCGGTTTATCCACGAAGTGGCGCAACGGGTTCCTCAGCACAGGGAGAGATTGATGACTATTGCTGAAAGATTACAGGAAGTAGGCCGTAGAAAAGGCAAACGGGAAGGGCGGCTTGAAGGATGGCAAGAAGGCAGACAAGAAGGCCGGCAGGAAGGACAGCATGCCGAGGCGCTGCGCATTGCCCAGAGGATGCTGGCCGACGGTATTGCCCGCGAGACGGTGGTGAAAATCACTGGCCTGGCCGCCGACGAGATCGCCGCGCTGGCGCATTGATAACGCCGGGGCGGCCTGACGGTCGCCCCGGTTAGCCTCGTTAGGGAATATTCCGGATATACCTAACTTTACCCGCATCGCCAGCCATCTCGACTACCCTTAATATCCTTAACGGCATTTTTGACTGCCTTAGTAGCGATAACAAGGAGACATGCGATATGGCCTATCAGACGGTGAATCCTGCGAACAATCAGCTTATTAAAACGTACCCGGCGCACAGCGATGCGGACGTGGAGGCAGCGCTGCAGCAGGCGGATGCGCTCTACCATTCTGCCTGGGCAAAAGGCGATATTGAACCGCGCCTGGCGGTACTGCATAAGCTGGCTGATCTGATTGATAGCCGGGCGGAGGAGCTGGCAAAAATCGCTAGCCAGGAGATGGGGAAACTCATTAAGCAGAGCCGCGGCGAAGTGAAACTTTGCGCGCAGATCGCCCGCTATTACGCCGATAACGCCAAATCGTTCCTGGCGCCGGTGAAGTATCCCTCCGAACTGGGTGAAGCCTGGGTTGAGCACCATCCCATTGGCGTCTTACTGGCGGTGGAGCCGTGGAACTTCCCCTATTACCAGCTGATGCGCGTCCTGGCGCCAAACCTGGCAGCCGGTAACCCGGTTATCGCCAAACACGCCAGCATTGTGCCGCACTGCGCGGAGACCTTTGCCCATCTGGTGCGTGAGGCCGGCGCTCCGGAGGGGGCGTGGACCAACCTGTTTATCTCCCAGGATCAGGTGGCGAAGATTATCGCCGACGATCGCGTGCAGGGCGCGGCGCTAACGGGGTCGGAGAAAGCCGGCAGCGTGGTGGCGGCGCAGGCGGCGAAGCATATTAAGAAATCAACGCTGGAACTGGGCGGCAATGATGTGTTTGTCGTGCTGGACGATGCCGACCTGGAGCGCGCGGTGAAAATCGGCGTCCAGGCGCGGCTGAACAACGCCGGCCAGGTGTGTACCGCTGCCAAGCGCTTTATCCTGCACGAAAATATCGCGGATGCGTTCCTGACAAAATTTAGCGAGGCGTTTCGCCAGGTGAAAATCGGCGATCCGCTGGATGAAAGCACCACGCTGGGGCCGCTCTCTTCCAAAGATGCGCTGGATACCCTAAGCAAACAGGTGGACGAGGCGGTGAAAAATGGCGCTAAGCTGCATCTGGGCGGCAAAGCGGTGGCTCGAGAAGGCAATTTCTTTGAACCCACCATTTTGACCGGTATCACCCGTGATAATCCGGCGTACTTCGAAGAGTTCTTTGGCCCGGTGGCGCAGATCTACGTGGTGAAAAACGATGAGGAGGCAATCCAGCTGGCCAATGATTCCCACTATGGTCTGGGCGGCGCGGTGTTCAGTCAGGATATCGAACGCGCCAAACGGATGGCCTCCGCCATTGAAACCGGAATGGTTTATATCAACTGGCTCACCGATACCGCGCCGGAGCTGCCGTTTGGCGGCGTGAAGCGTTCCGGTTACGGTCGGGAGCTCTCCGATCTCGGCATCAAAGAGTTTGTGAACCAGAAGCTGGTGGTGGTGCGCCGCTAAGCCTATGACCCGGCCATAAAAAAACCTGCCATTCGGCAGGTTTTTTTATGGCTAATGCTCAGCGCACCTTAACTTTATCGCGGGGCGTTGATCATAATCAGAAGGTGACCCCGCCGCCCACATAGGCGCCATCAATCAGGGTGTGGTTCGGGCGACCCTCTTTACCGTCAACGCTCACATGGCGGTAACCCACTTTCAACGTCACTGGACCAATCGGAGACCAGCTCACGCCGCCGTTCGCTTCAACATAGTTTTTCACGCTGTTGTTCAGACCATCCGGCGCGACATACCCTTCGCCAAACACGTGGATGCTGTCGGTCAGGGCCACGTTCACCCCGCCGCCGACCGGAAACGCGACGCCGTTATCGCCTTTTTTCGGCCCGAGGTAGATGGCTTTCGCGCCGGCGTTGAGCATCACCGGGCCCACTTCCAGGTTGTAACCCGCGCCCACGCCGCCGGTCTGGCTACCATCATCGGTATTCTTCAGCCAGTGGCTTTCGGCGTACAGGCCAGAAGAGGATTTACCCATTTCCATATTCAGATTAGTGAAGTTTTTACCCTGTTCAACGGTAAACCCCACCGCCATGGCGGAACCAGAGACCGCGGTCAGGGCTGCAAGAATAAGGATGTTAAGCTTTCTCATGGTTTACTCCTCGTCAATAAAGTTGTCTGAGGGCACCTTAACAAGCGATGTTTACCTCTGCAAATGTGACTTGCGTCTATTTTTTATGCTGGTTTTGTCAGGAAGGTGTTTTGAAAATGTTGTAATGACGTTGGGTTACGGCGAGGTCAATCATCAAATTTAGCCTGTTTAGCCGTGGTTTAATTGGTGGGCTAAACAGAAACTGAACAGAGCAGTCATTAATTATTAAGGGGCCTATTCATTCAGTTTCTTATAATTTCCAAAAATGTTTCTACTGTTACTTATTAAAACGTTGCTTTACATTTTTCGACGCGCTGCCGACGTTTGGTCCCTGTTTTTGACGAGGTCTCAGAGGGAAGGGGGCCTGCGCCTTAGGGCGCAGGCGGGCAGGTTAGCGTCGTAACCCGGCAAACGCCGCGCGAATTTCCTCTTCCGGCAACTGAATGCCGATAAACACCAGCGTGCTGTGCGGCGTTTCATCGCCCCACGGGCGATCCCAGTCGGCGCTGTAGAGGCGCTGCACGCCCTGGAACAGCAGGCGATTTGGCTCGCCGTCGATCCACAGCATGCCTTTATAACGCATCAATTGCTCGGCGAAGGAGAGCAGCAGATTTTCCATTACCCGTGAAACTTCACTGATATCCACCGGATAGTCGAGCTCGACCACAATCGACGAGACGTCATTCTGTTTTTCTGCCACAAAATGAAAGCGCGGTGTGGCGCTGACAACCTTCTCTTCCAGCATAAAACCGCTGGTGTTAAACAACTGGCTTAAATCGATATCGCCGTGAATGACGGTATAAATCGGCGCCCGCGCGTTAATGCGCGCCAGCCGTTCACGCAGCTTTTCGGTGTCGCCGGCGACGTCGGTTTTGGTTAACAGGATCCGGTCCGCGTAGCCGACCTGCGACTGGGCGATGGTGAACTGATCCATCTGCTGGTCGGCATGGACGGCGTCAACCAGGGCGATCACGCCGTCCAGCAGATAGCGCTCGCAGAGCACCTGATGGGAGAAAAAGGTCTGGATAATCGGCCCCGGGTCGGCCATGCCGGTGCATTCAATCACCAGCCGGTCAAACTCGATTTCGCCGCGATCGCGACTGTCGAGGAGATCGAGCAGGGCGTCTTCCAGTTCGTTGGAGCGTGTACAGCAGATACAGCCGTTGGTCAGGGTTTTAATCTGCGTGGCGCGGTCGCCGATCAGCTGATCGTCAACGGAGACTTCGCCGAATTCGTTTTCAATTACGGCGATTTTGAAACCGTGCTGCTCATTGAGGATATGGCGCAGCAGGGTGGTTTTTCCTGCGCCGAGAAAACCGGTGAGTAGGGTGACTGCAATCGGTGCCATTATTGCCTCCATTAACAGCAGCGTACGCCGCCTTTGCCGTCGCCGCCGTAGCGGGCCTGCTGGCGTTCGCGGAAGAATTCTTCATAAGTCATGTACGGCTGATCCGGATGGTTGGTTTGCATATGCGTGACGTAGTTGTCGTAATCCGGAATGCCAATCAGCATTTTTGCCGCCTGACCGAGATATTTTTTTGCCTGACCTAAGTTACCAAACATTATAAGTTCCAGATAACGAATAAAGCCGGATGGCGGCTAGCGCCATATCCGGCCTACGTTAATGCGCTTTTGGTAGGCCGGATACGCGTAGCGCTATCCGGCATCAGGGTTAATGATGTGACGAGGTCTTCACGCCGCCTTCCGGTACCGGCACATACGGAGTCTCTTTGTCGGTACGCACCTTATTGTTGCGGACATTGAGCCAGGTTTTGATGCCGTAGAAGATGATGCTGTACACCACCACCAGGAACAGAATACTCAGGCCGGCGTTGGTGTAGTTGTTGACCACGATATGGTTCATGTTGGCGATCTGCTGCGCGGTCAGCTCGCCGCCGGCGGCAATCTTCTCTTTATACTGCTGAGCCATAAAGAAGAAGCCTTCCATCTGCGGGTTGCTGCTGAACAGCTTCAGGCCCAGCGCCCAGGTGGTGCACAGCAGCAGCCATGCCGCCGGGATAACGGTGACCCAGATATATTTGGTGCGCTGCATCTTGACCAGCACCACGGTGCCAAGCACCAGCGCCACGGCGGCCAGCATCTGGTTAGAGATCCCGAACAGCGGCCACAGGCTCTTCACGCCGCCCAGCGGGTCGACCACGCCCTGATACAGCAGGTAGCCCCACAGCCCGACGCAGCCGGCGGTACCGATAATCCCGGCGACCAGCGAGTCAGTTTTTTTCAGGAACGGCACGAAGTTACCCAACAGATCCTGCAGCATAAAGCGGCCTGCGCGGGTACCCGCATCCAGCGCGGTGAGGATAAACAGCGCTTCAAACAGGATACCGAAGTGGTACCAGAAGCCCATATCCGCCATCGGGATGATTTTATGGAATACGTGGGCGATACCGACGGCCAGCGTCGGCGCGCCGCCAGCGCGGTTCAGTACCGAAGGTTCGCCGATATCTTTCGCCGTCTGCAGGATCTGCTCAGGTGAAATCACAAAGCCCCAGGAGCTGACGGTCGCCGCCGCGTGGACGGTGACTTCTTTCAACTGCGCGGCGATCATCGCCGCGTTTTCACCGCCCATTTCATGCAGGTTCGGCATGACGATGCCCAGTCCCGCCGGCGGGGTGTTCATCGCGAAGTAGAGACCCGGTTCGATAATCGAGGCCGCAACCAGCGCCATGACTGCAACAAAGGATTCCATCAGCATCGCGCCGTAGCCGATAAAGCGGGCATCGGTTTCGTTGGCCAGCAGCTTCGGCGTGGTGCCGGAAGCGATCAGCGCATGGAAACCGGAGACCGCGCCGCAGGCGATGGTGATAAACAGGAACGGGAACAGCGCGCCTTTCCACAGCGGGCCGGTACCATCAATGTACTGGGTCACTGCCGGCATTTTCAGGTCCGGGTTGAGGATAACGATCCCCAGCGCCAGGCCGACGATTACGCCGATTTTCAGGAAGGTGGCCAGATAATCGCGCGGCGCCAGAATCAGCCATACCGGCAGCAGCGCGGAAATAAACGCGTAGCCAATCAGGGTAAAGGTGATGGTGGTGTCTTTAAAGGTCAGCGCCGGGCCCCAGTACGGGTCGTGGGCAATCACGCCGCCGAACCAGATAGAGGCCACCAGCAGCACGATACCGATAACCGACACTTCACCGACGCGGCCTGGGCGCAGGAAGCGCATGTAGATCCCCATAAACAGGGCGATAGGTACCGTCGAGCAGACGGTAAACACGCCCCACGGGCTTTCCGCCAGCGCTTTCACCACGATGAGCGCCAGCACCGCGAGGATGATGATCATAATCAGGAAGCAGCCGAACAGGGCGATAGAGCCCGGAACCGGCCCCATCTCCTGTTTAATCATCTCACCCAGCGAGGCGCCGTTACGCCGCGAGGAGATAAACAGCACCATGAAGTCCTGTACCGCGCCCGCCAGCACCACGCCGGCCAGCAGCCACAGGGTACCCGGCAGATAACCCATTTGCGCGGCCAGTACCGGGCCGACCAGCGGGCCGGCGCCGGCGATCGCGGCAAAGTGGTGGCCAAACAGCACGTAGCGGTTGGTTGGCACATAGTTCAGGCCATCGTTATTAATGACCGCCGGCGTGGAGCGCGTCGGGTCAAGCTTCATCACCTTCTGCGCGATGTACAGGCTGTAATAACGGTAGGCGACGAGGTACACAGAAACCGATGCGACGACGATCCACAGGGCACTGACGTGCTCACCGCGGCGCAGGGCGACGACTGAGAGGCAAAATGCCCCGATGATTCCGAGAATCACCCAGGGTATGTGCTTGAATAGTTTTTTGGTATCCATAGTAAAACCTGGCGTTAATTAGATGAATAATTGGCCGAAGCCGTCTGGTTTTAAGTAAGGGTTGATGGAGGTATTGATTAGCTAGGCTGCCTCCGATCTTGCCAGAACAGCGCGCGCGTAAAGTTGGGTAAATCGGTGAGTGGTTGTATAGGGGGTTAAGCGGTTACTTGCGGGGGTAAGCGGTTAGATATGAGTACGAGAGCGCGTAAATGTGTGATTAAGCTCACAATATTATTCTGCGCATCTCAAAGATATGCTTTCAAACTGAGGATAACGGTTTTTATCACCCGCAGATCACTATCTTTATTTCAAGTAGAGGTATTTTGATATTATGCTGACTTTGCCATGTCGTATGGATAGCGTTTAACAAAGGGAATTCGAGTTATGAAATTTGTAAAGATAATGATCATCGCCAGTGCTTTTTACTTAACATATGCTCATGCAAGAGAGATACATCAGGCTGTTGATGAGCCGGCAGCCCCTTATAATTTGCGCTGGGGGATGAGTTACGATGAGGCCAGAAACACGCCTTTATATTCTCTGGAGGTATCAGATATCAATTATGCCGGAAAAGACCCGGATCTGATTATCTCAACGCTGACTCCCCAGGAAGTGGGGGCGTTGAAATATCAGGAGATGAAGCTTTATTTCGATAAGAATAAAGGGCTAAAAAGTGTTTTTGTTAGCGCTGATGTTGATTCCAGTCAGCAGGCCTATAAAGTAGATGATGGCCGGGAAGCACTCGCCTTATATAATGAGGAAGTTAAGGTTCTTGATCGAGAATATGGGCCAGCGACAATCAAAGAAGAGTTCATTGCAGAAAGAGGGAAATTCTATCAAAGTCTTGCCGCCTGCATTGCAAAACAGCAGGAGTGGTATAATAAAAGATTAGATCTGAATAAAATAACAAATTGTTCAACCTGGCAACGTACTTATAAAAAAGGTCGGGTAACCGTTTTGCTATACATCGAACCGAGACAAGTTTCCAAACATTATATTTATAAATAAATTAAAGGACTTAACGGTGAGAATGTATAAGATTTTTTTTAGAATTATTGCCATGGTCATTATGGTTATGATCCTTTCTGATTGTCGTCAGTCGTATTATATTGCCAGAAATACGGGGCGCAATATAATGACCTTATCCGACCATCAGCGCGCTAAATCGGCGTTAAACGCTAACGATTTAAATGCAGCTCAGGGCTACCTGACGGGAGAAAAATACAATAATCGCTACAGGCCTGTTAGCGGTGAGGAATCCTGGGGAAGTTTACAATATCGGGCGGCGAAAATCGTCGCCAACGCCGCGGCGAACGGTCAAAAAGTGCGTGATGATGCGCTCTATCTCGCTTATATCTCTTTGTTTGAAGCAGAAGAGGGAGTGCCCGAACATCCCGATATTATGTTGGGTTACATGCATAAAGCCATGGCGCTACTGTTAGCGAATCCGCAATTACTCGATAAAATCGATTCTAAAAATGTCAGTACTTTACCCAGCCAGTTTACCCTTGAACGCTATGCTGTATGGCAATATTTATACGATGGCGGCGAGATTGACTGGACCAAAAAAGCACCTGAAGGTGAAGGTTATACAATTGCTGGTGAAAGCTATCAGACCTGGAATATCAAGTTAAAAAAAGCTATCTGGAATCGGGGAGACGCTTTTTTAACAAATATAGGTAAACAACAATTTATTCATGACGCTATAGATTATTCGCAATTCCCGGTTATTGCCTGTACCGCCAGGCGAAAAGGCTGGCACTTAACATTACCTGCTGACTACCGGGAACAAAATTTCCGCGGCGGTGGACGTTTTGATTGGGCTTCATGTCGCGCTGTTGAATAAGGCTGGCGGGTGAGATGACGCATATTAAGCGCCAGGTTTACGTATCGGGCGATAAGTAAACCTGGGCGCGGATTTTAGACTGCCACTTCCATTTCCATCATCACCGGGTGGAAACGGCGTTTAAAGTAAATCAGGCCGTGCCCTTGCGGGCTCAGGGTAATATTGCGGATCTCCACCAGATACACCAGGTGGGTACCGATGGTTTGCACCTGGCTAATTTCGCCTTCGAGGCTGGCCAGCGAACCCTTCAGCACCGGCTGCCCGAGCGCGCCCTGCTGCCAGCCGCTGAGGGCAAACCGCTCTTCCATCGTCACCCCGGTCATCCCGGCGAAATGACGGGCCATGATTTCCTGTTCGTGGTTCAGCACGTTGATGCACAACTTGCCGTTGCCCTGAAACACCGGGTTCATCGCGCTGTTGGCGTTGATACAAACCATCACCGATGGCGGCGTATCCGTCACCGAGCAAACCGCCGTGGCGGTAATGCCGCAGCGGCCGGCTTCACCTGCGGTGGTGACAACGTTAACCGCCGCCGACAGGCTGGCCATGGCATCGCGAAAACGCAGGCGTTGTTCATCTAATTGCATTATGACCTCCCGCTGCGAATTACTTCAGCAGCTTATCCAACATGTTGATATCAGCGTTATTGTGCAGATGCGGCACCGTCCAGCCGTTCTGGTCGTACTCGGACAGGCAGCGGTCGACCATCGCCATCATTTTGTCCATATTGCCGGAGCTCTGCGCCTGGCGCAGACACTGCAGGCGAATCTCATCCTGGCTACCGGAGTAGTTGATCTCATACAGTTCATGGCGGCCGCCGAATTCGCTGCCGATGGCGTCCCACATCAGTTTGAGGATCTTGATGCGTTCAACGTGATCCATACCGTTGGAGCCGCGCACGTACTTCGCCAGATACTGGTCGATCTGCGGGTTGTTCAGATCGCGAGCGCTGGACGGCAGATAAATCAGGCCGCTGGTGACGTTGCGCTCGATGATGTTCTTGATCTTGGCGTAGGCCATCGGCGCCATTACGCGATAGGTCTGCAGCGCGGCGTGATCCGGCAGCCATGCGCCGTTGACCCACGGCGTCGCTTCCGAGCACATGGAATCGCTCAGCGCCCAGAACATGTTGCGCCACGCCACCACTTCGCCAAGGTCGGCCTGCACGCCGCGGAATTCAAGGGTGCCGGTACATTCCAGAGAACGCTTCAGCAGGGCAGTGATAAAGTCCAGTTTGACCGCCAGACGCACGCAGGCCTGCAGGGGGTACATGCGGGCAAAACCGCCTTCCATGGTCCAGCGACGGCAGCGGTCAAAGTCGCGATAAATTAGTACGTTCTCCCATGGGATCAGCACCTTATCCATTACCAGAATCGCGTCGTTCTCGTCGAAACGGCTGGAAAGCGGATAGTCGTACGGCGATCCGGTCGCGCCGGCGACCATCTCATAGGAGGCGCGGGAGATAAGCTTGACGCCTTCGGCATCCATCGGCGCGACGAACATCAGCGCGAAGTCCGGGTTCTCGCCCATCACCTGTGCGGAGCCGAAGCCGATCATGTTGTAGTGGGTCAGCGCCGAGTTGGTGGCGACCACTTTCGCGCCGCTGACGATGATCCCCGCATCGGTCTCTTTTTCCAGCTTGATGTAGACATCCTTCACTTCATCAGCCGGCTTGTGGCGGTCGATCGGCGGGTTGACTATCGCGTGGTTGAAGTACAGGCCGGTTTCCTGAATGCGGGTGTACCAGTTGCGGGCGTTCTGCTCGAACTGGCCGTAAAACGCCGGGTTGGCGCCCAGCGCGCAGCCGAAGGCGGCTTTGTAGTCCGGGGTGCGGCCCATCCAGCCGTAGCTTAAGCGCGACCATTCGGCGATGGCGTCGCGCTGCTGGCGCAGATCGTCGGCGCTTTTCGCCACGCGGAAGAATTTATGGGTGTAGCCGCCGCTGCCGGTATCGGTGCCCCAGCACAGGGAATCCTGCATCTCCGGTTTGTGCAGCGCATCGTACAGCTGAGCGACGGAGGCCGCGGCATTACGGAAGGCCGGATGCGTGGTGACGTCTTTCACGCGCTCGCCGTAGATATAAATTTCGCGGCCATCCTGCAGGCTTTTTAAATACTCTTCACCGGTTAACGGGCGTTTCGCGTCGGCGCGGAAATCTTCAGGTTTCATAGGGGCCTCTTCAGTATTTATCGGAATAATGATGTTAAATATATGTTTTGTTTTTGTTGTTTAATTGAAGCGGTTATGGCGCTTGTCGTGAAGGGACGTTTGCGACAACGGCGGGTACTTTTCAGGCGGGAGTGAATTTTGTGATCTCTGCAACTTTTACCGGCTGGCGCGGCGCTGACCTGCCCTACGGTCTATAGCCCAGACAAGCGCAGCGCCGCCGGGGTATTACGACACCGGTACTTTTTGCGCCCGGTAGCTGCTGGGCGAGCAGCCGACCTGGCGGCTAAAAAAGCGCGCAAAATAGGCGGGGTCTTTAAACCCCAGCTGCCAGGCAATCTCATTGACCGCGCTATCGGAGAACAGCAGCAGGCGCTTCGCCTCGCGCAGCTGACGGTCGAATATCAGCCGCTTCGGCGAACGGTTGGCGAAGCGGCGACAGATGTCGGTCAACCGCGATTCGGTCAGATGCAGCTCCCTGGCGTAATCCGGTACCGTCCAGTGCTGATGGTAGTGGCTGTCGATCATCTGGTTAAAGCGCTGGAATAGTTTCAGCTCGCCGCGCATCCCGCTGGCGGCGTGATCGTCGAGCTTTGCGTTACGCAATAGCAGGGTAAAGACCGCCTGCGCCAGTAGCGCCAGGGTATGCTCCCGCCCCGGCAACTGGGCGGTAGATTCCCGGCGAATCAGCTGCCAGTAGTGGGCCAGCGCCGCCAGCTCGTCGGGTTTATCCGCCAGCGACAGGCAGATCCCCGGCAGGCCGAAGGTCTCCCGCGTGCCGGGATAAAGTACCTCCAGCAGCGGCCAGATCAGCTCCTCATGGACCGTCAACACATGGCCATCGCTATCGGACTCGGTAATAAAAGCGTGCGGTACCGAGGGCGGCGTTATCACAAACAGCGGCGCCTGCACCGAATAGCGATGGTCATCAAGCTGCAGCTCAATCTGTCCGGTATCAAGGTAGTGCATCTGGAAATAGCGGTCGTGGCGATGCGCCTGCATGTCGCGGCCAAAAAAGGCCGCCATGCGGGAGAACGACTGGTAGTGCACCTCTTCGGTACCCAGACTCTCGTCGTAATCTTTATTGATGTCGATGTTGGCGATGGAATGCTGGCACATACCCGCTCCTTAGTGGCCTTTTTGCGCCGCTAATCCCGGCGCGGCGGCGGCGTCCTCACGCTGGCTCATTGGAATGCGGGTAAGCACCAGCGCGCCGACGATCAGTAATCCGGCGACAAACCACAGCCCGGAGCTAAAGCTGCCGGTGGTATCACGCAAAATGCCGATCAACAGCGGGCTGACGGCAGAGCCGACGTTGCCGATAGCGTTGATCACCGCCAACGCCACCGCGCGCGACTGCAGGCTGATCACCCGATCCGGGGTGGTCCAGAAAATGGCCATCGCGGTAAAGGATCCCACCGAAGCCATAATAATGCCGATCAGTTGGATCAGGCTGTGGTGCGTTGCCGAAGCCAGCAGCCAACCCGCCGCGGCGAACAGGTAGGGCAGGATGGTATGCATCTTGCGCTCTTTGCGGCGGTCGGATCGGCGGCTCCACCAGATCATGCCGAAAATAGTGCAGAACTGCGGGATCGCCGCCAGCAGGCCAATCATGATGTTGCTGCTGCCGGTGTTGAAGCTCTGCAGGATCTGCGGCGTCCAGATATTAATGGCGCTGAGGGTATTGGTCAGGCAGAAGTAGGCGAGGGTATACATCAGCACCGCTGGCGTCAGTACTTCGCGCAGCGTGGAACGCGGCGAAGCCGGGACGATCGCCGCATGTTCCCGTTCGCGATCGATCATCGCCTTCAGCGCCTGTTTCTCTTCGTTATCCAGCCAGTTGGCTTTATCCGGCGTGTCGTTGAGGAAGAACCAGGTGACGACGCCGAGCACCACCGACGGCAGGCCTTCCAGCAGAAATAGCCATTGCCAGCCTTTCAGGTTCCACAGGCCGTCGAGCGCCAGAATATAGCCGGAAAGTATCGAGCCGAGCATCATGGTCACCGGCATGGCGATCATAAACAGGGCGTTGGCGCGGGCGCGATGGTAGGCCGGGAACCACCAGGTCAGATAGACGAGGATCCCCGGTAGAAAACCGGCCTCGGCGATGCCGACCAGCATGCGCAGGATGTACAGCGTATGCGGGCTGGTGGCGAACATGGTGCAGGTCGAGGCGATCCCCCAGACCACCATGATCCCGGCGATCCAGCGGCGCGCGCCAACTTTCGCCAGCATGATATTGCTGGGGATCCCGCACAGCACGTAGGTGACGTAGAACAGCGTCGCCGCCAGGCCGAACATGGTGGAGGTCAGGCCGAGATCTTTACCCATCGTCAGGCCGGCGAAGCCGATATTAATTCGATCCAAAAATGAGAAAACAAAGAGAACAAACAGGAAGGTAATCAGGCGGCGGAACAGCTTTTTGATCACTCGGTTTTCTACTTCAACGGCTTTATTATCATTGTGTTGCAGGGTAGAGGTAGTCATGTTGCGCTCCACATTATCCGTTCAATAGACGGATTTATTGTTATCGGTTGTGGTGGTTGCGTTGTGGGTAAACCGGGCCGCCAGCGCTTCTGCGCCGCGGGCCAGCAGGGTGGTATCGACGCCGACGGCGACGAACAGCGCGCCCAGTTCGAGATAGCGTTTCGCCAGCTGTTCATTAGCCATCAGGATCCCCGGCGCTTTACCGGCCTGACGGATTTGCTGGATGGCATCTTCAATGGCGGCCTGCACTTCCGGGTGCTGCGGATTGCCGCCGTGGCCCATATCAGCGCTGAGATCCGCCGGGCCGATAAACACACCATCTACCCCGTCGACATCGAGGATCTGCGGCAGATTTTTCAGCGCTTCGCGAGTCTCAATCTGTACCAGCACGCACATGGCGTCATTGGCCCGGTGGATATAATCCGGGACGCGATTCCAGCGTGAGGCGCGGGCCAGCGCACTGCCGACGCCGCGGATGCCGGCTGGCGGATAGCGGGTGGCTCTGACCGCCAACCGCGCCTCTTCGGCATTCTGCACCATCGGCACCAGCAGGGTTTGCGCGCCGACATCCAGCAGCTGTTTGATCTGCACCGGATCGTTCCACGACGGACGCACCACCGGCTGGCTGGGGTAGGGCGCAATGGCCTGCAGCTGGGTCAGCACCGTTGGTACATTGTTGGGCGCGTGTTCGCCGTCGATCAGCAGCCAGTCGAAGCCCGCGCCGGCCAGCAGTTCGGCGCTGTAGCTGCTGCACAGTCCAAGCCACAGGCCGATTTGCGGACGGCCCGCTTTTAAGGCGTCTTTAAAGGCGTTATTCATGGTGTTTCTCCTAGACAAACCGGCAGCTGATGGCGCCCATGTTGCCGTAGTCGACGTGGAAGGTATCGCCCTTGCGCGCCGGGACCGGGCGGGTGAAGGAGCCGCCGAGGATGATTTGCCCGGCTTCGAGCTGGACATCGTACGGCGCCAGCTTGTTGGCCAGCCAGGCCACGCCGTTGGCCGGATGATTGAGTACGCCCGCGGCGACGCCGGTCTCTTCAATTACGCCGTTGCGATACAGCAGGGCGGAGATCCAGCGCAGGTCGAGCTCGTCCGGTTTAATCGGCCGGCCGCCGAGGATCACCCCGGCGTTGGCGGCGTTGTCGGAGATGGTGTCGAACACTTTGCGCGGACGCTGGGTTTCCGGGTCGATGTTGTGGCAGCGCGCGTCGATAAGCTCCAGCGCCGGGATAACGTAGTCGGTGGCGTTGTAGACATCAAACAGCGTACAGTTCGGGCCGCGCAGCGGTTTGGCCAGCACGAAGGCCAGCTCGACTTCAATACGCGGCACGATAAAGCGGTCGGTGGGAATATCGCTGCCGTCGTGAAAGAACATATCGTCGAGCAGCGCGCCGTAGTCCGGCTCGCTGATCTGCGAACTGGCCTGCATCGCTTTAGAGGTCAGGCCGATCTTGTGGCCTTTGAGCACGCGGCCTTCGGCGATCTTCATCTCGACCCACTCGCGCTGGACGGCGTAGGCGTCCTCAATGGTGATCGACGGATAATCCAGCGAGATCGCGCGGATCTGTTCACGCTGCTTTTCGGCCTGGTTCAGCCGCTGGGCAATCAGGGTACGGGTCTGTTTATCGAGCATAGAGATTCCTGTGGCATTGCATTGCCGGATGGCGCTTCGCTTATCCAGCCTACAAATTCATGGCCGTTGTAGGCCCGGTAAGCGCAGCGCCACCGGGCAATTTGCACATTATTTAAATAACGCGTGCACGTTGTTTTGTTTGTAGTTCAGCGTCGGGTCGAGCTCTTCCATGGCGAACGACAGCGCCAGATAGCGGCTCTCCATTAGCGTCGCGAAGTGGGATTTGATCAGCACGAACAGCATATCTCCCACGTCCTGACGGCTCTCCAGGCTGCGCCCGGCGCCGATCTTCAGGGTCATATGCACGAAGGCGTAATCCTGCCTGCCGTCGGCCATCTGCCAGGTATCCAGCCAGTGGGCGCGGCTGCGGATCCCGCCGATCGGAAAGATGCCGGTGGCGGCCAGCGCCTCGTTGACTTTGGCGAACAGCCCAGGCAGATCGGCCTGCTCGCGGATGTTGTCGGTACATTCGGCGATAAAATGCGGCATGGGGCCCCCTTACGCCTGCGCTGGCAACGGGAACACGGCGTTAACCTGGCCGGTACCGGAGCTGGCGAATAGCTCGGTGATAAACTCCACCTTGCCGTCGTATTTATCCCAACCCAGCAGGCCGAGCAGCATCACCGTGTCGTGCATGTTGCCTTCGCCGTAGCAGTAGTCGGCGTACTCCGGCAGCATGGTGCAGAACTCTTTGAATTTGCCCTCGCGCCACAGCTTCACCACGCGCTCATCCATCTGATGATCAAACTCGCGGGTGTAGCTGTTCATGCCCTCTTCGGCGCGCTGGTCATCGATAAAGCGGTGCGACAGCGAACCGCTGGCCAGCACCGCCACGGTGCCGTCATATTTGTCGATGGCCTTGAGGATGGCCTCGCCCAGCCTGCGGCTGTCGGCAAAGTCGTGAACGGTACAGAAGGCGGAAATGGACACCACTTTGAAATGCTTATCGCTGTTCATGTAGCGCATCGGCACCAGGGTGCCGTACTCCAGCTTCAGGCTGGGAATATTGTGCGCTTTGGCACGCACCCCGAGCTTCACCGCCTCGTCGGCGATAAGCTGGCCCAGCTCCGGGTTGCCGTCGTAGTCGTAGGTCATGTCGCGAATGAAATGCGGCAGTTCGTTACTGGTGTAGACGCCCTGAAAATGGTCGGCGCAGTTGATGTGGTAGGCGCTGTTGACCAGCCAGTGGGTATCAAACACGATAATGGTATCGACGCCCATTTCACGGCAGCGCTTGCCAATTTCTTTATGCCCGTCGATCGCGCCCTGACGGCAGCCGTGGTTTTTCCCCGGCAGCTCAGACAGATACATCGACGGCACGTGAGTGATTTTTGCTGCTAACGCTAACTTACCCATATCAGACTCCCCATTTCGGGATCGGATGGTCGCCCATCGAGATGCAGACGTTTTTCATTTCGGCGAACACTTCAAAGCTGTACTCGCCGCCTTCGCGGCCGGTGCCGGAGGCCTTCACGCCGCCGAACGGCTGACGCAGGTCGCGCACGTTCTGGGTGTTGACGAACACCATCCCGGCTTCAATACCACGCGCCAGACGCAGCACTTTGCTGACGTCCTGGGTCCAGATATACGACGCCAGGCCGTATTCCACATCGTTCGCCAGGCGCAGCCCTTCCGCTTCGTCTTTGAACGGCAGCAGGCAGGCGACCGGGCCAAAAATCTCTTCCTGGGCGACGCGCATACGGTTGTCGACATCCGCCAGCACCGTCGGGCGCAGGAAGTTGCCGGCTTTCAGATGCGCCGGCAGGTCGGACGGTTTATCCGCGCCGCCGGCCAGCAGGGTGGCCCCCTCTTCGATGCCGAGGCGAATGTAGCCGGAAACTTTCTCCCAGTGCTGCTGGCTAATCAGCGCGCCGATCTGGGTGTTCGGATCGGTCGGATCGCCTACGCGCAGGCGATTGGCGCGCTCGGCGAAGCGTTTAACGAACTCGGGGTAGATACTCTGCTGAATAAAGATGCGCGAGCCGGCGGTGCAGCGTTCGCCGTTGATCGAGAAGATGGTGAACAGCGCGGCGTCGAGCGCGCGCTCGATATCGGCATCTTCAAAAATCAGCACCGGCGATTTTCCGCCCAGCTCCATGGAGTACTTTTTCAGACCGGCGTTTTTCATGATGTTGCGGCCGGTGGCGGTGCCGCCGGTGAAGGAGACGGCGCGCACATCATGATGGCGCACCAGCGCGTCGCCGGCGGTGGCGCCGTAGCCCTGCACCACATTGAGTACGCCAGCCGGGATCCCGGCTTCCAGCGCCAGCTCGCCCAGACGATCGGCGGTCAGCGGCGACAGTTCGGACATTTTCAGCACCGCGGTATTCCCCAGCGCCAGGCACGGCGCCACCTTCCAGGTGGCGGTCATAAACGGCACGTTCCACGGCGACACCAGCGCGCAGACGCCAACCGGCTGCACGAGGGTGTAGTTCAGCATCTTGTCGTCGACCGGATAGGTCTTGCCGTTCATCTGCTGGCACACTTCGGCGAAAAATTCGAAATTGTGTGAGGCGCGCGGGATCAGCACGTTTTTGGTCTGGTGGATCGGCAGGCCGGTATCGGCGGTTTCCATCGCCGCGATCTCCGGGACGTTCTGATCGATAAGATCCCCCAGGCGGCGCATCAGGCGCGCGCGCTCTTTCATCGGCAGGTTAGCCCACTTCGGGAAGGCCTCTTTCGCCGCCGCCACCGCCTGGTTTATTTCGGCTTCACCGCCGGAGGCGACTTCCGCCAGTACCTCGCCGGTGGCCGGGTTGGTGGTATGAAAATAGTCTGCGCCGGCAACGTTTTTACCGTTGATCCAATGGTTAATCTTTTTCATGACAGTGTCTCCTCATACGCTTGCTGGCTGATGATATGGTTGACCAGGCGGCCCACGCCCTCGACTTCAACGATCACCTCGTCGCCCGGTACCACGTCGGATAGCCCTTTCGGCGTGCCGGTGGCGATCATGTCGCCCGGTTGCAGGGTCATAAATTCGCTTAAATAAGCGATGAGAAACGGGATGCTGAAGATCAGATCGGCGGTGGTGCCCTGCTGGCGCAGCTCGCCGTTGACCCAGGTGCGCAGGGCCAGGTTATGCGGATCCGGGATCGCCTCTTTGCTGACGATCCACGGGCCGATCGGCGTCAGGGTGTCGCGGCTTTTCACCCGCAGGTTCGGGCGGTAGTAGTTTTCCAGATAGTCGCGGATCGCGTAGTCATTGCACACGGTATAGCCGGCGACATAATCCATAGCCTCGGCTTCGCTGACGCGGCGCGCGGTTTTCCCAATCACCACCACCAGTTCGGCTTCGTAGTGCATGTATTCGACGTTATCCGGGCGTACCGACTGCTGCTGGTGGCCAGTAAAGGTGTTCGGCGCTTTGATGAATACCAACGGCTCGGTTGGCGGTTTAAATTCCAGCTCGCTGGCGTGGTCGGCGTAATTCAGCCCCAGCGCGAACAGCGTGCCGTTGGCGGGCGGCAGCCAGCGGAATTCCCCTTCTTTTAATACCGTGCCATCGTCCAGGCGCACCTGGTCGCGTTCATTGACCAGCACGTCGCGTACCTGTCCCTGCCATTCAATGCGTGCCTGTTTCATGCCAGCTCTCCTTCTGCGACAACCGGGTTTTCGAGCGCCGGGAAACCGTCGGCGAGAATACGTACCCGGTCGCCGGGGCGCAGCGTGACGCGGGAGTGGGGCGTGCCGATAAGGATCGCGTCGCCGGGATTGAGGGTGGCGAACTCGCTCAAGGCGCTCAGCAGCTGCGCGGCATTATGCTGCAGATCGCCGGTATGCCAGCTATCCGCCTCGCGGCCGTTAATTTCGGTGATGATGGTCAGATCGTCGACGTTGCGTACCGCCGATAGCGTGCCGATGGGGCAGAAGCCATCGCGGCACTTGGCTTTGATCGCCGGGCGATAAAAACTCTCTTCCGGCAGACTCACATCGTTAGCCAGCGCGTAGCCAGCGATATAGTTCGCCGCCTCTTCCGCCGCCACTTTACGCGCGGTTTTGCCGACAATCAGCGCCACCGTTGCGCCGCTTTGTACGGTCTCGCCCTGCGGATACGGGATCGCTTCGCCATCGCCAATTACGGTATTGCGCGGCTTGATAAACCAGACCGCGGTTTTCGGCGGCGTCTTGTAGGGGGCCTGTTGAAATGCCTCGCGCCAGGCGTCGAGCTGGCTGCGATGATTGAGCGCAACGGCGAAGATGGTACCTTTCATTCACCACTCCTCTGGGACAGATTTCGGTTTAAAGGGATTTCGTTAATATATTAATGATCATCTTTTATGCTTTGCGCTGAGGTTTAGCAACTGGAAGTGAATGTTTTGTGATCGGATTAACACAATATTTACATAACAATTACTTATTTGTTATAAATCAATAGATTGAATATTTTTCAGGAAAAGACTGGTACTTTTCAGGTGCAGAAACCGGTTGTACATGGCAGGATTAACGCTAATTATTAAGTTATTAATAAGTTTTTGGTGAGGCTGTTGAGGGGATACTATGCATGATTCATTAACCATTGCCTTGTTGCAGGCGCGTGAAGCGGCGATGGCCTACTTTCGACCGATCGTCAAACGACACAATCTCACCGAACAGCAGTGGCGGATCGTGCGAATTCTCGCCGAACGTCCATCGATGGACTTTCACGATCTGGCCTTTCGCGCCTGTATCCTGCGCCCCAGTCTGACCGGTATTTTGACGCGTATGGAGCGGGATGGGCTGGTGCTGCGCTTAAAGCCAGTTAACGATCAGCGCAAGCTGTACGTCTCGCTGACGCCTGCCGGAACTGCGCTGTACGAAAGCGCCCAGGCGGAGGTGGAAGAGACCTATCGCCTGCTGGAGGCCCAGTTCACCACGGAAAAGCTGCAGCAACTGACCTCCCTGCTGGAGGAGTTTATTGCGCTTGGCGTCCCTGCCGGGCGCGGTGATGAAGAAGAGTAGCGGTTACGGCTCGGCGCTCAGCCTGGCGAGGGCAATAAGCGTTTCCGCGCGGGTGGGGGACAGCGGCTCTCTCGGCTGCGGCAGCGGCCAGCCATACAGCCAGCGGGCGCTGGGTCAGTTTGGCCTGCAGCCAGTCGTCGGCGGCAGCTACGTCGCCGCAGCGCACATCTTCGCAACGGCACAGCAGGCTCTCCGGCGTCGCCGCGTTTTTCAACGACTCCGCCAGCCGGAAGGCGCGGTTTATGGCCGCGGCGAAGCGCTGCCAGCGCTGCAGCAGAGGATCAGTTTCTGCCAGTAAACCACGCCGCCGCCGTCGGCGGTTTCAAACAGCGCGTTGTGCACGGAGGGGCGGGCAATCAGCCGCGCGCCCTTCACCTTCCGGATGGCGGCGATGTCGTTGGGGATTTACTACTGGGGCGCGCGCAGCTGCCTGCCGCAGGCTAACTTTAGCGGAGACGAAGAAGAGTAAAGGAGAACAGTATGGAGTCGGTAACTCTATCGTTACCTGAAGCTTATGACCTGGCGCTGGAGGTACTCAGCGCCAATGGATTTAGCGCCGACCACGCGGCGGCGATTGCCCGCAATGTGACCGCCGGGGAGCGCGACGGCTGCGCTTCCCACGGCCTGTGGCGGCTGTTGGGCATTGTCGATACCCTGCGCAAAGGTAAGGTATCGCCCGATGCCGAGCCGCAGATCCATGACCAGGCGCCGGCGATTGCGCGGGCGGACGCCGGGTGCGCTTTTTCACTGCTGGCCTACGAGCGCGCGCTGCCGCTGCTGCTGGAGAAGGCGCGCCACAATGGCATTGCGGCGCTGGCAATTAATCGCTGCGTTCATTTTTCCGCGCTGTTTGCCGATATTGAGCCGTTGACCGAGGCAGGGCTGGTAGGGCTGGCCTGTACGCCAAGCCACGCCTGGGTCGCCCCGGCGGGTGGCACACGTCCGCTGTTCGGCACCAACCCCATCGCCTTCGGCTGGCCGCGGCAGGATAAGCCGCCGTTTATTGTTGATATGGCGACCAGCGCCGCGGCGCGCGGCGAGATCCAGCTGCATCAGCGCAGCGGCAAAGCGCTACCGGAAGGCTGGGGAATCGACAGTCAGGGACAGCCAACGACCGATGCCGCAGAGGTGCTGAACGGCGCGATGTTAACCTTTGGCGGCCATAAGGGCTCGGCGCTGGCGGCAATGGTTGAGCTGTTGGCCGGGCCGCTTATCGGCGATATGACCAGCGCCGAATCGCTGGCGTGGGATAACGGCGCGGGCGGTCTCCCCTACGGCGGTGAGCTGATTCTGGCGCTGGATCCGCAGCGTTTTCTCGGCGCACAGGCACCAGAGCAGCTGGCGCGCGCCGAAACGCTGTTCATGGGTATGCAGGAACAAGGGGCGCGGCTGCCGGGCGAGCGGCGTTTTGCCTGCCGCCAGCAGAGTGAACGGCAGGGGGTCATTATCAGTCGTTCATTGCATGATGAGATTTGCGCCTTGCGCCAGGGCGGGTAAGGCGCGAAGCGCCGCTACCCGGATGCCTGTCAAAACAGCGTGTCGAGCTCGTCCAGCACGTTGTAGTCGTCATCGACCAGCAGCAACGTCTTCCACTTATCAAAGGTCAGACACGGGTGCGAGGTGCCGAACAGCAGAATATCGCCGACCTGCACATCGCTGCCCGGCGCCAGGCGCAGCATACAATGCTGATCCATGATGCCGGTGCTGACGATCGACTCCGCGCGCAGCGCTAACTCCTGGCCATTACGATAATGGGCGATCGGCTGCGGCAGCCCGGCGTCGAAAGCGCAGTCGCGCTTGCCGAAATTCACTACCGCGCGATCCGCCTCCGGCACCGATTGCACCATCGCCATCAGCTCCAGCGCTGAAGTGAGATCGCCGGCGAGATCGCAGGCAATCGGATCGCGGGCGATCAGCGCTTGTTGGGCGAGATCGTAGATCCCGCGATCGTGGGTGATATAACAGCCAGGGCGGATGACGATACGGCAGTGGCGCGGTTTTGCCGCCGCCAGCCAGATATTGCATACCACGTCATACCAGACGGTGCCCGCGCCGGTGAGAATAAATTCGCCGTCAACCAGCGGCTCCATGCGGCAGGCAAGCGCCGCGGCCTGCTGTAACAGCGCTTCCACCTGCGGCTGCGGATCGTCGCCGTGCAGCACCCCTTCATACAATTCCAGTCCGCGTAGCCGTAGCCCCGGCAGGTCGCTTACCCGCTGCGCCAGCGCCAGCGCGTCATCAACGCTACGACAACCGCAGCGCCCGCCGGGCACGCCAAGTTCAATCAGCACATCCAGCGTTTGTCCCTGGTCTGCGAAGAATGCGGAGAGGGTGCGCACGTTGACCTCGCTATCGACGCAGCAGATAAAATCCACCGCCCGATAGTGGGCTTTTAGCTGCGCGACCACCTGCATATTGGCTTTGCCGACCAGCTGATTGACCATCAGGACGCGTTGGATGCCGCTGGCCATTGCCGCGCTAGCCTGCCAGGCGCTGCCCACGCCGATCCCCCACGCTCCCGCTCGCTGCTGCGCCTGAAATATCCATGGCGTCATTGTCGTTTTGCCATGCGGCGCCAGCGACACGCCGCGGGCGTCGGCGTAACGCTGCATCCATGAAATATTATTTTCCAGCGCCGACTTTTTTAGCAGCGCGGCGGGTAGACAGACCTCTTCCGCCAGCAGATTAGCCGGCGCGGACATGAGGGCGGATTTGTGCGGGATGAGCGGTGCTGAATGGTATTTCATAACACTATCCTTTCAGGGTTTATAATCGGTTAGTCGCCGGGTATCATTTATAACTATTTGATAAATATATTTTTAATATAAAAATGTTATTCTTTTTGAATAAAAGTATCACAAAGCGATCTGAGTTTTGCGTAGTTTTCCACTGTTTTTTGCGCTTGTAAATGGTTAACTTATCGGCATGTCGAAAGGGAGTAATTGCTATGAAAGTTGACTGGCTTTTCAAAAACGTCACGGTGATCGACGGGAGCGGCGGGCCGCAATACCGTGCTGATGTGGCGGTGAAGGGCGATCGAATTATGGCTATCGCCCCGGCGCTGGACGTTGCGGCGGAGCAGGTGATTGATGGCCAGGGGCGGGTACTGGCGCCGGGCTTTATTGATGTGCATACCCATGATGATATCAACGTGATCCGCATGCCGGAGTACTTGCCGAAGCTCAGCCAGGGGGTGACGACGGTGATCGTCGGCAACTGCGGGATCAGTGCGGCGACCGCCACCATGCGGGGGGAAGTATCGGACCCGATGAATCTCCTCGGCGAGCAGCAACACTTTATCTATCCCACCGTGGAGGCTTATGCCCATGCGGTGGAGGCGGCGCGACCGTCGCTGAATGTCGGCACGTTAATCGGTCACACCGCGCTGCGTAATAACCATATGGACGATCTGTTTCGTCCGGCGAACGAGACGGAAATCGCCGGCATGCGCGTACAGCTACGCGATGCGCTGCGCCAGGGAGCATTAGGGCTCAGTACCGGGCTGGCCTACGCCAGCGCCTTCCAGTCGACCACCGAGGAGGTGATGGCGCTGGCGGAAGAGCTGGCGGCCGGGAAGGGGATCTATACCACCCATTTACGTTCAGAGTTTGAGCCGATTCTCGAGGCGCTGGACGAAGCCTTCCGTATTGGTCGCCACGGCAACGTGCCGGTGGTGGTTTCGCACCACAAGTGCGCCGGGGCGAAAAACTGGGGGCGTACCAAAGAGACGCTGGCCTTTTTCGATGAGATGCGCCAGCAGCAGGATATCGCCTGCGACTGTTATCCCTACTCCGCCAGCTCGTCGACGCTGGATATGAAGCAGGTGACCGACGAGTTTGATATCGTGATTACCTGGTCCGAAGCGCAGCCGGAGCAGGCGGGGAAAACGCTGCAGCAGATCGCCGATGAGTGGCAGGTGAGCCTGCACGACGCCGCGGCGCGGCTGATGCCGGCGGGCGCTATTTATCACAACATGGATGAG
>OJVO01000164.1_pt1 | contig 18697 bp, 10 predicted proteins | sample 1600151 | NCBI WGS metagenome assembly OJVO01 (sample SAMN04436869, study PRJEB24849) | human gut metagenome | biome: human gut; feature: NICU; material: stool | host: Homo sapiens | place: USA: Saint Louis, MO | collected 2011-09-15
AAATGCAAAAGAACTGCTGGCGGCATAAACTTTTTTACCTTGTTAAGGTCTGAGTTCAACATAAAATCGCCGACCGACCCGACAGCAAAAGGTTTTAAAGTGGTGAAAGGTCTATTATCATCGGCATATTACATATGAGCCGCGTACTGCTCGGGCCCGAAAAGGAATCAAATCACTATGCGCTGTAAAACGCTGACTGCTGCTGCAGCAGTACTACTGATGTTGACTGCAGGCTGTTCCACTCTGGAGCGAGTGGTTTACCGCCCTGACATCAACCAGGGAAATTATCTGACACCTACCGATGTCGCCAAAGTGCGCACGGGTATGACGCAACAGCAGGTTGCTTATGCTCTGGGTACACCAATGATGTCCGATCCTTTTGGCACTAACACCTGGTTTTATGTGTTCCGTCAGCAACCTGGTCATGAAGGCGTAACCCAGCAAACACTGACGCTGACTTTTAACAGCAGCGGCGTTTTGACGAACATTGATAACAAACCTGCGTTGACCGACAACAAGTAGGATTAACAGATCAAAAAAAGGTGCTCAATGAGCACCTTTTTTATTGTCTGCTATTTTTTTGCGGATTTCTCTGCTCGCTGTCGGCGCAGCTCTTTCGGATCAGCAATCAGTGGCCGGTATATTTCCACCCGATCGCCGTCATGCAGAACATCAGCAAGCTTAACCGGACGGCTGTATATCCCGACTTTATTTTTGCTGAGATCGATATCGGTACGTAATTCCAGTAGACCGGAAGCGCGGATTGCCTCTTCCACCGTAGCACCCTGTTGCAGTGTTACACGCTGTAGATACTGTTTCTCGGGCAGCGCATACGCCACTTCAACGACAATTTTAGCCGACGCTGACACTGTAAACCTCTTTCGCGCGAACCGTGAAGGCCTGCACCATGTTTGAAGCCAGCTCTTTAAAGATACGACCAAACGCCAGCTCGATTAACTTATTGGTAAACTCAAAATCGAGATGAAATTCAATACGACATGCTTCATGACTCAGTGGCGTAAACTTCCATCCGCCAATGAGTTTCTTGAACGGGCCGTCGACCAGATGCATCAGGATGCTCTGGTTACTGGTCAATTGATTGCGCGTGGTGAACGTTTTGCTAATCCCTGCTTTCGAGACATCCACAGCCGCGGTCATCTGTCCCGGAGTTGACTCCAGCACACGGCTACCGGTGCAACCCGGTAAAAACTGGGGATAGGATTTAACATCATTCACTAGCTGATACATCTGTTCCGCACTGTAAGGTACTAAAGCGGTCCGGCTAATCTGAGGCATAACAATTTCCATCAATATCAATCACACAAATAATACCATTTATCCCCCGCTAAAAAAAACGCTATAGCCTAACTCGTGCTAAGATAGCGCCTTGCGCCCCGCTGGATGAAATGGGGTGTTTTTCGATTCCAGATTACCTATACTGAGCGGCATTATGACGAAGAAAAAAGCACACAAACCTGGCTCAGCCACAATCGCGCTTAACAAGCGCGCACGACACGAATACTTTATTGAAGAAGAGTTCGAAGCAGGACTCGCTCTGCAAGGTTGGGAAGTCAAATCTCTACGCGCAGGTAAAGCTAACATCGGCGATAGCTATGTCATCCTTAAAGACGGCGAAGCGTTCCTGTTTGGCGCCAACTTCACGCCAATGGCTGTTGCCTCAACGCATGTGGTATGTGATCCCACCCGTACCCGTAAGCTGTTGTTAAACCAGCGTGAACTCGACTCCCTGTATGGTCGTATGAATCGTGACGGTTATACCGTCGTTGCGCTTTCACTGTACTGGAAAAATGCCTGGTGCAAAGTGAAAATTGGCGTCGCAAAAGGTAAGAAACAGCACGACAAGCGCTCCGATGTGAAAGAACGCGAATGGCAGTTAGATAAAGCGCGTATTATGAAAAATGCTGGTCGCTAAACGCTACTCCTCTGTGACCAGTCTCTCCCCCTGAGACTGGTTCTTATTTTTTAGTTATTGAAACCCACCCAATACATTCATCAAATTTATGGTTTATTTGTGCTGAATCGTTCAGGTATGAAATAAACTGCCATGGCATTACCGTAGCGACCCATAGTCTAATAAAATAAAACTTCAAGACCATATCGCCTATATTTAGGCTTATTTTATAACACTATTATTACTATTGTTTATTATATCCCCCCTCATTTCAATTTAAATAAAAAACATTAAAATACAATAAGTTAACCAAAAACAAATCATTAAATACGCACCGGAAAGTATCCTTTTCAATTAGCCAAATATATTTTTAATATGGATAAGTTGCAGAATACTTTCTTTCTGACTATATCATCTAATACGAAAGAACTATTCTGTCGGCAGGTCCCGAACGTATTTACTAAGTAAACGAGCATCTGCATGACCTAATCAATGTAATTACATGTGTAAATTCATCTTTATGATGAACGGGGCCCCTGTCTGCTCATTTTCCCAGCTCGCTGTTGCGGATTAATACTCCCGACATGCCATCAGGAGTGAACATATGCGTCTACTCGCCGTTGTATCAAAATTAACTGGCGTTTCCACAAATGTTGAATCCTCTGAAGTTACGCTCAGTTCGCCTTCTATCGTGAAACTGTCAGTGTCGCGTGAGGAGGTAAGTCAACTGACACGCGTTAATCAGGATCTGGTTGTCACACTCCGCTCGGGTGAAACCATCACCATTAAAAACTTCTACGTCGGAAAAGGTGATGCGCAAAACCAGCTTGTTCTGGAAGACAGCAATGGCGCGCTGTGGTAGGTTCAGGATACTGATGGAGCGTTCCACTTCCAGCATTTAGACGATCTCACTCCGCTAATGACTGCCGAGGGAAGCCATGAAGGCGGCGCCGTCTGGCCGTGGGTTCTTGGCGGGATCGCGGTTGCTGGCGGAATTGGCCTTGCCGCAGGTGGCGGTGGTGGAGGTGGCGGCGGTGGAAGCGATAATAACGCCGGAAGCGGTAATGGCAACGGCAACGGCGATGGTGGTGGCAACGGTAATGGCGATGGCGATGGTGGCGATCCGCCAACGACAACACCTAACGCACCAGATGTGCCGGTTATTACCAGCGTAATCGATGACCAGGAGCTGATTACTGGTCCTGTTAATCAGCAGGAATCCACCAACGATAATACGCCCACTCTCCAGGGCACCGGCCCCGCAAATGCTACATTGCATATTTTTGATAACGGCGTAGAAATCGGCCAGGTCGCTATCGATGCCAACGGCAACTGGTCGTTTACGCCATCCTCTCCACTCGCAGACGGTACCCACCAGTTTACCGTAAGCGCCTCAGACGGTACGGGCAGCAGCGGCATGTCGGACAGTTGGGAGATTATTGTCGATACGCTTGTCCCCGACGCCCCTGTGGTCACAGAAGTAACTGACGATTCCGGTTCCATTAAAGGCTTGATCGGTAATAACGGCGTAACCGACGATGCCACGCCAACGCTCACAGGCACTGGCGAAGCCGGTTCTTACATCAGCATTTCTGATAACGGCATTCTGATTGGTATGGTCCAGGTGGATGACAATGGCAACTGGACATTTACACCGGACACACCGCTTAGCGACGGTGTTCACAATCTGACGCTGACGCAAACTGACGATGCGGGTAACGTGAGCGCGGAAACGAGCGTACCTACATTCACCGTCGATACTACCCCGCCTGAAGGCGCGGTCATTTCCTCCGTTAATCCGGAAGGCACCGAGGTAACCGGTAGTGCAGAGGTAGGAAGCCAGGTCATTATCATCGGTAGTAATAATCAGATTTTGGGTTCAACCACGGTCGGCCAAACCGGCAATTTCGTCATCGCGATTTCACCTTCACAGACGCACGGTGAAGCGCTAATCGCGAAGATTCAGGACCAGGCTGGTAACATCGGGCCAGATACCCCATTCAATGCGACGAACTCGGGCTATCCTGGCGTACCGGTTATCGTCAGCGTGATGGATGACTTCTCCCCATCAACCGGACCATTGAGCAACAATCAGGCCACCAACGATAATACCCCCACGCTCTCTGGCACTGCCGATGCCAACAGCACGGTGACTATTTACGACAACGGCACAATTATCGACAGCGTACTGGCTGACGGTAACGGTAACTGGACATGGACTTCCAGCTCCCCGTTATCAGATGAGTTACACGCCTTCACCGCCACCGCGACAAACCAGTCAGGTACAGGAGGCATGTCACCAGCGTTCAATATCAACATCGACACCCAGCCACCGTTGCCACCTGATGATCTCAACGTATCTGCGGATGGGACTGTCGTCACCGGAACGACCGAGCCAGGCAATACCGTAGTTATCACCGGCAGTGGCGGAACTCAGATCGGCAGCGGCGTCGCCGGGCCGGATGGCACATTTACCATCACCATTAACCCACCACAGACCAATGGCGAAACCATTACCGCTATCGCCACCGATCCAGCTGGGAACCTAAGCCCACCAGAAACTGCGCTTGCACCAGACATTACCGCGCCACAGCCCCCAACAAACCTGCTAGTTAATGGCACTGGCGACCAGGTCACCGGCAAGGCCGAACCCAACAGTACGGTCAATATTCTGGATCCGGATGGCAATATCATTGGAACAGCAACTGCCGATACAAATGGGGATTTCACCGCAACGCTGGTTCCGCCACAAACCAACGGCGAGACCCTTACGGCAAATGCGACCGACACCGCAGGCAACAAGGGCGACGACGCCTCTGTCAACGCACCGGACACCACCGCACCTGATGCGCCGACAGGCGTCACAGTTGCAGGAAATGGTGGAGCGGTTAGCGGTCACGCCGAAGCCGGAAGTACCGTCACCGTCAAAGACAGCAACGGGGCTCCTATTGGCGTGGGTCAGGCTGACAGCGGCGGCAATTTCACCGTCCAGATCACCCCGTCGAAAATCAACAATGAAACAGTAAACGTCACCGCAACGGACAGCACTGGTAACGAAAGCCTGCCAACTTCGGCTGTTGCCCCGGATCTCACCGCGCCAAACCAACCCGTTATCATTGCCGTTACTGATGACGTCGCCGATATCACAGGCTCCATCAATAACAATGGGTTAACCAACGACGATAAACCGAAAATTGAGGGCAAAGCTGAGGCCGGCTCTCAGGTCAAAATTTACGATAACGGAACTCTGCTTACGACCATTACCGCTGATATCAACGGTAACTGGAACTATACGCCCACCTCGGCATTGGGCCAGGGGGCACACGTATTTACAGTGACGGCAACCGATGCCGCTAATAACACCAGCACTGCCGCCAGTTGGAAAATCATTGTCGATAGCATCGCGCCGACAGTGCCAGTCATAACGCTGGTTAACGCTGATGTTGGCAGCAGCGCCGGTAACGTCACGAGCAATGCCTGGATTACCAACGACAACACGCCAACCCTCTCAGGTACCGGTGAGCCGGGCTCGCTCGTGAGCCTGTACGATGGCAGTCTGCTGATGACGGTGATGCTTATCGACAGCTCGGGGACCTGGAGCTATACCGTTCCAACCAATCTGGCGCTCAACGATCGCATCCACCAGTTTACGGTATCAGCAACAGATGCCGCCGGTAACGTCATTACCTCGCCCATCGTAGTCAGTGTTACCGTGGATACCCAAGCACCTGGGACCCCCGTGATTTTGACCGCAACCGACGACGTCGGGAATGCACCAACCGATCTGCCCACCGGTAGCCGTTCAAACGATACCCTGCCGCTGCTGAAGGGGACCGGGACCGTCGACTCCACCATCACTATCTATGATGGCGCCACACTTATTGGAACCGCAACGGTCGTGTCCGGGGGCACCTGGAGTTTCCAGGTCACTCAGCCGCTGAGTGAAGGTCCACATGCGCTGTCGGCTATCGCAACAGATGCAGCGGGTAACGCCAGCAGCGCCGGGAACTTCACGCTGACCATTGACACCAGCGGCTCCGGTGATTATCGCCGGTGAAGGACTCGTGGGCAGCGCCACCGTTGCTCTGGCGAACGGCGGTAGTACGAAAAGTACCGCCCCGGCCCTCTCCGGTACGGGCGAGCCGGGCGCAACCATTACTATTTTTGACAATAACGTCAGTATTGGCACCGCCACCGTTCAACCAAATGGAACCTGGACATTTACCCCAGATCCCGTGCTCATCGAGGGGCCACACAAATTCACCGCCACGGCGACTGACGCTGCAGGTAATACGGGGATCCCATCGGCTAGCTTCACTCTGACGGTAGACAATACGCCTCCCGCGCAGCCTGACGCCCCTATCATTACTGACGATGTGGCTCCGGTAACGGGTGTGGTCACGAATGGCAACACCAATGACACCACGCCAACCTTTAGCGGTACAGGGAACGTTGGGGATTTGATTACCGTTTATCTGAACGGCACTCCCCCTTTGCAGGGAACAGCAACAGTAGGTGCAGACGGAACCTGGAGCTTTACTCCATCAGCACCGGTTTCCCCTGGTACTTACCAGATAACCCTTACCGCAACCGATCCGGCTGGCAACGTCAGCCAGCCGTCGAATGCCATAACACTGAACATCGACACGACGCCGTCTGCACCTCCGGTGATTATCGCCGCCAATGATAACGTCGGTGGCTCGGTAGGCGATCTCTTGCCCAATGCCGTGACCGATGACGCCACGCCAACCATTCGCGGTACTGGCACTGACGGGGATATCATCACCCTGTATAACAGCGGTGTAGTGATCGGTACGGCAACGGTGGCTGGCGGCACCTGGAGTATTACGCCCGGGACTGCGCTGGCAAACGGCAACTACACGCTGACCGCTACCGCAACCGATGCGGCAGGTAACATCAGCGGCAGCTCAAACAGCATTTCGTTTACGGTGAACACCACAACGCTGACCCAGCCGCAGGTAACGGATATTCAGGATAACGTCGGGATCATTACCGGCTCACTGACCAACAACAGCGTGACGGACGATACCACCCCGACGATAAGCGGGACCGGCACGCCGGGCAGTACCGTGCTCATTTATGAGGGTGGCAATCCTGTTGCAATTGCCACGGCCACCGTTGCCGCGAACGGCACCTGGAGTGTGGATGTTCCTCTGACACCAAATGCCACCCATACGCTAACGTTCGGTGCCAAAGATGCCGCGGGTAACGTGCTGGCGGCAGGCAATCCGGTGATATTGAAGATTGATACGCTGCCTCCCGGCGCCCCAATTGTTACTAGCGTTAACCCTGATGGCACACAGGTTAGTGGTACGGCCGAAGAAGGCAGCACCGTCATTATTCGCAGCGGAACAACGGTTCTCGGTCAGGGGATCGCAGACGGTTCAGGAAATTACATCATCACGATTTCACCAGCGCAAACGGCTGGTCAGGCACTGAATGCCATCGCCCAGGATCCCGCGGGTAACCAGAGCAATCCCACCCCGTTTACCGCTGCTACCTCCAGCGTTCCACACCCGCCAACTCTTGAGATCGTGGATGACGTAGCCCCCGGCATGGGCGAAATCGGCAGCGGAAAAACCACCAACGACACTTTACCGCGGTTGCAAGGAACCGCCACGGCTGGGGCTACAGTGACTATCTATCAAAATGGCGCGTCTATCGCCACGGTCACCGCCGATGCGGTTTCCGGCGCCTGGAGTTATCAGTTGCTCACCCCGCTAACTAACGGCACAACCTATAACTTCGCAGTCTCACAAACCGTCAACTTAATACCCAGCGGGCAGTCACCCAATTATGCCATTACCATCGACACCACCGCGCCGCTGGCACCGCTCATCACCAGCATTATCGATGACGTTTCACCCGGCAGTGGGCCGCTGGATAAAGGACAAATTACCAATGACTCACGCCCGACCTTAAACGGAACCGGCGAAGCGGGAGCAACCATCACCCTCTACGATAACGGTATCACTTATGCCACAACCACGGTAAACAGCAACGGATTCTGGAGCTTTACCCCGACAGACGCGCTGGGAGAAGGCAATCACCTCTTTACCGCTCGCGCAACCGATGCTGCTGGCAACCAAGGCGATGCCTCCGCTGATTTTCTGATCATTGTTGATACTTTAATTCCGAATGCCCCCTCCATTGTCACAGTCACAGACAACGTTGGCACCATTCAAAACCTGACGTCCGGACAGTCAACTAACGATAATACCCCAACGCTCACGGGCGTTACCGAGGCAGATTCAATTGTCACCATCCGTGATGGCAACACAGTGATTGGCACAACCACCAGCGACGCCAGCGGTAACTGGAGCTTTACGCCAGCGCCTGCGCTCAGTGAAGGCAGCCACTCGCTGACAGCCACCGTCACGGATGGTGCGGGCAACATCAGCCCGGCAGCGCCACCGTTCGTCGTAGTTGTCGATACGCTGGCGCCCGCCGCGCCAAGTATTACCTCGGTCATCGACGATCAGCCGGGAAGCACGCTGTTGACCAACGGCCAACTGACCAATGATGCCCAACCAACACTAAGTGGCACGACCGAAGCTAATGCTATTGTCACCATTCGTAGTAACGGAACGATCATTGGCACCGCAAATGCCGATGGCTCCGGTAGCTGGAGCTTCACCCCAACAAACGCGCTGGCGCAGGGGGAAAATATCTTTACGGTGACCGCAACGGATGCGGCGGGCAACACCAGCGGAGCTTCTGCCTCGTTCACCGTTTTGGTCGATTCAGTTGCCCCGTCTGCACCAGTAATTCTGACCGTTCAGGACAATACCGCGCCGACAACCGGGCCAATCTCCAACGGGCAAATCAGTAACGAAAGTCGCCCGGCGCTCAGCGGTACCGGTGAAGTTGGCGCGACCATTACCGTCCTGAGCGATGGTCAGCCCATTGGCACCACCATCGTCGGCGCAGGCGGAACCTGGAATTTTACGCCCTCAACGGCATTGGGTAACGGCCTGCATACTCTGACCGTCACGGCGACAGATAGCGCAGGCAATACCAGTCTGCCTTCAGGCGGCTTTACCTACACCGTCGACACACAAGCACCGGCAGCACCAGTGATTACTCAGGTTGCAGATGATGTCGGCCCGCTGACCGGAAATCTGAACAACGGCCAGGCGACAAACGATGCACGCCCTACCCTCAGCGGTACGGCTGAAGCCAATTCCACGGTGAGAATTTACGATAACGGATCGTTTATCGGTTCAATCACAGCGGATGGTACAGGCGCCTGGAGCTTCACGCCGGGAACCGCGCTTGGCAACGGTAACCACGCGCTGACGGTGACAGCAACCGACGCAGCCGGAAACGTTAGCCCAACGTCCGCTGGGTTTAACATCGTTGTTGATACTGTTGCCCCGCTTGCGCCAACGATTATCCAGGCTTTTGATGACGTGGTGCCGGGAACCGGAACGCTGTCGAACGGCGCTTACACCAATGATACTCGTCCCGTACTGAACGGTTCGGCGGAAGCCGGTGCCCGGGTAGCCATCTACGATAATGGCACGCTGCTGGCGACGGTGACAGCGGCAATAGATGGCACCTGGGAATATCTGCCTGCCACACTGGGCAACGGCCAGCATGTCTTTACCGTCATTGCCACGGATGCCGCCGGGAACGTCAGCCCCACCTCAAGCGAATTTATTATCAACGTTGACACGATCGCGCCGTCAGCGCCGCTCCTGACCTCGGTGGTGGATGACGTCGCAGGCGGTGTGTTCAACGCGGGGCTTAGCAACGGGCAACTGACTAACGATGCCCGACCAACGCTCAACGGTACCGCCGAAGCGGGCAGCACCGTCAGCATCTATGACGGCAGCACCCTGCTGGGCACGGCGCTGGTGCAAAGCAATAACAGTTGGTCGTTTACCCCAACCACGCCGCTGGCGAATGGATCGCACACCTTCACCGTCACCGCAACCGATACGGCGGGCAACACCAGCGGCGCAACGGCAGGCTTTAGCGTAGTGGTCGACACCACTGCACCAACGCAGCCATCAATTAGCAGTATTATTGACGATGTTGGGCCAAACACCGGGGCGATTGGCAATAATCAGCCAACCAACGACGCACGCCCAACGTTAAACGGCACCACGGAAGCCTACGCTCGGGTCGATATTTATGATAACGGCACCTTTGTAACCAGCGTAACGGCGGACGGCAGCGGCAGCTGGAATTACACGCCACCTACGGCGTTGGGTCAGGGGACGCATTCCTTCACCATCACAGCAACAGACACCGCAGGTAATACCAGCGGGCTATCATCTGCCTCCGCAATTGTGGTCGATACCGTCGCACCGGGTACTCCAACCGGTCTGGCGGTCAACGCCAACGGCACCACGCTGACCGGCGTTGCCGAAGCGAACAGTACGATAATCATCACCTCCAGCAGCGGAACCGTACTTGGTACCGCAACAGCCAACGCCTCCGGTAATTTCACCTTCACGCTGAGCCCACCGCAAATCAGTGGGCAAACGCTGCTGGTCAGCGCACAGGATGCCGCAGGCAACATCGGCACAGCGGGTAACGTGCTGGCACCGTTTACTGGTGTACCGCCTGCGCCGGTTATTGCCAGCGTATTTGACGACGTGGGCACAATTACAGGTCTGGTCGCGGCAGGTAAAACCACCAATGATACCCGTCCAGCCCTTAGCGGAACGGCGCAGGCTAACGCCATCATCAATCTGTACAACAACGGCGTACTCATGGGTAGTACGACCGCAGATAGTAACGGCCTCTGGAACTTTACCCCATCCGGCGCGCTCAGCGAAGGTAACCACGCGTTTACCGCCACGGCAACAAACGCCAACGGCGTAAGCGGGGTGTCCGGTTCGTTCAGCGTGATTGTGGATACCACGCCGCCGACCGCGCCAACGATACTGATCAGCGCCGATGGCGGTACCATCAGCGGCGTCGCCGAAGCGGGAAGCACGGTTACCATCTCTCTTCCGGGCGGCACCAGCGTGACGGCAATCGCCAACAGCAGCGGTGTCTACAGCGTCAACCTGCCGGTTCGCCAGATTGAGGGTCAGTCGCTGTCCGCCACGGCGACCGATGCGGCGGGAAATACCTCATTGCCAACAAGCGCTATCGCGCCGGTATTGCCGCTGCTGGCTGAAGACAATGTCACCAGTTTGCCTCTACAAACCGATGTCACCGTCAGCACCGAGCATCAAAGCGATTATGGTTTCCTGTTGGTCAATGCGCTGGGAAATGTCGCCAACGTGCTGGGGAACGATACAGCAAGCGTCAATTTCAGCATCGCTTCTGGCGGCAGCGGATCCATTACAATCAATGCCGCAGCGACCGGCGTGGTGCTATCGCTATTAAACACGCTTGAAGTCGTCATCCAGCGCTTCGACACCGCGCTGAATGCCTGGGTAACGGTGGTGGATACCGGGAAACCAGACTTTGCCAGCCTGCTCACCCTGGGCGCCTCGGGCGTAACGCTCAATTACAGCGGACTGACTGGCGGGGATTACCGCGTGGTCAGCTACAACACCAACCTACTGGCGACTGGGGCATACACCAGTCTTGATGTCTCGGTGGTAAAAGCCAGCGCAGGGACCATCACCGGTGGTACTACCGAGTCTGGCAATATCATCACCGATACCGATCCCGCCAATGGGCAGGATAACGCCCCTTCCGGCACGCTGGTCACCACCATCACTGACGGTAACGGCAACGTTGTGAACATCCCGGCGGGCGGCATTGATGTGCAGGGAAAATACGGCACCCTGCATATCAATCAGAATGGTAGCTACACCTATACTCTGACCAATACGTCAATCTCAGTGTATGGACGTTCCGAAAGCTTCACCTACACGCTAACGCATGGCAGCGATCACTCCTCGGCAAAACTGGTGGTCACGCTGGGTCAGGCCCCAACCACCAGCACGGTAACGGCGGCAGACGATGTGGCTGCGCTGACTTACGGGACGCAGGTCATCGCAGTCGACAACCATCCATCACAACAAACCGGCTTCACGCTCGCCAGCGTTGGTTTGGGACAATTGTTGGATGTCAGCCTGGTCAACGGTTTGACCAACCCGATTAAATTCAACGTTGATGACGGCGCGACCCGAACGATCACGGTTCAGGCCAACGTACTTGGCGTAACGCTGGGCGGCTTTGATCTCTATGTCTACCGCTTCAACGAGTCTATTCAGCAGTATGAGCAGTACCGGGTACAGCCGAACTGGGTCACCGCCCTGCTGGGCGGCAGCTCACCGGCGTATACCATTACACTGCCGGGCGGTGACTATCTGTTCCTGCTTAATGCTTCCGGCGGCCTGACGCTACTGACCAGCTATACCCTGAATATTCAGGCCGATCACACCTACGCCGTCGACAGTCTGAGTGCAGCTACCAATGGAAATCTGCTGGCCAACGACTCGGCTCCGGCTAATACCGTTATCACCGAAGTTAACGGTGTCACCGTTAACACAACAGGCACTACCACCATTAACGGACAGTACGGCACACTGACTATTGATGCGAAAGGGAACTATACCTACACGCTGAGAAGCGGACTGGGCGCAGACGGTATCAATACGCCGGACAGCTTTGTGTATAAGGTCAAAGCACCAAACGGCGATACCGGCAGCGCGTCGCTGAACATTACGGCAACCCCACAGGCGCTGGATGCCGTAAACGACATCAGCAGCCAGATGGCGGTCACCACCCAGGCCGATACATCCAGGTCGTTTACCGACAACAGCGTTGGGAACGCCAGCTGGAGCGCCCAACTCCTTTCACCCACCTCACAAAATGGTACTGGCGTCATTGAAGTCGCGACGGGAACGGCGGTGCAAAACGCCATACTGCATTTTAACGTCGCTTCAGGTCTGACGCTGGGCGGACTGACCGTCACCTGGGCGCTGTATGACAGCAACAACGTCAAGATTGCCGGTAACTCATTCAATGGCGGATTGCTGATTGGCGGCAATATTGATATTGCCCTCAGCGGGGTAGTACTGCACCCCGGCAACTATCGCCTCGACTATACCGGCAGCGTCGGGGCTCTGGGGCTGGGGAATATCACCATCACCCCCAGCGTGAAAGGCACGATAATCGACCTGCAAAACTTCGAGACTTCCACAGCGAATAGCGTCACCGGCAATATTTATGACGGAGACCATATTGCCAGTGTGCATACCTTGCTAACGGTGAATGGCACGGGCGGCAGCGCCGCCACGCTGGATCCGCTGAGCAGCACGACCAGCGCCATCATTAACGGGTTGTACGGCAAACTGACCATTGGCATTGATGGTCATTACACCTATGCCCTCAACAGCGATGTCTCGCTCTCCACCATCGTCACCAAAGAGATATTTACCTACACCCTTAACGACCTGAATGGCCATACCGATACCGCTACGCTGACCATCAATATGAATCCGCAAGTGGTGAGTACCGTCGATGCCGATCGCCTGACTGGCAGCGCCTACGGCGATACGCTGATTTATCACCTGCTCAATGCCAACGACGCTACCGGCGGTAACGGAACAGCGGACACCTGGACCAACTTCTCGCTGGCCCAGGGTGACAAAATCGATATCGGTGACCTGCTGGTGGGCTGGAACGGGCAGAACGCGACGCTCGGCAACTACCTCACCGTTACCACCAGCGGTAACAACACGGTTATTGCCATCGACCGTGACGGTACGGGCAACACTTATCACTCAACCAATCTCATCACGCTGGAGAACGTACACACCACGCTCGACGAGCTGGTGCAACAAAATCACATTGTGCCCTGAAGTGAACATATAGCGTTAAAGCGCCATAACTACAGCCCCGGATGCGATGACATCCGGGGCAATAACAGTCGTCGCTGCCGTATTTTGTAAGGGATAATCTATGAGAAATGTCGCGCCTGTTGCCCTACTGCTGGCATTAACGTTCTGTACCCTGCGGGTGAATGCCGAAGATGAACCGCAAATTATTACGCCGGAAGGACTGGCCACTAGCCAGATGCTTCCCTCGCTGGACGGCGCGGTTGCCGATCTGCCGCTGAGCGCTGCCGCTCCCGGTAGCCTGACGCTCAACGACGCGGTGAGTCGTGCCGTGAGCTGGCATCCTTCTATTCGTGAATCCATCGGCAAACTGCTCTCGCAAAACGAGCAAATCGACGTGGCGAAGTCAAAATATTACCCGCAGGTTTCTGCCGGAATGAACAACGGTTACAGCAATACCTACACCGACCACGGTTTTAGCCCGGCGCTGGTGATTTCGGTATCGCAAATGCTGTACGACTTCGGCAAAGTGGCAAGCCAGGTCCGCGCCGAGACCGCCGGAGCCGCGCAACAGCAGGCGAATGTGTTACTCAGTATTGATACCATCGCCCACGCCACCGCCAACGCGATAGTCCAGGTGCAGACGTGGCAGCAAATGGTGGACGCTGCCGAAGAGCAGCTCACCGCCTTAAACGGCATTGGTCGACTGACCCGTCAACGCAATGATGAAGGGGCAACCTCGCTGTCAGACGTGGTGCAAACCGATGCGCGTATCGAGTCTGCACGTTCTCAGTTGGCGCAGTATCAGGCCAATCTCGACAGCAGCAAGGCAACGCTGATGAGCTTCCTCGGCTGGAACTCGCTTAACGGCATCAGCAATGAATTCCCGGTCAAACTGGACAGCAGTTGTGATGTGGTCAAACCGGACGATAAACTGGTTCCCGCGGTCCTGGCGGCCTGGGCACAAGCGAATGTAGCGCAAGCAAACCTCGACTACGCTAACGCGCAGATGACGCCCACCATCTCTCTGGAGCCGTCGGTTCAGCACTATCTCAACGACAAATACCCCAGCCATGAGGTACTCGACAAAACCCAGTATTCTGCATGGGTAAAAGTTGAAATGCCGCTGTATCAGGGCGGCGGACTCACCGCCAGACGCAACGCCGCCAGCCATGCGGTAGAATCTGCACAATACTCCATCCAGCGCACCCGACTCGAAGTACGGCAGAAATTACTGGAGTCCCGCAGCCAGGCGATGAGCCTCGCCACCGCCCTGCAGATTCTGCGTCGCCAACAGCGGCTGAGCGAACAAACGCGCGAGCTTTATCAACAGCAATATCTGGACCTTGGCTCGCGCCCGCTGCTCGACGTGCTTAACGCCGAGCAAGAGGTGTATCAGGCCCGTTTTGCTGAACTCCAGACTCAAAACCAGCTGCGCCAGCTCCAGTTGAACTGTCTCTATAACACCGGCTCGCTTCGCCAGGCGTTCGCCTTAAATAATCGCAGCATTCAATCGGTGGAGATCAAGCTATGAGCGACCTCGATTCACATGCGGATGATGTAATTGGCGAACACGCCCTGAGCCAGTGGGCGCAGGCGATGACGCATATTGCCAATCACTATCGCGTGGCCTGTTCTCCCGGCGCAATCCAGGCCAACGCCCCATGGTTTGCGGGAAAAAGCCGGGCCACGGCCCTGTCGCAACTGGCGCGTCAGGCGGGACTGTCATTTCATGCACTGAATACCGCCGCGCAGGCGTTCGGTCAATGGCGCCTGCCGGTGGTGGCGGAATTGCGCGACGGCCAACTGATGGTAATAGAACATTTCAACGGCGAAGATACGTTAGATGTTTTCATCATCGCCGAAGAGGGCCAGCGTAACAGGTTAACGATTGCAGAACTTCTGCCGGAGATCGTGAGCATTACCGCGCTGCGCCCGCTGTCGGCGCTGAAGGACAGTCGGGTAGACCGCTATATTTCGCGCTTCAAGCCCGACTGGATGCGCGAACTGGTGTTAAAGGACATCCGCCCTTACCTGCCGGTCATGATTGCCGCCTTTCTGATTAACGTCCTGTCGCTCGCCGGGATTATCTTTTCCATGCAGGTCTATGACCGGGTGATCCCCGCCCAGTCTTATCCAACGCTGTATGTTCTCTCTACCGGTGTTCTGGTGGCGGTGCTGTTTGGCTTTTTGCTGCGCGAAGCGCGTACCCACATAATGGATCTGCTCGGCAAACGCGCCGATATGCGCATTTCCGATCGCGTGTTTAGCCACGCATTGCGGCTGCGCAACAGCGCCGTCCCCCGCTCGACGGGGAGCTTTATTTCTCAACTGCGCGAGCTGGAACAAGTTCGCGAGATGATCACCTCCTCAACCATGTCGACCATTGTCGATCTGCCGTTTTTCTTTCTGTTTATCGTGGTGCTGGCCTGTATTGCCCCACCATTGGCGTGGATAGCCCCCGTCGCGGCCCTGTTGATGATCCTGCCTGGCTTGCTGTTACAGAAGAAGCTGGCGGTGCTCGCCAACCAGGCTGCCCATGAATCCACCCTGCGCAACGCGGTGCTGGTCGAAAGCGTCCAGGGGCTGGAAGACATCAAGCTGATGCAGGCGGAAAACCGCTTTTTACAGCAGTGGAACAGCTATATCCGTATTACCGGAGAGTCAGGGCTACGCACGCGTAAGCTGACTCAAGGGCTGATTGGCTGGGGCATGTCGGTACAAAGCCTGGTCTACGCCGCCATCATTATGTTCGGCGCGCCAATGGTCATTGAAGGCACGATGACCACCGGCGCCGTGGTGGCGGCTTCAATGCTCGGTTCCAGAATGATTGCCCCGATGGCTAATCTGTGCGGCGTGCTGGCCCGCTGGCAACAGGTCAAGGCGGCGAAGATGGGATTAGACAGCATCATGCAGCTTCCCACCGAAACGCAGTACGACGAAGACAGGGTGCATCAGGAGATTTTTCACGGCCATTATCTGTTTGAGAACGCACACTTTCGCTACCACAGTGATGATCAGCGCGTTCCACTACGGATCTCGCGCCTGGAGGTCATGCCCGGCGAACGGGTGGCGATCCTCGGGCGTAACGGCGCCGGGAAATCAACGCTGCTGCAGGCCATGGCGGGTGGTGTGGAGATTATCCAGGGCGATGTCCGGCTCGATAACCTGAGTCTGGTGCAAATCGATATGGCCGATTTACGCCGCAACATCGGTTTTCTCAGCCAGAATGCGCGACTGTTTTTCGGCACCCTACGCGAGAATCTGACCCTCGGCGCACCGCACGCCAGCGATGCGCAGATCTTCGAAGCGCTGGAGGTCAGCGGCGCGGCTGCTTTCGTTAAACAGCTCGCCAAAGGGCTGGCGCATCCCATTATGGAAGGCGGCAACGGTTTGTCCGGTGGACAACGGCAGTCGATCCTGCTGGCTAGAATGCTGCTGCGATCGCCCAATATCGTGCTGCTCGATGAACCCAGCGCCTCGCTGGATGAACATACTGAGCGGGAATTTATTCAGCGCCTCAACCAGTGGTTGGGTAACCGCACATTGATTGTCGCCACCCATCGCGTACCGGTTCTGGAACTGGTCGAGCGCGTGGTGGTGTTGAAAGAAGGTCAACTGGTCATGGATGCCCCGAAAGCGCAGGCGTTGAATGCGAGCCGGGCACCTGCCCCTACTCACGGTCGGGAGTGGAAAAATGAAAACCAATCCGCATGACGCCGCTATGGACGACCTCGATATTCGCCGCGAGCACCGTTTTTCCGGGGCCAGCCGCATTATTCTGCTCAGCACGCTGTTGTTTGCCGTCCTGGGTATCTGGGCATATTTCGGCAAGCTGGATGAAGTCTCAACCGGCAGCGGGAAAGTGATCCCCAGCTCGCGAGAGCAAGTCTTGCAATCACTGGATGGCGGTATTCTCGCCGAACTGACGGTCCGCGAGGGAGATAAAGTCCAGGCTAATCAAATTGTTGCTCGCCTCGACCCCACCCGTTCAGAGTCCAACGTTGGGGAGAGCGCCGCCCGTTATCGCGCCTCACTGGCCTCCAGCGCAAGGCTCAATGCCGAAGTTAACGATCTGCCGCTGGTCTTTCCCGATTCACTGCGCGCCTGGCCGGATCTCATCGCCTCCGAAACTCGCCTGTATAAAAGCCGTCGCGCGCAGCTTGCGGATTCAATGGCGGAACTGCAGGATGCGCTGGTCTCGGTAAATAAAGAGCTGGCCATCACCCAACGGCTGGAGAAAAGCGGTGCCGCCAGCCACGTAGAAGTGCTGCGCCTGCAACGCCAAAAAAGCGATCTGGGATTAAAAATCACCGACCTGCGCTCGCAATACTTTGTGCAGGCGCGGGAAGCGCTGTCAAAAGCCAACGCCGAAGTGGATATGCTGGCGGCTATTTTAAAAGGACGCGAGGATTCCGTGACCCGCCTGACCGTACGCGCGCCGATGCGCGGTATTGTGAAAAATATCCAGGTCACCACCATTGGCGGCGTTATTCCGCCTAATGGCGAGATGATGGAGATTGTACCGCTGGACGATCATCTGCTGATAGAAACCCGCCTGTCGCCGCGTGATATCGCGTTCATCCATCCCGGCCAGCGGGCGCTGGTGAAGATAACCGCTTATGACTACGCCATTTACGGCGGTCTGGAAGGCGTAGTCGAAACCATCTCACCGGACACCATTCAGGATAAAGTGAAACCGGAAATCTTCTATTACCGCGTGTTTATCCGCACCCATCAGGACTTCTTACAGAACAAACTGGGACGCCATTTCTCCATCGTACCGGGCATGATTGCCACAGTGGATATAAAAACAGGTGAAAAAACCATCGTCGACTATTTAATCAAACCGTTTAATCGCGCAAAAGAAGCGCTGCGCGAGCGCTAAATCCTTGAGGATTAGGGGTTGCGGGGGCTGGTCACGCGTGTCACAAGTCTGTTATACTTGTCCTAACACATTGGGGCTGATTCTGGATTCGACGGGATTTGCGAAACCCAAGGTGCATGC
>OJVO01000196.1_pt1 | contig 16658 bp, 10 predicted proteins | sample 1600151 | NCBI WGS metagenome assembly OJVO01 (sample SAMN04436869, study PRJEB24849) | human gut metagenome | biome: human gut; feature: NICU; material: stool | host: Homo sapiens | place: USA: Saint Louis, MO | collected 2011-09-15
CTGATTTCAATCAAAACCTGTATGGACAGAAGGTGAATACTTTGTTACTTTAGCGCTACGAACTTTAAATTGGTAAGACCAATTGACTCCGGGCTAATGGCAGAGACAGGGAATATGGCCTACAGCAAAATCCGCCAACCAAAATTATCCGATGTGATAGAGCAGCAGCTGGAGTTTCTGATTCTTGAGGGGACCTTGCGCCCCGGTGAAAAACTCCCGCCAGAACGCGAACTGGCTAAACAGTTCGACGTTTCCCGCCCCTCGCTGCGTGAGGCGATTCAACGCCTCGAAGCCAAGGGCTTGTTGCTTCGTCGTCAGGGAGGTGGAACGTTTGTTCAGAGCCGCCTGTGGCAGAGCTTCAGCGATCCGCTGGTTGAGCTGCTGTCCGATCACCCTGAATCCCAATTCGATCTGCTTGAGACCCGTCACGCGCTGGAAGGCATCGCGGCCTATTACGCGGCGCTGCGCAGCAATGATGAGGATCGCGACCGTATCCGTGAGCTGCATCAGGCTATTGAACGCGCTCAGCAGTCGGGCGATTTGGACGCTGAGTCCGGCGCCGTCGTCCAGTATCAAATCGCCGTCACCGAGGCGGCACACAATGTGGTGTTGCTTCATCTGCTAAGGTGTATGGAGCCGATGTTGGCGCAAAACGTGCGTCAGAACTTTGAATTGCTGTATGCCCGGCGGGAAATGCTCCCGTTGGTCAGCAACCATCGCACTCGCATTTTCGAGGCGATAATGGCCGGGGAGCCGGAGCAGGCGCGTGAAGCGTCGCACCGTCACCTGGCGTTCATTGAGGAAATTTTGCTGGATCGTAGTCGTGAGCAGAGCCGTCGAGAGCGCTCACTGCGTCGTTTACAGCAACGAAAGGACGAGAACTCCGGTTCTTAAGCGCCATTTTTAGAGCGCGGCAACTAAACGCAGAACCTGTCTTATTGAATTTTTGGTTGTTCCAGCGTGAAGAACGAAGAGTTCAATGGGACAGGTTCCAGATTAATCAACGATTAGATAGATAAGGAATACCCCCATGTCAGAACGTTTACACAATGACGTGGATCCGATCGAAACTCGCGACTGGCTACAGGCGATCGAATCGGTCATCCGTGAAGAAGGTGTTGAGCGCGCTCAGTATCTGATTGACCAACTCCTTTCTGAAGCCCGTAAAGGCGGAGTGAAGGTTGCTGCAGGCGCTTCCGCCGGCAACTACGTCAACACTATTGCCGTTGAAGATGAGCCGGAATACCCGGGCAATCTGGATCTGGAACGTCGCATTCGTTCTGCGATTCGCTGGAACGCCATCATGACCGTTCTGCGCGCGTCGAAAAAAGATCTCGAACTGGGCGGCCACATGGCGTCCTATCAGTCTTCCGCGACCTTCTACGAAGTCTGCTTCAACCACTTCTTCCGTGCGCGCACTGAGAAAGATGGCGGCGATCTGGTGTACTTCCAGGGTCACATCTCTCCGGGCGTATATGCACGTGCGTTCCTGGAAGGCCGTCTGACCGAAGAGCAGATGGACAACTTCCGCCAGGAAGTTCACGGCAAGGGTCTGTCCTCTTATCCGCACCCGAAACTGATGCCGGAATTCTGGCAGTTCCCGACCGTATCCATGGGTCTGGGGCCGTTGGGCGCTATCTATCAGGCCAAATTCCTGAAATATCTGGAACACCGCGGTCTGAAAGACACCTCCGAACAAACCGTTTACGCCTTCCTGGGCGACGGCGAGATGGATGAGCCGGAATCTAAAGGCGCTATCACCATCGCCACCCGTGAAAAACTGGACAACCTGGTCTTCGTCATCAACTGCAACCTGCAGCGTCTGGACGGCCCGGTCACCGGTAACGGCAAAATCATTAACGAACTGGAAGGCATCTTCGGTGGTGCTGGCTGGAACGTTATCAAGGTTATCTGGGGCGGCCGTTGGGATGAGCTGCTGCGTAAAGACACCAGCGGTAAGCTGATTCAGCTGATGAACGAAACCGTTGACGGCGACTACCAGACCTTCAAATCCAAAGACGGCGCTTACGTTCGTGAGCACTTCTTCGGCAAATATCCGGAAACCGCTGCCCTGGTCGCTGACTGGACTGACGAGCAGATCTGGGCACTGAACCGCGGTGGTCACGATCCGAAGAAAGTCTACGCTGCATTGAAGAAAGCGCAGGAGACCAAAGGTCAGCCGACCGTGATCCTGGCGCATACCATTAAAGGTTATGGTATGGGCGATACCGCTGAAGGTAAGAACATCGCGCACCAGGTTAAGAAAATGAACATGGACGGTGTTCGCTACGTCCGCGATCGTTTCAATGTGCCGGTGGCGGATGCCGATCTCGAAAAACTGCCGTACGTAACCTTCCCGGAAGGTTCCGAAGAGCACACTTACCTGCACGCTCAGCGTCAGAAGCTGAACGGCTATCTGCCGACTCGTCAGCCGAAGTTCACTGAGAAACTCGAGCTGCCGACCCTGGCCGACTTCAGCGCGCTGCTGGAAGAGCAAAACAAAGAAATCTCTACCACTATCGCTTTCGTTCGCGCCCTGAACGTGATGCTGAAGAACAAGTCGATCAAAGATCGTCTGGTGCCGATCATCGCCGACGAAGCGCGTACCTTCGGTATGGAAGGTCTGTTCCGTCAGATCGGTATTTACAGCCCGAACGGCCAGCAGTATACCCCGCAGGACCGTGAGCAGGTTGCTTACTACAAAGAAGACGAGAAAGGCCAGATTCTGCAGGAAGGGATCAACGAGCTGGGCGCAGGCGCATCCTGGCTGGCTGCTGCGACCTCTTACAGCACCAACAACCTGCCGATGATCCCGTTCTACATCTACTACTCGATGTTCGGCTTCCAGCGTATCGGCGATCTGTGCTGGGCGGCTGGCGATCAGCAGGCTCGCGGCTTCCTGATTGGCGGGACTTCCGGTCGTACTACCCTGAACGGCGAAGGTCTGCAGCACGAAGATGGTCACAGCCACATTCAGTCGCTGACTATCCCGAACTGTATCTCTTACGACCCGGCGTACGCCTATGAAGTGGCTGTCATCATGCATGATGGTCTGGTCCGTATGTACGGCGAAGCGCAAGAGAACGTTTACTACTACATCACTACGCTGAACGAAAACTACCACATGCCGGCCATGCCGGAAGGCGCCGAGGAAGGTATCCGTAAAGGTATCTACAAACTCGAAACCATCGAAGGTAGCAAAGGTAAAGTTCAGCTGCTGGGCTCCGGTTCTATCCTGCGTCACGTGCGTGAAGCAGCGCAGATCCTGGCGAAAGACTACGGCGTGGGTTCCGACGTGTATAGCGTTACCTCCTTCACCGAACTGGCGCGTGATGGCCAGGATTGCGAACGCTGGAACATGCTGCACCCGCTGGAAACCCCGCGCGTGCCGTATATCGCTCAGGTAATGAACGACGCTCCGGCAGTGGCATCCACTGACTATATGAAACTGTTCGCTGAGCAGGTTCGTACTTACGTACCGGCTGATGATTACCGCGTACTGGGTACCGATGGCTTCGGTCGTTCCGACAGCCGTGAAAACCTGCGTCACCACTTCGAAGTCGATGCTTCCTATGTGGTCGTAGCAGCGCTGGGCGAACTGGCTAAACGTGGTGAAATCGATAAGAAAGTGGTGGCTGACGCTATCGCGAAATTCGACATCGATGCAGAAAAAGTTAACCCGCGTCTGGCGTAAGAGGTAAAAGAATAATGGCTATCGAAATCAAAGTACCGGACATCGGGGCTGATGAAGTTGAAATCACCGAGATCCTGGTCAAAGTTGGCGACAAAGTAGAAGCTGAACAGTCGCTGATCACCGTAGAAGGCGACAAAGCCTCTATGGAAGTCCCGTCTCCGCAGGCTGGCGTCGTGAAAGAGATTAAAGTCTCCGTCGGCGACAAAACCGAGACTGGCAAACTGATTATGATTTTCGATTCCGCCGAAGGTGCAGCCGCCGCTGCACCTGCGCAGGAAGAGAAGAAAGAAGCCGCTCCGGCCGCCGCTGCTCCAGCGGCTGCCGCGGCAGCGAAAGAAGTTCACGTCCCGGACATCGGCGGCGATGAAGTCGAAGTCACTGAGATCATGGTTAAAGTGGGCGACACCATCGTCGCTGAGCAATCCCTGATCACCGTAGAAGGCGATAAAGCCTCTATGGAAGTTCCGGCGCCGTTCGCCGGTACCGTCAAAGAGATCAAAATCAATACCGGCGATAAAGTTTCCACCGGCTCCCTGATTATGATCTTCGAAGTGGCGGGCGCTGCGCCAGCAGCCGCTCCGGCACAGGCTGCCGCGCCGGCTGCTGCGGCTCCGGCTGCCGCAGCAGGCGTGAAAGATGTTAACGTCCCGGACATCGGCGGCGACGAAGTTGAAGTCACCGAAGTGATGGTTAAAGTCGGCGATAAAGTCGCGGCGGAACAGTCCCTGATCACCGTAGAGGGCGACAAAGCCTCTATGGAAGTTCCGGCGCCGTTCGCGGGTACCGTTAAAGAGATCAAAATCAGCACCGGCGATAAAGTCAAAACCGGTTCCCTGATCATGGTCTTCGAAGTGGAAGGCGCTGCGCCTGCCGCCGCTCCGGCTCAGGCTGCTGCACCGGCACCAGCTGCTGCCCCGGCTCAGGCCGCTAAGCCTGCCGCTGCGCCGGCTGCGAAAGCAGAAGGTAAAAGCGAATTCGCTGAAAACGATGCCTACGTTCACGCGACCCCGCTGATTCGCCGCCTGGCGCGCGAGTTCGGTGTTAACCTGGCGAAAGTGAAAGGCACCGGCCGTAAAGGTCGTATCCTGCGCGAAGACGTTCAGGCTTACGTGAAAGAAGCGGTTAAACGCGCTGAATCCGCACCGGCTGCTGCCGCAGGCGGCGGTATCCCGGGCATGCTGCCGTGGCCGAAGGTTGACTTCAGCAAGTTTGGCGAAGTCGAAGAAGTGGAGCTGGGTCGTATCCAGAAAATCTCTGGCGCCAACCTGAGCCGTAACTGGGTGATGATCCCGCACGTTACCCACTTCGACAAAACCGATATCACCGATCTGGAAGCGTTCCGCAAGCAGCAGAATGCCGAAGCTGAGAAGCGTAAACTGGACGTGAAATTCACTCCAGTGGTCTTCATCATGAAAGCGGTTGCCGCTGCGCTTGAGCAGATGCCGCGCTTCAACAGCTCGCTCTCCGAAGATGGTCAGCGCCTGACGCTGAAGAAATACATCAACATCGGTGTGGCGGTGGATACCCCGAACGGTCTGGTGGTTCCGGTCTTCAAAGACGTGAACAAGAAGAGCATCACCGAGCTGTCTCGTGAACTGACCACCATCTCGAAGAAAGCGCGCGATGGCAAACTGACGGCTGGCGAAATGCAGGGCGGTTGCTTCACCATCTCCAGCATCGGCGGCCTGGGTACCACCCACTTCGCGCCGATTGTTAACGCGCCGGAAGTGGCCATCCTCGGCGTGTCTAAGTCCGCGATGGAGCCGGTATGGAATGGTAAAGAGTTTGTGCCGCGCCTGATGCTGCCGATCTCTCTGTCCTTCGACCACCGCGTCATCGACGGTGCTGATGGTGCCCGCTTCATTACCATCATTAACAACACCCTGAGCGACATTCGCCGCCTGGTGATGTAATCGAAAAAGCCGGCCTGACGGCCGGCTTTTTTCTGATAACCTCAGGCTGTTGGGGATTATCAGCAACAAAGGACAAAATCGTTTGCCGTTTGTTGTTTAAAAATTGTTAACAATTTTGTAAAATACACGCGGATAGAACGTCCCGGTGGACTTGGGCGTAAGAATAATAGCGTCAGACCCGCCGGATATAAATTACAGAGGTCATGATGAGTACTGAAATCAAAACTCAGGTCGTGGTACTTGGGGCAGGCCCCGCAGGTTACTCTGCAGCCTTCCGTTGCGCTGATTTAGGTCTGGAAACCGTCATCGTAGAACGTTACAGCACCCTCGGTGGTGTTTGTCTGAACGTGGGTTGTATCCCTTCTAAAGCGCTGCTGCACGTGGCAAAAGTTATCGAAGAAGCGAAAGCGCTGGCCGAACACGGCATCGTTTTCGGCGAACCGAAAACTGACATTGACAAGATCCGCACCTGGAAAGAAAAAGTCATCACTCAGCTGACCGGTGGTCTGGCTGGCATGGCCAAAGGTCGTAAAGTGAAGGTGGTTAACGGTCTGGGTAAATTTACCGGCGCTAACACCCTGGAAGTGGAAGGCGAAAACGGCAAAACCGTGATCAACTTCGACAACGCTATCATCGCGGCGGGTTCCCGTCCGATTCAGCTGCCGTTTATCCCGCATGAAGATCCGCGCGTATGGGACTCCACCGACGCGCTGGAACTGAAATCTGTACCGAAACGCATGCTGGTGATGGGCGGCGGTATCATCGGTCTGGAAATGGGTACCGTATACCATGCGCTGGGTTCAGAGATTGACGTGGTGGAAATGTTCGACCAGGTTATCCCGGCTGCCGACAAAGACGTGGTGAAAGTCTTCACCAAACGCATCAGCAAGAAATTTAACCTGATGCTGGAAACCAAAGTGACTGCCGTTGAAGCGAAAGAAGACGGTATTTACGTTTCCATGGAAGGTAAAAAAGCACCGGCGGAAGCGCAGCGTTACGACGCAGTGCTGGTCGCTATCGGCCGCGTACCGAACGGTAAAAACCTCGATGCAGGTAAAGCTGGCGTGGAAGTTGACGATCGCGGCTTCATCCGCGTTGACAAACAAATGCGCACCAACGTGCCGCACATCTTTGCTATCGGCGATATCGTCGGTCAGCCGATGCTGGCGCACAAAGGTGTCCATGAAGGCCACGTTGCCGCAGAAGTTATCTCCGGTCTGAAACACTACTTCGATCCGAAAGTGATCCCATCCATCGCCTACACTGAACCAGAAGTGGCATGGGTCGGTCTGACCGAGAAAGAAGCGAAAGAGAAAGGCATCAGCTACGAAACCGCCACCTTCCCGTGGGCTGCTTCCGGCCGTGCTATCGCTTCTGACTGCGCAGATGGTATGACCAAACTGATCTTCGACAAAGAGACCCACCGTGTTATCGGCGGCGCGATTGTCGGCACCAACGGCGGCGAGCTGCTGGGTGAGATCGGCCTGGCTATCGAGATGGGCTGTGACGCTGAAGACATCGCCCTGACCATCCACGCTCACCCGACTCTGCACGAGTCCGTTGGCCTGGCGGCGGAAGTGTTCGAAGGCAGCATCACCGACCTGCCAAACGCCAAAGCGAAGAAAAAGTAACTTTTTCTTTCAGGAAAAAAGCATAAGCGGCTCCGGGAGCCGCTTTTTTTATGCCTGATGTTTAGAACTATGTCACTGTTCATAAACCGCTACACCTCATACATACTTTGAAAATAGTCACTCAGTAAACTTATAGGTAGTTAACGATATCGATGAGGTGTGAGATGAAACGCTTTTTAACCACAGCGCTGGTCGCTGCAACGTTTTTTACCGGTGTGGCTTGCGCCGCTGATGCCAACATTCCCTGGGCGGACAACAGCGGCGGTACGGAAACGACCCACATTGCGGCGATGGGCCAGGATCTGAATGCCCAGCATCAGCAGGTGACGAAGACCAATGAAGGGGTATGGGCGGCGAATTCCGGTAGCATCAGCGCTGACGAAGCGGCATTATCCAGCACAAAACCAGCCTTTGCCGGCGATCCTTCTCTGATGCCTCACCAGGGCTAAGTGAATGAAAACGCCCGGTTGCGTGAGTGCAACCGGGCGTTTTTTTAAGGTTCTGCCACCTGCCAGCCGGCGTCAGCGTCGGGGGTAAAGCGCGTTATCTCCTGTGCCTTTGCGGCGCTCTCTTCACCGAGATTGGCCTGATAGACCCTATCCTGCTGATCGATCATAAAGCTCATCACGCCGGTTTCACCCCAGGCTATCGGCCAGGCCAGCAAGGCGACGCTCTGGTCACCGCGACCGGCGATAATTCGAAAGCGATAGCAATGGTAGCCGCTACCGGGCACCGTCGGGCTAAAGGCCGGACCGAGCGGGCTTGGCGCTTCGCCCGGCGAAGTTGGCCAGTACAAGCCATCTTTTTTGCCTTCGCTACTGATGATTTTCTGCGCCCAGCGGTGGTTCAGATGATAATAATCCTGCTGGGCATCAACATAGGCATGCATGGCGGCGATCGCCGACAGCTCATTGCGGCCGATGGCGCGGGTGAGGATCTCCTCTTCGCCAGCGGCCATATCAAAGCGCCATCCCTCAGACGCTTTTACGATAGGCACGGGCAGACGCCATGCCTCGCTACCGACATCGAGCCAGGCTTTGTCACCCTGCTGGATGATGACATGTTTCACCTGCCAGTCGCGTTGAAAGCGATCGACGGCGGCAGGGTCGATCCCGTCCGTGGGTAAAAACTGCTGCCAGTTATCGCCGAGTACTTCGCTCAGCGCGGCTTCATTAGGCTGGCTGATCGCTTCGGCCAGCGCAGCTGCGGCCTGTTCCGGCGTGGCAAACTGCTGTTGGGCGAAGGCGGCAAGCGGCGACAGCATTAACGTAAACAGGGCAACGGATAATGGGTTTCTCATTCTGCTCATCCTTAGCGGCGACGCAGTTCATGGTGTTCGGAAAGACGTTCTCTGGCGCCCTCGCGTAACTCGCGGTTTACGCCGGATAACTGGCGGCTCTGCAGTCCTCGTTCCTGCTGCGCTTGCCAGGAGGGGGCGCGGCTTTCGTTGCCGCTAAGGGCGTTGGCGCGCAGATGGCTGAGCGTCTGCTGACGCTGGGCTGGCGTGGCGGACTGGAACTGCTGCGGGCGCTGCTGCTGCTGAGGTGTGCGGTTCTGCTCGTGGCTGCTGGCGGCTTCTCGACGCTGCTGTTGCTGCGGCGTGGGGTTTTTCAGCTGCGTTTTTGCCGCCTCGCGACGCTGCTGTTGGGTCGGCGTACTGTCGTAACCGCGGTAATTACTGCGTTGGGTGGCTTGCTTCAGCTGCGCCGAGGCCGCCTGACGCTGGGCGTCGCGTGAGGCGTTGTTTGCCGCCAGGTTGCCCGCTGTGGCCGTCGGTACGTTATGCTGCAGCTGGGTCATCGCTGCCTGGCGCTGCGCTTCGCGATCGACTGGCGCATGTTGGGTCGCGCTCAGTCCGCCGGAAACGTTGGTCTGATGGAAGCGCTGAGCTACCGTATTATCGGGATACGGTGTGTGTCCGCGATAGGCAGGATTGTGCTGCCAGTTAACGTGGTTTCCCGGCAGGTTTTCTCCTGTTATGTGATTGAAATTATTTACATTAATATTGATGTTATCGCCATTATGCGAGTAATCGCCGTGGTGGTAGTCGTCATCGTGATGATGATGGTCATCATCATCCCAGTCGATACTGCTGAACAGCGCCCAGGTGGTGGCCACGCCGAGGCTGTACCCGAAGCCTTTGACGAAGCTATCGGTAAACTGCTCCCCGGGAGGGGGCGGGAGATAGACCGGCGGATAGGCGCTGTTCGGCCAGGTACCATAGACGGTGGAGGGGTTATAGCTGGGAACATAGACCACCTGTGGATTGGTCGGCTCTATTTTAATGACCTGCGTGGGCGCAGGCGCCGCTGTGTGGGCGGTTGCGGTTGCTGCCGTGCTGCTGCTGGCTGAAACCGGTGCGGCAGGGGTGACAATCACTTTCTGCTGCGGTGTGGATTTCAGCGTCCCGGTTTGTTGGGCAATGGCGCGCAGGCGCTGCACTGAATCCATCACATCATGCGGCTGGGCCAAAAACGCATTGCCAAGATTTTCCACCCAGGGCGGATTCTCGCCCATCATCGCCAGCAGGGCAGGGAAAGCGACAAGAGATTTGACGCTAGGGTCCCACGGCTGGCTGGCAACCGCCTGCACGGCCGCATCCCCTTTCATCGCGGGGTTATCCTGGGACCACTGGACCGCCTGCAGGACGTTGTCGGGATAAGTGGAGGCCATCAACACCTGCGACAGCAGACTGTCCGGGTAGAGCGCGATAGGGGCGACCCACTGATCAATTTGCGCCTGGGTGTAAGTGGCGGCCACCGGCTGTGTCGTCGACGCTGCGGGCGCTGGCGCTTGCTGCGCAGGCGGTTCAGCGATCGTCGCTGGGGTTCGGCTTTGTACATAGAGTGTTCCTGCCGCCGCGAGTAAGCCAGCGCTACAGAGCAGGGCGATAATATGGGGTTTGAACGGCAGTGACATGGAAACTCCTGACCCAAAAAGTAACCCATCTCGCTAAAGTATCTGCGAAAACGGCGCGTTTGCTGAGTATAAGTAAGCGGTATGGCTTTTTATTGATTATTGTTGGGATCGGCCCGTGGCGTTGTACGCGGAAAGGAATTTTTGTCGTGGGATTTGAACAAAAAGCCTGCAATATCCTGCCCTTAACGATTCAGCTAAATTTTAATGTTGCTTTTTTGTAAACAGATTAACACCTTTCAAAAATCCTGCTATGCTGCCGACGCGGTATCGGGCATTTACCCTACAAACTGCTGTCTCACAGGAGCGTGAAGAAAATCGCCCAGCCACTAAATCCTTCAAGATGCGTCACGCGGCAAGCTAAGCCAGGACAGAGGCAGATTGATTGAAGACGTGTAGGCCGCATTATGACAATGAGAGCGAGGAGAACCGTCGTGCTAGAAGAATACCGTAAGCACGTAGCTGAGCGTGCCGCCATGGGGATTGTTGCCAAACCCTTAGATGCAACCCAAATGGCCGCGCTGGTAGAACTGCTGAAAAACCCGCCTGCGGGCGAAGAAGAATTCCTGTTAGACCTGCTGATTAACCGTGTACCGCCGGGCGTCGACGAAGCCGCCTATGTTAAAGCTGGATTCCTTGCCGCGATCGCCAAAGGCGAAGCGACCTCCCCCCTGGTTACCCCTGAAAAAGCCGTTGAACTGCTGGGCACCATGCAGGGCGGTTACAATATCCATCCGCTGATCGATGCGCTGGACGACGCGAAACTGGCGCCGATTGCCGCGAAAGCGCTCTCCCATACCCTGCTGATGTTCGATAACTTCTACGACGTGGAAGAGAAAGCCAAAGCGGGTAACGAGCATGCTAAACAGGTTATGCAATCCTGGGCTGACGCCGAGTGGTTCCTGAACCGTCCGCAGCTGGCAGAGAAAATCACTGTTACCGTCTTCAAGGTCACCGGCGAAACGAACACCGATGATCTCTCTCCGGCGCCGGATGCGTGGTCGCGTCCGGATATCCCGCTGCATGCGCTGGCAATGCTCAAAAACCCCCGCGAAGGCATTGAGCCGGATCAGCCGGGCGTGGTTGGCCCAATCAAACAGATCGAAGCCCTGCAGCAGAAAGGCTACCCGCTGGCCTACGTCGGCGACGTGGTCGGGACCGGTTCTTCACGTAAATCCGCCACCAACTCGGTGCTGTGGTTTATGGGCGACGATATCCCGAACGTGCCGAACAAGCGCGGCGGCGGCCTGTGTCTGGGCGGTAAAATCGCGCCAATTTTCTTCAACACCATGGAAGATGCGGGCGCGCTGCCTATCGAAGTTGATGTGTCTAACCTGAACATGGGCGACGTAATCGACGTTTACCCGTTCAAAGGCGAAGTGCGTAACCACGAGACCAACGAACTGCTGGCCAGCTTCGAGCTGAAAACCGATGTGCTGATCGACGAAGTGCGCGCCGGCGGCCGTATTCCGCTGATCATCGGTCGCGGTCTGACCACCAAAGCGCGTGAAGCGCTGGGCCTGCCGCACAGCGATGTCTTCCGTCAGGCGAAAGACGTGGCGGAAAGCACCCGCGGCTTCTCGCTGGCGCAGAAAATGGTTGGCCGCGCCTGCGGCGTTGCCGGTATCCGTCCGGGCGCTTATTGCGAACCGAAAATGACCTCCGTCGGTTCTCAGGACACCACCGGTCCAATGACCCGTGATGAGCTGAAAGACCTGGCGTGCCTGGGCTTCTCTGCAGACCTGGTGATGCAGTCCTTCTGCCACACCGCGGCCTACCCGAAGCCGGTTGACGTTACCACGCACCACACTCTGCCGGACTTCATCATGAACCGCGGCGGTGTTTCTCTGCGTCCGGGCGATGGCGTGATTCACTCCTGGCTGAACCGCATGCTGCTGCCGGATACCGTGGGTACCGGCGGTGACTCCCACACCCGTTTCCCAATCGGCATCTCCTTCCCGGCAGGCTCTGGTCTGGTGGCCTTCGCCGCCGCGACCGGCGTGATGCCGCTGGATATGCCGGAATCGGTGCTGGTGCGTTTCAAAGGTAAAATGCAGCCGGGGATCACCCTGCGTGACCTGGTCCACGCCATCCCGCTGTACGCCATCAAGCAGGGCCTGCTGACCGTGGAGAAGAAAGGTAAGAAAAACATCTTCTCTGGTCGCATCCTCGAGATCGAAGGTCTGCCGGATCTGAAAGTCGAGCAGGCGTTCGAGTTGACCGATGCCTCGGCGGAGCGTTCTGCCGCCGGCTGCACCATCAAGCTGAATAAAGAGCCGATCGTTGAGTATCTGAACTCCAACATCGTTCTGCTGAAGTGGATGATCGCCGAAGGCTACGGCGACCGCCGTACCCTGGAGCGTCGTATCCAGGGCATGGAAAAATGGCTGGCGGATCCGCAGCTGCTGGAAGCCGATGCTGACGCGGAATACGCGGCAGTGATCGACATCGATCTGGCGGATATTAAAGAGCCGATTCTGTGCGCGCCGAACGATCCGGACGATGCCCGCCTGCTGTCTGATGTGCAGGGCGAGAAGATCGACGAAGTGTTCATCGGCTCCTGCATGACCAACATCGGCCACTTCCGTGCCGCCGGTAAGCTGCTGGATAGCCACAAAGGCCAACTGCCGACTCGCCTGTGGGTGGCGCCGCCAACCCGTATGGATGCCGCGCAGCTGACCGAAGAAGGCTACTATAGCGTGTTTGGTAAGAGCGGGGCGCGTATCGAAATCCCTGGCTGTTCCCTGTGTATGGGTAACCAGGCGCGCGTGGCCGACGGCGCGACGGTGGTTTCCACCTCTACCCGTAACTTCCCGAACCGTTTAGGTACCGGCGCTAACGTCTATCTGGCCTCTGCCGAACTGGCAGCGGTGGCTTCGCTGCTCGGCAAACTGCCGACGCCGGAAGAGTACCAGACCTTCGTGGCGCAGGTGGATAAGACGGCGGAAGATACCTACCGTTATCTGAACTTCAACCAGCTGGATCAGTACACTGAAAAAGCTGACGGCGTGATCTTCCAGACCGCGGTGTAAACCATTCGGTCAGCCCGGCTGACCGTTTGGCGATAAACTCTCCAATGCCCGGTGAACATTGCATCACCGGGCATTTTTATTTCCAAACCTCCCGCCCGCTACGCTTTTTTTCTTTCTGTCTGCTGCGATAATTACTGCATGGGTACAGTGCAGCGGTGAGGCATTGCCCTTGCAGAGGAAAAGACTATGGATTACGAATTTCTGCGCGATATTACCGGAGTGGTAAAGGTGCGAATGTCGATGGATCACGAGGCGATCGGCCACTGGTTCAACGAGGAGGTGAAAGGCAATCTTGCTCTGCTGGACGAAGTGGAGCAGGCTGCGCGCACCGTGAAGGGCAGCGAGCGTTCCTGGCAGCGTGCCGGGCATGAATATACGCTGTGGCTGGATGGCGAAGAGGTGATGATCCGCGCCAATCAGCTGGAGTTTTCCGGCGACGAAATCGAGGAGGGGATGAGCTACTACGACGAAGAAAGTCTCTCTCTGTGCGGTGTTGAGGATTTCCTGCAGGTGGTCGCCGCCTATCGTGAGTTTATGCAGCAGCGTTAATGACGCCTTTTATGTCGGGTGGCGCAGAACTACAGGCCCGGCAAGCAAAAGCGCCGCCGGGCATTTCATAGATTACACGGCAGGAATATTGCGGCCGTAGTAAATCTCGCGCATCTCTTTCCATAGCAGGTCGGTAATGACCTTGCGCTCTTCGGCAGTCAACTCTTCCGGTCGGGTATGGAACATGTAGTGCTTAAGGTCGAACTCCTTGAGCAACATTTTGGTATGGAAGATATTTTCCTGATAAACGTTGACGTCGACCATGTCATACAACGACTTCATATCGTCGGACATAAAGTTCTGAATCGAATTGATTTCATGATCGATAAAATGCTTCATCCCATTGATATCGCGGGTAAAGCCGCGCACACGGTAGTCAATGGTCACAATGTCCGATTCCAGCTGGTGAATCAGATAGTTCAGCGCTTTAAGCGGGGAAATGACGCCGCACGTTGAAACTTCGATATCGGCGCGGAAGGTGCACAGGCCGCCCTCCGGATGGCTCTCCGGGTAGGTATGCACGCAGATATGGCTCTTATCGAGATGGGCGACCACGGTTTCCGGTAGCGGGCCAGGATGTTCGGTCTGGTCAATCAGCTTGGGATCGACAGGCTCTTCGCTGACCAGAATGGTCACGCTGGCGCCCTGGGGTTCATAATCCTGACGGGCGATATTCAGGATATTGGCGCCAATAATAGAACAGGTTTCTGTCAGGATCTCCGTCAGGCGATTGGCATTATAGAGTTCGTCGATATAGGCGATGTAGCCGTCGCGCTCTTCTGCCGTTTTGGCGTAACAGATATCGTAGATACAAAAACTCAGGCTTTTGGTCAGGTTGTTAAAGCCGTGCAGCTTCAATTTTTTCAATTTAGTTCACCCCCTTATTTCGCGTCACGGTGCGGACAGAGCATCATGCAGATATTGTGGTAAGGCGAAGGCCGCCGTATGGATTGCCGGATTGTAGTAACGGCAGGTCAGGTTGGCTTTGTGAAAGCGCGCCTGAATGATTTCGCTGGAGAGATGGCGCAGCGCCTCATTGTCGCTCGCCCAGGCAAAGGTCATGATCCCGCCGTAATAGGTTGGAATTGCCGCCTGGTAGAAGCTGACGTCGCGAAAATAATGGCTTAGCTTGCGATGGCTGCCTACCGCTTCATCCTGTTGCAGGAAGCAGACGCCATTCTGGGCAACAAAGATCCCACCCGGGTTCAGGCAGCGTTTGCAGCCTTCATAAAAAGCCGAGGTGAACAGGCTTTCTCCCGGGCCGATAGGGTCGGTACAGTCCGAAATGATCACGTCAAACGTTTGCGTCGTCTGATTAACAAAATTGACGCCATCATCAATTACCAGCGTAAAGCGCGGATCGTCATAGGCGCCGGCGTTATGGTTCGGCAGGTACTGGCGGCAGAATGAAACTACCCCGGCGTCGATTTCCACCATGGTGATGGTTTCGATGCTACGGTGACGAGAGACTTCGCGCAGCATCGCGCCATCGCCGCCGCCAATGATTAACACATGCTTCGCGTTGCCGTGAGCCAGCAGCGGCACATGGGTCATCATTTCGTGATAGATGAACTCGTCGCGTTCGGTGGTTTGTACGACGCCATCCAGCGCCATCACCCGGCCAAAGGCGCGGTTATCAAAGATGATCAGATCCTGATGATCGGTTTTTTCGTGGTACAGCACGTTATCAACGCTAAAATACTGACCAAAATGGTCATGCAGCGTTTCATGCCACAGTGGATTATCGGCCACGATAAGGCTCCTCCTTCGCTAACATCTGTTACACCCGTAAAACGAGTGCAACATCATAGACAACTATAGATGAGGATGCACGGCGGTTATTGCAGCAATGAGGCAGGAATAACAGCCACCGCCCCGGAAGGGCGGTGGAGAGGATGAGGCTATTTTGCCGGCTCGGGTTGGCTATCTACTATCCGCACGGAATAAACCATGGTGGCGCCTGGCGGGATTTTTGGCGGTAATCCTTTACTGCCATAGGCCTTTTCAGGCGGGACGACGAGCGTCACGGAGCCGTGGTTCTGTAGACGCTTCAGCGGTTCGCGAAACACCGGGGGATAGGCATCCAGCTTTTGCGTAAGCGCCTGATCTTTCGCTTCCATATCGTTGATCACCGTCCCGTCCGTCAGCATCTCTTTGATCACCACGGTAACCAGGTCGTTACCGCTTATTTTTCCTTTACCCGGGTAATCGACGCGGCTGTAGACGCCCTCTTTAAAAACCACATCTTTTTTGCGCGCAAAGGCCTGCTGATATTTCTTGCCGGCACTGATGTTTTTCTGCTCTATTTTATTCAGGTTCTGAAAAACCTGCTGTGACACATCAAACAGCGCCTTGTTACGTTCCTGCTCTCCGAGACGAAGCTGGCCGCGAAAGGCATCTTCGATGCCCTGCAGCACCAGGCCTGCGTCGACGGTAACTCCCTGAGTGCGACGGGTGGTAAGGACGTTGAGCGCCTCGCTTCCCATCGAGGCGCCGATCGCATAAGCCTGCTGTTCTCCCGATGCGCTGAGTTTGGCAGCGGCGCTCTCGCCGCTGCGCGTTTTGGACTGTACAGAAAGCTGCGTTCTCAGCAGTTCGATTTCATCGTCTTTCATCCGTAGCTGGGCGTTGTCTTTATCCGCCTGCAGGCGATAGGCTGCCACTATGGCCGCCATCTCTGGTGGCTCATTTTTTGGCGCAGCGGCGTCGTTAGCGGGGCCATGCGGCACTTTATCCGCGGCGGCCAGCCGGGTGGACAGAGATTGTTTATCGGCGTTAAGGGCTTTGACCTGATCGAGGGCAGCCTGCTGCGTCTTTTCCGCAGCGGCGAGGCGAATAGTCAGCGACTGCTTATCGGCGTTAAGGGCCTTAACCTGCTCGAGGACGGCCTGTTTCTCTTTTTCCGCGGCGGCCAGCCGGGTCG
>OJVO01000203.1_pt1 | contig 16373 bp, 9 predicted proteins | sample 1600151 | NCBI WGS metagenome assembly OJVO01 (sample SAMN04436869, study PRJEB24849) | human gut metagenome | biome: human gut; feature: NICU; material: stool | host: Homo sapiens | place: USA: Saint Louis, MO | collected 2011-09-15
ATTTCCGAAAATTGTTCTTTAATTTTTGGAGAATTTCGGCTTATTTCCGAAGGAGCTGCTTTTGTTCAGCTGATTATCTTAAGATTTAGAAAGTGGGGCATAAGTCATTTCGACTTATGCCCCACTTTCCTGTTTTTATTTTATCTTACTTCTACTTGATGTTTTTCAATTAGCGCTTTTTCAACTTTTTCCATTGAACGGTTAATTTCTTCATCCACTAATGTCGCTTCTGCATTAACGAAAGTTAAACTATACGCCATTGATTTTTTGCCAGCGCCTAGTTTTTCACCTTGATATACATCAAATAAATGAATCTCTTTCAAATATTTACCTGCGTTATCTGAAATAGTTTTAACTAGTTCTTGATTGGTAACTGTTTCATCGACTAATAAAGCAATATCTCGAGAAACTGCTGGGAATTTAGACACTGCTTCATAAGTAACCCCGCCTGCTTCTGTGGCTACTAATTGTTGCAAGTTTAATTCAGCAACATATGTTTCAGGAATATCGTACGCTTTTGCTGTCGTTGGGTGAACTTGTCCGACAAAACCAACCACTTCATCTTCTAAATAAATCCATGCTGTCCGGCCTGGATGCATTTCTGGAATCGCCGTTGTCGCTTGATAACTGATTTTTTCTGTTAATCCTAAAACAGCTACAATACTTTCCACTAAGCCTTTTACTGTATAAAAATCAACGGCTGTTGCTTTTGTTTGCCAATCTTTAACCATTGTATTACCAGTTAAAGCAAGTGCTAAGTGATTTTCTTCTGTAGGTAAATTTTTTGTTGGATCTTCTGTTTGGTAGAAAACGCGTCCTACTTCGTAGAAGGCGATATTATTATTTTTACGTGCCACATTGTATGCGACATCATCTAATAAACCAGAAATTAAGTTCATACGTAACACAGAACGCTCTTCACTCATTGGCCATTGCAAACGTGTTGTTTGACTTTCTTTCATCATAAATTGACGGGATTTTTCTTCTGTTGTCAACGCATAGCTGATGGCTTCACTCGTACCATGACCTTCCAGTAAGCTCTTTAATTGGCGTGTAACATGTTGTGCTTTGGTTAGACTTCCAGCAACTGTTTCTCCACTTGGCAATGTTGAAGGTAAATGATCATATCCATAAATGCGCGCCACTTCTTCAATAATATCTGCTTCAATCGCAATATCCCAACGTCTTGGTGGAATCGTAATTTCATATGCGCCTTGATTTACTTCATAAGCAAAACCGAGTGCTTCAAAAATTTCATTCACCGTTGCTTCATCTAATGCAGTGCCTAAATATTGGTTGATTCGTTCTAAAGTCACAGCTACCTGCGCTTCTTTAACGGCCACTTCAGAACCAACTGCAGTGCCTGAGACCACTGTTCCGTCGGCTAACTCTGCAATCATCGCGGCTGCCACATCACAAGCTAGCCCAACTGTCGCTTGGTTGATGCCTTTTTCAAATCTACTTGAAGATTCACTCCGTAAATTAAATTGTTTAGACGTTTTGCGAATAGACAATGGATTGAACAATGCCGCTTCTAAAGCCACAGTTGTTGTTTCTTGACTGATTTCAGAATTAGCCCCACCCATTACACCGGCTAAGCCGACAGGCGTTTTTCCATTCGTAATGACGATATTTTCTTCTGTTAATTGACGTGTTTCACCATCTAATGTAATTAGTTCTTCTGCTGCTGTTGCTCGACGAACCAAGATTTCTTTGCTATCTAATTTTTGATAATCAAATGCATGCAATGGTTGACCAAATAATAATAAAATATAATTTGTCACGTCCACCACATTGTTAATCGGACGGATTCCTTCATTCATCAATCGATTTTGCAACCACTGAGGACTCTCTGCAATCGTAACATCTTTAATGACACGAATTTGATACGCTGGCGCATCTTGTGAATCTTCAACAGTCACTGTTACGTAATTTTCCACGTTATCTGAAGCATCTTCTTTAAGTTCGGGATCATTAAACTGAGGCGTTTGACGATAAATTGCGCCAACTTCATAGGCCACCCCTCTCATACTTAGTGCATCTGCACGGTTTGGTGTAATTGATAATTCAATAATCGCATCATCCATGTCTAAATAAGGGAAAACAGGTGTCCCATTCACTGCTTCTTGAGGTAAATAATAAATCCCTTCAGCGTAGGCTTTTGGTACGACATTGTCTGAATATCCTAGCTCTTCTAACGAACAAATCATTCCGTTAGAGACTTCGCCACGCATTTTACCTTTTTTAATTTTTTGATTTCCTGCAATTCTTGAACCAGGTAATGCTACGATGACTTTAATTCCGGCTTTTACATTTGGTGCTCCACAAACAATTTGTGACAATTCTTCTTCACCGATGTCTACTTGGCAAATTGATAAGTGGTCAGAGTTTGGATGAGGAACACATTCTTTTACTTCACCGACAACAATTTTCTTTAATCCTTCTTCAGGTACAGCAACGCCCTCAACTTCGATACCTGTCACAGACATTTTGTCCGCTAATTCTTGCGGAGTAACGTTTGAAAGATTAACATATTCATTTAACCATTTATAAGAAACTAACATTTTTCAACTACTCCTTTACCTTGAATTGATTTAAGAAACGTAAATCATTTTGATAAAAATTACGGATATCATTTACACCATAACGTAACATAGCAACGCGATCTGGTCCTAAGCCAAAGGCAAAGCCTGAGTACTCTGTTGGATCAATCCCTGACATTTGTAACACATCTGGATGAACCATCCCCGCACCTAAAATTTCAATCCAACCTGTATGTTTGCAGACGTTACAACCTGCGCCGCCACATTTAAAACAGCTAACATCTACTTCGACTGAAGGTTCTGTAAAAGGGAAATAGCTAGGACGTAAACGAATTTTACGATCTTCACCAAACATTTTTTTCATCATGACTTCTAACGTCCCTTTTAAATCACCCATTGTGACATTTTTATCGACAACAAGGCCTTCAATCTGATGGAATTGGTGACTATGTGTCGCATCATCTGTATCACGACGGAATACTTTCCCAGGAGAAATCATTCGTAATGCACCTTTTGAAAAATCGTGTTTTTCCATTGTTCGAGCTTGAACTGGTGAAGTATGCGTACGAATTAACATCTCATCTGAAATATAAAACGTATCTTGCATGTCGCGTGCCGGATGATCTTTTGGTAGATTCATGCGTTCGAAATTATAATGATCGGATTCTACTTCGTATCCTTCCACTACTTGATAACCCATGCCTAAGAAAATATCTTCAATCTCTTCCATAACTTGTGTCAAAATATGACGTGTGCCTTGAGGCATTTGTTTTCCAGGTAAAGTTACATCTAAACTTTCTTCTTTTAGTGCCGCATTTAACGCTTCGTTTTCTAAAACAACTTTGCGCGCTTCAATTGCTTCTGTTAATAAATCACGAATTTCATTTGCAAAGCCCCCCACCACTGGTCGTTCTTCTGGTGAAAGGTTTTTCATGCCTCTTAATACTTCGGTGATTGGCCCTTTTTTTCCTAATGTTTCTACGCGAATTTGGTTTAATTCTTTTAAAGTAGCAACTTGTGCGATTTCTTTGAGCGTATTGTCTCTAAGAGCTTCTAATTGCGCTTGTAATGTCATTATGCGTTCCCCTCTATCTTTTATTTAAACTAAAAAAAACGATAACCCATTCCTTTCAAAGGAACGAGCTATCGTGTTACCATCCTAATTCATAACAAATTGTTGTCATGCACTCATTTCATTTAACGGCAATTACCGGTTTGCTTTCTTCTTGAAAACAAACAAACTCAGGAAGTGAATTTCGCTTGGTGACTGTGTAAATCAGCTTCCAGTCTCTGGCTGACTCTCCCTAAAACACGTCAATTCAAACTACTTGTTTCCATCACTGTTTTTTTAGTTATTTAATTACGTTTAGTTTACAAGAAGTTTTGCTTGTGGTCAACTGCATTCTTCGTCTTTTACCCATTTTTCTGCCCAATGTTGAATTTGTTCCATTGCTAATTGCAAGTCTTCGCCTTTTTCGGTTAGGAAATATTCTAAGCGATTTCCTTCACCGCAACGAACAGCTTTGGTGATAATTCCTTCAGCTTCTAGTTCCTTCAATCGCTCTACTAAGACACGATCACTTAACATTGGAATTTTTTCTTTTAGTTCGCCAAAACGTTGAGGACCTCGCTCTAATAAAACATCAATAATTAAACCATTCCATTTTTTACCAAGTATTGAAAATGATTTTTCAAATTTGGGACAAAGTACAAACGATTCTGTTTTTACTTTTTCCATCTTCCTCACCTCTTCAATGAGTATAGCACATTCCTTACAAAATGTAAGTGTTTCTGCTTCTAATTTTTTCTACTTTATAAAATCTACAACATTTCCTGTCTGCATGTCAATAATTACTCCTCCATTTAATAAAATTAAATAGACGTTCGACACCTCTTTATGCGTTGCCTCTTGTAGCGCTCTACGATAAAGATTCATCTGTCCGCGATACCGTTCGACAATTTCAGAAATCGCTTGGGGAGAGGTGCCTTTTACATGATCGGTTTTATAGTCATACAAAATGCATTGATTGTCTAATTCGATATAGCCATCAATAATCCCATGAATTAATAAATCATCTTGTGTCGTCTCTGGATAATTTTGAATGAGCTCTTCTGCTTCAATCAGCATAGAAAAAGGTTGTTCCCTTCTAACGGTTTGATGGTGTTGAATCAATTGTTTTCCTAAGGCGGTGTCAAAGAAGGCCACGATTTGTTCCAGATTCATTTTTTCAGCAATTGCTGGTAAAATCAATTTATTTTCCACTAAGCGTTCTTGAACAGCTCGCACTTCCTCGTAAGAAGGTTGCTTACTTAAATCAATTAGTTGTAATAAATAATGGGTTGCTGTCCCAATTTCAGCTGCTGAGGGCGCTTGAACCGTATCTAAAAATTTAGGCTTACTTAAATCTCCTTCAATCATTCGATTGACAATCAACGGTTGCGCTTGAATAGTATTGTCTTCCCGAACCTCAATTTTACCAATTTCTTTGTTATCGGGGTCATCAAATACTCGCTTGATTTCAGAAACAGACTGATAACTGGTGGTCCGAGTAGCCACTTCAAACGGATAATTGAAACTTAACCGTGCAAGGCCACGATTGATTTTGTCAGCAGATAATTGCGCTTTTTCGGCTAAATCCTCTGCTTGTCTTTCTGGCAATTGTAATTGCTGAATGGCTGCTCGTAGTTGTTCTTCGTTGAACCACTGAATATGAAAGTTAGCTGGGTGCTTTTTGACTTGCGGAACGTTACTTACTACTACTTCTTGCTGATATTCATCGGCTTTTTGATGGCGTACCAATGTCATCCCAACCCAATTCATTAAACTACTTTTACTTTGCAAGCGATTTTCAGCTGGTAGCACCAGTGTTTCTACATCGCCAACTTTCAGCCACTCTTTCCACATCGCCGCTTGGTCTTTATAGGAGCCCACCAGAAAAAGTTTTTGTTCTGCACGTGTCAACGCCACATATAACTTCCGCATTTCTTCGGATAGTAATTTTCTCAATCGTACTTGTTTAATCGCCAAAAATGGTAAAGTATCGTACATAACTCGTTCTTCAGGTTGTAAATAACGAATGCCTACCCCTAAATTTTCTTCAAAGATATAGCGTTCATTCAAATCACTGACATTAAATTCTTTGGTCATATCTAAAACGAATACCACCGGAAATTCTAACCCTTTACTAGCGTGAATCGTCATGACGCGTACGGCATTCTCTTCACTTAAAACGACTGGTTCCGCTAAATCTTTGTCTTTTTCTTGCATTTTTTCGATGAAGCGAACAAATTGAAATAATCCGCGGAAGGTTGTTTTTTCATACGCCGCGGCCCGATCGACCAACGCATATAAATTGGCTTGGCGTTGTTTGCCAACAGGCAACCCGCCAACATAATCAAGGTAGGCCGTTTCACGATAAATCGTCCACAGCAAGGTGCTAATCTGGTTGCGTCGAGCCTGTTCCCGCCATTTTTCTAATGATTCAGCAAAACGTATAGTTTTTTCCTGAACAACTGCTTCCTCCATGGTTGGTTCCATCTTTTGATTAAACGTTAAAAATGCTTCGTAGTAACTGGTTTCCTTATTAGCCAAACGAATAAGCACTAATTCGTTTTCTTTTAATCCAACAATTGGTGAACGTAACACAGCTGCCAAAGGAATGTCTTGATAGGGATTATCAATCAATTGAAGCAAGGCAATCATTGTACGAATTTCCGTTGCTTGGAAATAATTTTGAGCATCATTGACTTGAACTGGAATTTCTAATGATTTAAAAACATCTAAAATAGTTAAATTATTTTTCTTCGTAGGCGTTAATAAGACAATATCTTGATAAGTAATCGGTCGATCCGTTTTCAGCTTTTTATCATAAATTAAGAAATTTTGGTCAATTAATTCACGAATTTTCAAAGCAGTAACGTAAAGTTCCCCTTCTGTCTTATCTTCAATCAACAACTCAGGGGATTGTAATTCTGGAAATTCAACTGATTCTGTTGCTTTTTTTTCATAAATTAGCAATTCAGTTGAATAATCAGCCGCCTCCGAAAATTGATCAAAACCATGAACCAAAGCAGCTGACTCATCGTAAGCAATTTGGCCCACTCGCTCATCCATTAATTGACTAAATACTAAATTCGTAAAGTCTAAAACGTCTTTGCGTGAACGAAAATTTTCAGCTAGAATAATTCGTTTGCCCTCTTTGCCTTGCCCATACTGATTGTATTTTTCAATAAACAATGTAGGATCTGCCAAGCGGAAAGAATAAATAGACTGTTTCACATCTCCTACCATAAAAAGGTTTCCTTCTGTGCTAAGCGGACGGCGCAACCAATACAAAATAGATTCTTGTAATTGATTGATATCTTGGTATTCATCGACTAACACTTCATCAAATTTTTCGCGATAGTAAACCGAGGCTTCTGATGCATGCCAGCCATCTGCCTGATTTTTCGCTAAAATAGCTAACGTATAATGTTCTAAATCGTTAAAATCCACTAAATTTTTAAGCCGTTTTTCTGCGCCATAGGCCTCCATAAATTGTTTCCCCACGTGAGCCATTTCTTGAACAATGGGCGTGGCCTCTTTCAAGACTTGTTTCATGGCATCTGGAGAAAGTGTAAACAGTTGCTTTTTCAAATCATTTAACGCTTTTTTATTTTGTTCTCGTAACTGTTTGGCTTGTTCCGCGGTTGGTTTCAACTCTTCGGCACGAACCGTTGGGTAGCGGTCAAAGCTCAACAATTCAGTCAAATTATAGGCGCTCTCTAAATCATTTCTCTCTAAAAATTGTAAAAATTGTTTTGTTTGTTCCTTTTCATTTTGAGCTAAATACCAAATCTTTTGAAGTTTCTCTTCGCCCTCTGTTAAGGTCACCATTTCTTCGTAACGCTGAAGAGTTCGTTGTAACGTCTCAACGGCTAGCGGTTTTAAATACGTCTGAAATAACTTTGATTCGCCTAGCTGATCCCCTACTTCGTAGGCTTGTGTTAAGCCATTAATCCACGCCTCTGGATCAGGATTGGCTTTGGCAAATTCATAAAAAGAAAAAATTAAGTTAGTGAGTCCGTCATCACTACGGTCATTGGAAAAATTCGCTGTTAATTGGTAAAACGCTTCTTGATTTTCCGCATAAAATTGTTCACGTAATGCATCCCAAACATCTTCTTTTAATAACAATGTTTCTGTTTCATCTGTTAACATCCGAAAAACTGGATCTATGTCAATTAAATAATAAAAACGACGAATAACAGTTAAACAAAAGGCATGTAACGTGCTGATATTGGCTGTTGGCAAAAGAGCAATTTGACGAGAAAAATGCCGTCTTCTTTCTGGATCTTGTTCTTCATTCATTGCCTTTTGTAAAGCCACTTGGATACGTTCTTTCATCTCACGGGCGGCGGCTTCAGTGTACGTCACAATCAAGAGACGATCGATATCGACGCCGCTTTTGACTTTTTCAATGACACGGCGGACTAAAACGGTGGTTTTTCCTGAGCCAGCCGAAGCAGAAACTAAGATATTTTCATCGCCATCAAACACCGCTTGCCATTGACTGTCGGTGAATTGCTCATTGGCTGGACGTAGTGGAATTGTTTTACTCATCTTCGGTTGCTCCTTCCTCATCTTTGTTTAACAAGCGCGCCATAATTTCCTCTTTGGATAAATTCTCAATACGATGATAATTATTTTCTTTTAGCATCACATCAAAATCACAGACACTTCGAAACGGACAATAGCGACAAGCAATCCGTTCCTTGCCTTGATAAGCGGGATTAAGTTGAACTTCGCCGCCAATAATTTGATTCCCCGCTTCAATAAATTTATTTCGGTTATGGGAAAGCAACGCGCCTAGTTCTGGTTCTGTCACAAATTTATCTTCTTGGCGACGACCAGGTTTAATTTGTTCTTTGGCGGATTCTTCAATCGGAAACAGCAACGAACTTTGTTTAGCTTGCAGACTCGTATCTAAATGATCCAATAAATCTGGGTCTTTCATCAAAAGACCATCAAACTGATATTTTTTAAGCATTTGTTGTTCAATGTCGTCTTTGCCTTCATAAGATAACGTAGGATTGTGTACATGCAGATAAAGTGAGCCAGCAGGTTTAGCTTCTTGACCAACTAATTGCACAGCATCCATTAAAGCCACATCCAAGTACGTCAGCATTTGCATGGCTAAGCCGTAATACGCTTCTGTCATATTAAATTTACGGTGACTCGATTTATAATCAATCACACCTAAATAGGTTGATTCGGGGGTAACCAATTGATCAATCCGGTCGATTTTTCCCCGAACATGAATTTTCCCTTGATTTTTTAATGGTAATTCCAAACCAGAAATTCCTTTTTTAGCGGCAATTTGGCCAAATAACACTTCTGTTTGAACAGTCGTCATGCCACTTCGTTGGCTTTGACGTTTCAGCGCCCAACTGACTTTTTTAATTGTTTGACTCAATTGATAGCGAATATAGTTCATGCGACTAGAGGTCGTTAATACAGAAAAACGCGCATCCCCTAAAATACTATTTAGCACTTCCTCCGCCAATAAATTGACTTCCTGATCGGTTAATTCAGATAAGTTCCGTTGATTCATAATCAATAATTTAAAGAACTGATCCAATGCTTCATGGAAAAATTCCCCTGTAGCTGCTGGCGAAAGCCCAAAGACATCTCTTTCTTTCAAACGTAAGCCATAGCGAGAAAAGTATTGATATTGACACCGATAAAAACTCTCCATCCGAGAAACGGATGTATAAATATCTTTACCATATAAAGGTTCTGCTAAGACCTCATCAATCTTTTCAGGAATATTTTGATGCGTTAAACTTTCGAAAACTTGCTTGGCTAGCGGCGCAATTGATTGGTTCATTAGCGCTTTTTCCATATTTAACCAGAAAGGCAACAATCCTTCTTGTGTTTCTTTCCGTTGTCTTTTCAAACGCGTTAATTCACCGATTAACGTCCGATACGTACTAATATGGGCTAAACTGGTCGTTTCATCATCGAAAATGGTTGTTTCATTTTTTTCAAAAACGGGCAAGTTTAAATCTTTTTGGATATTTTTAAAATAAGGAGACGGTTTGACTTCTTGAGCGGTGTCTTTAACACTTGGATAGGTTAAATATAACCGTTCTCGCGCTGAAGAAAAGACGAGATACGCAACAAACGGTTCTTGCGCAATTTTGCGCCCAGTTGTCCCACGTAAATATTGGTTTTCCGTTAAAGTATCATTGATTGTCTGACGTTCTTCATCAGACAATAGTGTTTTATTTTCAATCTTTTGTGGAAAAATTTCTTCCGTCATCCCAATAGCAAAAGTAACCTTGGCAGCGCCAGGTCGAGTTAAATCCATTGCGCGAACTTGTACTTGGTCAATCGCTGTCGGCACTTTACTATAGTGCAAACCTTCCAAGCCACTAACAAATATTTCTTGAAACGTTGTAAAATCAAACGAACTTTCTCCGTAAACAGTGACGTATTCATCTAGTAATGACATCAATGCATCCCAAGTCTGTTCATGGTTACGAGCTGTTTCTAGTTGACCTGCTTCGATAGCTTGTAAGCGCCACATTTTTAATTGTGTTGCCACACCACTTTGCAGTAAAAAGTGATAGAAGACGGTCGCTGCTTCCAAACCAGTTTTGGCACTTATCATTGCTTGAAAGTAACTAGGTAACAGCCGTTGAAGCGATTGACGAATCGCATTTGACTCTTCTTCCATCGTAGCGACATCTTCTTGCTCTTCCGCTTCAAAATCATACCGAATAAATTCCCAATCTTTTTCTTGCGACCAATAATAACCTTCATAGCCGTATGCTAGGACTACATTTTCGGTAATATCAACTTTTCTGCGCCAAGCGTTCCGTTGGTTTAACCAATCAGTCAAGCTTTCTTCAGAAGTAGCGAGTTGATTCATTGGCATAAATAATTCCGTTCTCAAAAAACGGAGCACATCACGATAACGATAATTGTACGAATGAATAGCAAATAAAGATTCAATCCATTCGACTAAAGGATGCCGATCCATAGCCATATCTCGGTCGACATAAACAGGAATCTCGTGTTCCGCAAAAATCGGTTCTAATAAATTTTCATAACAATCTAAATCACGAGTCAACACCTGAATTTCTTTGTACCGATACCCTTCTTCCACCACTAAACGGCGAATTTCGGTTGCAACATGTGTTAATTCTTCTTTAACGTTTTCAGCACGCCACAGAAATAAGCCATCGCCACTCCAGTCAGTTGTGCTTAATGGAGGCAGGTGTTCTTGCGATTGAATCCAATAATCGTTTAATCCTTGCAAATCTGGATTTGTAATTAATACCTCTTTCTTTTCCACATAATCTGAAAGAATCGGGATTTGCTTCTGTCTTGCTAGTTGATAAAGCTGATGATAGGTTTGTCCCGCTTCATAAAATAACGACCGCGGATCAGGTAAGTCATGCGGATATTGTTTGTCCAATAAAAGGGCTACTTTCACAGAACCTGCTTGCGCCATTAGCACTTCAATCAACTTTAATTCTCTGGCAGTAAACTGCTGATAGCCTGAAATAACGAATTGAACATTCGACAAATCAACCGTTTGTAAATACTCGCTTAAATGTTGAATAATCTCCGCTGATTCATAGCCATACTGACTCATTTGCAATTGGAATCGCGTAAAAATTAACGTTAAATCTTGAAACTTAAGTTGTAAATCTTGTCCTTTAGGGTTCTCCGTTTGTTTTTCTAAAAATGGATAAAGCTCCGCAATTTCAATATTGCCTTCGCGCATTTCTTGATAAAGCTGAAATAGTTGCTGAATAAAGCCAGGCTTGTTAATTTCACCTCTAAAAATTTGTAACTCTTCTTCTGCTTCTACTAAAATTTTGCGGAAAATCATCGCAGCACCTGCGTCAGATAAAACATCTGCCGAGTAAAAAGGTGTATGTTGTAAATAGTACCAAGCCAAACGATAAAAACTAAAAACCTGCAGACGGGTACTGGTTATTGAATCAGACGTAGTTGTCTGTAATTGACGTAACTTTTGCAAGACTTGAATTTCTTGCTCAAACTTAATATGGTTCGGGACTAAATAGAATACTTCATGCTGTGCGTCTTCCTCTAGCCATTGTTTTGTCGCCTGTATAAGTGGCGCTTCTAAGTCTGCCACGGCGGTTCCTCTAATAAACTGCACACTCATGGTTTCACATCCTTTTCCTTTGCACTGCCTTTATTTTACCACAAAAGAAGGACGGAAACATGTGTTTGTTTTTACACATTTCCGTCCTTCTCTTTTACTCATTGTCTCTTTTATTGTTTTGACACTTCTGGTATTGGACCAAACCGTGAGAATGGCCACATAACAAATTTCACTTCACCCAAAATATCTTTTTTATGAATAAAGCCAATGACACGACCGTCTTTTGAATTCCGTCGATTATCACCTAAAACAAAGTAGCTATCTGCTGGTACTTTTTCTTTTAATGAAAAATCGCCTGTCAAAGGTTGACCATCTGTTAAGGCTTTTTTAAATTCATCTAAATAGGGTTCGTCAACTTCTTTTCCATTGATGTACAACGTATCATCCTTGTACGCAATTGTATCTCCAGGTAAACCAATCACACGTTTAATATAATTTTTATCTGGTTCATCTGGCGCTGGGAAAGTAATAATATCGAAACGATTAATTTCTGTGTTTTTTAACGTAATTACCCGTTCACCATCTGCTAACGTTGGATCCATTGAATGACCTCTCACTACGACAGGCGTAAATACAAATTGTCTCAGTAAAAACAGACCCAAAGCTAAACAGGCAAAAAAGACGACTGTTTTAATTAATTCTTTTGATTTCAAACTCATTCCTCCAAAAACCTTATTATCTTATGTCTCATATTCTACCACAAATTAAATCAATCCTATAGTGCTTAACACCCAATTAATTTTTATGTACGCTTTTTTTACAAAATGGTCAGAAAAAAAACGTATTTCTTTCAAATTTGATTCTTACTTTTTTGATCCTGCTCATAAAAAAAGCATAATCAATTCTAAAAAGGGCTGAATTGATTATGCTTCTAGCGTTTTAGCGATCCATCACAACCACGTAACAAACTTCTAAAGGACCATGCAACCCGACAACCAGTTGCATTTCAATATCTCCTGAATTAGAAGGCCCTGAAATAAAGTGAATCGCTGAGCCGATTTTTTCGCCTTTTTCTATTTTTTCTGTATAAAAAGCTGCTGGCTGAGTCGAACGTGGAACGAGTTTGCTAAACGGTATAATTGAAATGTAATGCTTCGGTAAAAAATGTAAAGCTCTGCCTTGCCCCGCATTGGACTCCACCACAATCGTTCCTGATTCAGCTAGTAAAAACTCAGCAAAGGCAATCGCGATATTTGCCTGAGCAGCTGTTTGAATATTCGCTTCTCGTTGCTCACTTCCAGGTTGCCATTGCTTAACAGAAACAGCCTCTAATGACTTAGCTAAATCAGCTAATCCATAGGCTTCAAAACGTGCATCTGTTGGCAATAAAAGATTGCCCCCACCAAACTCAGCAACAATTTGCTGAATCGTCGTCAGTAAATTTTCTTGTGTGGTTTCCACTAAGTTCGTGTGAATCGTTTCCACACGTTCTTTCACAATCGTTAATAGCTCTGCTGGTGTTTTATCTGCCAACTGTTCTTCTGGTAAATGATTAACTGGCTCAAATGGATGGGCCGAAACAGGCTGTTTTTCTACGCCTAATTTTTCTCGTAGATTTTGTAAAAAAGGTTCTCGATTTTGAATCGCTTCATTAGTCATTTTTTTCACCTTCTTGATGTTTTTTGAACCAACTTCTGAAGTTTTCTGAAGATTTTGGTGGTCTTGGCAAATCACGAACATCGGTCCAGCCTTTTACTAACCCTGGTCCTTTATCAAGGTAGCCCCCATGATTGTACATGTTTTCAACAGTAATGTCTTTTTGTTTACTTAAAATGCCCGCTGCAGCATGATCGACTTTCATGGCTGCTTTAAACATTGCTGGTGAACCAGTGGCTTTGCCTACCATACGCATTTGGAAATCTTCAAATCCATGTTTCATTTTCAGATCATCGGTCATCACTTTACGATGTTCAATTAATAATTCGTGCAATGGAATTTTCACAGGACACGTTTCCGTACATGCCCCACAAAGACTAGACGCATAAGGCAATTCCCCAAACTGTTTATATCCACCTAAAATTGGAGAAAGCACAGCACCAATTGGGCCTGGATAAATAGAGCCATAACCGTGCCCACCAATATGGCGATAGACCGGACAAACATTCAGACAAGACCCACAACGAATACACTGTAAGACTGGCTGAAAGGCTGTTCCTAACGCTTTTGAACGCCCGTTATCCAAAATGACCACGTGAAATTCTTCTGGTCCATCGGATTCATCCGCATTTTTTTGCCCAGCAAACGTCACATACGTTGTTAAATTTTGACCAACGGCACTTCTGGCTAAAAGGTTATCTAAAACCTCTGCTTCACGCATTGTTGGTACGATTCTTTCCATTCCCATTAATACGATTTGTGTCTTAGGAATACTGATGGTCAAATCAGCATTTCCTTCATTTGTATTTAAGTTAATTAAGCCGCTATCCGCAATAGCGAAATTACAACCTGTAATGCCAATCTCCGCTTCCAAAAAGAATTTGCGCATCACTTCTCGTGCACAGCGTGCCAAATTTACCGGGTCATTATCTCCTTGATACCCTAATTTTTTCGCAAAAACCTGACGAATCTGTTCGCGATTTTTATGAATACTTGGGAAAACAATATGTGACGGCTCATCCCAGTCATCCATTTGTAAAATGAATTCCGCCAAATCTGTTTCCATCACACTAACATCGTCTAATCCCAATAACATTGGATCTATATCGACTTCGGTCGTCACCATTGATTTAGATTTCACAATTTTTTTCGCCTTTTTTTCTAGAACCACTTGTTTCACATATTCATTGGCCTCTTCGGCGGTTTGAGCAAAAAAGACTTTGCCACCTCGTTTGGCGACGTTATCACTGAACTCTTCTAAATAGTCAGGCAGATACTGAATTGTATGTTGGCGAATTTGTTCTCCCAGTTCACGCCATTGTGGCCAATTGCCTAAAGCTTCCCGCGCACCTTCTCGTTTCTCCCATTGGGCATCTTGTGCTTTGGCGACAGCCTTTTGCATAAACACATCTTTTTTACTTTCTTCAATTCGTTCACTTAACGGCTTATTGCTCGTTGATAATCCCACAGTTCTTCCCCCTTACCTTACCGATATGATTTGTGGTTGGTCCATGCGTGCTTCATCCACTTCGTGATTAAGGACTTCTGCAATATGCATAATCTTAATCTTTTTCCCATCACGATTGAATTTACCCCCGATATTCATCAGGCAACCCATATCCGCACTAATTAAAATTTCTGCGCCTGTATCAATCACATCGTTCATTTTTTCCGTCACCATTTGTTCAGAAATAGCTGGCATTTTCACTGAAAACGTTCCGCCAAATCCGCAACAATTTTCAAGATGTCCTAAAGGAATCATTTCTAATCCTTTCACATGATCCAACAAAACAAAAGGCGATTCTCGTTCATTTAAAATTCGCGTCATATGACAAGAACGATGATAAGTGGCTTTCCCATGTAACGTTGCGCCAACATCTTTGACCCCTAAGACACGATAAAGAAACTGACTAAACTCATAAGTTCGCTCAGCTAAACGTTGTGCTTTTGGCCCATAAATAGGATCATCTGCTAAAAATTTGTGGTATTCTTTCATCATGCCGACACAAGACCCCGCAGGTCCCACCACATAATCGGCACCGTCAAAACTATCAATTTGATTCTTAAGCGTTGTCGTGCTCTCTGTCACATAGCCACTATTATACGTTGGCTGACCACAACACGTTTGGCTTGTTGGTAAAACCGTTTCACAGCCATAACGTTCCAAAACCTCTACCATTGCTTGCCCTACATTTGGAAAAAGTAAATCCACCACGCATGTCGAAAATATACTCACTTTCACGCAAAATAACCTCCTCGTTTTCTACGAAAAGGCTCCATGAAATTAATTGGGCGGCTGTCATTAAAAGTCACTTGGCTGTCGTCTCTAACTACTTCACAGTGCCTTTTCAACAAATACGTTATTTGTAACAAAAATCGTTTTTTAAAATGATTCTTATACAATAATTATTTTACCAGTATCTGGTTTTAACAGCAAACGATTCCAGAAATTTTGTGCATTTTCACACAAAAAAGGAAGCTTTTTTATAAAAGTTTCTTTTAACCCCTTTGAAATTCGTTTTTTCTGAAGAAAAGAGTGACGAAATTTTGAAATTTTGGTAAACTAAGAAAAAACGAGAAACGAGGGCCATGCATGTTCATTTCATTTAACATGTTTATTCTATTAATTGTTGCAACGATCCTAATGATTTTTCTGATTATCTATTTGACAGTCACTGGAAATGATAAAAATAATAAAAAGAAACAAAAGAAAGAAACAAAAAGAACTACGCCAACTTTAAACAAAAAAACAACTGTTCCCCCTTCTCAGAAGCCAAACGTTGTGACTGATGTTGCCAAAAAGAGCGAGCCGGAAAAGCAAGCCGTACAACGAACACAACAACCAACCACTAGAGAGGACGAGACTTCTCAATTTACACGAAGCCAACGTCATAAATGAAAATGGGCGTGGGATAAAAATCACTTTGGATTTTTACTTCACGCTCAAAAACTGATAAACGGCGGGAACAGAAGCAACACTACGCGTTGCTTCGTTCTCAACAACTTCTAAGAGCTAAAGCTCTAAGAGTTGAAGGTCCTTCGGAAATAA
>OJVO01000297.1_pt1 | contig 12585 bp, 10 predicted proteins | sample 1600151 | NCBI WGS metagenome assembly OJVO01 (sample SAMN04436869, study PRJEB24849) | human gut metagenome | biome: human gut; feature: NICU; material: stool | host: Homo sapiens | place: USA: Saint Louis, MO | collected 2011-09-15
TATACTTTTTTTACACCCCACCCACTGATTTTTGCGAAATCTTTGCAAGCAAAAATCTACGCTCTGGTTATCACATTTATGCCACTGGAGGTGCACCGTGAGTGCAGGCGTGATAACCGGCATTGTGCTGGTCTTTTTATTATTAGGTTATTTGGTGTATGCCCTGATTAATGCGGAGGCGTTCTGATGGCGGCCCAAGGATTTTTACTCATTGCCAGTTTCTTGCTGGTGCTGTTTGTCATCGCCAGACCGCTGGGCTTTGGGCTGGCTCGGCTGATCAATAATACGTCCCTGCCGGGCCTGACTGGCGTGGAGAGTTTGCTCTGGCGTGGTCTGGGCATCTCACAGCAGGAGATGAACTGGCGGCAGTATCTGTTGGCGATCCTCGCACTCAATGTACTGGGCCTGCTGGTCCTGTTTTCGATGCTGATGGCGCAAAACCTGCTGCCGTTAAATCCTCAGCAACTGCCAGGGCTTTCGTGGGATCTGGCGCTTAACACCGCGGTAAGTTTTGTCACTAATACCAACTGGCAATCCTACGCTGGTGAAACCACCTTAAGCTACTTCAGCCAGATGGTCGGGCTGACCGTACAAAACTTCCTGTCAGCGGCAACCGGGATTGCGGTGATTTTTGCCCTGACCCGCGCCTTCACGCGCCAGAGTATGAACACCTTGGGCAACGCCTGGGTCGATCTGGTTCGCATTACGCTGTGGATCCTGGTCCCCATCGCGTTGATCATCGCCCTGTTCTTCATTCAGCAAGGTACGTTGCAAAACCTATTGCCGTATCAACCCATCACTACCCTTGAAGGGGTGAAACAGCTGCTGCCAATGGGGCCGGTCGCCTCACAGGAAGCGATTAAGATGCTCGGTACAAACGGCGGTGGTTTTTTTAACGCCAACTCATCGCATCCGTTTGAAAACCCAACCGCGCTAACCAACCTGGTCCAGATGCTGGCTATTTTCTTAATTCCCACCGCACTATGTTTTGCCTTTGGTGATGTAGTGGGCGATCGTCGCCAGGGGCGGACTCTGCTGTGGGCCATGTCACTGATTTTTGTGGTCTGCGTGGCCGTCGTGATGTGGGCTGAAGTTCAGGGCAACCCACACCTGATGGCATTCGGTGCAGACAGCAATATCAACATGGAAGGCAAAGAGAGCCGCTTTGGCGTGCTGGCCACGAGTCTGTTTTCCGTCGTGACGACAGCGGCATCTTGCGGCGCTGTCGATGCTATGCATGACTCCTTCACCGCGCTGGGCGGCATGGTGCCGATGTGGTTAATGCAGATTGGTGAAGTGGTCTTCGGCGGCGTGGGTTCAGGTCTGTACGGCATGCTGCTGTTCGTGCTGCTGGCGGTATTTATCGCCGGGTTAATGATTGGCCGCACACCAGAGTATCTGGGTAAGAAAATCGACGTGCGCGAAATGAAAATGACCGCGTTGGCGATTCTGGTCACCCCTGCGCTGGTCCTGATCGGCACAGCGATCGCCATGATGACCGAAGCTGGCCGCAGCGCCATGCTTAACCCGGGTCCACACGGGTTTAGCGAAGTGCTGTATGCCGTGTCGTCCGCCTCGAACAACAACGGTAGCGCCTTCGCCGGGTTAAGCGCCAACAGCCCGTTCTGGAACTGCCTGCTGGCCTTATGCATGTTCTTCGGTCGCTTCGGCGTGATCATTCCCGTGATGGCGATTGCCGGATCGCTGGTCAGTAAAAAGATCCAGCCAGCCAGCTCCGGCACGCTACCTACCCACGGCGCGCTGTTTGTCGGGTTGTTGATCGGTACGGTGTTACTGGTTGGCGCTCTCACCTTTGTTCCTGCCCTGGCGCTTGGCCCGGTCGCAGAATACCTGTCATTACACTGAGTGATGCGGAGCACATTACTATGAGTCGCAAGAAACTGGCGCTGTTCGAACCCTCTCTGGTCGCACAGGCGCTGATGGACGCCGTGAAAAAATTAAGCCCACATACCCAATGGCGTAATCCGGTGATGTTTATCGTCTGGTTGGGCAGTCTGTTAACGACCCTGTTAACCGTGGCGATGGCAACAGGCCATATGCCGGGTAATCCTTGGTTTACCGGTGCGATAAGTCTGTGGCTGTGGATTACCGTTCTGTTCGCCAACTTTGCTGAAGCGCTGGCGGAAGGACGCAGTAAAGCTCAGGCCAACAGCCTGAAAGGCGTCAAAAAAACCGCCTTTGCCCGCAAGCTTCGCGAGCCGAAATACGGCGCGGCAATGGATCACGTCCCTGCCGATGATTTACGTAAAGGCGATATCGTGCTGGTGGAAGCTGGCGATATTATCCCGTGTGACGGCGAGGTGATCGAAGGCGGCGCGTCGGTAGATGAAAGCGCCATTACCGGTGAATCCGCGCCGGTGATTCGTGAATCCGGTGGTGATTTCGCCTCCGTCACTGGCGGGACTCGCATCCTCTCCGACTGGTTGGTTATCGAATGCAGCGTAAACCCTGGTGAAACGTTCCTCGACCGGATGATCGCCATGGTTGAAGGTGCACAGCGGCGTAAAACGCCCAATGAAATTGCCCTGACGATCCTGTTGATAGCCCTGACCATCGTCTTTCTACTGGCTACGGCCACGCTGTGGCCGTTTTCCTCCTGGGGCGGTAGCGCGGTCAGCGTCACGGTATTGGTTGCGCTGCTGGTGTGTTTAATCCCTACGACGATAGGCGGGCTGCTCTCCGCGATTGGCGTCGCCGGGATGAGCCGCATGTTGGGTGCGAACGTCATTGCCACCAGCGGACGTGCAGTAGAAGCGGCGGGTGACGTGGATGTACTGCTGCTGGATAAAACCGGCACCATTACGCTGGGTAACCGCCAGGCTTCAGATTTTCTGCCCGCCCACGGCGTGGACGAAAAAACGCTGGCCGATGCCGCGCAGCTTTCATCCCTGGCCGATGAAACGCCGGAAGGCCGCAGCATCGTGATTCTGGCTAAACAGCGCTTTAATCTGCGTATACGCGACGTGCAATCGCTGCACGCCACCTTTGTACCGTTTACCGCCCAAAGTCGGATGAGCGGGATCAACATCGACAACCGTATGATCCGCAAAGGGTCGGTCGATGCTATTCGTCGTCACGTCGAAGCCAACGGCGGCCACTTCCCCGCCGACGTTGAGCAGAAGGTCGAAAACGTCGCACGCCTTGGCGCTACGCCGCTGGTGGTTGCTGAAGGCTCCCACGTACTTGGCGTGATTGCCCTGAAAGATATCGTAAAAGGCGGGATTAAAGAGCGTTTTGCCCAACTGCGTAAAATGGGGATCAAAACGGTGATGATCACTGGCGACAACCGTTTGACCGCCGCCGCAATCGCCGCGGAAGCCGGAGTGGATGACTTCTTAGCCGAAGCCACACCGGAAGCCAAGCTGGCGTTGATTCGTCAGTATCAGGCGGAAGGTCGTCTGGTGGCGATGACCGGCGACGGAACTAACGACGCACCAGCCCTTGCGCAGGCCGATGTGGCCGTTGCCATGAACTCCGGAACCCAGGCAGCGAAAGAAGCGGGCAACATGGTGGACCTCGACTCCAACCCCACCAAACTGATTGAAGTGGTGCACATTGGTAAACAGATGCTGATGACGCGCGGTTCGCTGACCACCTTCAGTATCGCCAACGACGTAGCGAAGTATTTTGCCATTATCCCGGCCGCGTTCGCCGCCACCTACCCGCAGCTCAATGCGCTGAACGTGATGGGGCTGCATTCGCCGGACTCGGCGATCCTCAGCGCGGTTATCTTTAACGCACTGGTTATCGTCTTTCTGATCCCACTGGCGCTGAAAGGCGTGAGTTACAAACCGTTATCCGCTTCCGCGATGCTGCGCCGCAATTTGTGGATCTATGGCTTGGGTGGTCTGGTTGTGCCGTTTATCGGTATCAAAGCAATTGATTTACTGCTGACCCTGCTGGGTCTGGTGTGAGGTTTCTGATGAGTGGATTACGTCCTGCATTATCAACATTGATTTTCCTGATGCTTATCACCGGCGGGGCATACCCGCTGCTGACCACTGCGTTGGGGCAATGGTGGTTTCCCCACCAGGCTAACGGTTCGCTTCTCCGCGAAGGTCAGATTGTTCGCGGCTCCGAGCTCATTGGGCAACAGTTTACCGCTGCCGGTTATTTTCAGGGACGCCCCTCAGCCACAGCGGAAATGCCCTATAATCCAATGGCTTCAGGCGGCAGCAATCTGGCAGCCAGCAACCCGGAACTGGATAAACAGCTGCAAAGCCGGATTGCCGCGCTGCGTGCCGCTAACCCGCAGGCAAATCCTGCCGTTCCGGTAGAGCTGGTAACGGCTTCTTCCAGCGGGCTGGATAACAACCTGACGCCAGCTGCGGTGGCCTGGCAAATCCCCCGCGTGGCGCAGGCTCGCAACCTCAGCGTTGAAGAGGTCACACGCCTGGTTGCACAATACACGCAAAAGCCGTTGGTCAGTTTTATCGGCCAACCGGTGGTGAACCTGGTAGAACTTAATTTAGCGCTGGATAAGCACTGAGAAAAAGGACATGCATAACGAACCCTTACGCCCCGACCCCGATCGCCTGCTGGAGCAGACCACCGCTCCGCACCGGGGAAAACTGAAAATTTTCTTCGGCGCGTGTGCAGGCGTCGGTAAAACCTGGGCCATGCTGGCAGAGGCCCAGCGGCTAAGGGCGCAGGGATTAGATGTGCTGATTGGCGTGGTGGAAACCCACGGACGCAAAGAGACCGCCGCGCTGCTGGACGGTCTCAGCATTCTGCCGCTAAAGCGACAGGCGCGCCATGGTCGTCATATCAGCGAGTTCGATCTCGACGCGGCGCTGGCCCGCCGCCCGGCACTCATTTTGATGGATGAACTGGCGCACAGTAATGCGCCAGGCTCACGCCACCCTAAACGCTGGCAAGATATTGAAGAGCTGCTGGAAGCCGGTATTGACGTTTTTACTACCGTCAACGTGCAGCATCTGGAAAGCCTCAATGATGTGGTCAGCGGCGTCACCGGCATTCAGGTTCGCGAAACCGTCCCCGATCCTTTTTTCGATGCCGCTGACGATGTGGTGCTGGTCGATCTTCCCCCCGACGATTTGCGCCAGCGCCTGAACGAAGGCAAGGTCTATATCGCCGGTCAGGCGGAAAGAGCCATCGAGCATTTCTTTCGCAAAGGTAACTTGATCGCGCTACGTGAGCTGGCCCTGCGCCGCACGGCCGATCGGGTTGACGATCAGATGCGTGCCTGGCGTGGACGTCCGGGAGAGGAGAAAGTCTGGCATACCCGCGACGCCATATTGCTGTGTATTGGACACAACACCGGCAGCGAAAAGCTCGTGCGTGCCGCCGCGCGTCTGGCAGCGCGCCTCGGCAGCGTATGGCATGCTGTGTATGTCGAAACGCCAGCGCTGCACCGACTGCCCGAAAAACAACGCCGCGCAATTTTAAGCGCCCTGCGATTAGCCCAGGAGCTGGGTGCAGAAACCGCCACCCTTTCCGATCCCGCTGAAGACAAAGCAGTAATCCGCTACGCCCGTGAGCATAATCTGGGAAAAATTGTCCTCGGACGTCCGACTACGCGACGCTGGTGGCGCAGTGATTCCTTTGCTGACAAACTGGCCCATCGCGCACCGGATCTCGACCTGATGATTGTTGCGCTCGACGAACCACCTTCGCGCCCTGTGCTGCAAACTGCAGATAGCCGCACCTTTAAGGATAAGTGGCGGGTTCAAATTCAGGGTTGCGTGGTTGCCGTCGCGCTGTGCGCCATCATTACGTTGATTGCCATGCAGTGGTTGATGGCCTTTGACGCCGCCAACCTGGTGATGATCTATTTATTGGGTGTTGTGGTTATCGCCCTCTTTTACGGACGCTGGCCGTCAGTGCTGGCAACCTTTATTAACGTTGCCAGCTTCGATCTCTTCTTTATTGCCCCACGCGGTACGCTGGCCGTTTCCGACGTCCAGTACCTGCTTACCTTTGCCGTGATGCTAACGGTAGGGCTGGTTATCGGTAATCTCACCGCTGGAGTGCGTTATCAAGCACGGGTAGCGCGTTATCGTGAACAGCGTACGCGTCATTTATATGAGATGTCGAAAGCGCTGGCCGTCGGACGGAGCCAGCAGGATATCGCCGCCACCAGCGAACAGTTTATTGCCTCAACGTTCCAGGCCCGCAGCCAGGTTTTACTGCCCGGTGAGAACGGTAAGCTGGCCCCTCTCACTCATCAACAGGGCATGACGCCGTGGGATGACGCCATTGCCCAGTGGAGCTTTGATAAAGGGCAACCGGCCGGCGCAGGCACTGACACCTTACCCGGTGTGCCGTATCAAATTTTACCGTTAAAAAGCGCCGACAAAACGCATGGGTTGCTGGTTGTGGAACCAGGAAATTTACGCCAGTTGATGATCCCCGAACAGCAGCGCCTGCTGGAAACTTTCACTTTACTGGTCGCCAGTGCGCTGGAACGCCTGACGCTCACCGCCAGCGAAGAGCAGGCCCGGTTTGCCAGCGAGCGTGAAAGCATTCGCAATGCCCTGCTCGCCGCCCTTTCCCACGATTTGCGCACGCCGCTGACGGTGTTGTTTGGTCAGGCAGAGATCTTAACGCTGGATCTGGCAAGCGAAGGATCGCCGCACGCGCGCCAGGCCAGCGAAATTCGCCAGCACGTCCTGAATACGACCCGACTGGTTAATAACCTACTGGATATGGCGCGAATTCAGTCTGGCGGCTTTAATCTTAAGAAAGAGTGGTTAACGCTGGAAGAGGTGGTCGGTAGTGCCCTGCAGATGCTGGAGCCAGGACTCTCTGCTCCTATTAATTTGTCGCTACCCGCGCCGTTGACGCTGATCCACGTCGATGGCCCGCTATTTGAACGGGTGCTGATTAACCTGCTGGAAAACGCTGTTAAATACGCAGGTCCAGCGGCGCAAATCGGTATTGATGCCAGCGTCGATGGCGAACATCTGCAACTGGACGTCTGGGATAATGGCCCTGGCATTCCATCGGGAATGGAGCAACGAGTTTTTGACAAGTTCTCCCGGGGAAACAAAGAGTCATCTGTACCGGGCGTTGGGCTGGGGCTGGCAATCTGCCAGGCCATTGTGGACGTGCACGGCGGTACAATTTCCGTCCACAATCGCGCACAGGGAGGAGCATGTTTCCGTGTTACACTGCCCCAGGAAATCCCCCCTGAACTTGAAGATTTTCATGAGGATATGTGACGAACGTACTGATTGTTGAAGATGAACAGGCTATCCGTCGCTTTCTGCGCACCGCGCTGGAAGCCGATGGTCTGCGTGTATATGAAGCGGAAACGCTGCAACGTGGTCTGCTGGAAGCCGCCACGCGAAAACCCGATCTCATCATTCTCGATCTCGGTCTGCCGGACGGTGACGGCATTGATTTTATTCGTGACCTGCGACAATGGAGCGCGATACCGGTAATTGTGCTTTCAGCCCGCAGCGAAGAAAGTGATAAAATTGCCGCCCTGGATGCCGGTGCCGATGACTATCTCAGTAAACCCTTTGGTATTGGCGAGCTACAGGCGCGATTGCGCGTGGCATTGCGTCGCCACGCCAGCGGCACGTCTCCCGAGCCGGTGGTGCATTTTTCCAACGTAAAAGTAGATATCGCCGCCCGGCTAGTACATCGTGGTGATGAAGAGATTCATTTGACGCCGATTGAGTTTCGCCTGTTAGCGGTACTGCTGAATAATGCCGGAAAGGTACTGACGCAGCGCCAGTTGCTCAATCAGGTTTGGGGACCAAACGCCGTCGAACACAGCCACTATCTGCGAATTTACATGGGACACCTGCGCCAGAAACTGGAACTGGACCCGGCACGTCCGCGTCATTTTCTGACCGAAACCGGGATTGGTTATCGGTTCATGCCATGACGTTAAGTTGAATATAAAAAGCCGGACCAGCGTATTTGTTGTCCGGCTTTTTCATTATTCATGCCGAATAGTGACGCTAGCGTCTTATCCGGCCTACGGTTTACGCGTTCTTCAGCACTTCGCTGACGATCTCAACCGCTTCTTTTTCGATCTGCTTGCGATGTTCTTCACCGAGGAAGCTTTCGCAGTAGATCTTGTAAGCGTCTTCCGTACCAGAAGGACGCGCGGCAAACCAGCCGTTGTCAGTCATCACTTTCAGACCGCCGATAGAAGCGCCGTTGCCCGGTGCAGCCGTCAGACGCGCGGTGATCGGGTCGCCCGCAAGCGTACTGGCGCTCACCATTTCCGGAGACAGCTTAGACAGCGCCGCTTTCTGCGCGGAGGTCGCGCTTGCCTGCAGGCGGTTGTAGCTCGGTGCGCCAAAGCGAGCAGCCAGTTCGTTGTAGTGCTCCTGCGGGTTCTTACCGGTCACTGCGGTAATTTCTGCCGCCAGCAGGCACATGATGATGCCGTCTTTGTCGGTTGACCACGGTGTACCGTCGAAACGCAGGAAAGATGCCCCCGCGCTCTCTTCCCCACCAAAGCCAAAACTGCCGTCAAACAGACCGTCAACAAACCATTTAAAGCCAACCGGCACTTCAACCAGTGTACGCCCTAAATCATTCACTACACGGTCAATCATCGCCGATGACACCAGCGTCTTACCGACGGCAACATCTTTGCCCCACTGCGGACGATGCTGGAACAGGTAGTTGATCGCCACCGCCAGATAGTGGTTCGGATTCATCAGCCCTGCCGGGGTGACGATACCGTGACGGTCGTAGTCTGGGTCATTGGCAAAGGCCAGATCGAACTTGTCGCGCAGCGCCAACAGCCCCGCCATCGCACACTCGGAGGAGCAGTCCATGCGGATTGCGCCATCTTTGTCGAGATGCATAAAGCGGAAAGTCTGATCAACGTGATCGTTAACGATAGTCAGGTTCAGGTTGTAGTGCTTTGCAATACGCTTCCAGTATTCGATACCGGAACCGCCCAGCGGATCGACACCCAGCGTCAGACCCGCTTTCTGGATCGCCGCTATGTCTACGATGTCAGCCAGTCCTTCAACAAACGGCAGAACCAGATCCTGCTCTTTCACATGACCAGATGCCAGCGCAGCGTCCAGCGACATACGCTTCACGCCTTGCAGACCGGCCGCCAGCAGCGCGTTGGCTCTGTCTTCCACCACTTTGGTGACATTGGTGTCTGCCGGACCACCGTTTGGCGGGTTGTATTTAATGCCGCCATCTTCCGGCGGGTTGTGGGACGGCGTGATCACAATGCCGTCAGCCAGCGGGCCGCCTTTTTTGTTGTGGACCAGGATAGCGTTCGATACAGCAGGGGTTGGCGTAAAGCCGTTATTTTCCTGCACGATGACGTCAACGCCGTTCGCCGCCAGCACTTCCAGTACAGAGATAAAAGCCGGTTCAGACAGCGCGTGGGTATCCTTGCCCACATAGCACGGACCAGTAATCCCGTTTTTCGCACGTTCTTCAGCAATCGCCTGGGCGATAGCCAGAATATGCGGCTCGTTAAAACTATGACGACCTGCACTGCCGCGATGTCCGGACGTACCGAACTTAACAGCGTGCTCAGCGTTCCCTGCTGTTGGTTTCAGTACATAGTACTGTGCCGTCAGTTGGGCGACGTTAATCAAATCACTCTGTTGCGCAGGTTGACCTGCACGATTGTGGATTGCCATTGCCTGGTCCTTCTAATGCAAGGATTAAATTGTTCCGCAAACCTTTTCAATCAATTCCGCAGGGAATTGCATTGACTGCATGATGTGTTCAACCATGCTGCATTTACGGCCGGTATTGGTATTGGTGATCACCCAGTACGGCGTGCCTGGCACGTGCTTCGGTTTGGTTTGATTACCATTTTTCAGCAGCGTCTGTTCATCAGCTGCAAAATAAACACGCGTACGACCATGCAACGATTCCGTTGCTTCGGCGAACGCGTTTTGATCCAGTGAATAGAGTGTAGACAGCACCAGCATAAAGCGATTTACTGCTTTCTTCTGTTCCGCGTATTCGTCGGACAGCAGCAGCTCACGCATCGCGCGCACTTTATCTTTTACGGGGTTAACCGGCTTGGCTTCCACGACAGGTTGCACAGCGCGGACTTCTTTGACTATCGGAGTGACAGGCTGTGATGCGGCGGAAAATTTCAACATACGCCGTAAAATGTCGGATGCGCTCTCGCCAATATGCTTGGTGTGGCTGGCAATATAGCGATAGAGTTCATCATCAACTTCAATTGTTTTCATCTTAATCCAGTGCAGTGTTTAGCTGAATACAAGTTGTCGGGGTAAACACACGTAGTGTAAAGGCAAATCCCAACAGCGGATAGCGTCAAGCCTGGTGGCCAGCAAAACTCAGAGTAACCGTAGTTGTTGCAGCCATGTGGCAGAATGGTCAACATGATACCCTAACCCGTGAGTGTGAAAAAAAGAACTTTGCCATGAAATTGAATATCCGAGCGCAATCTGCGCAAAACCTGCACAATAATTCTCCCATCGTCCTGGTTCACGGCTTGTTTGGCAGCCTGGATAACCTGGGGATCCTGGCACGCGATCTAGTAACCGACCACGACATCATCCAGGTCGATATGCGAAACCATGGCCTCTCCCCTCGTTCACCTGAGATTAATTATCAGGCCATGGCGCAAGATCTGCTGGATACGCTTGACGATCGGCAGATCGAAAAAGCGATCTTTATTGGCCACTCGATGGGCGGAAAAGCCGTCATGGCGCTGACTGCTCTGGCTCCGGAACGCGTCGAACGGCTGGTCGCCATCGACATTGCTCCCGTTGACTACCATGTTCGCCGCCACGATGAGATTTTTGCGGCAATCAATGCCGTAACCGATGCACAAGCGTCCTCACGCCAGCAGGCGGCAAGCGTCATGCGCCAGCACCTGCAAGAGGAAGGTGTTATCCAGTTTCTGCTGAAATCCTTTGTTGACGGCGAGTGGCGCTTTAACGTTCCCGTATTGTGGGATCAATATCCGCATATCGTCGGTTGGGAAACCATTCCTGCGTGGGAGCACCCGGCGCTGTTTATCCCAGGCGGCAACTCACCGTATGTTACCGAAGCGTATCGCGAACAACTACTGGCGCAATTCCCACAAGCTCGTGCGCACGTTATAGCAGGCGCCGGGCATTGGGTGCATGCCGAAAAACCGGAGGCGGTGCTGCGCGCCATCCGTCGTTATCTGAGCGAGCAGGCTAACTGATTAAAAACTCAGCGTCTGCGCGCGATTACGCGCGCGGGCGTTGGCGTGTCTCCCCTGCTGATGTATTATGGCGCGCTATCCATCCGGGCAGACGCCTGGCTGATTGTTTCCCCGAAGTCACCAAGATCATGGCCAAAGAACAAACGGACCGTACGACATTAGATCTGTTCGCGCAGGAGCGTCGCCCGGGACGACCCAAAACTAATCCGCTCTCGCGTGATGAACAGTTACGTATTAATAAACGTAATCAGCTTAAGCGTGACAAAGTTCGCGGGCTTAAGCGTGTCGAACTGAAACTGAACGCTGATGCCGTTGACGCTCTGAACGAGCTGGCTGAGGCACGCAACATGAGTCGCAGTGAACTCATCGAAGAGATGCTGATGAACCAACTCAGCGCATTGCGCGGTCAGGCATAGTCTGAATTTCTGCTCTAAATCATAAATCGTGTAGCACAGAGTGCAGTCCTGCGTGTTTGCTGTTTCCGCATGCCAGACTGTTCTGCTATGATTGCCCTTATCCGTGGGCAATGCGCCACCACCATTTCAATAAGTTTCAAGAGGTTATTTTACTCATGGCAATCACTGGCATCTTTTTCGGCAGCGACACCGGTAATACCGAAAACATCGCAAAAATGATTCAAAAACAGCTTGGTAAAGACGTTGCCGATGTTCATGACATTGCAAAAAGCAGCAAAGAAGACCTCGAAGGGTATGACATTCTGCTGCTCGGCATCCCAACCTGGTACTACGGTGAAGCGCAGTGCGACTGGGACGACTTCTTCCCTACCCTCGAAGACATTGATTTTAACGGCAAACTGGTTGCATTGTTCGGCTGTGGCGACCAGGAAGATTACGCAGAATATTTCTGCGATGCGTTAGGGACCATTCGCGACATCATCGAACCGCGCGGCGCAACCATCGTTGGTCACTGGCCAACGGCGGGTTATCACTTTGAAGCATCCAAAGGTCTGGCTGACGACGACCATTTTGTCGGTCTGGCTATCGATGAAGATCGCCAACCTGAACTGACCGCAGAACGCGTAGAAAAATGGGTTAAGCAGATCTCTGAAGAGCTGCACCTCGACGAAATCATTAATGCCTGATTTCGTGTGGCGCAGATTTCCATCTGCGCCGCATCAATAGATAAAACCAATCAAAATAATTGCTACAAATTTGTAACTTTTTCGTCTGACCCTGTACAATGGCTGGATGCCAATCGGGTGTTGCACAGTGTGTTTGTCGGCGATACCACGTTTTGATTAACAATATATGCCAGAGACTTGCAGTTTTCATTTAGCCATGGCAGTTCTATAATGAATCGCATTATCTCAAGTGCAATTTCTGTCACTTCTGTTAATGAAGTGAATCGTTTAGCTACAGGACAGATTCCGCATGACTGACAACAATACCGCATTAAAGAAGGCTGGCCTG
>OJVO01000299.1_pt1 | contig 12455 bp, 9 predicted proteins | sample 1600151 | NCBI WGS metagenome assembly OJVO01 (sample SAMN04436869, study PRJEB24849) | human gut metagenome | biome: human gut; feature: NICU; material: stool | host: Homo sapiens | place: USA: Saint Louis, MO | collected 2011-09-15
ACGGAATTTAACGAAAGCCAAAATCCTTGAAAGTGCCCGCAACCTAGCGGAAGAATTGGGCGTTCACCAATTAACCTTTCAAAATTTAGCCGTTGATTTAGGCATCAAGTATCCTTCACTCTATAATCACTTTAAAAATATTGCTGAAGTAAAAAATGCTCTAGTGGACTTGTTAATTCAAGAATTAAATGATGCATTGCGAAGAGCCTTAGTGGGTAAGAGTGGCGCAGAAGCAATTCGGATATATGCTGAAACGTACCAACAATTTGCTTTTGAAAATTCTGCAGTCTATGAGTTACTTATCAGTGTGCCGAAAACGCAAAACCAACAATTAATTGAAGGCATCCATGAAACCAATCAAATTATCTTACAACTTTTAGCTTTTTATCCATTTAATAATGAAGAACGACTGCATAAAAGTCGAGAATTACGTAGCTTAATCCATGGTTATATTACCTTACGTTTTTTAGGTTATTTTCAACGCGAAGAAGCCACGCCGGAAGAAAGTTATCGTCGCATGATTGAAGATTTTATTGTTTCTTTAGAAGTGGCAGGATAAAATAAATTTCAAAAATTTCTCAGTCCGAAACCAAATCCTTGCAACTTTTTCAGAAAGTGACTATGATACCTACAGTAGCAAAAAAAGGAGCGGTTCAATGTATCAAGTAATTACAATGTATGGCGACAATGAACCTTGGTGGTTTTTTGATGATTGGCAAGAGGACATTGTTCAAGAAAAAACCTTCGATAACTTGACCGATGCAGAGACATATTATGTGGAAGTTTGGCAAAAACTTTCTCAGAATTATACATACGTCAACACAAAGCCTAACTATTTAACGGCTTTCTGGAATGATGGGGAAGAACGCTGGTGTGAAGAATGCGATGAAGATTTACAACAATACTTCGGTTTAGCATTACTAGAAAATCATCATGCGGTTACTTTTGAAAATAAAGCTGAGTTTACCACAATATCCAATCATTTTGGCAAAACAAAATTCTGCAAACGGAAAGTTATTTGAAACGCATGAGTTTAAAGAAAAACCTCAGGGAATTTTCTTTAAACTCTTTTTCTATTCTCGGAATTTAGAGAAAATCGAGCTAATATTTGGTATAATACGAAAAGATAGCACTCAAAAAGGAGCGAAACTAGTGGTTGCAAAACAATTAATTATTGCTGAAAAACCTAGCGTAGCAAAAGATTTAAGCCGCGTTTTAGGAGCAAATCAAAAAAATAAGAATTATTATGAAGGACCCAACGTGATTGTCACCTGGGCTTTAGGCCACCTCTTAGGACTAAAAATGCCAGAAGATTTAAACAAAGAATGGCAAACGTGGCAAATGGAAACTTTACCGATGATTCCTAAGAATTTAGGGATTAAACCGTTACCGAAAACGGGACATCAATTAAAAGCGATTAAACAATTAGCTAATCGTAAAGATGTTTCTGAAGCCGTAATTGCCACCGATGCTGGTCGTGAAGGTGAATTAGTGGCCCGCTGGATTTTAGAATATGTCCGTTTTAACAAACCAGTCAAACGCTTATGGATTTCATCTCAAACAGACAAAGCCATTAAAGACGGGTTTAAGAAAATTCGCCCAGCGAAAGACTACGATAATTTGTATTACTCTGCCTTGGCGCGCGCAAAAGCTGACTGGTTAGTTGGGCTAAACGTCACACGGGCCTTGACAGTGAAATATCAAGATAACTTATCCGCAGGTCGTGTTCAAACACCAACTTTAGCAATGGTGCGCCAACAAGAAAAAACGATTGAACAATTTAAGCCTCAAACTTATTTTACTATCTCGTTAACTGTTGAATCAGAAAAAGCAAAGATGACCCAAAAAAATCCATACGCTTTAAAAGAACGGCAGGAAGCAGAACAATTAGTCAAAGAACTCTCAAAACAAAAGGGCTTAGTTACCGATATCCAAGAAAAAGTTAAAACAGAAAATGCGCCGTTACCATATGATTTAACCGAAATCCAGCGTGAAGCCAACCAGCGATTCCAATTTTCTGCAAAGAAAACGTTGTCTCTTGTACAAAGTTTATACGAAACCCATAAAATTGTTTCCTATCCTCGAACTGACAGCAAATATCTAACAACGGATATGAAAGGAACGATGAAAGAACGACTTCAAGCCATTGCTGATTTTTCACCAGAAGTGAAAGGCTACCTTAAAAATGGGGCCGTTGTTAAACAACAAAAAGTTTTCCAAAATGCAAAAGTCACGGATCACCATGGGTTGATTCCAACTGAACAACGTCCTCGTTATGAAAAGCTAAGTAATGATGAACAAAAAATCTATCAAATGATTGTTCAACGATTCTTAGGTTTGTTTGCTGAGCCAAATCAAACCAAACAAACAAAAGTTACAGTCGCTTTTGGAAAAGAAACATTTGTCTTTCATCAAAATAAAGTAGTTGTTGCTGGCTGGAAAACAACAGCCGAACAGCCGCTATCCACTGTCCAATGGCAAAAAGGCATGACCGTTGCGCCAAACTTTACCATTAACAAAGAATTAACGTCGCCGCCAAAACCATTAACCGAAGGAACGTTGTTAGGAAAAATGGAGAAACACAGTTTAGGCACACCGGCAACGCGAGCTGAAATTATTGAAAAACTGATTAAATCAGAATTGATGGAACGAACCAATAGCGGTTTAAGTGTCTCTGCCAAAGGAAAGCAACTATTAGACTTGGTGAATCCATCACTTGTGACACCTGAACTAACGGAAAAATGGGAAAAGTCGCTCGAAGCAATCGCTTCGGGTCAACAAAAGAGTCAACTTTTCTTAAAGGATATTGAAGAGGATACGAAAAAATTAGTCCGTGAAATTAAACAAAGCGAGAAAAAATATCAAGATTTTTCCATTACGCAAAAAAAATGTCCAGATTGTGGCTCAAACTTACGGGAGAAAAATACGAAAGATGGGAAGATTTACGTTTGTACAAACCAAGAATGTTCTTATCGTCGGCGAAAAGATCCTAAAGTATCCAATCACCGTTGCCCACAATGCCATAAAAAAATGGTCATCATAGAAGGAAAAAATGGTCGTTCTTTCAAATGTAAATTCTGTTCGATTACTGAAAAAATTCCCGATAAAAAAGAACGAAAACAAAAAATGACTAAACATGAAGAACGTCGTTTGATGAAAAAATATTCACAACCAGACGAACCAGAAGAAAGTGCTTTAGCGCAGGCCTTAAAAGCCGCTATGAATCAAGAGTAGCGACTTGACGAATGTTGGCTCTAAATAATCAAGTCATCCTTGTTGGTCTTTAGTAAACTTTCAAATAGAAAGAGAGGGACACGGATGCTCGCAAATTTAAATCAAGCAATGGATTATATTGAAGAACATTTAACGGAAGAAGTATCCTTCGATGAATTGGCAAAAAAGACAGGGATTTCTGTTTACCATTTTAAACGAACTTTTTCGTTTGTTGCGGGGATGAGTCTGGCTGAATATATTAAAAAGAGACGTTTGGCGGAAGCAAATTTAGCATTACTTGCTGGTGAAAAAGTGACAGATGTAGCTTTTAAATATGGTTATCAAAGTATTGAAGGATTCTCAAGAGCTTTTCGCGATTGGACAGGACAAGCCCCCTTCTGAAGTAATGAAAACACAAATCCAAAAAACGTTCCCTAAATTCTCTTTCTATATTGATATTAAAGGAGGACAATCAATGGATGTTAAATTGATTGAAAAACCAGCGTTTCAAATAGTCGGAGTTAGTCAGAAGGTTCCCTTGCAGTATCAAGGGGAAAATCAAGCAATCATTGAATTAGCACAGCGCATTACACCACAACAACGAGCGGAAATGCATACATTTGATGATGTATATCCTCATCAAGTAGTAAATGCTTCTTTTGACTTTCAAGAGGGACGAACAACAGAAGGTGGAGAAATGACACACATGATTGGCTTTGCCACTTCGCAAGAAAATACCTATGAAGATTTGGAGCAACTAAGCGTACCTGCTCATACATGGGCGGTTTTTCCAAATGAAGGTCCTTTCCCACAAACTTTACAAGAAACCTGGGCAAGGATATTCTCTGAATGGTTGCCTTCATCTGGTTACCAAGTTGTTGCAGCACCAGAAATTTCGTTTACGCAATATCAAGGACCAGCAGAAGCTAAGTATAGTGAAATCTGGCTCGCTGTTACAGCTACTAAATAAAGAAAACCCACCATTGAAAAATGGTGGGTTTTTCCGCCAAGAAGGAGAAAGTTTGGTATAATAAACGTGAAGAAAAAAATCAGACCTTCTAAACTGAAATCTAGCTATGGATAAGTGATGCGAATACGGAACCATGGAGAAAAAATAATTCTCCGAGGTTTTAGAGTCATGTTGTTTAGAATGGTACCAAAACATAACTACTCGATTCCCTTTGTTTTCCTCTGTTTTAGAGTCATGTTGTTTAGAATGGTACCAAAACAATGAAGGGCTTGTTAGTGTCTAAAGTTTCGTTTTAGAGTCATGTTGTTTGGAATGGTACCAAAACAAAATTTACCAGATGATGTGAAACAATTTTGTTTTAGAGTCATGTTGTTTGGAATGGTACCAAAACTCAAGCTTGAGCATTTCGTTCTTCTTGATTGTTTTAGAGTCATGTTGTTTAGAATGGTACCAAAACAGAACTGGGAACCCTCCGAGCCGGTACCCTGTTTTAGAGTCATGTTGTTTAGAATGGTACCAAAACGATGGCTATGACTTTGGTTATTATGCTGCTGTTTTATAGCCATGTTGTTAAAAAACAAACTATCACCTCAAGCAATCCGTAATTTTCATCACAAGATTAGAATTTTTATCATCAAAGACGAGCTGCTTCAATTTTCGAAAACTAATCAAGTGATAAGTCAAAATGTTGATAGATTGAGATTAGTTCTTCCTTTTTTTAGGAAGGGCTTTTTTTATTGATAGAAGAACGGGAAGAAATCTTGGTAGCACCTAAAAAAATTGTGAGAAATGCTTCTGTATTGTTTGGTTTCTGCCTCAGAAAGTTGTATACTTAGATTGGAATTATTCTATATTACATGCATTTTCACACTTTTTGGAAAAGTTCACTTGAATTTTCTTTTAGTTTCGTAGATAAAAGGAGTCATCGCTAATGGAAATGAACAATTCAGGTAAGCTTGTTTCTTTGTGTGGAGGCAAATCAGGGAGGAAATAATATGTTTGATATTGTAACATTGGCGAGAATCCAATTTGCGATGACAACAGTTTTCCACTTTTTCTTCGTACCGTTTTCAATAGGATTAGCACTTGTTGTAGCAATTATGGAAACAATGTACGTTGTGAAAAAAGAGGAACGTTATCGTAAAATGGCCAAGTTTTGGGGAAATATATTCCTATTAAGCTTCGCTGTTGGGGTTGTAACCGGGATTATTCAAGAATTTCAGTTTGGGATGAACTGGTCTGACTATTCTCGATTCGTCGGAGATATTTTTGGGGCACCGTTGGCGGTAGAAGCGCTCTTAGCTTTCTTCTTAGAGTCAACATTCTTAGGTTTGTGGATCTTTACTTGGGATAAAATGAATCCAAAAGTTCACGTAACCTTTATCTGGTTAGTCGTATTCGGTTCAATGATGTCTGCTTTCTGGATTTTAGTTGCGAATAGTTTTATGCAACATCCAGTAGGTTATGTCATCAATAATGGCCGTGCTGAAATGGTGGACTTTGTAGCTGTCATCAGCAATCCAAAAGTTTGGTATGAATTTTCACATGTTATCATGGGCGCCTTTACATTGGGCGGCATGGCAGTAGCTGGTATGGCTGCTTTCCAATTGTTGAAAAAACGGGATATTTCATTCCACAAAGCATCTATGCGCATTGGCTTATGGGTTACTTTGTTCGGTTCAATCGGCGTTTTATTAGCTGGCGACTTGCAAATGAAAGCTCTAATTGAAGGACAACCAATGAAATTTGCGGCGATGGAAGGGGCCTATGAAGACTCTGATGATCCTGCTGCTTGGACATTGATTGCTTGGGCAGATGAACGGGAACATAAACAAGTTTTTGGTATCGATATTCCGTATATGCTAAGTATTTTATCGTATAACAAATTATCAGGTTCGGTTGATGGAATGGATACAGTCAACAAGCGTTTGGTAGAAAAATATGGGGATGATAAAAATTATTATCCACCAGTTAACACTTTATTCTGGAGCTTCCGTATCATGGCTGGTTTTGGTGCCTTAATGTTATTGGTTGCTGCCTTAGGACTATTCTTTACAAGGAAGAAAAAACCATCGCTGTACGAGAAGAAATGGATGCTTTGGATTGTTGCTTTATGTACGTTCGCACCATTCCTTGCCAATACAACAGGTTGGTTAGTCACTGAATTAGGTCGTTATCCGTGGACTGTCTATGGATTATTTACGATTGAACAAAGTGTTTCACCAAATGTATCGGTTGCTTCATTAATTACGTCAAATGTCATTTATTTCTTATTATTTGCTGGTTTAGGTAGTGTCATGGTTTACTTGGTTATTTTAGAATTACGTAAAGGACCAGACTATGAAGCGAAAAAATTAGCGAAAGAAAATGAACCAGCGTTGGATCCATTTGATAAGGGGGTATTTGGCGAATGAGTACACTACAATTATTATGGTTTGTCCTTATCGGCGTCTTGTTCTCAGGTTTCTTCTTCTTAGAAGGATTTGACTTTGGTGTTGGAATGGCCGTTCAAACGTTGGCACACAATGACGACGAAAAAGATCAAGTCGTTGCAACAATTGGACCTGTTTGGGACGGAAACGAAGTTTGGCTATTAACAGCGGGCGGCGCAATGTTTGCCTCTTTCCCATATTGGTATGCTTCATTATTTAGTGGCTACTATTTAATTCTATTTACGATTTTATTTGGCTTAATTATTCGCGGAGTTTCCTTTGAATTCCGCCATAACATGCCGGAAGGTAAACGTCGTCGGATGTGGAACTGGACACTATCAATTGGTAGTTTCCTTGTACCGTTCTTCTTTGGTATTTTGTTTATCAGCTTAGTCCAAGGGATGCCTTTAGATGCAAACGGCAATATGCATGCGCAATTTACGGATTATTTTAATCTGTTTTCAATTGTTGGTGGAGTAGCCTTAACATTACTTTGCTACTTACACGGCATGAACTATATTGCTTTAAAAACAGAAGGCCCAATTCGTGAACGTGCTCGAAATTATGCAGAAATCTTATACGGCGTTTTATATATCGGTTTAGTTGTTTTTGCAGTGTTGATGTACTTCAAAACGGACTTTTATGAAAAGAACTTTGCGGTCACTTTAATTTTAACGTTAGCAATTGTGGTCTTAACGGTCATTGCTAATGTTGGGGTGTTTAAACGCAAAGAGATGTTAGCTTTTCTAGCGAGTGGTTTAACATTAGTTGTACTAGTTGCTCTCTTGTTCAGTGGCTTGTTCCCACGTGTTATGATTGGTAGTGAAGGTTTTGATTTGTTGATTAAAGATGCAACAAGCACACCATATACACTAAAAATTATGACGTGGATTTCTTTAAGCATTTTACCATTCGTGTTAGCTTATACTGCTTGGTCCTATTATATTTTCAGAAAACGTATTTCACAGACAGCCGTACCAGAGGGGTATTAAATCTATGATTGATAAAGACATCTTACAGATGCCTAAAATCAAAAAAATTCTTGTCTTGCTTGCAGGTTTTTCTTTCCTGCAAGCAGTCTTTATAATTGGGCAAGCTTTTTTTCTTTCAAAAGCCATTGTCGGCCTTTGGAGTGGCGGGCATCTTAACCAACAACTACAGAGTATTTTACTCTTTTTTATTTTTTATCTTGGTCGACATGTTATTACGTATTTTCGTGAGAGAATGCTCGATACATTTAGTTATGAACGCTCGAAAGAATTACGCGAACAATTATTAACCAAAATTTTCCGTTTGGGGCCAAATGTTGTTCAAAAAAATGGAACTGGAAATATGGTTACCATGGCTTTAGAAGGCATCAGTCAAACCGAAAATTATTTACAATTGATTTTGACAAAAATGATGAATATGATGATTATTCCTTGGATTATTTTGGCCTTTGTTTTTACACAAGATATTCGTTCAGGCATAACATTGCTGATTGTTTTTCCGATTATTATTATTTTTATGATTGTGTTAGGCTATGCAGCACAAAGTAAAGCGGACAAGCAATATGCGGCGTTTCAAATGCTTTCCAATCATTTTATTGATTCCTTGCGAGGAATTGACACGCTGAAACTGTTTGGGTTGAGCAAAAAATATGCTGGGAGTATTTACCATACAAGTGAACGATTCAGAAAAGCGACCATGAGTACATTGAAAATTGCTATTTTATCAACCTTTGCGTTAGACTTTTTTACGACATTATCGGTAGCTGTTGTGGCAGTTTTCCTTGGATTAAGTTTATTAAACGGCACGATTTTATTATTTCCTGCCTTGGTTACTTTAATTTTAGCACCTGAGTTCTTTTTACCGATTCGTGATTTTTCAAGTGATTATCACGCAACCTTAGATGGAAAAAACTCTTTTCAAGCGATCCAAGCGGTATTAGCATTGCCAGAAGCAGAACAGACCGATGTGCTCACGTTAGATGATTGGCATCAAGAAAGTCAGTTGTCAGTCACAGCGTTAAATTTTTCCTATGAAGATGCAACGCAAGAAGCGATTCAATCGTTGCAATTCTCTGTTGATGGTCGCAAAAAGATTGGAATTATCGGGGCGAGTGGTTCTGGTAAGTCAACGTTAATTAATTTATTAAGCGGCTTTTTATTACCAACAGAAGAAACGAGTCAATTGGCGATAAATGGCCAAACGATTCCACATTTTTTACAAAAAGACTGGCAAAAACAAATCCTTTATATTCCGCAAGCACCATATATTTTCCAAGATACTTTGGCAAACAATATTCGCTTTTATACACCTGAAGCAACAGATGAGGCGATTCAGCAAGCGATTCAGTTAGTTGGCTTAGACGAGCTGGTTAAAGACCTTCCCGAAGGAATTCATACCTTGATTGGGGAAAGTGGTCGAATGTTAAGTGGGGGACAAGCGCAACGAGTAGCGTTGGCCCGCGCCTTTGTCGATCAAAAACGCCACGTCTTGCTGTTTGATGAGCCGACAGCGCATTTGGATATTGAAACAGAAGTTGAAATGAAAGAGCGCATGTTGCCATTAATGAACAATCATCTTGTCTTTTTTGCGACACATCGTCTGCATTGGATGGAAGAAATGGATTACATTTTAGTGATGGAAAAAGGTCAATTAGTGGAACAAGGAACGCTAGCAGAGTTGATTGAAAAAGATGGCTACTATGTTCAATTAATGAAGCAAATGAGAGGAGGACGCCAATGATGGAAAAACAGCCGACAACGAAAGACGTTTGGAAAAACGATCAATGGGTTCGTCCTTTCTTAAAACGCTATAAAAAAACCTTGTATTTTGCCTTACTTTTAGGCTTCTTGACGTTCTTTAGCGCAGGGGCATTAATGTTTACGTCTGGTTACTTAATCAGTCGTGCGGCTTCCTTACCAGAGAATATTTTATTAATTTATATTCCCATTGTTTTAACAAGAGCATTCGGGATTGGACGTCCTGTTTTTCGTTATGTGGAGCGTCTAACGAGTCATAACTGGGTGTTAAAAATGACCTCTGATCTGCGCTTGAAACTTTATAATGTACTAGAAAAAGATGCGATTTTCTTTAAGACAAAATATCGCACTGGGGATATCTTAGGTTTGCTTTCGGAGGATATTAATCATATCCAAAACTTGTATTTACGAACGATTTTCCCAACCGTTATTGCTTGGATTTTGTATATCTTTTTAGTGATTGCATTAGGTTTCTTTTCTTGGTGGTTTGCTTTATGCATGTTACTGATGTTAGGAGTGGTTGTTTTTCTATTACCACTTGTTTCAGTTCTAGTGAATGGTGCGCGTCAAGAAAAACATAAATATGCCAAAAATGAGTTATATCAAACACTAACCGACAATATTCTAGGTGTGTCTGATTGGGTATTTAGTCAACGAGGCTCTGAATTCGTTGCTCGTTATGAAACAGATGAAGCAAACGTTCGTGCATTAGATGAAAAAATGAAGCAATTTAACCGTGGCCGAGACTTTGTTTTACAACTTCTGTTTGGTGTGATTGCGATTGCTGTCTTAGCTTGGACAAGTGTGCGGTTTCCAGGTAATCATGGGGGCGCAGCCAATTGGATTGGTGCCTTTGTTTTAACCGTTTTTCCGTTAATTGATGCCTTTGCTCCGCTACCTGCTGCAGCACAGGAAACAACGATTTATAAGGATTCCATTCGTCGTTTTAATGAGCTTCCTGAAGGGGAAGATGACTCAACAGAAGCGCCTGTTCAGCCAAATGGCACCAGTTTATCGATAGAACATTTGTCTTTTGCATATGAAAATCAAGAGAAAAAGGTATTAAATGACTTATCGTTAACAATTCCTGAAAAACAAAAATTAGCGATTTTAGGGCGCAGTGGTTCCGGAAAGAGTACGTTGGCTTCGCTCATTCGTGGTGATTTACGGCCTACTTCGGGAGAAATCCTTTTAGGAAATATCCCAACTGAGGCATTTGGTGAGACGATGACTGAATATATTGGGGTTATGCATCAAGCACCGTACCTATTTCGAACAACCATTTTAAATAATATTCGGATTGGTAGAGAAGAAGCAAGCGAAGCAGAAGTTTGGGCGGTTTTAGAAAAAGTTGGCTTAAAAGAAATGGTTGCCCAATTACCAGAAGGTTTACAAACAATGGTGGATGAAGCAGGTTTGCGTTTTTCTGGTGGCGAACGACATCGCTTGGCGCTAGCGCGGATTCTTTTGCAAGATACACTGATTGTGTTATTAGACGAACCAACTACTGGTTTAGATCCAATTACAGAACAGCAATTGCTGGAAACCTTTTTTGAGGCATTAAAAGATAAAACCGTCATCTGGATTACCCACCATTTGCAAGGCGTAACTTTGATGGATCAAGTGATCTTTATTGAAGATGGCCAATTAGAGATGAGTGGTACGCCAGAAGAATTACTTGCAACCAATGCGCATTATCAGAAACTTTACCGAATTGATCGTGGCATTAGTTCTTTCGAGGAATAAAAAAACGACTGGTTGTTGATTAAAGCAAACAATCAGTCGTTTTTCTATTTCAATTAATGGCAATTCTTCCATAAAACGTTTAAAATGAACGATGTAATAAGAGCTCAGTTAAGGAAAGTAAGGTTTCTTTTGCTGTGCCATCAGGCAATTGTTGAATATCAGTGATTGCTTTGTTGGTTACTTTTTTAGCAAAAGCTTGTGCTTCTGTAACGCCATGATAGTCATTGACTAGCGCCGCAACTTCAGCTGCCTCTTCTAAGGTAATGGCGCGTCCTTTATCCAAATAAGGGCTGAATACGTCAGGTGCTGCTTGATAAGCGAAGAGAAGAGGTAACGTATAAACACCTTGTGACAAGTCTTCTAAAGCGGGCTTTTTCAAGGTTTCCGTGTCGGCAGTATAATCTAAAATATCGTCATAGACTTGAAAAGCAATGCCAATATGACGGCCAATTCGTTTAGCTAAACGTTGGACTTCTTTTGAGCTATGACCGAAATAGGCCCCTTCAAGACAGCTTAGTGAAAAAAGTTCGGCTGTTTTGCCGTTGACACTTCTTAAATAAGCAGGAATCGACATGCGGCGGTCAAATCGATGACTCATTTGATCGAGTTCACCAAGTAATAACCGTTTCATTCCTTGTGCATTGATTTTCATAAATTCAGAGCCATTCATGGCATCTGCAATCAAAGTAAAGAATTCAGTGAATAGTAAATCACCTGTGTAAACAGCCACGTCTTTACCATATTGTGATTGAATAGTCACAGCGCCTCGGCGCAATGGAGAATCGTCAATAATGTCATCGTGAATCAACGTAGCCATATGTAGGATTTCCAAAGATGCAGCTATTTTTAATAATTGTTGTTTCTCTTGTTTTTCTTCATCACCCAGTTGAGCAAAAAGAAAGAAAAAAGCGGGGCGTAATAATTTGCCGCCAGAACGAGCCAAAGTTACTAAGGCTTCTTCAATGTCTTCGTTGCGTGTATGCAACGTTTGTTCAATTAATTCACATGTTTCCGTTAAAGAACGTTCAACGTCAGGAAACGACTTCCAAAATGTGTTCATAAATATACTACGATCCTTTCAGTGGTTCAATACTATTTGATTGTATACGAATTGGCGACAGAAATACAGTAATTAAGTTTTAAAAGTAACAAAGTTTGTAAAAAAGTAGCGGAGGGATAGTTTGAATCGAGAAATATTTTTTGAATTAGTAGAATTAAAAGCAAAAACAGCTAGTGTTTTGCCATTTTTGTTAGGAATTTGTTTTAGTTGGTACCAATATGGGCGGCTTCATGTTGGTTATGTTTTAATTTTTTTCATTGCGATGTTTATTTTTAATATGGCGGTCG
>OJVO01000309.1_pt1 | contig 12145 bp, 9 predicted proteins | sample 1600151 | NCBI WGS metagenome assembly OJVO01 (sample SAMN04436869, study PRJEB24849) | human gut metagenome | biome: human gut; feature: NICU; material: stool | host: Homo sapiens | place: USA: Saint Louis, MO | collected 2011-09-15
GTTTGGTGAATATTTTTCCATATAATCCACCAGTTCCAGCACGCCGCCAATAGAACGCATTCCGTAGGCAATCCCACCCGGCCCGCAAGTTTCCTGACCTAACACCCCGTGACGTAATGGGATTTTTTCATCTTGTTCGCGCATTGGGTATTTACCCACTCGGATATGCGCCATCACGAAATCGACATCGGTAAATGCTGCTTTAGGATCGGTGGTGTAACTAAACTCAATTTCCGGTGCCTGTTCTTTGAGGATGATTTTACATGCCTCAGCAATCACTTCCTGGCGAGCGCCATCGTTGTCATAAAATTTCAGCGCACGAAGCGGGAAACGGTCCTGATTTGCCAGCAACATCAGCACGATACCCGGCGTAAAGGTACTACCGCCACCTGCGATAACCACTGAGAATTTTTTCATGATACTGCCTCCGTCATGGGGATCTGTTCGTTTGATAAAGAAGATTTCATTAGCGTTTCGAGCTGCTCGCGTACCTGAGGAACGTGCAAACCAACAATGACCTGAATACCGTTGCCGCGGCGCACAACACCGTGCGCGCCCAACGCTTTGAAGACGTCATCGCTTTGAGTTTGCGCCATGTCGTGAAGCGCAATACGCAGGCGAGTAGCGCAGTTATTAATACTCTCGATATTGCTTGCGCCGCCTAACGCCTGTAGAAAACCCGCAGCCTGACCCAGTTTGGTCTCCGGCGATGCGGCGGTGGTTTTCCCACGAGCAGTTTTGTAATCAGCTTTGGTATAGAGTTTGATTTCGCTGTCTTCTCGCCCTGGCGTTTTCAGGTTGAAGCGCAGGATCAGGGCGCGGAAGATGGCGAAATAGAGCACGGTAAAGGCCAGACCAATCGCTATCTGGGTGAACATCATTCCGGCATGGTTGTGGAACATTGGGATCCAGTTTTGCGGTAAGAACTGATCAAGCAGACCGCCGCCCATGTTGCCTACCACGCCGCAGAGATACATTACCGTCGCCATGGAAGCCGCCAGCACGGCATGTACAGCAAACAATAAGGGAGAGATAAACAGGAAGGTAAACTCCAGCGGTTCGGTAATCCCAACCAGCACAGCCGTTAGCGTAGCGGGGATCAATAGTCCCGCCACCTTCACCCGGTTTTCCGGGGAGGCGGTGAAGTAGAGCGCCAGAGCAATGCCCAATGAACCAAAGATTTTCGAGTTGCCGTGCAGGGCAAACCCACCTTCAGGGAACAGCGTTTTCAACGACTCAGTACTTTGGCTGAATTCCTGCAAATGTTGCGCCCAATAGACCTGAATGCCGCCTTCCACCGCGGCAGGGCCGAAAATAAATGGCCCATAGACGAAGTGATGCAGCCCGGTCGGAATTAAAATACGCTCCAGGAAGGTATACACCCATACCCCCAGCGCACCTGCAGAACGCAGAAAAGCTTGCAGAGATTCAATCCCCATTTGCACCTTTGGCCAACCCAGCAGCGTCAGCCAGGCGCAGGGAATCATCACCAGGAAGGCAATGATCACCACAAACGATGTCCCCTGAAAAATACCGAGAAATACTGGCAAGGGTTTATCGAAATAACGGTTATGTAGAGCAGTAACAATACCGGAAATGACAATTGCGCCGATGATGCTGGTATCAAGCGTTTTAATTCCAGCCATCATCGTTAAACCACTACCAGCAGTCGGGTCTGCGCTAAAATCCACGCCGAAGAAATGTCCCCATGTCATACCCATGGCATTGATGAAGTAATTCCACGTCAGGAAACTGACCAATACCGCCAGACAAGCGCGGCCCTGAGCCTGTTTTGCCAGACCAATAGGCAGGCCAACGGCGAAAATCAGCGGCATATTACGAAATACCGTCCAGCCACCTTCTTCGATGATATGAACGATTTGGGCGAACAAACTGTTGGGATCGGTAAGCGCTTCGCCCACAAAGAGCGGGTTGCGCAACATAATAGCGATACCCACGACGATACCAGCAAAGGGAAACAGCAGCACCGGGGTGAACATCGCGCCGCCAAAGCGTTGTATTTGACTGAGCATTTTCACATCCTCATAGAACAACCAGTAGGGAGAGAGGCCTTTTTTTTCGTCATTGCTGGCCTGATACGAGAATAGAAAGTTGCGATCCTCCGGACATGGTATGCCGCTACGATTCGTGATCGCTTTCATGGTTTTAATTTCGACAATGAGGTCTACTTTTCACGTAAAAGTTAGACATCAAAAGGTCTATGGTGCGGTGATTAAAAGAAAAAAGAGGTCTGGTAGTGATCTACAAATCAATTGCGGAACGACTACGAATTCGCCTGAATTCTTCTGATTACAACATCGGTAGCCCGCTACCTGGCGAAAAAAAGCTTGCCGAAGAGTTTGCGGTGTCACGAATGACGATCCGTAAAGCAATTGATATGTTAATTGGCTGGGGATTGGTCGTACGCCGTCATGGGAGTGGAACTTATGTAGCACGCAAAGATGTCCATCATGAAACCACCAATCTAACCGGACTGGCGGAAGTGCTGAAGAGACAGGGAAAAGAAGTCACCAGTGAGGTACTGATTTTTGAAGTAATGCCCGCACCACCGGCAATTGCCAGTCAGCTGCGTATCCAGATTAATGAACGTATCCACTTCTCACGCCGTGTTCGCTATGTGGATGGCAAACCGCTGATGCTTGAAGACAGCTACATGCCGGTAAAATTATTCCGTAATCTGTCACTGGCACATCTGGAAGGGTCAAAATTCGATTACATTGAGAAAGAGTGCGGGATAACAATCAGCGGCAACTATGAAAGTCTGACCCCCGTTCTTGCCGATAAGCAGCTCTCCGCACAGATGAACGTACCTGAACAGACGCCGTTATTACGCATTACCTCGTTGTCATACAGTGATAGCGGGGAATTTCTAAATTATTCAGTCATGTTCAGAAACGCCAGCGAATACCAGGTGGACTACCACTTACGGCGTGTCCACCCGGACCCGTCCTGACGCTAACCCATTCCCCAGAAGATCACCGCCAGCAATTGCGGGGTGATAATCCTCAGGAACATGACCAGCGGATAAACGGTGGCGTAGGAGAGCGCAGCCGCCCCGCTGGTGGCATGCAGGTTGTTAGCAAACGCCAGCGCAGGAGGATCGGTCATTGAGCCGGCCAGCATGCCGCACAGCGTCAGATAGTTCATTTTGGCGAATATCCGCGCCAGCAAGCCCACGGTAATGAGCGGAATCGCGGTAATGAAAATACCGTAGCCCACCCAGCTCAGACCATCGCCCTGCGTCAGGGTATGAACAAAATCACCACCTGACTTCAGACCAACCACCGCGAGAAACAGTACGATACCCAACTCTCGCAGCGCCAGGTTAGCGCTGGGAGGCATAAACCAGTACAGCTTACCGATGCTGCCAATACGTCCAAGAATCAAAGCCATAATCAGCGGCCCACCGGCCAGCCCCAGCTTTAACGCCACCGGGAAACCCGGGATAAACAGCGGGATTGACCCCAGCAGAACACCCAGTCCGATACCGATAAATACCGGTAGCATCTGCACCTGCTGCAGTTTTTGCTGCGCGTTACCAACAACATTGGCAACGGCGTCAATCGACGAAGGGCGCCCAACCAGATTGAGGATATCCCCGAATTGCAGGCTGGCGTCGCTGCTGGCTACCAGCTCAACCCCCGCACGGTTCAGGCGGGAGATCACCACGTCGTAACGTTCTTTAAAGTGCAGATCGCGGATACGTTTACCCAGCACTTGTTCGTTGGTCACCACCACGCGCTCAACGCGTAAATCAGTCCCGCGTGTCGACAACGATGTGTCCACCTCCTGACCAATCACCACCTGCGCGTTGTGCAGATCAGCTGGCTGCCCGACCAGGTGTAACAGGTCGCCCATCTGGATAACTGTCCCTGGCGACGGCACCATCAATGTCTCGTCACGTTTCAGACGCGAGCAGATGATTTTGTCGCTGTTCAGAATCGGGACATCCTGAATTGCCATATTGTTGATGTTTGGGTTTTCCACACGGATGTTCATCGTCTGAATCAGTGCGTGCCCGTTGGTTAGCGTGGATTCATGCTGCTGGGCTTCAGCATCGACGTTAACGCGGAAAATAAGGCGCATCAGCCACATGGTGAGTAAAATTCCGCAAATGCCGAAAGGATAAGCCATGGCATAGCTCATCCCCATCTGGTCAACCACATCGCCAGGGGTACCCAGATCGCGCAGAATTTGCTGCCCGGCTCCCAACGCCGGGGTATTGGTGACCGCCCCGGAGAATATACCCAGTACCACGGGAAGAGGAATGGCAAAAAGTTTATGCAGAATCGCGGTGACCAGGCCACCCATGATGACAATCAGCACGGCAAACAGATTCAGCCGCAGGCCCGAAACGCGCAATGACGCAAAAAAGCCCGGCCCGACCTGGATACCGATGGTGTAGACGAACAGGATCAGGCCAAATTCCTGAATGAAATGCAGCATGTCGCCGCTCAGGGTCATCCCTGCCTGATCGACAAAATGCCCGACAATAATACCGCCGAACAGCACGCCTCCGATGCCAAAACCAACACCACGTATTTTTATGTTGCCGATCCATAATCCGACAACTGCCACTAATGCCAGAACACTGACCGTCAATGCTATATCACTCATTATCTTGTTCCCTGTGAATAACATCATTAAGTAAATGGATTCTCGCAGAGTACAGTCGCAATGTATGGGTGGTAAAGCACAAAAAAGCCCCGTCATTTCTGGCGGGGCAAAGGCAAGGAGCTATTTAACTATTTAATGCGGGACGTTCGCTGATAGCGATACGTTGTGGAGCAATGGCTTCAGGTTCATTCCGGGTCAAATCGATATGCAGCAAGCCGTTAGTGAAGCTTGCGCCGGAGACCTCCATATTTTCAGCCAGCGTAAAGCTCAGGCTGAACGGCTGAATGACCAGCCCCTGGTGCAACCATTTGGTCTCTTTTTCCGGCTGCTGCGGCGTACCTTTCACGGTCAGGCGCGTACCTTCCAGTTGAATATCCAAATCTTCCTGGCGGAAACCGGCTAACGCAAGGGTAATGCGGTAGTGGTTATCATCGCTCTTTTCGATGTTATAAGGCGGGAAGCTCTGGCTTTCACCGGTGTTTTGCAAAGCATTGGCCAGTTTGTCAAAACCGATCCATTGACGCAGCAGGGGGGATAAATCGTAGTTACGCATAATAATCTCCTTCTAAGAAGCGAGTAGGTACCTTTCGGCTCCCTGACGGCAAGCCGATGACTTAGCAAGGCCGCCTGAAGCGGCCTATAGAATTAGTTGATTTCGATGCGGCGCGGCTTATTCGCTTCAGGAATCACGCGCTCAAGATCGATATACAGCAGACCATTTACCAGGTTTGCGCCGCGAACATGAATGTTCTCCGCTAACTGGAACTTACGCTCGAAGTTGCGCTCGGCAATACCCTGATACAGGTAAGTACGTTCTTTTTGATCGTCCGCATGGGCGCCTTTCACCACCAGCAGATTATCCTGGGCAGTAATTTCCAGTTCGCTTTCAGCAAAACCGGCAACGGCAATTGCAATGCGGTAATGGTTTTCGTCTACCAGCTCAACGTTGTACGGAGGGTAGCCGCCATTGCTTTGGCCCTGATTGTTTTCCAGCAGGTTAAACAGACGGTCAAAACCAATAGCAGAACGGTACAGCGGGGATAAATCAAAGTTACGCATAATTAATAGCTCCTGAAATCAGCGAGAATAATTGACCTTCCATCATGGACAGGTCAGGTAGCCAGGACACCCATCAGGCATGCCCTTCATTTGTCTACACTCTAAAAATGGGTCTTAATACAAACTTTTCAAGCGTATTCATCTGACTTTTTTTGCAGTTTGTTGTCTATTGCATACACTGGGGGGAGCAGTTGTTCTCGTTAAATCGCGATGGCCGCCACAGTGCGACGAAATGGTGATGTTATTTTCGCAACGGATCGCTTTAACTCACCATGCAAACACGATAAATACAGATGAATAAATGATGATTAAAAAAATGTTGGTAACACTGACGATGTGTAGTGGGATAGCGTTTGTAAGCGGCTGTTCCAGCATCATGTCGCATACCGGTGGCAAAGAAGGGACATATCCTGGCACGCGAGCCAGTGCCACAATGATTAGCGAAAGTGATACGAACTGGGGAACCAAGTCGCTGGCAATTCTGGATATGCCTTTCACCGCGGTGCTCGATACGGTATTGCTACCGTGGGATCTCTTTCGCAAAGACAACTCGGTGAGATCCCGCGTAGAAAAGAGCGAGGAGAGAACCCAGGCCACGAACGCCGTTATTCCCCCGGCAGAAATGTCCGCTCCATAAGTTAACGCCCGGTTTCAGTCACCCACAGCTGGCGGAAACCCTCGACGTCTTCCATCCACGCAACCTGTCGACCATCAGGGGAGAAGACGATCGCATCGGCCGACGGCGGGTTACCATGACGTTCCGTTAAAAAATCAATCTTGCCCGTTTGAACATCACAACAAGCAATTCTGTTCTCCAGTACAAATCCCAGCCATTTCCCCGATGGGTGCCAGTTAAAGGCTGACTGAATATTCGTAGAGCATTGGGTAAGCTGACGCGGTGCACCCCCCTGTGGGGAAATCAGCCATAGCTGCACAATACCGCTGTCATCACGCATTAAAAACGCAATCTCAGACGCCTTTGGATTACTGCGTACCCAATGGCGAGGTTGATTCACCAGCCCCGGGAAGGCGCGCTCATGGGTAAACGTCAGGCGACGTTGGCAAATACCGGATGGCGGCGCAGGCATGGTCATGTCAGTCCCCTCCAGAGGCGCGTCCCCCGGCTGTTTCCAGCCACTTTCATCCAGTGGCAAATCGACAATAAACAATTCCGGTACTTTTTCGCCATTCACTGACAACGTATCGCCGATAAACGCCAGCCTGTTTTCTCCTACCCAGCCCTCTTCATAGGCACGGTTAATCTCATCGCTACCCGGTTTTGGCGTTGGTGTCGTCTGGCTCACCAGCACGCACCAATGGCTGCCACTGTATTCACGCGGATGCTGCGCGGAGACTTTCACCGGCCCATACGGTGCAGCCACGCCGACGTTGCGTAAATCCAGCGCCGCCGAGCGCTCATGCAAAACATGGTCGTTATAGGTGAAACTGACAAACTCACCGTTTGGGCTAAAGACATGCACATGACTCCCGCCACGCAGCGCGCCTGGCGTGTACGGCGCGGTAATATCCATCGCATCCAGATTCTCCACCCCAGCCTGCGTAACAATCACCCCACGACGATGATGGAAGTCGTAATGCCATGTTTCATCAGGATTTTCAGGCCCATGAATGAATACATATTTTTCCGACTTTGGATGAACGGTCACCACGCCAACGTGCGCTCCCTGAGTAGCCCGGTAAATCACCTCCAGTTCGCCAGTATGGATATTGACGCGCTCAATTGTTTCACCGGTAAAGGAGGCGCCAGAAGGACGCACATCAAAGACCAGCCACTGGCTGTCCGGTGTCCAGGTGTTAATATTGGTAAGCTGATGATTACGCGGCGTAAAGGTGATTTGCTTCATGGGATGCCCTGATACAAGACGATTAAAGCAATCATACTTCACAAGCACTTCACTTTCAGGCTTTAGCGTATCGCCATCTTCATTTTTGCGGACAGAAAGATGGAACATTTTGACGTGGCGATTATCGGATTAGGTCCGGCAGGCGCAGCGCTGGCGCGGCAGTTGAGCGGAAAAATGCGCGTGATTGCGTTGGATAAAAAACGCCAATGCGGCAACGAAGGTTTCACTAAACCCTGCGGCGGTCTGCTGGCCCCGGACGCCCAGCGTTCGTTTATCCGCGATGGTATAACCTTACCCGTTGATGTCATCGCCAACCCGCAGATTTTTAGCGTTAAAACGGTTGATGTTGCCGCTTCTTTGACGCGTAACTACCAGCGCAGCTACATTAATATCAACCGCCATGCTTTTGATTTATGGCTTAAATCTCTCATCCCTGATGATGTGCAGGTGTACCACGACAGCCTGTGTCGGAAAATCTGGCGCGAGGGCGATAAATGGCATGTTATTTTCCGCGCCGACGGTTGGGAGCAGCAGATCACCGCGCGTTATCTGGTGGGGGCAGACGGTGCGAATTCACTGGTGCGCCGTCATCTCTATCCCCAGCACCAAATCCGTAAATATGTCGCTATTCAACAATGGTTTGCGGAGAAACATCCTGTGCCGTTCTATTCCTGTATTTTTGATAACGATGCAACTGACTGTTATTCATGGAGTATCAGCAAAGATGGCTATTTTATCTTTGGTGGCGCCTACCCCATGAAGGACGGACAGGCACGCTTTGACGCGCTGAAGGAGAAGCTGAAAGCGTTCCATTTCCAGTTCGGCAAACCGGTGAAAAGTGAAAAATGTACGGTTCTGTTCCCCTCACGCTGGAAAGACTTTGTCTGCGGAGAGGACAACGCATTTTTGATTGGTGAAGCGGCCGGTTTTATTAGCGCCAGCTCGCTGGAAGGGATTAGCTATGCGCTGGACAGCGCGGAGATCCTCAAATCGGTACTGCTGCGGGATACGCCAGATATGAATCATGCTTACCGTAAAGCTACCCGTAAAATACGTCTCAAACTGTATGGCAAAATCCTGAAAAGCCGGGCACTCACATCAGCATTTTCCCGTAAATGGATTATGCGCAGCGGCGTGGCGCATATTCCCCAGGGAGACCATTCAGCACCACAAATCATGGCTGAAACAGGGCAAATGTAACAAGGCACTTGCCCATAATTTCTTAATTCAGCGCAAATTTCTCAATGGCATACGCGACGCCATCTTCGAGGTTGGATTTGGTCACGAAGTTGGCGATTTCTTTGACTGATGGAATAGCGTTGTCCATGGCAACACCCACGCCTGCGTATTCAATCATCGCGATGTCGTTTTCCTGATCGCCTATCGCCATCACCTCTTCGGCTTTAATACCTAACGCATCGGCCAGCGATTTTACGCCCGTCCCTTTATTGACGCGTTTATCGAGGATTTCGAGGAAATACGGCGCACTTTTCAATACGGTGTACTTCTCTTTTACTTCTGCTGGGATGCGCGAGATGGCTTTATCGAGGATCTCCGGTTCATCAATCATCATCACTTTCAGGAACTGGGTTTCTGGATCCATTTTCTCGGCTTCACAGAACACCAGCGGGATGGTCGCGACAAACGATTCGTGCACCGTGTAGTAGCTGATATCACGGTTCGCGGTATACAACGTGTTGCGATCGAGGGCGTGGAAATGTGAGCCAACTTCCCGGGAAAGCTGCTCCAGATAGCGATAATCGTCATAGCTTAACGCAGTTTGCGCTACGGTACTGCCATCTCCAGCTTTCTGCACCAGCGCACCGTTGTAGGTAATGCAGTAGTCACCGGGCTGTTCCATATGTAGTTCTTTCAGATAGCTGTGAACGCCGGCATACGGGCGTCCCGTGGTCAGCACCACATTCACGCCACGCGCGCGCGCCGCGGCAATCGCCGTTTTGACCGCTGGTGAAATGGTGTGATCGGGCAGCAGAAGTGTGCCATCCATGTCGATAGCAATAAGTTTGATAGCCATGAGTTCCCCGGATTAAATGAGTCCGTCCTCATGCTAACGCGATTCCGCTCAAAAAACAGCTACGAAAAGGGGGATAGAAAGGGGAATCGAGATTCCCCTTTTGACAATCGATGGTAGGCCGGATAAGGCCTGAGCCGGCAAACGTAGACGAACTGCCTGATGGCGCTTCGCTTATCAGGCCTACAGGAGCAGGCCTGAGGTACATGTTAGATATCGATATTCGCCGCTTTCAGGGCATTCTCTTCGATAAACGCGCGACGCGGCTCAACGGCATCACCCATCAGGGTGGTGAACAGCTGATCGGCAGCGATGGCATCCTTGACGGTCACGCGCAACATGCGACGGCTGTCCGGATCCATGGTGGTTTCCCACAGCTGATCCGGGTTCATCTCGCCCAGACCTTTATAACGCTGGATAGCGAGGCCGCGACGTGACTCTTTCTGCAGCCATTCCAGCGCCTGCTCGAAGCTGGCAACCGGCTGGCGACGCTCGCCACGTTCGATAAACGCATCGTCCTCGATCAGTCCACGCAGCTTCTCGCCGAGCGTACAAATACGACGATATTCGCCACCGGTCACAAATTCATGCTCCAGCGGGTAATCGGTATCGACGCCGTGGGTACGCACGCGGATCACCGGCTCGAACAGGTTCAGTTCAGCGTCTTTACGCACAAAGCTGTTCCAGGTGCTGCCGTGAACTTCGTTTTCATTCAGTACGTTAACCAGCAGGGACACCCAGGCAGTGACTTTCGCTTCATCAGTCAGATCGGCTTCAGCCAGCGTCGGCTGATAAACCAGTTCTTTCAGCAGCGCTTTCGGGAAACGACGTTCCATACGGCCAATCATTTTCTGCGTCGCGTTGTATTCAGAAACCAGTTTTTCTAACGCTTCACCCGCCAGGGCTGGTGCGCTGGCGTTGGTGTGCAGCGTGGCGCCATCAAGGGCGATAGAGATCTGGTACTGATCCATCGCTTCATCGTCTTTGATGTACTGTTCCTGCTTGCCTTTCTTCACTTTGTACAGCGGCGGCTGTGCAATGTAAACGTGGCCGCGCTCAACGATTTCCGGCATCTGACGATAGAAGAAGGTCAACAGCAGCGTACGGATGTGCGAGCCGTCGACGTCCGCATCGGTCATGATGATGATGCTGTGATAACGCAGTTTGTCCGGGTTGTACTCGTCGCGACCGATGCCGCAGCCCAGCGCGGTGATCAGCGTCGCCACTTCCTGAGAAGAGAGCATCTTGTCGAAACGCGCCTTCTCAACGTTAAGAATTTTACCCTTGAGCGGCAGAATCGCCTGGTTCTTACGGTTACGTCCCTGCTTCGCAGAGCCGCCCGCTGAGTCCCCTTCCACCAGGTACAGTTCAGAGTGAGCCGGGTCGCGTTCCTGACAGTCCGCCAGTTTGCCCGGCAGACCCGCTAAGTCCAGCGCGCCTTTACGACGGGTCATTTCACGCGCGCGACGTGCAGCTTCACGAGCACGCGCAGCATCAATGATTTTGCCGACGACGATTTTCGCGTCAGACGGGTTTTCCAGCAGGTATTCGCTCAGCAGTTCGTTCATCTGCTGTTCTACCGCCGATTTCACCTCAGAAGAGACCAGCTTGTCTTTGGTCTGCGAGGAGAATTTCGGATCCGGCACCTTCACGGATACCACGGCAATCAGGCCTTCACGCGCATCGTCGCCGGTGGCGCTGACTTTCGCTTTTTTGCTGTAGCCCTCTTTGTCCATATAGGCGTTAAGAGTACGGGTCATCGCCGCGCGGAAGCCGGCGAGGTGAGTACCGCCGTCACGCTGCGGAATGTTGTTGGTAAAGCAGTAGATGTTTTCCTGGAAACCATCGTTCCACTGCAGCGCAACTTCAACGCCGATACCGTCTTTTTCGGTGGAGAAGTAGAAGATATTCGGGTGGATCGGCGTTTTGTTTTTGTTGAGGTATTCAACAAACGCCTTGATGCCACCTTCGTAGTGGAAATGGTCTTCTTTGCCGTCGCGCTTGTCGCGCAGACGAATAGAGACGCCGGAGTTCAGGAATGACAGCTCACGCAGACGCTTCGCCAGAATGTCGTATTCGAACTCAACGACGTTGGTAAAGGTTTCGTGGCTTGGCCAGAAACGGACCTGAGTCCCCGTCATTTCTGTTTCGCCAGTTACTGCCAGCGGCGCCTGCGGCACACCGTGCACGTAAGTTTGCTGATGCACTTTGCCTTCACGACGAATCACCAGTTCCAGCTTCTGTGACAGGGCGTTAACGACGGAAACACCCACACCGTGCAGACCGCCGGAAACTTTATAGGAGTTATCATCGAATTTACCGCCTGCGTGCAAAACGGTCATGATAACTTCCGCTGCCGAAACGCCCTCTTCCGGGTGAATACCGGTTGGGATACCACGGCCATCATCGGTAACGGACACGGAGTTGTCAGCGTGAATCGTTACCACGATATCTTTACAGTGACCCGCGAGCGCTTCGTCGATAGCGTTATCTACCACCTCGAATACCATGTGGTGCAGACCGGTGCCGTCATCCGTGTCGCCGATATACA
>OJVO01000322.1_pt1 | contig 11859 bp, 9 predicted proteins | sample 1600151 | NCBI WGS metagenome assembly OJVO01 (sample SAMN04436869, study PRJEB24849) | human gut metagenome | biome: human gut; feature: NICU; material: stool | host: Homo sapiens | place: USA: Saint Louis, MO | collected 2011-09-15
CCGCCACTACGGTGAGGCGCTCTCCAGCCGCTTTGCCCAGCTTTATCGCAATATTACCGATGCCCCGCATAAGACCTTTAATCCGCAAACGTTCACCAATGCTCTGACGCATTTTTTAATGCTGGCGGTGTCAGTGTTCGTTTTTTTCTGGCTGGTTCGCCTGTGCGCGCTACCGTTGTATCGCAAAATGGGACAATGGGCGCGACGCAAAAACCGCGAACGCAGCAACTGGCTTCAGCTTCCGGCGATGATCGTTGGCGCATTCATTATTGATTTGCTTCTGCTGGCGCTGACATTATTTGTCGGGCAGATACTGAGCGACAAAATGAACGCTGGCAGTCGCACGATCGCCTTTCAGCAAAGCCTGTTTCTCAATGCCTTCGCCCTGATTGAATTCTTCAAGGCCATTTTGCGCCTGATATTTTGCCCAACGGTGGCCGAGCTGCGCCCGTTTAACATTCAGGATGCTGGCGCACGCTACTGGAATCGCCGTTTGAGTTCATTGAGCAGCCTGATTGGCTACGGGCTTATCGTTGCCGTACCCATTATCTCGAATCAGGTCAATGTGCAGGTCGGCGCGATGGCCAACGTCATCATCATGTTATGTATCACGCTATGGGCGCTGTACCTGATTTTCAGAAACAAGAAAGAGATAACGCAGCATTTGCTGAATCTGGCGGAAAGATCCCTCGCTTTTTTCAGTCTGTTTATTCGTGCTTTTGCGTTGGTATGGCATTGGCTGGCCAGCGCCTATTTCATTGTGCTGTTTTTCTTTTCGCTGTTTGATCCGGGCAACAGCCTGAAATTCATGATGGGCGCTACGCTGCGCAGCCTGGTAATCATTGGAATTGCCGCCTTTGTTTCCGGCATGTTTTCCCGCTGGATAGCCAAAACTATTACCCTTTCGCCACACACCCAGCGCAGCTATCCGGAACTACAAAAGCGTCTGAATGGCTGGCTGTCGACAGCGTTAAGCGTAGCCAGGATCCTGACGGTGTGCGTTGCGGTGATGCTGCTACTGAATGCCTGGGGACTGTTCGACTTCTGGAACTGGCTGCATTACGGCGCAGGAGAAAAAACAGTGGATATCCTGATCCGTATCGCGCTGATTTTATTCTTCTCCGCCATCGGCTGGACAATCCTTGCCAGTCTGATTGAAAATCGTCTGGCTTCCGATATCCACGGTCGTCCGCTACCCAGCGCGCGTACCCGCACCCTACTGACACTGTTTCGCAACGCACTGGCGGTGATTATCAGCACGATCACCATCATGATTGTGTTGTCGGAAATCGGCGTCAATATCGCCCCCTTACTGGCCGGGGCCGGGGCGCTGGGGCTGGCTATCTCTTTCGGCTCGCAAACGCTGGTAAAAGATATTATTACCGGGATTTTTATTCAGTTTGAAAATGGCATGAACACCGGCGACCTGGTGACCATTGGCCCACTCACCGGTACGGTTGAACGGATGTCCATCCGTTCTGTGGGCGTGCGTCAGGACACCGGGGCGTACCATATCATTCCCTGGTCATCGATAACGACCTTCGCCAACTTTGTGCGGGGAATTGGATCGGTCGTCGCCAATTACGACGTAGACCGCCATGAGGATGCGGATAAAGCGAATCAGGCGTTGAAAGATGCGGTTGCTGCGGTGATGGAAAAAGATGATATTCGCGGGCTGATTATTGGCGAGCCGTCGTTTGCCGGGATTGTAGGATTAACCAATACGGCATTCACACTACGGGTCTCGTTTACCACCTTGCCGCTGAAGCAGTGGACGGTACGTTTTGCGCTCGACAGCCAGGTGAAGAAATACTTCGATCTGGCCAACATACGCGCCCCGGTACAGACCTATCAAGTGTTGCCTGCACCAGGGTATGGCCCAACGTCTGCGGCAAGCGAACCGCTGCCGCCAACCGAGCCAACGCTTTAGCGTTTACGCGCCATAAAACGACGACGCTGATCGTTATCCATAAAGGTCCAGGCAATAAAGCGACTCTGCTTTTGCCCCTGGGCCATCTCTTTCTTGACCACTTTCACCGCGCCCGCATCCGTTAATGCGTGGTACAGCGGAGGCAAGTTCTCGCCGCGAGAAACCAGCGTGGTAAACCACATAACCTGACGGCCAAAAGCCCGGCTTTCGACGATCATTTTTTTGATGAACGCTACTTCGCCGCCTTCACACCACAGCTCCTGCTGTTGTCCGCCAAAGTTCAGCGCATCATCTTTATCTTGCCCCAGATTACGACGTTTACGCTCGCTTCCTGCGCGGGCTGAGGCCGCAGAATCATGGAATGGCGGGTTACACAATGTGGCTTCATACTGCTCATTTTTGTGAATGATACCGTTGAAGATTGCCGAAGCATCTTTCTGACGACGCAGACGAATAGCACGGGTTAACCCCGGATTGCCGTTTATGATCGCCTGAGCGCTGTTAAACGCTTCGCTACTGCTCTCACTGCCCGTGAATCGCCAGCCGTATTCATGCACGCCGATCAGCGGATAAATACAGTTTGCCCCTACGCCTATGTCCAGGATGCTCGCATTTGCCGGAATGGTTCCGCTGGTTTCCCCCAACAGGTCGGCCAGGTGGTGAATGTAGTCAGCACGACCAGGCACCGGCGGGCACAAAAAACCGTCCGAATATCCCAGTTTTTCACCGCATAAAAATGCGCCAGCAGTGCTTTATTGAGCGCCTTTACTGCCTGCGGATTGGCGAAATCAACACTCTGCTCGCCGCCGGGCGTGAGGGTGAGAAATTGCGTCAGCTCTGGGGTAACCTGGCATAAAGTCGCAAGATCATAACGGCCATTGTGGCGGTTGCGTGGGTGTAATCCCGGTTTCTGGGCGGACATAGCATTCTCCTTTTAACAGCGGCGTAAGATACCCGCATAACGCCACGCGGTAAACACACACAACAAGGAAATTTGATTTTTTACGCCTGTTTGACGCTTTGCTGATTGTTCGAAAAACAGACAGTTCATCACCAGTTTTTTGCGGTAAATGTCATCCGCTGACGACCTAAACTTATCAGGCACACCTGTTGTTTTTCAGAGGATATCACCATGAAAAAATGCCTCACATTACTTGCCGCTACCGTACTTACCGGCATGACATTTGCCTCCTTTGCTGCACAGCCATACACCAGCCCAGCTACCGGTCAGCTACAAGCTTCCGGCACAGTATCCGCTACCGGCGCCTCTAACCTGAGCGACCTTGAAGACAAGCTGGCAGAGAAAGCGAAAGAGCAAGGAGCAAAAGGCTTTGTCGTTAATTCTGCTGGCGGTAAAAATCAGATGTACGGCACCGCAACTATCTATAAATAACTCCCCTTCCTTAGCCTAACTGCATTCATCCCGAATGCAGTTATGTGCGCGCTGTTCACTTCATTGCAGCTCAATTTGTAATCAATGTGTTAGCATTTTGAATCCAATGTAAATAAATGTATTTATTTTTGAATTAATGAATGTTAAAACGTCGAACTGATTAGAAATGATTATTAAAATCATTATCAAATACACATTCATTTTCGCGAGACCTGCAGGGTACAACATCCACAGAGATGTCCCTTCGCGTGAGTGAAACCGTCTACTCAAAAAATAATAAGTCATTAATTAAAATGGATAAAAATCGCAACTTGCCGTCCAGTAGTTTTCATTCACTGACTTTTTTTGCCGGTCTGTGCATTGGCCTGTCTCCGGTAGCCCAGGCTGTCGCAGCAGGCGATCAGGATAAAAAACAAGAAGATACGTTGGTCGTTGAAGCGGCCAAACCTTCGCTGTACGCCCCAACACAGTCTGCCGACCCTAAATTCTCCCGCCCGGTGGCGGATACCACCCGCACCATGACGGTGATTTCTGAGCAGGTGATTAAGGATCAAGGCGCAACAAATTTGACCGATGCGCTGAAAAACGTACCGGGCGTTGGCGCGTTTTTCGCTGGTGAAAACGGCAACTCCACTACCGGTGATGCGGTTTATATGCGTGGCGCGGATACTTCGAACAGTATTTATATCGACGGTGTTCGTGATATCGGCAGCGTCACGCGCGATACCTTCAATACCGAACAGGTCGAAGTGATTAAAGGTCCTTCCGGTACCGACTATGGACGTAGCGCACCGACTGGCTCTATCAATATGATCAGCAAACAGCCGCGTACCGACTCAGGAATCGATGCGTCGGCCAGCGTCGGTAGCGCCTGGTTCCGCCGTGGTACGCTGGACATCAACCAGGTTATCGGCGAGACCACCGCCGCACGTTTAAACCTGATGGGTGAAAAAACACATGATGCCGGTCGCGATAATGTTAAGAATGAACGTTACGGCGTGGCCCCCTCACTTGCTTTTGGCTTAGGCACCGAGAACCGACTGTATCTGAACTATCTGCACGTTACTCAACACAACACACCGGATGGAGGCATTCCCACCATCGGCCTGCCAGGTTACTCCGCGCCTTCCGCAGGGACGTCTGCACTGAATCATTCAGGAAAAGTTGATACGCATAACTTCTACGGCACCAACTCGGATTACGACGATTCGACGACCGATACCGCGACGATGCGTTTTGAACATGACCTGAGCGACAGCACCACGATTCGCAACACCACCCGCTGGTCGCGCATTAAACAGGATTATCTGATGACGGCGGTGATGGGCGGTGCGTCTAATATTACGCAACCCACCAGCAGCGTCGACACCTGGACATGGTCACGCCTGGCAAATACCAAAGATGTCAGTAACAAAATCCTGACCAACCAGACCAACCTGACCTCAAAGTTTTACACGGGATCCATCGGTCACGACATCAGCACCGGCGTGGAGTTGACGCGCGAAACACAAACCAACTATGGCGTAGCCCCGATTACCCCGCCGCCGGTTAATATTTATCATCCCAACAGCGACGTGAATATCGGCGGATTATCGCGTAACGGCGCCAACGCTAACGGGCAAACCGATACCTTTGGCGTATACGCTTTTGATACGCTACAAATTACCCGTGAGTTTGAGCTGAACGGTGGTATTCGCCTCGACAATTACCGCACTGAATATGACAGCGCCACCGCTTGCGGCGCTTCTGGCCGTGGTGCAGTGGCATGTCCGACAGGCGTCGCCAAAGGTTCCCCGGTCACCACTGTGGATACTGCCAAATCAGGCAATCTGGTGAACTGGAAAGCGGGCGCGCTGTATCACCTGACCGATAACGGCAATGTCTACATTAACTATGCCGTTTCTCAGCAACCGCCGGGCGGCAGCAACTTTGCCCTTGCTCAGGGCGGAAGCGGTAACAGCGCAAACCGTACCGACTTCAAACCGCAGAAAGCGAAAACCAGCGAGATTGGCACCAAATGGGAGGTGCTGGATAAGCGCCTGCTGTTAACCGCCGCAATTTTCCGCACGGATATTGAGAATGAGGTTGAGCAGAACGACGACGGAACCTGGTCCCAGTACGGGGAGAAACGCGTTGAAGGCTACGAGCTCTCGGTAGCAGGCAACATCACCCCCGCATGGCAGATTATTGGGGGTTACACCCAGCAACGCGCAACCATCCACAGCGGTAAAAATGTTGCTCAGGATGGCTCCTCATCCCTGCCGTATACACCGGAACATGCGTTCACGCTGTGGAGCCAGTATCAGGCAACCGACGATGTTTCCGTTGGCGCGGGCGCACGCTACGTGGGCAGTATGCATCGCGGTTCGGACGGCGCCGTGGGTACGCCATCCTACACTGAAGGTTACTGGGTCGCAGACGCCAAACTGGGCTATCGCGTGAATCGCAATCTCGATTTCCAGCTAAACGTCTATAACCTGTTCGACACCGATTATGTATCCTCCATAAACAAGAGTGGATACCGTTATCATCCAGGCGAGCCAAGAACCTTCCTGCTCACCGCCAATATGCATTTCTGATCCATCGCGTGGGGCGAAAGCCCCACTTTCAGGAGAAACACTGATGATGTACCACATTCCCGGCATTCTGTCGGCGCAGGATGTCGCCTGGTTTCGCGAACAACTGGACGCTGCCGACTGGGTTGATGGCCGCGCAACCACCGGCGCTCAGGGGGCGCAGGTTAAAAACAACCAGCAGGTGAATACGCAAAGTGAACGCTACGACGTTTTACAACAGGCGGTACAGACTGCGGTAAATAACAGCGCGCTTTTCTTCGCCGCGGCACTACCGAAAACGCTCTCCACACCGCTGTTTAATCGCTACCAGGACAACGAGACCTACGGTTTTCACGTTGACGGTGCGGTGCGTAGCCATCCGGAGAACGGCTGGATGCGCACAGACCTTTCCGCAACCTTATTCCTGAGTAATCCGGATGATTATGAAGGCGGAGAGCTGCTGGTTAATGACACCTACGGCCAGCATGCGGTGAAGCTTCCGGCAGGCGATCTGGTGCTTTACCCTTCCAGCAGCCTGCACTGCGTCACGCCAGTAACCCATGGCGTTCGTGTGGCGTCCTTTATGTGGGTACAATCGATGATCCGTGACGACAAAAATCGCGCCATGCTTTTTGAACTGGATAAAAACATTCAATCCCTGAAGGCTCGTCATGGAGAGAGCAACGAGATCCTGTCATTACTCAATCTCTACCATAACCTGCTGCGCGAATGGTCTGAAATCTGATACTGCTGGCGCATGGTCGTTTCTCAGCCATCATCTTCGCTATACTTAGTCTGTATACATCTGCAGGAGGTACACATGGCATCCGGATGGGCAAATGACGACGCTGTAAACGAACAGATCAACAATACTATTGAAGATGCTGTTGCCCGTGCCCGCGGTGAGTTACCGACGGGGGAAAGTCTGTATGAATGCGAAGAATGTGGCAATCCTATCCCTCAGGCCAGACGTGAGGCCGTACCTGGGGTACGCTTGTGCATCACTTGCCAACAGGATAAAGATTCACATAGCGCGGCATTTTCAGGATATAATCGCAGAGGTTCGAAAGATAGCCAGCTACGTTGACAAAAGTTTCAGCGCATACGATTTCCTTTACGAGCACGCTTTTTCGCACTCTGTGTGGCAAAATGTGCCGTTGTTGGTTTCTCTGTAAAGCGCAATGACAAGAACTGTAAATCCCTCGTCTGAATTTATTAATATTCAATAAGTTATTTGTCATTCAATTTTTTTGATTGATGTCGTCAATTCTATTCGATTTTCTCTCACCAAAAAAAACGTGATACTTATCACATCGACGAAACAACGTCTTCTTAAAGAACACTGACTACTAACAGAACAACCCTGCGAGAGATTAATCATGAAAAATATCAAATTTGCTGTTGCTGCCATCGCCCTGTCTACCCTGTCATTTGGCGTTTTCGCTGCCGAGCCGGTTTCCTCCACTCAGGCACAAAGCATGAATAAAATTGGTGTAGTTTCTGCTGATGGCGCCACCACACTGGATGGCCTGGAAGCCAAACTGGCTGAGAAAGCGGCTGCTGCTGGCGCAACTGGTTACAGCATCACTTCCGCTGTCGGTAAAGACAAAATGAGCGGCACCGCGGTTATCTATAAATAACCGAAAGATTACCTGTACGACCCAATGCTCCAACCCTCATTGACCCTGTTTGTTACCCTTTGTTTGCCCGTCCGCCACTGGACGGGCTTTTTTTTGCTTAGTGTTCAAGTCGTTGACGGAATTCCTGCAACACGGCGTCCGGCATGCCTATTTGCAGCGCCGCCTCGCAAATCGCCTGCCAGCTTCCTGCATCCAGCGGAATACCGTGTTCCAGCCGTTCCTCGCGAGTATTCACTTCCCACTCACCTGGCAACAGGATCGGGGCATCTTCAGCATGCGGGGACGCTTTCACCCACTCAGCAAATGCTGCGACCTGGTTGTCGCAGTCCGGCGCGCCGAACAGTTCCGGATTCATAATAATAGTGGTCATACAGTTGATGATGGCGTCCGGGCTGGTCTGCTGGCTCTCTTCATGTGTGGTTTTACCCCCTGAAAGCGCACCACCCATAATTTCGCACATCGCCGCCAGCGCATACCCCTTGTGCTCGGCAAAGGTTAGCAACGATCCCAGCGGAGAAACCTGCATTACCGCAGGATCGGTTGTAGGCATCCCCTCCACATCAATCAGACATCCAGGAGCTACCGGCTCGCCCTTATGCCATGCCACACGGGTTTTGCCAAAAGCGATGGCACTGGTTGCATAGTCGAGCAATAGCGGGAAGGTATTTTTACGCGGAAAAACAACGCAGAAGGGGTTAGTGCCAAAACGACTATCGCGGCCATGAAACGGTGCAACCATCGGGATCCCGACCACACTCACAAAATGCACTGAGACAAAACCTGCAGCCGCGCATTGCTCCGCCCAGTAGCCAATACGTCCGATATGATGCGAATTATGTAATGCCACGGCGGCGATACCGTGCTGACGAGCTTTTTCAATCCCCAGCGTGATGGCTTCGTGAGCCGCCACCTGACCAAAGGCACAATCGCCATCAAGCGTAATCACCGCCCCCGCATCTTTTACCACTTTGGCATGACGGTTGATTTGCAGATGCCCCAGCGAGAATGAACGAATATAGCTTGGGATCATACCGATGCCGTGGGAGTCGTGACCGGCGAGGTTAGAGGCTATCAGATGATCGGCCACCAGCCGCGCCTCCTGATCATTGCTTCCCATCTGGTGAAAAACAGCCTGGATAAAGGCGTGCAGCGTTGGCACATGGAAGCGATGTCCACTGTTCATTGTTATCTCCTGTTGTGTCGCGTGTTTGTTGTGTTTCTTATTTTTCAACAAACTATGCTGCGCCACGGCGCTCAGGAGGTCAATAAACGTGCAGAAATTTCACGTTGCCGAAAAGAGAAAACCGACAGACCAGGTAAAAGGCCCGTCGGGATAACAAATAAATCAGAAACTTTGCTCGACGCGGGCAAGTCCTTCGGCCAGCGAGGCGGATTCACCGGTTGCCACCAGGCAGCAGGCCATCTGAATTTTCAACGATGCCGGGACCGGCTCACTGCCAGCCAGACAACGCTCAATCCAGCGCGCGGTGGTTTCCGGATCTTTTGCCACCGGCAGCGGTACCGGCTCGTCAGGCATCTCGCTTTGTCGGTCCTGTAACACTCGCACACCGGATGAATCTATCAGGCTTATCTGCGGGCAGCGCTGCGGGTTGGCATACACTTCGCCCTCGGTACCATGCATCAACAGGCCGCGCCCACCGATATCGCCGAAGAACTTCGCCACACGCGAGACGTATTCCGGGTGGGAAACGCTGGAAAGACGCAGCGCCGCATCTTCAGCAAACGGCGTGGCTAATTTAGCCAGCGTGTGCGCACTGTTACGCACGCCCATGCGCCAGCGCATCGCCAGCTGTTTCTCCAGCGGAGGGCACAGCGCACTCACCGGGATAAACACCGGCTGATGACCATCCAGCTTTGCCTGCGCCTGCCCGGCATGCAGCGTTGGCGTAATCCCCATCAGTTCAAAAATGGTTTCTGTCAGCACGCGGGTTGGATCCTCGCTGACGCCGTGCACTACTACCGGGAAACCGAGCTTATGCAGTAAAATCGCCAGCAGCGGCGTCAAATTCGCCTGCTTGCGTGCACCATTGTAGCTGGGAATGACAATCGGCATGGGTTTGGCAACCGGCGGAGTCAGGCGAATGGTGTGGTTTTGCATCGCTTCGTAAAAGCCCAGCATCTCCGCTTCGCCTTCGCCTTTAATACGTAGCGCAATCAGCACCCCGCCCATCTCAAGGTCAGGTACGTCGCCGTTCATCATATGGGTATACAGTCCGCGAGCAGTATCCTTGTCCAGGTCACGCGCGTGATTTTTTCCTCGCCCAATCTCTTTAATGATTTTGCGGTAATCCATCGATAACTCCTTGCCTGTTGCTCGCATCGTTAACGCCGACGGCGGCGCGTGGGTTTCGCTTTTTCTTTTGGTTTTACTATAACGTCTGGCACAGCAGGTTGCTCTATCGGAAATATGGGTAACGCGTTCAGTAAACGCTTACCATAGTTTTTGGTCAATAAACGTTTGTCATAAATAACCACTTCTCCCCAGCAGCCATGGCTACGGATGAGTCGCCCAACCTGCTGGATCAAATTGAACGACGCCGCGGGCAGGCTCTGCACCTCGAAGGGGTAGCGGTTCAGGCTTTTCAACCACTCGCCCTCGGTGATCACCACCGGGCTGTCGATCGGTGGAAAAGCAATTTTGTGAATATGCACCTGGGTCAGCAGGTCGCCTTTCAAGTCCAGACCTTCAGCGAAAGATTGCAGCCCAACCAGCACGCTGCGCTCGCCGTTGGTCACCCGTTTGCGGTGCAACTCTACCAGTCGATAGCGCGGCTGATCGCCCTGCACCAACAACAGCAGGCGCAGATCGGTAACATGCTCAAGAAAACGCTGCATCGCCCGACCGCTGGCAAAGAGTACCAGCATCCCTTGATGCTTTTTACTTTCCAGCTGTTCGCGGAAATAGGCTGCCATTTCCGCGATATGTTGCTCTTCGTTATCAATTAACGGTTCGTAGCGCATCTGCGGAATGACGATTTTGCCCTGTTCAACGTGATTAAACGGTGAATCCAGCGCGACAAACCGATCCCCTGCTTTTTCCTTCAGACCACTCATCTCCTGCAAACGCGAGAAGCTGTTGAGCGAGCGCAGCGTTGCGGAAGTGACAATAATATGCGGGACGCTACGCCACAGCAGTCGTTCGAGCTGATCGCTCACACGGATCCCCACGCAGTGGAACCAGATGTGGATTTGCCCGTCACGCACCTCGCGCGTCGCCCATTTACTCACCGGCGCGCCTGACGACTGCGCGAGCGATGCCAGCCGCCACAGTTTGCTTTGCGCCTCAAACATGCCCAGCGCCCGGTTCATCTGCAAAATAACCCGATGCAGACGCACAATATCGTGAGTGCCGGTTTTTTCGCTGAGATCGTTGAGGAGCAGTTCCGCCAGCCCGCGCAGCATTTCCGTAAGCTTTGCCAGACGCTGACAAATCTCCATCACTTCTGCAGGCAGTTCGCCCATCGCAAAGCGGTGTTCCGCCTCCTGAGTAGCAGGCATATACAGATTAAGAATGTTATTGAGTGATGAAATCAGTTCATACAGCTCTTCACAGTGACCGTTCAGACGCTCGGCATTCGCCAGCGGTGGCGTAGTTTTCGGGCGAAACTGTTCCAGACAGGTCGCCACTAATTTGCAAAACAGATCCAACTGGAGCCGATACCAGGGGGCGCTGATTTCCGCGCTCATCTCCAGCGCATCGCGCGCGACATCCGGCAAATGGTGGCCTTCATCAAGTACCAGCAACAGGTTTTTCGGCTCCGGCAAAACGGCTTCGCTTTCCATCGCCGCCATCACCAGCGCATGATTAGCCACCACCACTTCAGCTTCCTGAATCTCCCGGCGGGCGACAAAAAAAGGGCATTCACGATAGTAGTGACAGTTGCGATTCAGACAGCTAGCTTTATCGGTGCTCAGACGCTGCCAGAGTCCGTCGTCAATGGCGATATCGGTGTGATCGCGCAGCCCGTCCCACTTGTAGCTGTCGAGATCGCCTTTTAACCTGGCGCAGCGCTTTTGTTCTTCCTGGTTGTTGGGCGTCAGGTCATCGTCGAGAAAAGCCAGCAGATCCTGCTGATTGGGTTCAGTACTGGCCAGCGCCGCTAAGTTACGCGGGCAGACATAGCGTCCGCGACCAAACGCGGCGGTAAAACGCAGGTCGGGGATAATTTTGCGCAGCAGCGGTAAATCTTTGCTGTAGATCTGGTCCTGCAAAGCGACGTTGGCGGTGCTGACCACCAGCGTTTTTTGCTCTTCACGCGCGATGGCAATACCGGGAATCAGATACGACAGGGTTTTCCCCACTCCTGTCGGCGCTTCAAT
>OJVO01000351.1_pt1 | contig 10954 bp, 6 predicted proteins | sample 1600151 | NCBI WGS metagenome assembly OJVO01 (sample SAMN04436869, study PRJEB24849) | human gut metagenome | biome: human gut; feature: NICU; material: stool | host: Homo sapiens | place: USA: Saint Louis, MO | collected 2011-09-15
CGCGCACCAGTGAAATGGAGCAAACCCTGTGGAAATCCATCGATCGCCTGAGCAGCCTGAAGCCGAAGTTTGTTTCAGTCACTTACGGTGCAAACTCTGGTGAGCGCGACCGTACGCACAGCATTATTAAAGGCATTAAGGATCGCACTGGCCTTGAAGCGGCTCCGCACCTGACCTGTATTGATGCAACCCGCGATGAGCTGCGGACTATTGCTCAGGACTACTGGAACAACGGTATTCGTCATATTGTTGCCCTGCGCGGTGACCTGCCGCCGGGAAGCGGTAAACCGGATATGTATGCTTCTGACCTGGTGACGCTACTGAAAGACGTTGCAGACTTTGATATCTCCGTTGCGGCTTACCCGGAAGTGCACCCGGAAGCGAAGAGCGCTCAGGCCGATCTGCTGAACCTGAAGCGTAAGGTTGATGCCGGTGCGAACCGTGCGATTACCCAGTTCTTCTTCGATGTAGAAAGCTATCTGCGCTTTCGCGATCGCTGCGTGTCTGCGGGTATCGATGTGGAAATTATTCCGGGTATCCTGCCAGTCTCCAACTTTAAGCAGGCGAAAAAATTTGCCGACATGACCAACGTCCGCATTCCGGCGTGGATGTCGACCATGTTTGATGGTCTGGATGATGACGCGGAAACCCGCAAGCTGGTGGGCGCTAATATCGCCATGGACATGGTGAAGATTCTCAGCCGCGAAGGGGTGAAAGATTTTCACTTCTATACCCTTAATCGTGCCGAGATGAGCTACGCTATTTGTCACACACTGGGTGTAAGACCGAACTAAACAGATGCCCCAGCCCTCTACGGAGGGCTTTTTGTTGATCATTTTGATCTACATCTCTGTAACGTAAAATATAAAAGGAATTAGCTATCGAATCTGTGGGTTTTTTCGACTATATCTTATCTCTGGTGGTGTATATCGTAGTCAGAACACTGTAAAGGGAGCATATAGATGAGCATGTCCGACGATAGCCAGAACACATCAACTGCCGGTAAGTGTCCTTTTCATCAGGGCGGTCACGACCAGAGCGCGGGAGCAGGAACGAACAACCGCGACTGGTGGCCAAATCAACTGCGCGTTGATCTTTTAAACCAACATTCCAACCGTTCTAACCCGCTGGGTGAGGACTTCGACTACCGCAAAGAGTTTAGCAAACTCGACTACTCTGCCCTGAAAGGGGATCTCAGAGCCCTTCTGTCCGAATCTCAACCGTGGTGGCCCGCTGACTGGGGAACCTATGCTGGATTGTTTATCCGCATGGCATGGCACGGTGCAGGGACCTATCGCTCCATCGATGGACGCGGTGGCGCGGGTCGCGGACAGCAGCGTTTTGCACCACTGAACTCCTGGCCGGACAACGTAAGCCTTGATAAAGCGCGTCGTCTGCTGTGGCCAATCAAGCAGAAATATGGCCAGAAAATTTCCTGGGCCGACCTGTTTATCCTCGCGGGTAACGTGGCGCTGGAAAACTCAGGCTTCCGCACCTTCGGCTTTGGTGCTGGTCGTGAAGATGTCTGGGAACCGGATCTCGACGTAAACTGGGGTGATGAAAAAGCCTGGCTGACTCACCGTCACCCGGAAGAACTGGCCAAAGCGCCGCTGGGCGCAACCGAAATGGGCCTTATCTATGTGAACCCGGAAGGGCCGGACCATAGCGGCGAACCGCTTTCAGCGGCAGCGGCTATTCGCGCGACCTTCGGTAACATGGGAATGAACGACGAAGAAACCGTAGCGCTGATTGGCGGCGGTCATACGTTGGGCAAAACCCACGGCGCTGCACCGGCTTCGCACGTAGGCGCCGATCCTGAATCCGCACCGATTGAAGCACAGGGCCTGGGCTGGGCCAGCAGCTACGGCAGCGGCTCGGGTGCAGATGCCATCACTTCTGGTCTGGAAGTTGTCTGGACGCAGACTCCGACCCAGTGGAGCAACTATTTCTTCGAGAACCTGTTCAAATATGAGTGGGTGCAAACTCGCAGCCCGGCAGGCGCTATTCAGTTTGAAGCGGTTGACGCACCGGAGATTATCCCCGATCCGTTTGATCCGTCGAAAAAACGCAAGCCAACAATGCTGGTTACCGACCTGACGCTGCGTTTCGATCCTGAGTTCGAGAAAATCTCCCGCCGTTTCCTGAACGATCCGCAGGCGTTCAACGAAGCGTTTGCTCGTGCGTGGTTCAAACTGACGCACCGTGATATGGGGCCAAAAGCGCGTTACATCGGACCGGAAGTGCCAAAAGAAGATTTGATTTGGCAAGACCCGCTGCCGCATGCGTTCTTCAACCCAAGCGAAGAAGATATCCTGAAGCTGAAAGCGACCATCGCCGCTTCCGGGCTGTCCGTGGGCGAACTGGTATCGGTAGCGTGGGCGTCGGCATCGACTTTCCGCGGTGGGGATAAACGTGGCGGCGCTAACGGTGCGCGTCTGGCGCTGGATCCACAGCGCGGCTGGGATGTGAATGCCACCGCAGCACGCGTTCTGCCTGTGCTGGAAGGGATTTATAAGTCTGCTCATACCGCCTCGTTGGCCGATATTATCGTGCTGGCAGGTGTTGTCGGTATCGAGCAGGCGGCAAGTGCTGCGGGCGTCAGCATTAAGGTACCTTTTGCGCCGGGCCGCGTGGATGCGCGCCAGGATCAAACGGATATTGAGATGTTTGAACTGCTTGAGCCGATCGCCGATGGCTTCCGTAACTACCGCGCCCGTCCTGACGTATCGACCACCGAGTCGCTGTTGATCGATAAAGCACAGCAGCTGACGCTAACCGCACCGGAAATGACCGTGCTGGTGGGCGGTATGCGCGTACTGGGCACCAACTTTGATGGTAGCCAGCACGGTGTCTTTACCGATCGTCCAGGCGTACTCAGCACTGACTTCTTCGTCAATCTGCTGGATATGCGCCATGAGTGGAAGGCGGTTGATGAGTCACAAGAGCTGTTTGAAGGTCGTGACCGTCTGAGTGGCGAAGTAAAATACACCGCAACCCGCGCCGATCTGGTATTTGGTTCTAACTCTGTATTGCGCGCAGTGGCTGAAGTTTATGCCTGCAGCGATGCCCACGAGAAGTTCGTGAGAGATTTCGTGGCCGCATGGGTGAAAGTGATGAACCTGGATCGTTTCGATCTGCTGTAACAGACGATGCCGGATGTCGCTTGTGCGGGTCCGGCATGGTAGGAATAAAAAAATCCCCGCATTTGCGGGGATTTTCTATTTGCAGGTTATTCCCACTCTTGCAGGTAACGTTGACCGTACTGGTCAGCCACAAGCAGGGCGGCATACACCTGGTCCGGCGTTGCGCCGCCAGGCATGTTGTGGATGGTTTCGCCTTCGGCACAGGCTGCCTCAGCCACAATGCGCATTTTCGCCTGAATATCCTGTTTGATATCCAGTTGCGCCAGGGTAATCGGCAAGCCAACGGAATGGCACAGCGCGGCAACGGTTTCAATTTCATCGACCGGCGCGTTTTCCAGCACCAACTGTGTCAGCGTACCGAAAGCCACTTTCTCGCCGTGGTAATAATGATGTGCATCCGGGATTGCGGTCAGACCGTTATGAATAGCGTGAGCCGCTGCCAGACCACCGCTTTCAAAACCGACGCCACTCAGATAGGTGTTGGCTTCAATAATGCGCTCCAGTGCTGGTGTAACCACGTGCTGCTCTGCAGCCAGCATCGCTTTTTCACCTTCTTCGATCAGCGTATTAAAGCACAGCTCTGCCAGCGCCAGCGCCGCCTGAGTACACTGACCGCCCGCCATTGTGGTTGCGCCGCTGCGTGAACAGGCACGCGCTTCGAACCAGGTCGCCAGCGCATCGCCAATACCCGCAGCTAACAGACGCGCCGGTGCGCCCGCGACAATTTTGGTATCAACAATGACCCTGTCCGGGTTATTGGGCAGCAGCAGATAGCGATCGAATTCACCGGCATCGGTGTAAATGACGGACAGCGCGCTGCACGGCGCATCGGTAGAAGCGATGGTTGGCGCAATGGCGACAGGCACGCCCATAAAGTGCGCGAGCGCTTTGGCGGTATCCAGCGTTTTACCGCCGCCAATACCAAGCACTGCGGCACACTGCGCTTTTTCCGCTACGACGCGCAGACGGTCGATTTCGTTTTGTGAACATTCGCCGCCAAACGGTGCAATTTCCAGCGCCAGTCCGGCATCCTGGAAGCTTTTTTCCAGTGCACCCTGGGCAAAGCCTAAGACAAACTTGTCCCCAACGATCAGCCAGCGTTCTGCCAATGGTTTGAGGTAGCTGCCAAGACGGGTAATAACATCGGCACCCTGGATGTACTTACCAGGTGATTGAATAATGCGATCCATACTTTATTTCCCTCACAGGTTGATGTGACCAAATGCGTTGTTCCAGTCCTGCTCAAACTTCTCTATTGCTGACTCTACCGCAGGGGTATTGAGCATTTGTTGCGCTACGTCTAATGGTAGGGTGATTGCTTCACATCCTGCCAGCAAGCAATCCAGCGCCTGACGTGGAGTTTTAAAGCTGGCCGCCAGTACCATGCTGTTCGGTGCATGCAGTTCCAGCAATGTTTGCAGTTCCCGTACTGCGCGAATCCCGTCGCCGCCCTGCGCGTCGATACGGTTAACGTAAGGCGCGATATATTTCGCTCCTGCCAGCGCAGCCAGTAGCCCCTGAGAAGCACTGTAAACGGCGGTTCCCAGCGTGGTGATACCCTCTTTTTTTAGCATCTTGATCGCGGCCAGACCTTCGGATGTCACCGGGATTTTCACTACCAGACCGGGCACCGCATTGCTCAGGCGTTTAGCTTCTTCCACCATGCCCTGTGCGTCGCGACTCATGGTCTGGGCAAACAGAATGCCCTCTTTGCCAATGGCGTTCTGCAGGCGTGGCAGCACATCCCAGATGGATTCTTTGCTTGCTGCCACAATGCTTGGGTTGGTGGTGACGCCCGCGATAGGGAAGATGCGGGCCAGACGTTCGACTTCCGCGACGTTGGCGGTATCAAGATAAAGTTCCATACAAAAACACCCTCTACGTTTTCCGTTAGCTGCCCGTTGCCGGGTTGCTTTGCTATGCACAGGATAAGAGTGTTTCGTCACGCGGTGCTATCTGACAAATCTGTCAAAAGCTGGATAAATGTAATATGTCTATAAAAGTGAGAGATACTTCACATGTAAGTGATATGAGCTGGTATATGTTTTTTGATAATACAAAAATCCAGTAAATGTTACCTTTGTCTCCGTTTTCTGTCCCAGTATGCGATTATTACTGGTCAGTTTTTTTCTCCGTCAACTGGCTGTGATACTGCCGACGATACTCTGACGGCGAACGTTCAGTATTCTTGCGAAACAGACGGCAGAAGTAGTTGCTGTCAATAAATCCACAGGTGTGCGCCACGTCTTTGATCTTCAGCTCGTAACCCTTTAACAGCGTTTTTGCGTGTTCCAGTCGCGTGTGGTTCAGGTATTCGTTAAAACCGATAGCGCCCGTTTTTTGAAACAGGTGGGAGAGGTAATTAGGTGAAATGTAAAACGCCTGTGCGACGGATTCACGGGTGAGTGGTGAAGCGTAGCGTTCGTCAATATAGCCGCGAATGGCGTCGAAAAGCGCCTGACTACGTGATGCGGTTTGGATCTGGCTGCCGAGCAGATCGCGACAGTGGCTCAGCAAGCTCGCAACGATTAGCCTGGCCGTTTGCTGCTCCTGCGGCTGCATTTGCATCTCATGGAGCGTTTGCAGCAGAAAAGAGCCGATACGCGGTCCGCGCCGGGCGACGTGCTGGTGGGTAAGGTTTTGATATTGCTTGCCGTCCCATTGGACAACGCTGAAACCCAGTTGCTGTTTGCCGAACAGAATGCTGAGTGTCGTGACCGGTGTGACCCACTGCGGAATATTCCAGCCGCCAGCCGGAACAAACAAGACATCGCCGGGGGTAAGCACCTTATCGATGCCAGAATCCGCAAATTCACCTTCCAGCACAATTTCCAGCCGGGGAAAATCGACCTGATACGCCAGTTCCGGCGTTGTGCTATTGGTGCTGGCGAAATAAATCTGCCGCAGCGGCGTGGGGCCGTTAATCAGGCGGGAGAGAAGATGGCTGACGTCGTGATACATGTTAATCCCTTGCAGGCAGCAGACAGGGAAACAGTAACGTTGAAAACAATCGCCCTCAAGTGATTATTGCCGGATGGCGGCTAATGCCATATCCGGCCTACAAGTCTTTGCGAGCTGTAGGCCGGATAAGCGTAGCGCATCCGGCAGACGGTTATTGATTACCGATTTGATCGCCGTAAGGCAGGGAATCGTAATCTATCAGGGCATTTTTCTTGTACGGATTGCCAATCCAGCGGGTTGTCTCTTTGAACTGCGGACTGGTAATGGCGCGAGTTGGATCGAAGCCATCGTAGGTGAAGCCCGCTAAGTCAGACCATGTGTGGATAAGCTCTGAGCTGCTGTATTTACGATTCACATCCTGTGAGAAGTCGCGCGGGTGCGCGGCCTGCCATTTTTCCGAAGTCCACAACAGGAACGGCACCGTGTACATATGGCGCGTTGGGTTGTCTTCATTACGACCCTGCGTTTTGTGCGGTGGCGTATCGTAAACCTCTTCGCCATGATCGGAGAAGTACAGCAGGAAGCCGTTCGGATCGGTAGCTTTATAGTCTTTGATCAGGCTGGCAATAATATGATCGTTGTAAACATTCGCGCTGTCGTAATCGTTGTAGGCTTCCAACTCATCGTTACTCAGACCTGCGGGAACATGGTCGATATTATTGTCGAACTTACCCTGGCCATCCGGATAGCGGAATTTGTACTTAATATGCGTACCCAGCAGATGCACGATGATGAACTTTTTCGGTGCCGGGTCGGCCAGGACTTCTTTAAATGGCGCCAGCACGTTGCTGTCATATTCGCGCGCACTTTGCGTACGCTGCTGGTTCATATAGAACTGTTTATCCGTCTGCTTAGAGAACACCGTTAGCATGGTGTTGCGGGCGGTCATCGTCTGCTGATTAGTGATCCAGAAGGTTTTATAACCCGCCTGTTTCATCATGTTCATCAGGGACGGCTGAGTCAGATACAGATCCGGGTTCTTCTCGTTAGCGAAGGTCAGCGCCTGCTGCAGGATTTCAATGGTGTACGGACGGGAAGTCACGACATTATTGAATACGGTGAAGTTAGGATCGGATTTATGCAGCGCATCCAGTTCTGGCGTCGTTTCACGCGGGTAGCCATACAGGCTCATGCGGCCACGTTGCGTTGATTCGCCAATCACCAGCACCAATGTACGCGGTGCGTCACCTGAGCTGTCTTTAAAGTTAGCCAGCGGCGGCAGGGCATTGTTCTCATTCAGCAGGCTATTGAGCGAGGTCAACTGCTGACGATATTGATAATACCCGGAGATGAATTGCCACGGCGCGGCGGGCTCCATACGTGAAGCGAGCCCATCCAACGTTTTTTCAAACGGCTTATGTTTGATAAATGTGTTCACTGTCATCGGATGCAGAATCAATCCGTATAACAGTGCAAACGACACCAGATAGCGCCAGGGTGATGGAATATGTACCGGACGCAGACGTGTCCATAGCAGAATTGCCATTGCTGTATATGCCAGCGCAATTAAGACGATCTTCAGGCTGAAGTATTGACTCAGGTACTCGCTGGCTTCGTTCGCATTGGTTTCAAACATTACGTACAGAACGCTTTGCGAGAACTCTTGCCCGTAAATGACGTAATAGCTCAGAGCTGCCAGCGAGGCCGCCCATAGAATTACGCCAATGACGGCAGCAATAATGCGGATACGGTTTGGAAATAAGAATACCGGGATCAACCACAGCGAGCTGAACAGCAGGGAGTCGCGTAGGCCGGTAGATCCGCTATAGCCGCTAAAATAGATAACGGCCTGCAGTAATGAGGAAAAAAACCAAAAATAGAGGAGCGCCCAACCCAGGGCTTTCCAGCTAAAGGCGGGTTTAGACTGGAGTTGTAAGGATTGCATAATGTGAGCCTGTCTTTAATCGTAGCGCCAAGAGTAGCGACTAAACATTAAGAGGAACTGAAGCATCACGATCTCAGGATCGTGTTTTGCTGTTGTAATATTCACGTAGTGAATATGTTCAGGCGGGAATATATTGAAAATGAAGTGGTTGTAACAGCTGTTTTTACTGTCGCCTTCGTACAATAGCACGAAGGCGACAGCGGGAGGGGGCGTTAGCCTGTATTGCGCATACCGGCTGCAACACCAGCGATAGTCACCATCAGCGCTTGTTCAACGCGTGGATCCGGTTCATGGCCTTGCTCTTCGGCCTGGCGTGAGCGGTGTAACAATTCTGCCTGTAAGACGTTCAGCGGGTCAGTATAAACATTCCTTAACTGAATGGACTCGGCAATCCACGGCAGGTCGGCCATCAAATGTGAGTCGTTGGCAATCGCCAGTACGACATCGATATCTGCTGCCAGGCGTTGGCGTAGCTCTTCACCCAGCGGCCACAGCTCTTTTTTGACCAGGCGCTGATCGTAATACTCTGCCAGCCACAGGTCTGCTTTCGCGAAAACCATTTCCAGCATGCCAAGGCGTGTGGAGAAGAATGGCCAGTCGCGGCACATCGCTTCGAGTTCGCTTTGCTTACCATCTTCAACCACTTTTTGCAGCGCGGTACCAGCACCAAGCCAGGCCGGGAGCATCAGACGGTTCTGCGTCCAGGCAAAGATCCACGGTATAGCACGCAGAGACTCAACGCCGCCGGTCGGACGGCGTTTTGCCGGACGTGAACCGAGCGGCAATTTACCCAGTTCCTGCTCCGGTGTAGCTGAGCGGAAATAAGGGACAAAGTCTTTGTTTTCACGCACATATCCACGGTATAGCTCGCAGGAAATATCGGAAAGCTCATCCATGATATGACGCCAGTTATCCTTCGGTTCTGGCGGTGGTAACAGGTTGGCCTCCAGAATTGCTCCGGTATACAGCGACAGGCTGCTGATGGTGACTTCCGGCAGGCCGTACTTAAAGCGGATCATCTCCCCTTGTTCTGTCACGCGCAGACCGCCTTTCAGGCTGCCTGGTGGTTGAGAGAGCAGCGCCGCATGCGCAGGCGCGCCGCCGCGACCAATGGATCCGCCGCGACCGTGGAACAGCGTCAGTTCGATACCGGCTTTTTCGCAGGTTTTGATCAGCGCGTCCTGAGCCTGGTATTGCGCCCAGGACGCTGCCATCACGCCCGCGTCTTTTGCGGAATCAGAGTAGCCAATCATGACCATCTGTTTGCCCTGGATAAAGCCGCGGTACCAGTCGATATTCAGAAGCTGGGACATGACGTCATCGGCATTGTTGAGGTCGTCCAGCGTTTCAAATAGCGGAGCGACCGGCATAGCAAAACCAATTCCGGCTTCTTTCAGCAGCAGATGCACGGCCAGCACATCCGACGGCGTTTTCGCCATCGAGATAACATAGGCGGCAATGGAGCCATACGGGGCTTCGGCAATGACCTGACAGGTGTCGAGCACTTCACGGGTGTCATTGCTCGGCTCCCAGTTACGCGGCAGGAGCGGACGCTTGGAATTCAGTTCGCGGATCAGGAAAGCCTGTTTATCTGCTTCCGACCAGTTTTCGTAGTCGCCAATGCCCAGATAACGAGTCAGTTCGCCCAAGGCTTCAGTATGACGGGTGCTTTCCTGACGAATATCAATACGCACCAGCGGTACGCCGAAACACTTCACGCGGCGCAGGGTGTCGAGCAATTCGCCATTGGCGATGATGCCCATACCACAGGCCTGTAGAGACTGGTAGCACGCGTAAAGCGGGTCCCAGAGCTGTTCGTTTTGGGTGAGAAGTCCCGCAGGTTTCGGCAATTTCTCGCCTTTCAGACGGGCTTCAAGCCAGGCCTGGGTCGCCATCAGACGAGAACGCAGGGTTTTCATCAGATAGCGGTATGGTTCCGCTGCGCCTTCTTCACCTACCAGTGCCATCAGCTCCGGTGTAGCATCCACCATCGACAGCTCAGAAATCAGAAACTGGATGTCTTTCAGGAACAGGTCTGTCGCTTTCCAGCGGCTGAGCAATAGCACGTGACGGGTGATATCCGCCGTTACGTTCGGGTTGCCGTCACGGTCGCCGCCCATCCAGGAGGTAAATCGAACCGGGACAAAATCAACTGGCAGCTTATATCCAAGATGCTCTTCCAGTTGTTCATTCAGCTCGCGCAGGTAGTTCGGCACACCTTCCCACAGGCTGTTTTCAACAACCGCGAATCCCCATTTGGCTTCATCAACCGGGCTTGGGCGCAGTTTGCGGATTTCATCCGTATGCCAGGACTGAGCAATGAGCTGACGCAGACGGCGCATCAGTTGGTTGCGTTCATAATCGACGAGGTCTTTGTTATCAAGCTGCTTGAGGCAGGCGTTCACTTCACCCATTTTATGGATCAGCGTACGACGAGTGATCTCGGTCGGGTGGGCGGTGAGTACCAGCTCCAGAGAGAGTGATTCTACGGCTTTCTTGATGGTGGCGTCATTGAGGTTGGGCTGCTCTTTCAGTTTACGCAGAGTGCGAGCAATCACTTCCGGGTTGCTGGCTGCTTCGCCTTTTGGCGAAATGCTGTGGTGCTGCTCGGCGGTGTTGGCCAGGTTCAGGAACTGGCTAAATGCGCGGGCAACCGGCAGCAGCTCGTCGTTAGACAGATTTTGCAGTGTGGTGAGCAATTCCTGGCGATTAATTTCATTGCCAGCGCGAGATGATTTGGACAGCTTTCGAATTGTTTCTACGCGATCAAGAATGTTCTCTCCCAACGCATCCTTGATGGTCTCTCCCAGCACTTTGCCGAGCATACTGACATTACTACGCAATGCGGAATATTGTTCGTTCATATTAACCCAGACACCCCATCTATTTTGAATATGTCCTGTATCTTTCGCGCCTGACTATCACGCAAAATCTTGCGGACTTAACTTTTTAGCCGTCTTTTATA
>OJVO01000381.1_pt1 | contig 10001 bp, 8 predicted proteins | sample 1600151 | NCBI WGS metagenome assembly OJVO01 (sample SAMN04436869, study PRJEB24849) | human gut metagenome | biome: human gut; feature: NICU; material: stool | host: Homo sapiens | place: USA: Saint Louis, MO | collected 2011-09-15
GGAATATTCTTATAAAAGAATCGCTAAGCTGGAGGATTAGTATTCGAATTGATAATTATTTCACAGAAATAAAACCAGGAATTTTCCATATAAAAAGAATATTCCTGGAATATCAAGAGTTATATAACGCTCAACAGGAGAGATTTAGCTGAAACCTTTTAATCCCAAATAACTATTAAGTGTTACCGTTCGCACCCGATGTAGGGTAATCAAATTTTGTTGTTCGAGGGATTTAAATGACCGGCTAACGGTTTCAATTTTAAGGTCGAGATAACTGGCAATTTCCTCCCGGGAGAATGGCAAGTGAAGCGTCGTTTCTGGCCTGCCAATACGTAAATGCATCTCGTAAAACTCCACCAAAAAAGCAGCGATCCTGGCCTCAGCATGTTTATTCGCATAGCGCCGCAGTTTTTCAACAATGAATCCATTGTCCCTGCAGAGAAACTTGATGACTGCGGCAGCAACCGACGGATCCTTTTCTGCTACTTTGAACAACCGCGCAATATCGATATGACATACCTCCGCAGCCGTTGCCGCCTTAATCGTTGTCAGGTACTTCCCCCCTTCGACAGCATCCAGCGCCATGATATCTCCCGGAACATAAAAGCGACTGATAAAATCGTTATCACCGCATTCCACGCTGGACTTGCAGTATCCCTCGTGAATAACAAAAAGCATGTTTGCGGCTTCATCCTGCCGGGCGAGTATCTCCCCTGCTTTAAACCTTCTTCTTTTGTCTATTAATCGGTGTTGATTATCACGATCAATTGCCGCTCCCTTTGGACACAGCGAACAATGGCGGGGGGGAAACGGGTTGCCGAGCGGCAATACAGGAATGCGATGTTTGTGAATATCCGATTTCACGCAACAACTCCTCATAAAAATGAGACTGATTCTAATAGATCGGGCCATGGGAACAATACGTGAACTGAAGACCAGGAAAATTCATGCTGGCAGGGAAAATTCTGTGATACATCGCCTTTCTGGCACAGGGACGCATGGGTCAAAACCAGACTGATGATGTTAAAACGCAGGATAGAAAAATGTGGCAGTGGAGTGAAGGTTGGAATTAACAGGGCGATGCCTTAATAGCCTTGAAAATCAGAGTGCTATTATGGAATCGCCCGTTTTCAATTACGCACGGATCGTGTCGTCGCCGAAACCAACCCATTTGTATGTAGTCAGTGCTTCCAGCCCCATTGGGCCACGCGCGTGCAGTTTTTGCGTACTTACCGCCACTTCCGCGCCCAGTCCAAACTGGCCGCCATCGGTAAAACGCGTAGAGGCGTTAACGTACACAGCTGAAGAATCGACTTCATTCACAAAACGATCGGCGTTGCGTAGCGTACGCGTCAGGATCGCATCGGAATGCTGGGTACCATGCTCGCGGATGTGGGCGATGGCATCATCCAGACTGGTGACGATTTTCACGTTCAAATCCAGCGACAGAAACTCGTCGTCATACTCTTCAGCTTTCACCGCAACCACATTAGCAGGTCCTGCCTTCAATGTAGCCAGCGCCATTTCGTCTCCGTGCAGAGTTACGCCGCTTTGTGCCATCTGCTGGCTCAATGCTGGCAGAAAACGCGCGGCGATATCCTGATGCACCAGCAGAGTTTCTACGGTGTTGCAGGTGCTCGGACGCTGGGTTTTGGCATTGACGATAATCTTCAGGGCCGGGGCGATCTCCGCGGTATCATCAACATAGATATGACATACGCCAATGCCGCCGGTGATGACCGGGATAGTCGACTGCTCACGACACAGCTTGTGCAGGCCCGCGCCCCCACGAGGGATCAGCATATCGATGTACTTATCCATCCGTAGCATCTCAGCGACCAGTGCGCGGTCCGGGTTATCAATCGACTGTACGGCAGCCGCGGGTAAACCGCAGGCTTCCAGCGCCTTTTGGATAACCGCCACGGTGGCAGCGTTCGTCCGGTAGGTCTCTTTCCCACCGCGCAGGATCGCGGCATTGCCGGTTTTCAGGCACAGGGAGGCAACGTCAACGGTGACGTTTGGGCGCGCTTCATAAATTACGCCAATCACGCCCAGCGGGACGCGACGACGCTCCAGACGCAGACCGCTGTCCAGCAGCCCACCGTCAATCACCTGCCCGACTGGGTCGGCGAGATTACACACCTGGCGTACATCGTCAGCAATCGCTTTCAGACGCGCTGGCGTCAGGGCCAGGCGGTCTAGCATCGCATCGCTCAGGCCGTTGGCTCGCGCCTGCTCAACATCTTGTACGTTTGCGCTGAGGATGCTTTCGGTTTGCGCTTCCAGCTCATCAGCAATGGTTTCCAGTACGCGATTTTTTTCGCGACTGGAGAGCAGCGCCAGCTTATATGACGCGGCTTTGGCAGCAATGCCCATTTTTTCCAGCATATGCCTGTTCCTTAACGGGTGATCATGTCGTCACGATGGACAGCGACCGGGCCGTATTCGTAGCCCAGGATGGTGTCGATCTGTTGTGAGTGATGTCCGGCAATACGGCGCAGCGCATCGCTGTTATAGCGGGTGACGCCGTGGGCAATATCACGCCCTTCGAGATTGCAGATGCGGATCACTTCACCACGAGAGAAGTTGCCTGTCACGCTTTTAATGCCTTTTGGCAATAATGAGCTGCCGCGTTCCAGAATCGCTGCGGTAGCGCCCTCATCAACAGTAATTTCTCCGGCAGGCGGCGCGCCGAAGATCCAGCGTTTACGGTTCTCCAGTGGAGATGCCTGAGCATGAAAACGCGTCCCAACGGAAACGCCTTCCATCACGTCGCCAATGACGCCCGGTTTGCTGCCTGCGGCAATTATGGTGTCGATCCCGGCGCGGCACGCGACATCGGCGGCCTGCAGTTTAGTCCCCATGCCGCCGGTTCCCAGACCCGAGACGCTGTCTCCGGCAATGGCGCGCAGCGCATCATCAATACCGTGCACGTCTTTGATCAGCTCCGCCTGCGGATTGGTGCGCGGATCGGCGGTGAACAGGCCCTGCTGATCGGTCAACAGCAGCAGCTTATCGGCTCCAGCCAGAATTGCCGCCAGCGCTGAGAGGTTGTCGTTATCACCCACTTTAATTTCAGCGGTCGCCACCGCATCGTTCTCATTAATGACCGGAACGATGTTGTTATCCAGCAGCGCGCGCAGCGTATCGCGGGCATTGAGGAAGCGCTCTCTGTCTTCCATATCCGCACGCGTCAGCAGCATCTGCCCGATATGAATACCGTAAATCGAGAAAAGCTGTTCCCATAGTTGAATCAGTCGGCTCTGCCCTACCGCTGCCAACAGCTGTTTCGAGGCTATCGTTGCCGGGAGTTCAGGGTAACCAAGATGCTCACGTCCGGCGGCAATCGCGCCTGAGGTAACAATAACAATACGATGCCCTGCGGCATGGAGCTGCGCGCACTGGCGAACCAGTTCTACGATGTGGGCGCGGTTCAGGCGGCGGGATCCGCCCGTTAACACACTGGTGCCAAGTTTTACCACCAGCGTCTGGCTGTCACTCATGATTCTCTGCCATTCAAAATTGGGGAAAATGATATCAAACGAACGTTTTAGCAGGACTGGCCCCGGTTGCCAACAACCAGCGCACAAAGCATGAAATTTTATTGCGCAGGATCAGCAAGCGTAGCGGCAGATTTTGACGCATTTATTACAGAAACAAAAAAACATCCTTTTTTAAAAATATTCTTACTTTGTCATAAAACGTTCATTGCCAGACGTTAAAAACCCTCCTGTCTTTTAACGGGGATCACACCCAGTGAATATTAGCGCGTACTTTTAATTTAATCAGGAATGAAAATGAAAAAGAGCACTCTGGCATTAGTGGTGATGGGAATTGTTGCGTCGGCATCCGTACAGGCTGCGGAAGTGTATAACAAGAACGGTAATAAACTGGACTTATACGGCAAAGTAAAAGCCATGCATTACATGACGGATTATGACAGCAAAGATGGTGACCAAAGCTATATCCGTTTAGGTTTTAAAGGCGAAACGCAAATTAACGATCAACTGACCGGTTATGGTCGTTGGGAGGCTGAATTCGCCGGCAATAAAGCTGAAAGCGATTCTAACCAACAAAAAACACGTCTGGCCTTCGCCGGTGTGAAATTAAAAGATTTTGGCTCGTTTGATTATGGTCGTAACCTGGGTGCGCTGTATGACGTGGAAGCATGGACCGATATGTTCCCGGAATTCGGCGGCGACTCCTCCGCACAAACCGATAACTTTATGACCAAACGTGCCAGCGGCCTGGCAACTTACCGTAACACCGACTTCTTCGGCGTCGTGGATGGCCTGGATCTGACCCTGCAATATCAGGGTAAAAACCAGGACCGCGATGTGAAAAAACAGAACGGCGACGGTTTTGGTACTTCTGTTACCTATGACTTTGGCGGCAGCGATTTTGCGGTGAGCGGCGCTTATACCAACTCCGATCGTACTAACCAGCAGAATCTGCAAACTCGCGGTACAGGCGATAAAGCAGAAGCCTGGGCAACGGGCTTAAAATATGATGCTAACGATATTTATATTGCAACGTTCTATTCTGAAACGCGCAATATGACGCCAATTTCCGGTGGCTTTGCTAATAAAACACAGAACTTCGAAGCGGTCGTTCAGTACCAGTTTGACTTTGGTCTGCGTCCGTCACTGGGTTATGTGCTGTCTAAAGGGAAAGATATTGAAGGCGTCGGCAATGAAGATCTGGTGAATTATATTGATCTCGGCGCAACGTACTATTTCAACAAAAATATGTCCGCGTTTGTCGATTATAAAATCAACCAGCTCGATAGCGATAATAAGCTAGGCATCAACGATGATAATATCGTTGCCGTCGGTATGGTCTACCAGTTTTGATATAGCATAAAAAAAGCCGGATGGGGTTGCGCCGCCATCCGGCTTTTCACTGTTCATTATGCCGTTAACTTAACCGGTTCATCCTTAAAGTCGTCAGCAGGTTCCAGCGCCAGATTCAGCGTCGTTAACAAGCCAAGTAATTTTTCATGGAATTCACGTAAGGTGTATTCCAGTCGCTCTACCACTTCAGTCTCTTTCACCGGCACCGCAGTCCAGTTACCGTCTTTATCAAACAAACCAAACTGATAACTATACGTGAAGCGTTTTTCCTGCGCCTCCAGTTCCATCCACCAGCCCCAGAACTCGCGTTTCTCAGGGGCGGGTTTCACGTTGACGCAAACAGCCAGACAATCGAAAAAAAATCGATTATCTTCGCACTGCCCTTCCCGGATGTACGGGCCAAGCGCGGTGAATTTCTTGATCAATCTACTTTTCGGATGCCCACTCGGTAACGTCATTACGATCTCCTTAGGTGAAGCACCTGTTTTACCAAATCGATAAAATTTAGCAAACTTTTAACACAATCTCTGATTGATCCAACTGGTTATTTCCTGCAACCCTTTGTCAAAATTGCGATACACCGGATTGAAGGGGATCTCCAGTAGCTTACCGTCTGAAGATGAAGATGTGATTAAACGTGACTCTTCTTCCGGGCTAAACGGGTCGTTCTTCCAAAACCCCGAAAGCATTGGCGTCGGGCAGCGTCGCCCCAGCAGGCCCTGCACTTTTAATGAATAGCGATTAAGCTCAACGCGCAGCGCTTCATCGGAGGCGTCATGCATCCCCAGGCGGCTAGCCAGTACATCAAGATACATTTCCGGGACGCTCGCCTGACGTTGCGGGTCACTGAGCAGCGCATGAACCACTGGTCCCAGACAGGCCACCGCCTTCAGGCGTGATGATTCCAGATATGCCAGACGTACCGCTACGTTAGCGCCAAAGCGGAAACCAAAGGCCGCCACGCGAGTGTGATCCACCCAGGGAACATTAGGCAGCGCTTTTAATACATGCTGATGCAGCAGGCTGGAATCCTGAGTCAGTTTCCATTTTGATGAGAACCCAACCGACGGCATATCCAGCGTCAGCATGGCAATGCCACGTGGAGCAAAGTAGCGCTCATACAGACTGTAATAATCCGTTTGCATGGAATCGAGGCCACCGCACATCAGCACCGTCGGGAACGGACCGTCGCCTTTTGGCATATGCAGGAATCCAGTGATTGGCGCGCCGCCGGTAACGGCAAATTCCATCTCGCGCAATGTCCCCGGCAGTCGCTGCGCGGCCTCTTCATAGGCGCGATTGGCCAAAGCCTGTGCCTGTTCTGCCAGCTCATCGCCTTTCAGGTGTGGGTAAGCGGCAATGTTGTACAACGTAGACGCATGCAGCCAGTGGCGTCCGCTCACCTGCGGATCCTCTTCCATAGACGCTTTCTGTTGCCAGTCCATCGCCTGCTTCGCCCACTCATAGATCCAGTTCCCACCGCGATAGCCGATAACCGTATCGTAGAGTTCTTTATCCGTACGCTCGGCTTCGCTCATCACGATACGTGCCTGCACCTCAAGGATTTCACGCGGGTCGACGCCACGCCAGATCCACATCAGACGATTCACCATGCGATACCAGTGGGGAATGGTTTTACCATCCAGGGCAGATTGTACGGACGGCTGCGCGCCGTGATTAAAACGACGAACCAGCGTTGACGTTTCAGGGTGTTTGAAGCGGGGTTTAAACAGGACTTCGCTGAGGTTAGCCTGTGACATGATTGCAGCCTCCATGAGTACTCACTAAGGCATAGTGTAACCTGACACTGCACAAAAAGAACAACGCCCGGCAGTTGCCAGGCGTTGAAAACTTTTTAGATTAGCGACCAGAGATCGGCGGGACGAACACCACGCCCATATCCCACGGCTGCTCAATCCAGGTATCCTGAGGGATATCAACAACATAATCATTCACCAGCGGGCGACCTGCCGGCTTAGCGAAGATAGTAACGAAATGCGCTTTAGGATACATTTCGCGGATCGCAACGGCGGTACCACCGGTGTCAACCAGGTCATCGATTACGATGAAACCTTCACCGTCGCCTTCGGCACGTTTCAGCACTTTCAGTTCGCGCTGGTTGTCGTGATCGTAGCTGGAGATGCATACGGTATCGACATGACGAATACCCAATTCACGCGCCAGCAATGCGCCCGGTACCAGACCACCACGGCTAACGGCAATAATGCCTTTCCATTGTTCAGAAGGCATCAGGCGGCTTGCCAGTTTACGTGCATGGATCTGCAACATGTCCCAGGTGACGACGTATTTTTCGCTCATGTGAAGTGTCCCAGCCTGTTTATCTACGGCTTAAAAAGTGTTCGAGGGGGAAATAGGTTGCGCGAGATTATAGAGATCTGACGCACTAAAAACCAGTGTTTCGCGGAATCCGCGCCTCTTTTTGCATGCTTTATGCTAGCCGTCAGCGGAGAAAGTGGTATTCTCAATCGCATCGCGCAAGCCTGACTTGTGATGTTTTTAATTCTGCTAACCCCGTGGCCTGCAAGCAAGTTTTGTAGGACATCGCCAAGGAGACTCAACGTGTCTGAACTGTCTCAATTATCCCCGCAACCGCTATGGGATATTTTTGCCAAAATCTGTTCTATTCCTCATCCGTCCTATCATGAAGAGCAGCTCGCTGAACACATTCTGAGCTGGGCCCAGGAAAAAGGTTTCCACGTCGAGCGCGATCAAGTCGGTAATATCCTGATTCGCAAACCCGCTACCGCAGGCATGGAAAACCGCAAACCGGTCGTTCTGCAGGCGCACCTGGATATGGTCCCGCAGAAAAACAACGACACCGTTCACGACTTCACCAAAGATCCTATCCAACCTTATATTGATGGCGAATGGGTAAAAGCCCGTGGCACCACGCTGGGTGCGGATAACGGTATCGGTATGGCGTCCGCGCTGGCCGTTCTGGCAGATGACAGCGTGGTACATGGTCCTCTGGAAGTGCTGCTGACCATGACCGAAGAAGCAGGTATGGATGGCGCGTTTGGTCTGCAGGCTAACTGGCTGCAGGCAGATATCCTGATCAACACCGACTCAGAAGAAGAAGGTGAGATCTACATGGGTTGCGCAGGCGGTATCGACTTTACCTCTAACCTGCCGCTGTCCCGTGAAGCAATCCCTGCTGGCTTCCAGAGCTTTAAGCTGACGTTAAAAGGCCTGAAAGGCGGCCACTCCGGCGGCGAAATCCACGTGGGTCTCGGTAACGCGAACAAGCTGCTGGTACGCTTCCTGGCGGGCCACGCTGAAGAGCTGGATCTGCGTCTGGTTGATTTCAACGGCGGTACGCTGCGTAACGCAATTCCGCGTGAAGCCTTTGCCACCCTGGCCGTGGCTGCAGATAAAGTTGATGCGTTAAAAGCGCTGGTCAACACCTATCAGGAAATCCTGAAAAACGAACTGGAAGCCAAAGAGAAGAACCTGGCTCTGCTGCTGGATGCCGTTACTCAAGACAAAGCCGCGCTGACCGCTGAGTCTCGCGACAGCTTTGTGCGTCTGCTGAACGCCACCCCGAACGGTGTAATCCGCAACTCCGACGTCGCCAAAGGCGTGGTAGAAACTTCCCTGAACGTCGGCGTTGTAACCATGACTGACGACAACGTTGAAATTCACTGCCTCATCCGTTCTCTGATCGACAGCGGTAAAGACTACGTGGTGAGCATGCTGGATTCACTGGGTAAACTGGCTGGCGCGAAAACCCAGGCAAAAGGCGGATACCCTGGCTGGCAGCCGGATGCCAACTCTCCGGTTATGCACCTGGTTCGTGAAACCTATCAGCGTCTGTTCAACAAAACGCCTAACATCCAAATCATCCACGCCGGTCTGGAATGTGGTCTGTTCAAGAAACCGTATCCAGATATGGACATGGTTTCCATCGGGCCAACCATCACCGGCCCGCACTCCCCGGATGAACAGGTTCATATCGAAAGCGTCGGCCATTACTGGACGCTGCTGACTGAACTGCTGAAGTCTATTCCGGCGAAGTAAGTCTGCGCTAAACGCCGGATGGCGCTGTGCTTATCCGGCCTACATGCTGATTTGTAGGCCGGATATAGTTTTTACGCAGCCATCCGGCAATACATCAACATCACAGCCCCAACAGTAGTTGCCTTTCCAGCTGTGGATCCAACAGCGTGACGTGTAATCCCACCAGCCTTACGCCCCGCCCTCCCCGACGTTCATTCCATGTTTTGCGCGCCGTCGCAATTAAGTCATCTTTACTTAAGCGCGGCCAGACGTGCTCCTGCGTGGTTTGCTGAAAATCATTAAACTTGAGTTTTACTCCCTGCCGGGCGATCAACAGATCCGGTTTTACCTTGGCCAGACGTCGTTCCAGTTCGGGATATAGCCGCTCAATAATCTCCTCACATTCAGCCCACTCATGAATATCTTCTGCCAAAGTACGCTCGACGCCGACTGATTTGCGCAGTCTGTCATTGTTGACGTCGCGTTCATCAATGCCCTGGCTGCGTTCCCACAACACGCGACCAAACTTACCAAAACGTTTGAGCAACATGGCCAGGTCGTATTTCTGAACATCCTCGCAGGTTCGCAACCCCATCGCTTCCAGCTTAGCGGCAGAGACTTTGCCAACGCCGGGAATTTTGCCTAACGGTAATGTTCTGAGAAATTCAGGAACATCGGCAGGGGTAATCACATATTGCCCATTGGGTTTGTTGAGATCGGAAGCTATTTTTGCCAGAAATTTGACCGGCGCAATTCCGGCAGAGGCGGTTAACTGTAGCTCGGTAAAAATTGTCTGGCGGATCTCCTGAGCGATCAGCGTAGCTGAGCCATGGCAGTGAGTGCTGTCAGTCACATCCAGATAGGCTTCATCCAGCGAAAGCGGTTCTATCAGCGAGGTATAGCGGGAGAAAATAGCCTGAATCTGGCGGGAGGCTTCTTTATAGGCCTCGTAACGACCAGGTAATAACGTGAGATGCGGGCATAGTTTTAACGCCATTCCGGTCGGCATTGCGCTACGCACACCAAATTTGCGCGCCGGGTAATTGGCCGTGCTGATGACTCCCCGACGTTCACGACTGCCGCCAATAGCAATGGGAATATCACGCAAGGCGGGGTTGTCGCGCATTTCCA
>OJVO01000413.1_pt1 | contig 9041 bp, 6 predicted proteins | sample 1600151 | NCBI WGS metagenome assembly OJVO01 (sample SAMN04436869, study PRJEB24849) | human gut metagenome | biome: human gut; feature: NICU; material: stool | host: Homo sapiens | place: USA: Saint Louis, MO | collected 2011-09-15
TATTGAAGCACTTTTATTAGAAATTAATTTAATCCATAAAAATAATCCCAAATATAACATCATGTTAAAAGACGATAAAACCTATCCTTTTATCAAAATCACAAACGAAAAATATCCTCGTTTAATGATTACTCGAAAGGTTTTAAAAGATAAAGCGTTATATTTTGGCCCATATCCAGATGTAAATGCAGCGAATGAAACAAAGAAACTGTTAGATCGGCTTTTTCCTTTGCGAAAATGTAATCCGTCGCAAAAAACACCTTGTTTGTATTATCATTTAGGACAATGTCTGTGTCCCTATGCTTTTGATGTGGATCCGCAAGTCTACAAAGATATGGTGGAAGAGATTAAAGGGTTTCTCTCTGGTGGACATACAGAAATTCAGGACCGCTTACAAGAAAAAATGGCTTATGCAGCTGCACATATGGAATTTGAAAAAGCTGCAGAATTTCGCGATCAAATTAAAGCGATTGAAACAGTTATGACCCGCCAAAAAATGACGAATGTGGATTTAATTGATCGTGATGTGTTTGGCTATGCTGTTGATAAAGGCTGGATGTGTGTCCAAGTATTCTTTGTCAGACAAGGAAAATTAATCGAACGTGATGTATCGATTTTTCCATTTTATGATGATGCCAGTGAAGCATTTTTAACTTTTATTGGACAATTCTATCAAGAGAATGAGCATTTTGTGCCAAAAGAAGTCTTGATTCCTGATGACATTGATAAAGAAAGCGTCGAAGCTTTATTAGCTACGAAAATCTTGCAGCCGCAACGGGGAGAAAAGAAAAAACTGGTTAAATTAGCCAGTAAAAATGCTGCAGTTGCTTTAAATGAAAAATTCGATTTGATTGTACGGAAACAAGAACGAACAATTGGCGCAGTTGAAAAATTAGGCAATGCGATGAACATACCTGCGCCCATTCGAATTGAAGCATTTGATAATTCAAATATTATGGGAACAAACCCTGTTTCTGCGATGGTTGTGTTTATTGACGGACGGCCAGCTAAAAATGAGTATCGAAAATATAAAATAAAAACCGTCCAAGGCCCTGATGATTACGCTTCTATGAGAGAAGTCATTTATCGCAGATATTCACGAGTTTTAAAAGAAGGTTTGCCTTTTCCTGATTTAATTTTAATCGATGGTGGTAAAGGCCAAGTCGATGTTGCTAAAGATGTGTTAGCCAATCAACTAGGAGTCGATATTCCTGTAGCTGGATTAGCCAAGAACGACAAGCACAAAACGAGTGAACTTTTATTTGGTCCAGACTTAGAAGTTGTACCATTGGAAAGAAACTCACAAGAATTTTTCTTGTTGCAACGAATCCAAGATGAAGTCCATCGTTTCGCCATCACATTCCATCGTCAATTACGTAGTAAAAATAGTTTTGCTTCCAAATTAGATAACATTGAAGGCTTGGGACCAAAACGCAAAAAAAATCTTTTAAAAGAATTTAAATCGCTTAAAAATATTACGGCAGCCAGTGTTGAAGAATTAAGAAAAGCTGGGTTACCTGAAACTGTCGCAAAGAATGTGTATCGTCATTTGCACCAAGAAACAACCTCTGAGATAGAAAAATAAATGAAAATGAACCAGACAAATTAGGTGCTTTTCCTAATTTGTCTGTTTTTTTTTTATTCAATTTTTTCATGAAAAGTTGAACTCTCAAGAAAATATGATAACGATTTCTTTCGTGATATACTAATACTAACTTAAAAGAGAGGACGTCTGATCATGAAAATACTAACACCCGTTTATCAAATAAAATTTAAAAAAGTACCAAATCAATTACTGATTGATGAGCGTTTAATGAATGAATTGGGTACGTGGTTGAATCGTACAGGTCGAATTTGGGCCTGCCAATCATCAAAAGCGGCAAAGGAATTTAAAAATACATTTTATGAAAGCACAGGCTTGACCGCAAATGAAGTGCATATTTCTGCCGAGACGGATGGCCTTTTTCGCTTAGCAGAAAATAAAGCGTCTGATTAAAGTGCAGCATCTTTCCATAACAATTGTCATTGACAAGCCAACACAGGAAAGATACGATATGAGTAACTAAACAGCGGTTTAGAAAAAGTGAAGGGGGCGTTTATGTGTTAGAGGTAAAAGAGTTAGTCAAAACCTTTGGGGATTTTAAAGCAGTTGATCATGTATCCTTTACGATACCGGACGGGAAAATTTTAGGATTAATTGGCCAAAATGGTGCCGGGAAAACAACTACGTTTCGCTTGATTTTAAATTTTTTAACACAAGATAGCGGGTCAGTTTTATGGAATGGTCAACCATTAAACGAAAAAGAATACAATATTATTGGTTATTTACCAGAAGAACGGGGTTTATATCCTAAAATTACGATTGAAGACCAACTAATTTATTTCGCTTCATTGCGGGGAAAAACTAAAAAAGAAATTGAACCTAAAATTGACTTTTGGATGGAAAAATTTCAAGTTAAAGGCAAAAAAACAGATAAAGTTAAATCTTTATCAAAAGGAAATCAACAAAAAGTTCAATTGATTGCGACACTTATTCATGAACCGAAGTTAATTATTTTAGACGAACCATTCAGTGGATTGGATCCAGTTAATGCAGAATTATTAAAAGACGGCATTATTGAATTGAAAAATCAAGGTTCTTGTGTCATTTTTTCCAGTCATAATATGGACAATGTGGAGAAAATCTGTGACCATTTAGTCATGTTAAAAAATGGACGCATGGTTTTAGATGGTCAGGTTCATGAAATTCGACAACAATTTGGTCGAACAAAATTATTTTTAGAATCACCGTTATCTGTTAAGGAAGTTGCTGCTACAGCAGGTGTGAAAGAAGCACACTTGCGACAAGATGGCGTCTTAGAAGCGACATTAGAAAACGCTGAAGTGGGCAAAGTGTTGTTTGATAAAGCGACAGCCAACGGCTACATTCCAATGTTTAATCAACAACCACCAACATTGGAAGAAATTTTCAAAATGAAAGTAGGTGGGCAAGATGAGTAAATTTTGGATTATTGCGACTAATGTCTATAAGAAAAATGTGAAGTCGCTGTCTTTCTTAATCATGATTTTAGCGCCATTTCTTCTTGTAGGAATTGTTTACTTAGCGGGCTCTCTAGCTAGCGGTTTTTCAGGAGATACTACCATTGGTCTGGTTTCGGAAAATCAAGCGCTCGTTAAAGAGTTGACAAAGAATAAAACAGAGGACTTTTCTTTCAAAGCTGTTTCTTCTGAGAAAAAGGCCCAAGAACAATTAAAAGACGAGAAAATTGATGCCTATTTACTTTTGGACACTACAGATAATCAGATTTCTGGTCAGCTTTACTCTGAACGCTCTTTAGGAAATGCAACCGAGATGCTAATTCCTCAAATGTTAAACCAATTACAAACAATGGCGAATGCCAATCGTTTAAACCTAACAGCTGAGCAAGTTGCCATGTTGAATCAACAAGCAACATTTAAAAAAGCCAAAATTAGTTTTGATGAAAATGGTAAAATAAAAACAGGAGAAGATAACACAGGGATTCAAATGGCGTTAGCAATGGGGATAACAATTTTGTTATTTGTCTTCATCAGCAGTTATTCTTCAATTATTGCCCAAGAGATTGCTTCTGAAAAAGGCACTAGAATCATGGAAGTTATTCTCTCTAGTACAAAAGCGCAAACCCATTTTTATGGCAAATTAACTGGGGTTATTCTAGTAGCTTTAACACAAATTTTCATTTACGGAGTGGCGTTTGTTCTCGGCTATTCTCAATTGAAAAATCTTGATTTTATGAAAAGTCTATTAAGTGGTATTTCACCACAAAGTATTTTTTCATCAACCTTTATTTTTACATTAGGCTTTTTCATTATTGGTATTCTCGTTTTTGCTGTTTTGGCAGCACTTTGTGGTTCTCTTGTTTCCAAACCAGAGGATACAGCAAAAGCAGTTCAGCCCATCATGTATATTGGTTTAATCGGTTATATGATTGGCATTACGTTTGGGACGAATGATCCACAAAATATCGTGGTGAAAGTGACTTCCTTTATTCCGCTGATTTCGTCATACATTATGCCAGTACGCTTGGCGACCGAAACGGCATCAACAATGGAAGCAATTGTCTCATTAGTGATTTTGGCAGTTTTTGGAATTATTTTAACAATCTTCTCTGCTCGTTTATACAAATCAAACGTTCTTGTATACAGTGAAGGCGGCATGATTCAATCTTTAAAACAGTCAATTTCTATTTTAAAAAATGAACAAAAGCATAAATAATCCTTGTTTAACTCTAAAAGGACCCGGTAAATCAGTCAAAGTGACTGATCTGCCGGGTCTTTTTTAGGCACCGTTCGTCGTTCAACTAGACGAACGGTTAATTTTTTTTCAGGAATGTTCGTCTGATTTAATTGGTTGTATAGGTAAATAAATGAGTTTTCGGCTTGATACTGAATGGCATAATCAACAGTCGTAATATGCATCAACTCACTGACATAACTATTATCAAAGCCAATGACAGCGACATCGCGAGGAACGGTATAATTTAGATTTTCAAGTTCTGAAATAAACTCAGCTGCTACGTGATCATTATAAAAGGCCAAAGCTTCTGGCTTGTCGGTTAATTGTTGCCAGTAATGGGCAATTTTTCGACCAGAATGGTTAGTATACTGATCATTAATCAGCCACTCAGTTTGCCAAGGTGCCTGAGTGTTTTCATAAAAATCTTTCATTGCACGTTTTCGTGCGTGCGTGTTTAAATTTTCGGGATTACCGAGGACATGACCAATTTTTTGGTATCCTTGTTGTTGTAAATATTCTAAGGAACGATAATAACCAGAGTAATGATCAATGTAGGAAGAGTATATATTAGGTGAATCGATACGATGCCAGGTTGCTAAAGGACCATACGCGCTGTATGGCTCAATCACCGACCATTCATTTGTTCGTGTCAATAAAAACAAGCCATCTAATTGTTTGTATTTTAATTGGTTTAAGGCATCAATTTCTTTCTGCTGATCGCCATCTGTAAAAAATAAGGTTACGGAATAATTGTATTTTTTGGCAATTGAAATAAAGCGATTCAAGAAAATACCTAAGGAACCTAAATAGCTAGGGGCTAAAAAGCCAATGGTTTTTGTGGCACCTGCTCGTAAATTCCGCGCCACATAATTCGGGGTATAATTTAATTCTTTCATTGCTTTGAGAATTTTTTCTTGACTATCGGCACTTACATATCCTTTTCCAGAAATTAAGCGAGAAACAGTCGATTTCGAGACACCGGCAACTTTTGCTACATCAATGATAGACGTCATTTTTTACCTCCAAAGTGGAATGTATTCTTATAAGAAGTATAGCATACATTTTTTTGAAAATAGTGCTTGACATGGGAACATTCCCATAATTTATCCTAAAGATGTAAACGATAACAATTTAATCAAGGAGGAAGAAGACGGATGACAAGAGGAGCATTAAAAATTGCAACAATTGGTGGCGGTTCTAGTTATACACCTGAATTAATTGAAGGATACATTAAAAGAAAAGATGAACTGCCAATTAAGGAAATTTGGTTAGTCGATATTGAAGCTGGTAAAGAAAAATTGGAAATCGTAGGTGCAATGGCGAAGCGCATGATTAAAGCTGCTGGTTTAGATTGGGAAGTTCATTTAACATTGGACCGTGAAGCAGCCTTAAAAGGGGCGGATTTTGTTTCAACACAGTTCCGTGTAGGATTATTAGATGCTCGCATTAAAGATGAACGGATTCCTTTGTCCCATGGAGTATTAGGCCAAGAAACAAATGGCGCGGGAGGAATGTTTAAAGCATTTCGAACAATTCCTGTCATTTTAGCTATTATTGACGATATGAAACGCCTTTGCCCAGATGCTTGGTTAGTGAATTTTACTAATCCAGCTGGAATGGTTACGGAAGCTGCAATTAAACATGGCGGTTGGAAAAAAACAGTTGGCTTATGTAATGTGCCGATTGGTCATAGAAAACAAGCGGCCGAAATGCTGGGAATTCCAGAAGAAGACTTATTCTTTAAATTTGCTGGAATTAATCATTTCCATTGGCACCGCGTTTGGGACAAAGAAGGACAAGAGCGAACACAAGAACTCATTGATTTAATTTACGGACCTAAGCAAGAGCAAGAAAGTCATTTGAAAAATATTTTTGATGCGCCGTTCCATTATGAACAGTTAAAAGATTTAGGAATGTTACCATGTGGTTATCATCGCTATTATTATATTGAAGATGAGATGTTGAAGCATTCCATCGAAGAGTATGAACGGGGCGAAACAAGAGCACAAGTGGTTAAAGAAACGGAAGGTCGTCTGTTTGAATTGTATAAAGATCCCAAACTAGATTACAAACCAAAAGAATTAGAAGAACGGGGCGGCACACACTATAGTGATGCAGCTTGTGAAATGATCGCATCAATCTATAATGATAAACGAACGGATATGGTTGTTTCTACTGAAAATAATGGGACAATTACTGATTTACCGTATGATTGTGTTGTAGAAGTATCTGGACCTGTAACAGCACATGGCCATGAACCTTACAACTGGGGGGCCTTTCCACCAGCAGCACGAGGAATTATTCAAAATATGAAAGCTATGGAAGAAACGGTTATTCGAGCAGCCATCAATGGTGATTACGGCGCAGCATTGCATGCTTTCACTATTAATCCATTAGTTCCTGGCGGCGTCATGGCGAAGACCTTGTTGGACGAATTATTAATTGCCCACAAAGCGCATTTACCGAATTTTGCAGATGCGATTAATAAAATTGAAGAAACACAACCAGAAACAGTCACATATGTGGCCGAATTAATGAAAAGTAATTAAAAAATATCGCACGCTAAAGATTCGTTTAGTGTGCGATACTTTTTTTAGAATAGGAAGCAAAGGGTTCCGTTTTTTTCTTGACAGTAAAATGATAGGTTTGTTGCCGGAACAGCCACTGAATACCAGAGTAAATTAAAATTTCAGCAATAATAAATGTCGAAAGTTTCTGTGCGGAAAGGAATAATAGCGTTAAAATTAAAAATAAGACGACACAGGTATAAAAAACATGTTGCAATTTTTTAGAATTGATAATCGTGATTTCTTTGGTATCTTCAGTAACTTCAATGCGCCGATAAAACTGGAACCAGCCTTCATAGAACGTTAAAACATCTCCAGGATCAGCCTCAATTTCAATAGGTACATTAGTAAAAAGTTTCCCTTGATGCACGCCATTTTTATAAAATGTAAAATAGCGTAACGCGCCCCAAGCTGATGTTTTTCGTGTCAATGTAATCTTCATGGTTTTCACCTCCGTCTTTATTTTGCCATAGTTTCGGTAAAATTGTATCCTACTAAAGTCCGATTCTCTCATTTTAGGGTCAGAATTGACAAAAGAAAGCAGAGGTGTTAATGTGGGAGTAATTAAACGAGGAGGTATAATTGTATGTTGGCATCTATCAGAATTTGGATTGACTTTTTGACAAAATAAATTGAATAAATCTTATCAAAAAGTCTGAAATTAAAATTCATGGGTGGCGTGTGTACTTTTATACGAAACTACAAGGATAGCGATTAGGCTGTCCTTTTTTGCGTACCCAAGATTCTTTCGTTTCAGAAATGAAAGAAGAGGGCAAAATGAAAAAATTAAGTATTCATCTGAAAGAAGTAAGTATTCACTTTTCGGGAAAACCAATTCTAGAAATTGATGAATTATTTGTATATGAAAATGAAAAAATTGGGATTATTGGTAAAAACGGCGCAGGAAAATCAACACTGCTCAATTTAATTATGGGTAAGATTCAATCAGACAAAGGAAAAGTTCAAAGATTGAACGACTTTCATTACTTGGCACAAGTAGCTGAAGAAATAACGAATGAATCAGAGAAAACTGACAAAAACTGTTTGCTAAATCAGAAAAATCAAAAACTAAGTGGTGGCGAAAAAGTCCAAAAACGCTTAGCAACATTATTTTCAGAGTATCCAACCGGGGTTATTTTAGATGAACCAACCACACATTTAGATAAAGAACATCGTCAGTTGTTAGTGGCAGATTTAACGTATTATTATGGGACCGTTTTGTTTGTTAGTCATGATCGCTTTTTCTTGAATCAATTAGCAGAGAAAATTTGGGAAGTTTCGGATGGACATGTCAAAGAATATTTAGGGAACTACGATGCGTATTGTCGTCAAAAAGAATTGGAACAGCAAACACAATATAATGTCTATCATCAATATCAAAAGGAAAAGAAAAAATTACAGGAATCTTACGCAAAGAAACAAGCACAAGCGCAAAAATCTAGTCATGTTTCAAAAAAACAAAAACAAAAGCAAATTCAACCTAGTCGTTTAGCTGGTTCTAAACAAAAAGATACCGTACAAAAAGCACTCCAAAAACAAGCGAAAGCGATTAATGCCAGAATTGACAGATTACCCGATGTTGCGCAAGCAAAACAAGAGCGAAAAATTATTTTTCCTACTAATAATCAGTTCTCTTTATACAATCCATATCCAATTAGAATTGAAAATTTAACTTTCGCTTATGAGAATCGAACAATTCTTAACCAAGTGAACGTTCAAATTCCTGTAAACGAAAAAATAGCACTTTGTGGAAAAAATGGTGCTGGGAAGAGTACCTTCCTTCAACAAATTGAAGCCCGTCACCCAGCCATTTACTTTTCTCCCAAAGTTCGGTTAGGAACGTATCATCAATTAGATTATCGATTAAAAAATGATGAACCACTGTTGACTTATTTATTGAAGCGGACAAATTATTCTGAAAAGATTGTGCGTTCACTTTTATATCGGCTAGGTTTTCAACAAGAAAATTTACAGACAAAGATATCTTCTCTAAGTGGTGGCGAAGCCATAAAAATTACTTTGGCGCAATTATTTATAGAACCAAATAATATCATCTTATTGGATGAACCCACCAATTTTCTTGATTTAGAGACAATCCAAGCACTTGAAGAATTTATAAGTGCCTATCAAGGAACAGTAATTTTCACTTCGCATGATGAAACGTTTGTGGAAAAAGTAGCCACCCGCACTATTTATTT
>OJVO01000444.1_pt1 | contig 8389 bp, 8 predicted proteins | sample 1600151 | NCBI WGS metagenome assembly OJVO01 (sample SAMN04436869, study PRJEB24849) | human gut metagenome | biome: human gut; feature: NICU; material: stool | host: Homo sapiens | place: USA: Saint Louis, MO | collected 2011-09-15
GACCACATAGCCTTTATATGCTTGATTAACTGGTTGCTTTTCTTCTGTTACTAATTCGTTATACATGCCTGGTGTCACAAGCGGTTCATAGCGATTTCGATTTTCTCCTAAATCTTTTTTAGTATAAAAAGCAATTAAGAATTTATTGACTGTATCATTCGTTAATTCTTGTTTTTGTTCGATTTTCTCTTGTTTGTGAGGAATACTCCTTTGCTTTTTTTCACCAATAGTTATTCCCACAGAAAGAACAAGAAAAAAGACAAGAAAACCCATACCTACGGCACCAATCTTCTTGACTCTTCGTAATTTATTTTCATTATACATATGCCTAATCGGTGAAACTCACCTACTCCTTTCTTGATTTTATGGTACACGCATAAAATATTCGCCTGCTTCTTTTTTTAAGACCCGCCAATTCATGGAATACTCACCATTCACATTCATTTCAGAAATGACAAAACTTCCGTCAGAGTTCACGTGCTCCACATATGCGACATGTCCATATTGTGTACTAGAACCAGCCACACCATTCGTAAAAATAACCGCATCCCCTTTCTTAGGTTCCGCTTCAAGGGTTGCTCCAGGTGTTTGGCTATAGTTATACACCCATTGATTGGCATTTCCCATGGTAGGGTGAATATGTTTTCCTACCTGCGCAAACCGATTAAATACAAACCAAGTACAATTACCTGGTGCGTACGCATTTCCTGGCCAGCCTTGTCCTGGTTTGGTTTCTTTATCTGTTGGTAAAGGAGCCATTTTGTCTTTGTATTGCTCAAAGACTTCACTTCCAGAACCGCCAATAGGTGTACCTGAACGAGAAAAGAACGAAAACCAATTTTGTGCAGCTTGAATTCGTTCCGAAGCCTTGTCCCCGGGATTCCCTTCCCATGCATTTAAGAAATAGATCGTTAGTTCTGGAATACTTTTTGCAATGGTGCTTTTTGCCACGTTTTCGGCAATCATACGAGAACCTGGTGCGTCTCCTTCAAAAATAAAGTCTAACTGAAGCTGTAAATCATACCAAGGTTTCTTTTTGTTTTTGGCATAATCCAGCAATAACGTATGCCTACGACTACCATCAGCTGTATCTGTCCATTGACCTAAACCTAGTCCTCGATGGAGAATATTGGGGAAACGTCCCCCATAAATTTGTGGTCCTCCCATAGAAAGCCAACTAGGTTCATCCCAGGAGTTGCCATATGCACCTACTGGTGGGTTCAAATAATCTCCTTCCGCACGCTTCGGATTAATGCCACTTTCTACCGAAAAATTCCCTAATATCGCACTAATTCCTTCTTTGGTATAGCCTTTTTTAGATAAATAATCATAAACTGCTTGCGCTCGTTTTTCGACACTTGCTCCAGGAGAAAAGTCTAAGTTGCCTAAACTAGTTGTTTGTGTATAGGTTACTTTCGGAAAATAAAACGCTGGATTGACAAAGTACCAACTTTTTTCTTCACGATCATATTTTTCATAACGAATCGTTACGTTGGGATTCGTTACATTTCCCAAAAAAGTTCCCTCATCAACAGCTACACCTTTTCTTAATCGCTGACTACTAACACCATGGATCGTCAACCTGACCCTATTGGGTTGTTCTAAAACAAAAGAATTCTCCGATAAGACATCCTTAACAGTCCCCTTCATAGGCGCTTGAAAAGGTTGATTAGGCTCCAACAGAACTTCAATACTTTTAAAAAGAGAGAGTTTTTCTTTCACTTTCTCATATCCATATCGTCGATGCACAATCAATGATTCTGTTTGAACAGGAAAAGAGAGTAAATCATCTAAGGTTTTGTATCCTAATTCTTTTTTTAGTTCTTGATACTGCGCATATTGCTCCTGATCAATGAAATATCCCGATTCTTTATCTGTTTCCAAACCTTGCATCGTTTTCAACTGATAATCAGGTTTCTTTCCGTTTAAATCCGTCCATAAATCAGATAGAACCGTCTCAAAGTTCTTTGTGCCAGTAGAATCCATATCTACTAATTTGAAATCATCGTACCGATAATTCATGTAGAAAAGAATAGCATCAATATCACTATAAAACTGATTATTGTCATCCGTATGTTCCGCATCCAATCGACTTACATACGTCCATGTTTCAGTTAATTCTTTCTCGTCTTGAACAATCGCAGGCTTTAGCGAACTCCCTGCCACACCACTAAACAAAAAAAGGACAAATAGAAGAAGTATAAAGCCCCATGAAATAGGATTTTTTATAAGTAATAAAAGGATTTTTTTCATACTTTGTTTACCAGAAAAAATAGACTGCATCAGTTGGACTTGAACGCCTTCTTTTTTTGCTTGTAATGCTGTTTTTATTTTTAATTTCTTCATATGGATTTTCGTTGTTAGCTGTTTGCTTAAACGGAACTCTTCAGGTGTTCGTTGAAAGCCTCGACCTCTCGAGTAATTAAATAAACGATTCCCTAGACCATAAGAAGATTTGGCCGTTTTTACAGATACATTTTTCACATGTCTTGTTGTGTTTATAGCCATGCGCATATTTATTCTTGCTTGTTGTTGCTTTTCATAGAGAGTCACTGCTTGATTTAACGTCTCTTCTTCTCTAAAAGCATGTGTTGCTTTATGAATGACTGAGCGTTTTATACTTGCTTTCGTTTCTTTTTTTACTTGATTCACTATTCGTGTATCATCGGCCTTCTTTGTACGACGATAGGCTATTTTTTGCGCCTGACGTTTCTTTTTTTGCTCAATATACTTCTTTTTTTCTAACATATGGTTAATCGTTAACGGCTGATTCCCTTTTTTTACCATTAATTTATGTTTTTGTAACGATTGCTTATATGTTTTCTTCGACAGTTTAAATTCTTTTTTTGTCGTTCGTAACGCAGCTTTCTGGATCTTTGTTGCTTCTCGTGGTTTTAAAGTCAGATTTTTTTTGAGTTGCTCTTCTACTTGTGTAGATACTTTTATTTTTTCTTTCCACGAACGCTTATCTTTTGACATGACTTCACTTCCTAAGCGTCTGTATTCATGATTTCAAACAATTGTGTGTCTTTTGGTATCGGGTTTTCAAAAGGAACAACCACACCACCAGCTGAAATCAATCCAGTTCCTTGAGGTGTACGATCATTGATATATTTCATTAATCCTGGTGTTAATTCCAATATTTTCGCAAGCTGTTGTAAATCACTCGGCTTTTGCCTTAAAAGAAGTAAAAATTCACTATTAGAAATCATTTTACGGCCATATTCACTAAGTAATAAGGTTTCTGGATTTTGAGTGATTCCTGTAGGAATTCCACCATATTTTCTGATACGTGACCATAAATTTGAAAACCATTCTGCTTCTTCTTCCGTTGAAAAATAAACCTGTAATTCATCGAAATACAATCGAGTCGTTACTTTCCCTTGAGAAATGACTACTTGTTTCCACAATTGGTCTAAAATGACTTTCATCGCAAATTTTTTCAATCGATTGTCTAATTTTTTTGTATTAAAGACAATAAAATTAGACGTCAAGTCCACATTGGTTTGATGGGCAAATATATCTTGAGACCCCACACAATAGGTTTCTACTTTCGTTGCTAATTCGGCTGCTCCAATATCAGATTGTTTTGTTAGAATATCATGCCAATCAGCAAGCGTTGGTTCAGTTTCTGAATTTTCAAATCTTTCATAAGTTAGACGAGTTACTCGATCAACTAAACCAGCGTCAGTATCCGAATAACTTTTTAACAATGATTCAAACATCGTAGACAACAAATTCGCTTTTTCTTTTACCAAATCAATGCCTTCTCGGTCTTCTTCATCCAAAAGAGATTTATCTACCATTCCTAAAATATTCAAATGATTGGAAGTTCCTGTAGAAATATCTAGTATCTCCGCACCCAGTTCCTTACCGATTGGCAAATACTCACTTTCTGGATCGACTACAAAGAAGCGATCTTGCGGATATTTTAACCTGGCGGAGAACATTTCCCATTTAGTAGCCATTCCTTTCCCTGAACCTGATGTCCCAAAAAACAAGCCACTTGGCGTAATTAAATCTTTTTTTCGATCAATAGTAATCATATTTTTTGTTAATTGATTTCTTCCGTAAAACTGTCCTGTAGGGCTTTGTAACTCGATATTTGAAAAAGGTATTTGTGTCGCTATATTGGTTGTCGTCATATCTCGCATATAGCTCATTTCTACATCCAAATATGGTTTCCCAATTGGTAAAATAGTGTTTAACGCTTCCTCTTTATAATAATCTGCAGTATTAAATTCTACTTGCCAGGTGGCTCCGACATTCTTAATTTCTTGAATCGTCTCAAATAGCTCTTCTTTGGTTTTCGCTACAGTAAAAACAGAAAAAAGACCCTTAAATAGTTTTTGACCATTATTTTTGATTTCATCCGTTAGCCCTTTTACTGCTTCTCTTATTTCTAATAGTTCACCTGACACAGCATCTTCATCGAAAATTCCACTTTTCGCATTGGCTTTTTGTTGCTTCTGAACGGCCATATTATTGATTGTTTTACGATTTTGAATCATTTTTTTCGCTTCAATCATGTCATAAGGCTGCGCATGAATACTAATTGCTAATTCTTTACCTGAAGCACACAGTTCTTTGATTAATTTGTCTTCCAAATATTTAGGATATTGTTGTACGATTAAAACGGACGCATAATTATCGCCTAAACGAAAATAGGCCTTATTTTTAGGAAAAATCATTTTTGGTGGAACAACAAAGGCTTTAGACGTTAATCCTGAAATCAAAATATCTTGGTACGTTGTTCCAAAATATTGTCCATGACGTAAGAAATAACTAAATAACGAAAGACGTTCCAATCCACTCATTGGCGTAACAGAAAGATTGACTTGATTGCTTTCAAAACGATTCACAAAATTTTACACGATGCCTTCTAAATCTTTCTTGGCTTGTTTTTTGGACGAACTTTTCTTTGTAAAGATTGCATATTTTTCTATAACAAAGTTTCGTTCATCTTGTTTGTATTGTTTTTCAATGATTTCATTGATTTCTTGACGATAGTTATCTAAGCGATCACCTTTATATTCCAATAAAACGCCGTCTAGTAAGGATTCTTCTTCTCGTTTATTAATGACTAACAATTGATACCTCGAATGCTTATCCAATGTATTTAACGCTTCAGAATAACCCATAATAGTATTTACTTGGTTCTCTTCAGAAGTAATTTCGTAATCTACTTCTCCCAACCGATAACATTGGGAATACTCGTCTTCCACAATATGCATGAGTCCTTCTTCAAATTGACTTGTATAAAACAAACTATCTTGTACAGTTGGATTGGCTTGTTGTAAGACCCGTTTTTTGATTTGTTTTTCATTTTTATCAGATCTTATCGGTTTCATTGATGTCTTCTTTTTGAATAAATTCACTCTTCTCATACCTCCGAATCTTTCCGGCCTGATAGACACGTTCTTCATAGTAAAAATGTAAAAGAAATTGACGTTTCTTTTCTTTCATCTTGTTCATCAATAAAAAAACAGGGTACCATCCAAACAAAAAAGAAGTGCCGATTGCACTCAAAAAAAAGAGCCAGTCTGGAAGAAAAACAACTTCCAAAACTAGCAATACCGTAATTCCTGCAAGGGAAACATACGCCTTGAATTCTCTTTTGCTTAGTCCCCATATCTTCGTTTCAATTTTAGATAAATCTTTATAAAATTCTGAACTGATTGCCATATTACATCGCTCCTACCAATCGTTTTGCAAGGCCTTGTGACCCAATAAAAAGTAAAATGATCGCAATGTATTTCAAAATCAATGCGATATAGCTCATAACGTTAATAATGAGCGTTCCAGCGGTAGCCCATATTCCGCCTTCAAATGACCCAAGTTCTAAAAAGTCATTCACAGTTAATATAGGCAACAAGCCAAGAAGTAAAAGAAGAATTGTCCCTTGTAAGGCATACGCAAAAATTGTTTTTAAATATCCCATCGCAATCGTTCGCAATTCATCGTTGACAAAAAAGGCAAAAAATAGAGGCGCTAGCGCTTTAATCACGTACAGTTGCACTCCTCTCAAGAAAATTAGAATCTTCACCACCACACTTGATAGAAAAACAAAAACATAACAAGTGATTTGAAAAAGAAAGAGGACAGGTTTTGCCCAAAAAGGAACTTTCCCCATTTCTGGGATTGTTTCACTAACGCCTTTAAACGTTACTAACGAATGAATCCATTTTGACGCTTGAATCGTAAACCAAACAATACTATCAATAATGTAGCCTGACGTCATTATGAAAAAATAGGCGATTATATATTTCATTGCAATATTCGTAAGAATCTCAATGGTTAATCCGCCGCCTTCTTCTTGGAATTTTTTTGTGTATTCGCTAGTTCAATCATAAAAAGAATCCCTAATATAGCCATGCCTAACGGGATTAGCGCCTTTGCGATTTTCTCCATGATTGTATTAGTTGTCGCATTGTATTCAGATAATGTCTTAAATAATTGATCTGCTGTTCCATCCATATTCTCGCCTCCCTAGAAGCGAATAGCATTTATTTGTGTAATAACATACGCTACTACCCCACCAATCGCTAAAATCACAGCGCCACCTACCACGACTTTTTCTATCCCTTTGTCTAACGTTCTTGAATCATCATTTGCCATGCCTGAACGAATTTCCTTCACTCCGTTCATAATTCCTACGGCTGACACAATGCCAATGATTGCACCAATTAAGCCAACAATTTTTATTACAATACTCATAAAAATGCTCCTTTCATTTGTTTATTACCAGCTATCTTCATATATAGTTTCATCATCAAACATGTCATCCTTTTCGTATTCGTCAACCGTTAGAAAATCAACGATAGCTTGCCGCTTTTTCCCATTGTATTCCTGTTCTTCTACACGGATGTAGACATCTTTATTTTTTAAGAAGTAAAAAGTATCTTTATTAAAGCCAAAATCGATTTCTTCTGGAATATCCACGCCATTGTCTTGAATACTTGCCAAAATATAGCTCAAATTAGCTTCTGTGTATTCTGTTCCAAACGTTAGGAAGTAAACACCATTTTCTTCATTCTCCCCTGTAACAGTCAATACAAACATATCATTCCCCTTTTTAGAGCGTGTTTTTACAACCTTACTTATTTGTCCTGTATGCGTGCCTGTTGAAAATTCATTGATTTGATTTCCTCTTTCTTGTGGTCGTTCGTATTTCATTGGAATTCCTCCTTATACTTATTCATTGATAAAAAATTCTTTTTCTTTCGGAAGTTCTATTACTCGATAACTCGTTGTCTTCTTTTCCATTGTAACTTTTATTTGACGAATGCTGGTTTCTTCTTTAGCCGATTTCAATGTAACAACATACGTAAGAAACCATTGTTTCCCTTCTTTTTTTGCTTCCCAGAGAAATAATGTTCTTACTTGTTCTTTAGAACCCTTAATCTCTTTAATTACTTCATCCGTAACATATTTTCTTACTTGTTTTTGCGTGGCTTTGTCATTCTCTTCACCAGAATACAAACTAGACAAGAAAAAACGGGCAACAACATCCACTTGTGGTTGCTCGCTCGTTTGTTCTTGTAGACGTATTAAGCGCTCTTCTAACTTAGAATCGTTTTGACTCGTTGTTTTTTGAGAGCTAAACGTTGCACCTGCAAAAATACCTATTGTTAAAAATACAAGTAACGCAACTGAAAAGTAGCTATAGCGAAAGATTGTTGTAAAAACAGTTGATTTTAGTTGCTTTTCTTCTTTCTTTTTAGAAAGACCTGTTGCCCGACCTACTTTCTTCGGTTGATTACTCACATTTCGTCTAAACAAGCGAAGAAATGCGTCTAAATCCTCTTGTCTAATTTCTTCGTTGAGCTCTACGGCCCGTACCATATTTTGAAGAATAGTCTCCTCGATTACCGGCAAAGTCATGGTTTCTCTTACAAAAGCTTGTTCGTCCATTAAGTTATGATAGAGCTCATACGTAAGTGGCAAGTTATCCATTGTTTCCGTAAAGTTGTCATTGACTTTTGATAACTCTTCAATACCATGTGTTAAGCTGATTTTTTTATTTAGAACCACCTCATTTAGTATCGGATGGCTTTGGCTTGTAGTAAATAATATAAACAAGCAACACACCTCCCCTCTGCTCTCACCTTTTGTACGTATTTCTTCATTTATCTCTTTGGTAAACTATCAAATAAGAAAAGTTATTCTTCATACATTGCACGTTCTGACAAAACCGTAGCAACCTGTGAACGATACGTAATACTATCTCTTACTTTAATCGCTAAAGACTTAGAAAATCTTAATGCCGTACTCTTATCCTTAAAAATTCCTGTAGCATGCGCATTTTCTTGTTCGCTGACATATCCTAAGAATGTCCCGTTTGCATGACATACTTTTACAACAAATTTTTCTTCCATCAGAAATCCTT
>OJVO01000449.1_pt1 | contig 8205 bp, 7 predicted proteins | sample 1600151 | NCBI WGS metagenome assembly OJVO01 (sample SAMN04436869, study PRJEB24849) | human gut metagenome | biome: human gut; feature: NICU; material: stool | host: Homo sapiens | place: USA: Saint Louis, MO | collected 2011-09-15
AGGCCGGATAAGACGCGCAGCGGCGCCATCCGGCAATACGGTGGGTTATTCCCCGTCCTGCATCTCTTCAACCGGTGCCAGTTCACTAAACCAGCTATCCAGTTTTTGCCGCAGTTTGTCCACACCCAGCTTTTTCAGCGATGAAAATGCTTCTACCTGCACATCACCGTTAAATGCCAGTACGGCTTCGCGTACCATATTCAACTGCGCTTTGCGTGCACCGCTGGCCAGCTTATCTGCTTTAGTCAGCAGTACCAGAACCTGAACGTTGCTCTCAACCGCCCACAGGATCATCTGTTGATCGAGATCTTTTAACGGGTGACGAATATCCATCAGTACCACCAGACCTTGCAGGCTCTGACGTTTTTCCAGATATTCAGCCAGCGCGCGCTGCCATTTACGCTTCATCTCTTCTGGAACTTCGGCATAACCGTATCCTGGCAAATCGACCAGGCGTTTGCCGTCAACGACTTCAAACAGGTTGATGAGCTGAGTACGACCTGGCGTTTTAGATGTACGCGCCAGACCCTTTTGATTCGTCAGGGTATTTAGCGCACTGGATTTGCCTGCGTTGGAACGGCCAGCAAAAGCCACTTCTATACCCGTGTCGGAAGGTAAGTGGCGAATATCAGGCGCACTCATCACAAAGTGCGTCTGTTGATAATTCAAGTTAGTCAAAGCAGTCCTCTCCATCAATCAGGGCTTTGCAGCGATTATACCTGAACCCCAGCAAAAGGCTGGTTTTTCGACGAGTGGGCTGTGTGAGTAAAAACCACGCGCTTTGTGAGACATTGCCGACAGTTTCTATACGAGATGACAGAGTAAAAAATGACAGAAATAAAATAAATCATAGAGTTACATTTGGGCGCTATTCTTAAAATCAGAAATTGTTACCCAGGTTACTTGTACGTTTAAACCAAAACGGTAAAGTAGCATCCATAGCGAGGAAGCTGACAGGATAGACGACTCAGGATGAGGGTCAGGAGCGCCAGGAGGCGAAGACACAGGATTGTCAGGAAGACAAACGTCCGGAGACGTTAGTAAAAGGAAATGGAAACAACACGGAATGTTAGAGGCTAAGGGAAAAACAGGGTGTGTTGATAGCCAACAGGGATTGTAGAGCCCGTAAGGGTTGAGAGTCAGGAAAAAAGGCGACAGATTACTCTGTCGCCTTTTTTCTTTATTTCTGCTAGATTCCGGCGCAATTATATACTGAATAAAACAGCCAAAGACGAATCATGATGAAACCAACTTCTACACCACGCGGTAAAGGTCCTGCAAAAGCGCGTCGTAAAACACGCGAAGAAATTAACCAGGAAGCTCGCGACCGTAAGCGCCAGAAAAAACACCGTGGTCATGCGGCAGGTAGCCGTGCGTCCGGTAGCGAAGGCGCATCTGGTGGCGGAAACCAAAATAAGCAAAAAGATCCTCGTATTGGCAGCAAAACCCCCATTCCATTGGGCGTGACCGAAAAAGTCACCAAACAGCACAAACCGAAGAGTGAGAAACCTATGCTTTCACCACAGGCTGAGTTGGATTTACTGGAAACGGATGAGCGCCTGGATGCGCTGCTGGAACGCCTTGAAGAGGGCGGCACCCTGAATGCTGAAGAGCAAACCTGGGTTGATGCCAAGCTGGACCGCATTGATGAGCTGATGCAAAAGCTGGGTCTTTCTTACGATGACGAGGAAGAAGAGGAAGAAGAAGAAGAAAAGCAGGAAGACATGATGCGCCTGCTGAAAGGCGGTAACTAACGGTTTTACACCGTGGGTCTTCCCGTCCTGCTTATAACCCTTCCGGTTATATGTTATCTGGTGTGGTTATTCGTTAAACTACAGCGGTTGTCGCGGCGACAGAAGTGGCTGCGCAACCGACTTATCACCCGTACTGGGGTTAAGTCGGTACGCCGTACCCGCCAGAGACGCCATCGGAAGGAGTGAGCATGTCAGAGCAGTTAATAGACTGGGACCTGGCCCTGATCCAGAAATATAACTATTCCGGGCCACGATATACCTCGTACCCGACCGCGCTGGAGTTTTCTGAAGACTACGGCACTGAAGCATTTCTAAAGGCCGTGGCGCGTTATCCTGAGCGTCCTCTCTCGCTGTACGTTCACATCCCGTTCTGCCACAAGCTGTGTTATTTCTGTGGCTGTAACAAGGTCGTGACTCGCCAGCAGCATAAAGCCGATCAATACCTCGATGTCTTAGAACAAGAAATTATTCATCGCGCACCGCTGTTTGCCGGACGTCATGTCAGTCAGTTGCACTGGGGCGGCGGCACGCCAACGTATCTGAATAAAGCGCAAATCAGCCGTTTGATGTCGCTGCTGCGTGGCAACTTTAACTTTAACGACGACGCCGAAATCTCGATCGAAGTGGATCCGCGTGAAATTGAGCTGGATGTGCTCGATCATTTACGCGCTGAAGGTTTTAACCGCCTGAGCATGGGGGTGCAGGACTTCAATAAAGAAGTTCAGCGCCTGGTGAACCGTGAGCAGGATGAGGAGTTTATCTTTGCGCTGCTGAATCATGCGCGTGAGATTGGCTTTACCTCAACGAATATCGATCTGATTTATGGTTTGCCAAAACAGACGCCGGAAAGTTTCGCCTTTACCCTGAAACGCGTTGCTGAGCTGAATCCAGACCGACTGAGCGTCTTCAACTACGCGCACCTGCCGACGCTGTTTGCCGCTCAGCGCAAGATTAAAGACGCCGACCTGCCCAGCGCGCAGCAGAAGCTGGATATCCTGCAGGAAACCATTTCTTCACTGACCGAAACCGGTTATCAGTTCATTGGTATGGATCACTTTGCTCGGCCGGATGATGAGCTGGCGATTGCTCAACGCAAGGGTGTGCTGCATCGTAATTTCCAGGGTTATACCACCCAGGGTGATACAGATCTGCTGGGAATGGGCGTGTCAGCCATTAGTATGATTGGTGACAACTACGCGCAGAACCAGAAAGAGCTGAAGCGCTATTATCAGCAGGTTGACGAGCAGGGGAACGCACTGTGGCGCGGAATTGCCCTGACCCGCGATGACTGCATTCGTCGTGATGTTATTAAGCTCCTGATCTGTAACTTCCGCCTCGACTATGCCGCTGTGGAACAGCAATGGGATCTGAACTTCGCTGACTATTTTGCCGAAGACCTGAAACTGCTGGCACCACTGGCGAAAGATGGGCTGGTGGATGTGGATGAGAAGGGGATTCAGGTTACGCCGAAGGGACGCCTGCTGATCCGTAATATTTGCATGTGCTTTGATGCCTATCTGCGGCAGAAAGCACGCATGCAGCAGTTCTCCCGCGTCATTTAACCGGGTTGCCCGGTGGCGCTACGCTTACCGGGCCTACACGTCGCAATAATCTGTAGGCCGGATAAGCGTTAGCGCCATCCGGCGCGCCTTCAGCTGAACAGCCCAACCAGCGCTGCACACAGCACTGCGGCAACCGCAGTTTGTGGCGTATGGCTTTCGACCGCACCGCTCGACAGTAGATTAATCATTGATTCCAGCATGATGACTTCCCCCGTTTGCCGGGCACGATCATACTCAACTCATCGGAACAGTAAAGCGCAAAATAGCAGCAATTTGCGCTCAATTATCAATCTTTACACAGTGACGAATCGTCACTCCATTCCGAGTTCTTTTAACTTACGCGTCAAGGTATTACGGCCCCAGCCAAGCAGGCGTGCGGCTTCCTGTTTGTGCCCCTGGGTATGACGTAGCGCGGTGGTCAACAGCGTGCGCTCCATTTCCGGTTGAGCCTCAGAAAGCAGGTTTTGATGACCGGAACGCAAGGCCCGGTCTGCCCACTGTGCCAACAGGGTTGCCCAGCTGTCTGGCTGCATATGGGACGGTGCGTCAGGCACGGTGGTTTCAAACAGCTCGGCTGGTAAGTCCTGAATCAGTACTTCCTGCCCGGCCGCCATGACGGTTAACCAGCGGCAGGTGTTCTCAAGCTGACGCACGTTACCCGGCCAGGCCAGACGGGTCAGCGCCGCCTCGGTCTCCGGGTGTAATTGTTTGGCTTCAACCCCCAGTTCGTGCGCGGCCTCCTGCAGGAAATGGCGCGCCAGACGTGGGATATCTTCCCGACGTTCACGCAGTGGCGGCAAATGCACGCGGATGACGTTCAGACGATGGAATAAGTCCTCGCGGAATTTGCCTTCCTGTACGCGTAGTTCCAGATTCTGGTGCGTGGCGGCGATAATACGTACGTCCACCTTCACGGGCGCATAGCCGCCAACGCGGTAAAACTGTCCATCGGCTAATACGCGCAATAAACGCGTTTGCACGTCCAGCGGCATATCGCCAATTTCATCGAGGAACAGCGTACCGCCGTCAGCCTGTTCAAAGCGCCCCTGACGAATGGTATTCGCCCCGGTAAACGCGCCTTTCTCGTGACCAAACAGCTCAGATTCGATCAAATCTTTTGGGATTGCCGCCATGTTCAGGGCGATAAACGGCGCTTTGACGCGCGGGCTATGACGGTGCAGTGCATGGGCGACCAGCTCTTTACCGGTCCCGGACTCCCCGTTAATCAATACGCTGATTGACGATCGGGACAGGCGGCCAATAATGCGAAAGACGTCCTGCATTGCCGGCGCTTCGCCGATGATGTCGGTTGTTGGGCCGTTGATCTGAACATTGCGCGGCTGCTGCTGTTCCTGATAATGGCTGATGGCACGTTCGACCAGCGCCACGGCTTCATCAATATCAAAAGGTTTGGGCAGATAATCAAACGCCCCTTGCTGATAGGCGCTGACGGCAGCATCCAGATCGGAGTGCGCGGTCATTATGATGACCGGAAGCATCGGATGCCGCTGTTTAATCTGTTTTAACAGCGTCAGACCGTCCATGCCCGGCATGCGAATATCCGATAACAGTACGTCAGGCGTTTTGCTGGCCAGCGCGTCCAGCACCTCTTTACCACTTTCAAATGTGGTACAGCTTAGCCCTGCCCCTGCGAGCGCACGTTCAAGCACCCAACGGATGGAACTATCGTCATCAACGACCCAGACTATTCCTCGTTGCATAAACGTCACCTTATTTCCTGATAGGCAGGTAAACCGAGAACTCGGTATGACCCGGCCAACTGGTAAATTCAATTTTGCCGGAATGTTGATCAATTAAATTGCGGGCGATGGATAATCCAAGCCCAGTACCGCCTTCGCGACCGCTGACCATTGGGTAGAACAGCGTGTCCTGCAAATGCGAGGGAATACCCGGACCGTTGTCCTCTACATCAATCCGTGCCGCCAGGCGATAACGTACGCCGTGCAGCGTGAGCTGAAACGCGGTGCGGGTACGTAGAATGATCTCACCGCCTTCCGCTCCCAGCGCCTGCAAAGCATTGCGCACGATGTTTAACAGAACCTGCTCGATCTGGTCCGGATCGTGCAGTAGTTCGGGCAGACTCGGGTCGTAATCACGAATCAGCGTGACGTTTTCCGGGAGCTCCATTGAGACCAGCGCCACCACGCGCTCCGCCACCTTGTGAATACTTTCCGTGACATGCATGCCAGGCTGTTGTGGTCCCAGCAGACGGTCGACCAGATTACGCAGGCGGTCGGCCTGCTCAATAATGACTTTGGTATATTCGGTCAGCGCCGGGTCCGGAAGCGCTTTGCTGAGTAGCTGCGCTGCGCCGCGTAATCCACCTAAAGGGTTCTTGATTTCGTGCGCCAGACCGCGCACCAGATCGCGGGCGGCAATCTGCTGGGCGTGCTGAAGCTGCTCCTGACTCAGACGGCGCTGGTTATCCATTGGCGCCATCTCCAGCAGGATAAGGCCATCAGGCAGCCTCTGAGCGGTCACTGAGAGGATATGTGAGTGGCTGTCTATCACCAGCGTCACTTCGTTATCCGTAAAGCCCTGGCCTGCTTCCAGGCTCTCTCGCATCAGTCCGATGTTTAAGGAGAAATAACTCAACAGATCGGGAAGCGGTGTACCAAACAGTTTGCGGGAGCTTTGGGCGAGCAGCTGTTGTGCCGCCGGGTTGGCGTAATGTACCGCCAGCTCATCGTCGACGAGTAAGATGCTGTTGATTAAAGAATTGAGGATCTGCCCAGCATCGGGCAGCGTGCCGGTTGCCATTCAGCAGTCTCCTGAAAAGTGTTGCACCAATTTAGTGCATTATAGCTTTTTACATCAAAAAAGCGCGAGAAAGCAGGTTGTTAGTGGAGAAAAAAGCCCATCCTGGGATGGGCTACAGATGACTGGCAAACGCAGATACCGGATGGCGGCTTTGCTTTATCCGGCCTACAAGGTGATGTTACCGGTAGGCCTGATAAGCTTGCGCCATCAGGCGTCTTATCATTCGCCATCGATCTCAAGCCTGCCTGAGCAGGCTAAAATTTCCACGGCAACTCAAACGATTAAACGCTGTAGTACAGCTCAAACTCTACCGGGTGCGGAGTCATACGCACACGGTCATCTTCTTCGCGACGCAGCGTAATATACGCATCGATCGCTTCATTGGTGAACACGCCGCCTGCAGTCAGGAACTCACGGTCCAGATCCAGTTCTTTCAGTGCTTCTTCCAGAGAACCAGCAACCTGTGGGATCTCTTTCGCTTCTTCCGGCGGCAGGTCGTACAGGTTTTTGTCCATGGCTTCGCCCGGGTGGATCTTGTTCTTGATGCCGTCAAGACCAGCCATCAGCAGTGCTGCGAAGCACAGGTACGGGTTAGCAGCCGGGTCCGGGAAACGCACTTCAATACGACGCGCTTTCGGAGAAGCAACAACCGGAATACGGATAGAAGCAGAACGGTTACGGGCAGAGTAAGCCAGCATTACCGGCGCTTCGTAGCCTGGGACCAGACGCTTATAGGAGTTAGTGGTCGGGTTAGCCAGGGCGTTGATCGCTTTAGCGTGCTTGATTACACCGCCGATGTAGAACAGCGCCTGCTCAGACAGACCCGCATATTTGTCGCCAGAGAACAGGTTTACGCCGTTCTTGGACAGGGACATGTGGCAGTGCATACCGGAACCGTTATCACCGAACATCGGTTTTGGCATAAAGGTCGCGGTTTTACCGAAACGGTGCGCAACGTTGTGCACGACGTATTTGTAGATCTGAATTTCGTCCGCTTTTTTGGTCATGGTGTTAAAGCGGGTCGCGATTTCGTTCTGGCCAGCGGTCGCCACTTCGTGGTGATGCGCTTCAACAACCAGGCCCATCTCTTCCATGATCAGACACATGGTAGAACGGATGTCCTGAGAAGAATCTACCGGAGGAACCGGGAAGTAACCGCCTTTCACACCAGGACGGTGACCTTTGTTACCGCCTTCGTATTTGGTGGAGGAGTTCCATGCGCCTTCGATGTCATCGATTGCCACGTGGGAACCGGAAATAGACGCGCCGAAACGGATGTCGTCAAACAGGAAGAATTCTGGCTCTGGCCCGAACAGAACGGTGTCTGCGATGCCGGTAGAACGCAGATACTCTTCAGCGCGTTTTGCGATGGAGCGCGGGTCGCGGTCATAGCCCTGCAGCGTACCCGGTTCCAGGATATCGCAACGGATGATCAGGGTAGACTCTTCATAGAACGGGTCGATGAGTGCAGTAGACGCATCTGGCATCAGAACCATGTCTGATTCGTTAATGCCTTTCCAGCCACCGATTGAGGAGCCGTCAAACATTTTGCCTTCTTCGAAGAATTCGGCATTTACCTGATGAGCAGGAATAGTGACGTGCTGTTCTTTACCTTTGGTATCAGTGAAGCGCAAATCAACAAACTTCACTTCGTGTTCGTTCAGCATCGTCAAAACGTGTTCAGCGGACATACTTACTCTCCCGGATTGGTCATGGTCGTCGTGGTAACGAAGTCTTCAATTCTGCAAAAAATTGGCCGTGTCGCCGTAAAAAATATAAAGCGAAATCTGTGCCAACTTTTAAATTGCCCCTAAAAGGCGTTATCATGCGCACTATCGTGCAAAGGGGCTGCACCATGAAGGTTGTATTGCACCATTATAGTGCTTTAATGTGAACATTAAGCACCATATTGGTGCAAAGCATGTCAGATTACCCCTTTTAACGCTCCGTGAATGTGATCACAAAGAAACTCTGCAATACTTGTTTGCGGAGGATGTTTGTGATCCTGTTTTGTACTGCGATTAATCCGTGTACAATAACGCGCTATTTCTAAAATGCCTGAGGCAAAGTTGTGATCGAAAATCTGCGTAATATCGCCATCATCGCGC
>OJVO01000481.1_pt1 | contig 7595 bp, 7 predicted proteins | sample 1600151 | NCBI WGS metagenome assembly OJVO01 (sample SAMN04436869, study PRJEB24849) | human gut metagenome | biome: human gut; feature: NICU; material: stool | host: Homo sapiens | place: USA: Saint Louis, MO | collected 2011-09-15
GTGAAGCAGATGATCCTAAAAAAGCTATTCCTAAAGCGATTCGTGGTGTGATGGGACGGATTATTTCCTTCTATATCATTCCATTATTCTTACTTTTGATTATTTTCCCTTGGAATACCTTAGCAGGCACAACGGTGAGTCCATTTGTTATGGTTTTTGAAAAAATGAATATTCCTTTTGCTGCTGACATCGTAAATTTTGTGATTATTTTAGCCTTGTTTTCTTCTATTAATTCTGGAGTATACGCCTCTTCTCGCCTTTTATATTTTCGCTTAAAAGATAAAAAAGGACCCATGAGTAAACTAGCGGTTTTAAACAAGCACCAAGTACCTCAACGTTCAGTTTTCTTCTGCGCCAGTGTTTTATATCTGGGCGTTATTCTTTCTTATTTTGTTGGCGATGAATTATTTGGTTACTTAGCCGGTTCTCTCTCTTACACTGTCTTGCTAATTTGGATTTTAATTAGCGCTGCGGCGTTTGTTCTGTCTTTAAAACGAGGGTCTCTCTTTGAAAAAAGTATTAATCTCCTTGCGTTAATCATTTTAGGTCTCATCTTTATTGGCATCTTATTTACAAATTCGTTAGGCGTCACTCTTTTAACAGGCCTACTGTACTTTGTTATTTTCTTTAGTTATCGTAAGAAAAATGATTCCTTTCTACTCTCTGATGAAAGCTAAATAGACCAAAAAAAACGAACAGTTTTGTAAGATAACTGTTCGTTTTTTCGATGTTCCATCTCCTTCTTCTTTTGCTATGCTATTTTTGTAAATTGTTAGGAGGAGAAAAAATGAAAAAAATCGGCGCTATTTTATTTATTGGCTTATTTATTGTTGGTGGTTATACAGGCTATCGTTATTATGCAGATACATATAAGGGTGAAAAAGCCTATGCACAAGTTCCTCTAGAAATTCCTGAACGAAAACAAACAGTAGATGACAATCAAAAAAGCATAGATGGCCAATATTCTTTACACTATCGACTAACTTTTGTTAAAAGTAATGGAAAAACGCAAGTTATGGACTACGAACGGACAGACAAAAATCCTCAACCTTTGGAACCAAATGCTTACATAGAAGCAACCATTAGTAAAAAAAGAATCATCCAATCTCCTGTCAAAATTGATAAAAAAGAGATTCCAGAAAAAGCTTTCGCACAATTAAATAACCGAAAAACAACCAGCGATAATTAGTCATCGCTGGTTGTTTTTTTACATGGAATAACAATTAATTCATAAATAATGGTACGCTGATTTTGCTTAATTTCATGAGAACCAAAAATTTCTTGTACGCGTTGTTCTAAAATTGGAACTGACCATTGTTCTTCAAAATAGCTGCGGAAAAAGTCTTTTGAAATAGCTTCTGATGCTTCAAAGAAAAATTTTTTTGTGAAAAAAGGTCGCTGTTCTTTTTTTAGAAATGCTTTGTATTGTGCCATCCATTTTAACTGCGGGTTGCTCTCTTGCTCAAAAGGAGAAAACAACGAATCTTGCTCTTCCACTAGCCGAAATATAAGACACCATTCTTCACTTAATTGGCACAATGCATTAACTTTTTCCGGCGTATCCAAAGCAGGGTTCATCGCTGAAAAAACGACTTGAAATTTTTTCCCAGTCTCAATCAGTCTTTCTTGGCTTTGGTGAAGAAAAACAACGTTGCTTTGTGCTTTTGCTTCCGCAATCTCCAACATTCTCTGAGAAATATCGGCTAGCGTATACTCCGTGACTTGCTCTTGAAAAAAAGGTAAATATCGTCCCGTCCCACCTGCGATATCCAGAAATGTCTGACACGGAAAAATGCCTTCTTGGACCAAGAAATCACGTAATTCTCGAGCAATTGGATATGGCGATTCTTGTTGAATTTCTTCATATTCTTCTGCAAATTCATCCCAAAATTCCGCTAATTCTTGCTCATTATTATTCATCAACAGTTGCCCCTTTCTCTCAATTCTTATAAAAATTGTAGCAAAAGAAGCGCCAAACAGCTAACAAGTTCACTCATTTAAATCAATAATTTCATCTACAAATCGCAGGGTTTTAGGTCGATGAGTAACCAAAATAGTCAACTTATTGTGGGTAAATTTTTGTACTTCTTGTAACACTTTTTCTTCGGTCTTTTCGTCCAATGCAGAAGTCGCCTCATCTAAAATAAGGATCTCTGCTTGTGTAAATGCTAAGCGTGTGAAAGCAATCCGTTGTTTTTCACCACCAGAAAAATTCATTCCTTTTTCACTCACAATAGTGTTTAAACCTTCCGGCAACCGTTCATAAAGTTCCCCCAACTGAAAACGATACATAGCTTCAATTACTTGTTCATCAGAAATTTCTTGATTAAATACAATATTTTCTTTCAACGTTCCTTGAAATATTGGCACATCTTGAGATAAATAAAAAACTTTTTCATAATAATCTTCCAAATTAAATTGTGTTAGAGGAAATTGATTCACATAAACTGTCCCCTCTGTCGGCTTCAATAATCCTAAAATCAATTTAATCAGGGTAGATTTACCTGTCCCACTTTTTCCAATCAAGCCATAGGTTTTATTCATTGAAAATTGTCGATTTTGTTGGGACATAATCGTTTGACTATCTACGCTAAAACACACATCTTTTAATGAAATTGTTTGAATTTCAGGTAACGCTTTGCCAGAAACCGCTAAGTCAGGATCATCTTCTTTTTTATAAAAATCTTCCAAGCGCTGATAGGCTACTTTATCCAAATTATATTGAACAAATAAAACATTAAATATGGCTATCGGCGTATAAATTCGATCGATATACATCACTATCGCTACAAGTCCACCTAAACTTAGCGTCACGACGTTAGTAAAACTAAGTACGACAATACTTACTTTGATTAGTGCGACTAACAAGGCAAAAAAGCCAAAGAAAAATTCATGGATCATAGTCATTTTTGTTATATTTTGACTATTTTCCTCTGCCATTAACGCGTAATTTTCAATCTCTTTTTTATATTTTCGATTAATTCTAAAAGTTACTAGTTCTGTCATCCCTCGTATCAAAGTAGCATTCATTGCTTCTTCAGAAATAAGTGTTTTTTCTTTCATTTTTTGTAGCGTTTTCAAAAGCGTTTTGGTTAAAATAAATACAATCACATAACCAATTAGAATTGCTGGCAGTAATTTTTTATCAATCAATGCTATGAAAAACAAATTAAATAACGTCTCTGGAATTAGCTCTCGAAATAAGCGCCCATAAAAATTCAAGTGGATATTTCTCCCAGCTGCTGCACCAACTTCTACTTTTTGTAGTAAAGCTCCCGCTCCCAGTTTTAGATATTCTTCATAGGAAATCTTGCTCATTTTTATTAAACTTAATTTCTTCAAATAGAAATAGATGCCATTAGTTAAGTAAGCTTTCGGTTTCTGTTCACAGTAAGACAATAGCGGAATTAAAATAATTGTCGTTCCATACGCTACTAACAACCCTAGTTGGAAACTCTTTTGATAATGATCTAACAACTGTTGAAAAAAATAAATTGCTAAAGCACTACATAATGAAACAATCACGCCAATCAAAATGTACCAAGTGAAGCTTTTCCGAAAGTGCGACCATATTTTTTTAGTCATTTACTCCCTCCTTTTCGAGCAGTACATACCTTACTGTAGCATAGTTTTTGATTGGCGCCTATCAGCAATTTATCTCCAGATAATAGAAAAGCCCCCCAGCGAAAGCTGGATGGCTTTTCTATTGTTAATTCTTTCTGATTTGTAGATAACTTACACCTAAAACGGCAAATGTACTTGCCAGTATTCCTGCTATTAGCATAAACGGTGTTTTTGTTGTGCCTGTTTTTGGAAGTTCTCGTTGCCCGTTTGCTTCATTTAATTTTTGAATTGGTTCACTAAGCAGTTGGGGAGCCAACTGTGGGCTTCCTTCATTTTTCAATGTATTTAATGGAGCGTTTAGTATTTGTGGTTGATTTTTTGATGTAACATTTTTATTTTTCTCCACAGTTGTTTCTGTGGATGGCTGTTTTTTCTCAGTTGTAGTAATTTCTTTTGTTGGTGAGACATGAACTTCTGGCTGGCTGCTTTCTGCCGTTTCCGTTATACCATTCTCTTCAGTTGTCACACTTGGTTTTTCAGGTATGATTGGTGCAATTGTACCTAACGTTTCACTTTCATCTGGATTTTCTTCTTCCGTTGGCGACACATGGACTTCTGGTTGACTGCTTTCTGCAGTTTCCGTTGTGCCATTCTCTTCAATTGTTTCTGTTGCCTGTTCCGAAGTAGGTGTCTTTGGTTCCCATTCATCTATTGTCTCTAAAGGAATATCTAGACTTTCTTCTGTTGGCATTTCCACATTTTGATTGCCGCTTGCCTCGCCTTCTACAAAAACATTTTTAACCTGAGATGTATTTTTTTCATTCGTTGCTTCTTGATTGTTTAGTTGATAATTGATGTCATAACTATTTTCAAATGTCGCTTGATGTTGCCCCGCTTCCGTGATTGTTGAAGTGTAACGGACGATAAAGGAAGTAAAGCGTGCTTTATCCCGATAAAAACGTAAATTAAAGTCGTTATCTGTCACAAAGTCAATTTTGCCATAACCTTGTTGCTCAAACTCGGCAAGTGAAATATATTTAGTTTCTTTGTCATTCACAATATCAAATGTAAAACTCTCTTTATTTAATTGTTGACCACTTCCTTGTCGATCCGCAATTGAAATATCTTCTGTGACATCGGATTTATTGAGGTTCACATTTAAAAACCAACGTACTTGATTTGACTCTCCAGCCAAATCGCCTACTTTATAAAAAAACGGATAGTCTCGCTCAATTTGGCCAGTCTCTGTGTTAGTCACTCCTTCAATCGTCAAACGTTGAGTCGCCGTTGCTGTTCCGAAATCCGTTTCTATCACATTCGGTTGCGAACTATTGGTGATAAGCGTTTTAATCCCGAAAGAAAAATGCCCATTCACATTATGTAAAGATTCAACTTTTTCGTTAAATGTTGCTACAACATGATCTTTATAGATAAAAACTTCCCCTAAACCATTTAAATTGATTTTTCGTGGTGAGCCATCGTTCTCGGTCATTCCAACTAGTTCGTCTGGTAAAGTTAAAGTAATAGTATCGCCAGGTTTTATTTTCTGATTTTCTTTGTCACTAAAAGATACTTTAATGGAGGTCATCTCCCCTTGATATAAAGTAGTGTGATCTAATTCTACTTTGTCAACGATTGGACTTTTGCTCAATTCGGCGCCAAACGAAATTGGACCTATCAATAACGCCCCCGCAATTGGTAGAATCATTACCAACAGTAACACTAAAAATTTTACACTTTTTGTCATAAAAAATTATTCACCCTTCTTTTCTCTTATTTTTTCCACTTAGTGGTCTTTTTCAGAAGTTGACAATAGCAAAAAGATATGTCTCGCACAATATTAATGCTCATTTAAGTAGCCTTTTTTTTAAATTTCTAATTCACTTCCTAAGGAAAACGTTTTATTATGGTAGTTACATTAGATAACGTTTGTTACAAAATATCTAATGCTGCCAAGCTTGAGTTGCTTAAATAACATATTTCGAACCAATAATGAATAAAAATACTTATTTTATCCTCATTTTGTTTCCCAGGCCATTTATTCTTGTTATAATAAAGTTTATGAGATAAGGAGGAAAAGAATGAAAAATTCATATTTTGACGGTGGTTTAGCAACGTATATCGGGACTTCAATTTTAGCAACCTTGATTACTGTCTTTACATTAGGCATTTGCGCACCTTGGGGAATTTGTATGATGTACAACTGGAAAATCAAGCATACCGTTATTGATGGTAAACGCCTTTATTTTGACGGTACAGCTATGCAATTATTTGGTCATTGGATTAAATGGCTTTTATTAACTATAATTACTTTAGGAATTTATGGTTTTTGGTTGAATATCCGTTTGCAACAATGGATTACAAAACATACCCACACACTTTCATAAAAAGGAGGAAGGATGAACTGAGTTGCGGTCCATCCTTCCTCTTTTTATGAATATCTGATAGAGTGTTATCCTACTCTTTGAAAAAACAAGGAATTTATGCTATACTTTGATAAGTATCAAGGGATACTTATGTTATTTCGGGGGCGTTACGGATTCGACAGGCATAGTTGAGCTTGAATTGCGTTTCGTAGGTTACGGCTACGTTAAAACGTTACAGTTAAATATAACTGCTAAAAACGAAAACAATTCTTTCGCTTTAGCTGCCTAAAAACCAGCTAGCGAAGATCCTCCCGGCATCGCCCATGTGCTCGGGTCAGGGTCCTAATCGAAGTGGGATACGCTAAATTTTTCCGTCTGTAAAATTTAGAAGAGCTTACCAGACTAGCAATACAGAATGCCTGTCACTCGGCAAGCTGTAAAGCGAACCTTTAAATGAGTGTCTATGAACGTAGAGATTTAAGTGGCAATATGTTTGGACGCGGGTTCGACTCCCGCCGTCTCCATTTTTAGAAAAGTAGAGAAAAACAAAAAAGAGCTAAAACCTTATAAAATAAAGGTTTTAGCTCTTTTTTCTATAAGCAAGAGAAGGCTCGTTACCTCCCCTTACACTTCCTATCACATTATCTTTCTAAAACCACTTCATTTTCTTTTTCTATTGGTGATTTTGGGTATTGCATAGAACATGGCTAAAAATATTATTGTTATCAAAAGAGTTTTTAAGATTTCAATTTCTCCTGAATCTATCCAAGTATACACAAAAGCGATGATAAAAGTAATTACTATTTCCGTAACATGATCTTTTAAATTCATTAGCTTAGCCCACATTGAACTGCCCATAAAGCTAGTTGTCCAGCTACAATAATAGCATTCGTCTTTAACCCATTGGCTTTAGCGAAGCGTAATACAGTCACTGCTAATTCTTTCCAGGCTTTCTTTTGTGCAGCTTTTACAATTGCGCTGATACTAATCATTGCAAAAAACTCATCTTTGATTTTGTTAGCAACGCAACTTCCTAATGCATTCCAATTAAAACGTGCTTGAACTACTGTTGAAGCATCAGAAATATTTACATTTAACTCTTTCTCAACTGAAGAAATCTCTTGCTGAGCAAAATTATTTTTGACATAGTTTTTAAAGTTATCTTCCGTCACTCCATTCGCATACATTTCTTCCAGTCCTTTTGCTACAGCCTCAACTTCTGAATCCTCTAGCTGGTCAGATGCATAAACACTTGTTCCAGCGCTGATAAAAATACCTAATGTCATTAGTAATGCCATCGCCAAACAAAAAAATTTAGCCTTTTTTGTCACCTGTAATTCCATAAATAAATCCCTACTTTCTTTTTCCTTGTTATAATCATAACAAGGAAAAAGATAATTTATCATCAAAATCCCTATTTGATGCTTATATTTTCCTATATATCCTAGAGCTGATTTTTCTCACTAGTGATCACATCAATTTGAACTAATGATTCAAAAAAAGACACAGGTTATTTGAGGTACGTTCGAGGTAATGCTAGGTTCTATTTTGAAAACAACGCAGCTCTCTTGAAATATTTTTTGAGCTTGTCTAAACCTTCTGAAACGAATATAGAAAATAAAAAAAGAGTCCCCTTTCTCAAGGAAACTCTCAATTGCTAAGTCA
>OJVO01000498.1_pt1 | contig 7290 bp, 2 predicted proteins | sample 1600151 | NCBI WGS metagenome assembly OJVO01 (sample SAMN04436869, study PRJEB24849) | human gut metagenome | biome: human gut; feature: NICU; material: stool | host: Homo sapiens | place: USA: Saint Louis, MO | collected 2011-09-15
GTTTTAATTACTAACATTGTGAGCTTTTCTGTAGTTTTTTTGAAAAAAATTAAGGGATGACTGGCTGATTTCTATGGAAAAGTACGTTTTGATAGCCTTTTTTGCTTAAATAACAAGAGTAGCAACCCTTGTTTAATAAGGGATTTTCGCGAATAGATGTTGTCAAATGAAAAAAATGATGTTTTGAACAAAGAGATCTTTGCTATTATAAAGGTATGAAAAAGGTTGTTTACGCATTCTTTGTATAGAAGAATGTGAATGAGTTAAAAGGAGGTTTTTAAATGAAAAAAAAGCGTTATTTAATGATTGTGTGTCTACTATCTTCTCCTAGTTTTTTTATAAATGTTGAAGCGTCTGATGGTGGTTCTAGTTCGGTGGGGATTGAATTTTACCAAAATCCGAGAACACCCGCTCCTAAAGATGCCCCACCGAAAACAGATGCGCCAGCTGCTGATCCCAAGGAACCAGCTGGTCCTCCGCAAGGAGATCAACGAAGTGGTGGTTCGACACAGACCACCACAACTGGCTCGCAGCTCCCTCGTACAGGGAGCAAGAGTCAGGCAAATCTTAGCATTCTTGGTCTTGTCCTGATTGGTCTTGTCGGAATGGTCCAGAGAAAGAAGGGACGACATGAAGCAAACTAAGTGGCAACGATTAGCAACCATTGGCTTGTGTAGTTCTTTAGTGATTAACGCCTTTTCTGGCGCGACCGCAGTTGCGGAAAACATCACGATTGAAAGTAGTCCGACAGTAGCAAGTAGCGCTAAGGAAGCAACATCAGCAAGTAGCGCAACGCCAGCAAGTACGGAAAGCAGTCAAGAAACGACTGAAACGAGTCGGGAAGAAGTGACACAGGAAACAGTGGAACAAGAAGATACAACGGAAATAGCTCAAGAAGAAAATCTGCTGGAACCATCTGGTATTCAAGCGAAAATTATGCCTAGAGCATTTGTCTGGGCAGCTACAGGAACCACGAATAGAACCACGGTTCGTCTTAACGATGTAGTTGATTATCGAATGAAACTGGAAAATATTACAACAGATGATACAAATTCAGATATTGTTGGTCCGATTCGAATTGAATCAAAATTGGCAGCTGGAATGACTAGACCAACGTCAGTTATTATCAAAGTTGGCCCCGAGGAACAAAATGTAGTTATAGGAGAAGGCTCTCATAATGCCAATAGTGGTGGCGAATATTTTGTTTGGACAGAGTCGACTAGGACGGTCACTGCATTTATCAATCGTCTACACGGGCGAACTTCTGGAAATACTGGGTATATCAAAACATTGTATTTTCAGACAAGAATTACTTCGGGTACACACAACGAAAAAAAATATATCGATTCCACGATTCGATTTAATGGATTTGGCGCAGTGAATAGACGAAATGAAATGACGTATGTGGATAGATTTTCTGGTAACTTAGGTTTGAAAGGGAATTTAAAATTTTACGATGAGGATGGAGTGGCTAGTAAGGAACAAATGAGTCTTTCCATAAACCCAGTATTATTTAAATCAACCAATTCGAGAGTAGAAGGGACGCTGTTAAGATATCCTTTAACTATGACAAATGCTGGTAGTGGGCTTTATAGGTTTGATACAGGACTAAAAAATATAGGTACTAGTAACGGGGGTTCGTGGTTTTTCTTTAGTAACGATATTGCGATTAATTTTGCTACAGCTACCACCAATAGAATTGATAGAATTGTGTTAGTACCACCTAAAGCAACACTTCCAGACAGCCGAACAGGTGTGATGACTTCCAGAGCGTACACATCAACAACTTATACGAGAAGTAACTATGATATTTCAACATATAACTTTACTAAAGCGACTGGTAAGACATGGCGTATAACGAATCGTAGTTCTAATAGCGGAGTAAGCACCAATATTATGTTTAGTGACAATCTTGTAGGAACAACAGGACAGTTCAATAAAGGGAATTCTGGTGCTACTATTAATTATTATATTTATTACAAAAAGCTTTATGAGAATTTTGTTAATAGTAACGGACAAAAAATTACACCACCATCAGGATTCACACAAGGAAAGCGAACGGTTATTAATAGTGAAGCGTACACTTTTAAACAAAGTGGCACCTTGCCAGATACCTATCAAGCAGACGGCAAAACCTATAAGTTCAAAGGTTGGTACAAAGGCAAAACCAAGCCAAACACCTTGACCACCACCAAAGCACCAAGCTATGCGGTGACTTATAACAATGATGATGATTTGACGGTGGTGTATGAGGAGATTAAGGTTTTGGAATTTCCTAGTCGTACATATCAATTTGGGTTTGTTGATGAATCAGGTAAGCGAGTAGATGCCTCCACGATTGATTTGACATATGATAATTGGTACGGTATTGGTACTGAGCCACCCAACAATATCCCATCAGCATGGGCAACTACTAAAATAGAAACAGGGATTAAGGCAAATACAAAAAATAATCTTAAAGAAATCATATACCCAGTTCAATATCTTGAAACGAATAGTAATGATTCATTTCAATTTAGTGCAGTAAACTTAAGATATCAGCTTCCAAGAATTTATAAATCCATCAGTATACAAAATCAACAAGGTGGTTTTGATGCCGCATATCCTTATCCAAGTATACTAAACCCATCAGGTGCGGAAATAAATAATACTCCTCAATATTTTGAATTAAAGAATAATGGAGGACAGGAGTTTGTGTTCAATAGAACAACAGCCGCCGCTCCCGAAAATGTTCAGCTTCCATTTTATTTAAGATATGTATCGAGTTTTCTTACGGGGAAAGCAATGTACTATACGATTCAAGGTCCAATCTATTACTATCTAACCAACCGCCGTGTCACCGAAAACTTCGTGGACGCCAACGGCACTAAAATCACGCCACCAACAGGCTTTACGCAAGGAAAACAAACAGTAATTAACAGTGACCCATACACCTTTAAACAAAGTGGTACCTTGCCAGAGACTTACAAAGCAAGCAACGGCAAAACCTACAAATTCAAAGGCTGGTACAAAGGCAAAACCAAGCCAAACACCTTGACTACCACCAAAGCACCTAGTTATCCAGTGACTTATAACGATGATGATGATTTGAATGTGGTGTATGAAGAGATTGAAGCTTTTGATTTCCCAGAAACTACATACCAATTCGGTTTTGTCAATGAAGCGGGACAGTTGGTGAATCCTGAGGATATTAATCTTACGTATGATTATAAGAGTATTGTGTTTAGAGGAACTGGAGGGGCAGGCTCTACGGTATCATTTGCCACAATTGCTAATAATCAGAGTGGCGCAAAAGTTGGTAATTTACGGCAAGTGACGTTACCTGCAAAGAATATTGCACAACCTACCGTAGTAGGTTGGAATGGTGAGGCATTCGCGAATTTCTCAATTAAGCTGCCTAAATACTATAAATCGTTGAATCTTTATGATAAAACTGGGAAAATCGATCCTAAGTATCCTTTACCAGTAAAGACAACTGTTTCTTCGGTATCCAATAATGCGGTGCAATCTGAAGCAAGTGTAATTGCTGATTTAACCTTGACACAACGAGCAGATGGGAGTTTTACACCAAGAGAAACATATTCAGGTATAGATTCTAGTGTTAGATACCCAGGTTTCTTACGTAGAACTGTTGCTTATTCTAGTTCTGGAAGTACCGCTGCCACACATCAAACAATCAGTGGACCTGTCTATTATCATTTAACCAACCGCAAAGTCACCGAATCCTTCAAAGATACAGCAGGCGCAACCATTCCTGCTCCAACAGGATTCGCCCAAGGCAAGCAGACCAGTATTACCAGCAATAACTATACCTTCAAACAAGCTGGCACCTTGCCAGAGACTTACAAAGCAAGCAACGGCAAAACCTATAAGTTCAAAGGCTGGTACAAAGGCAAAACCAAGCCAAACACCTTGACCACCACCAAAGCACCTAGCTATCCAGTGACTTATGATGATAATGATGATTTGAATGTGGTGTATGAGGAGATTGAAGCTTTTGATTTCCCAGCGCTGACCTATCAATTTGGTTTTGTCAATGAAGCGGGACAGTTGATAAACCCAGCGAACATTCCAATTACGTATGATTATGCCAAAGGTTCATGGACGCCAGTTACTGCTAATCTTAGATGGACTATGGTTCCAGGAAGTGCTTCAACTGTAGGGAATTTAAAAAATGTAACCATGCCAGCAGCTTCAATTGCTACACCACCAGGACCAACCTGGGTGGGAAATACGGAGGTGTATGCAAATTTTTCAATAAAGATACCTAGATATTATTCATCCATGAGTTTGTACGATAGAACTGGGAAGATTAATCCAACATATCCGTTACCTTCAATTGCACATATAGGGACCAAACCACATACGTTTCCTCAAGCATCTGTGATTACTTGGTTAGGTTTGACAAGTAAAGGAAACAATATGTATGGGCTGAAAGAAACGAATTACACTGGCGATCCAGCAGCACTAAAATTTCCTATTTTTATGATGCGTCTGAATGAATTTAATAATGCTGGTTCTTTCATAAATTATACTACAGTGAATCGACCAATTTACTATCACTTAACCAACCGCCGTGTCACCGAAAACTTCGTGGACGCCAACGGCACTAAAATCACGCCACCAACAGGCTTTACGCAAGGGAAACAAACCGTTATCGATAGTGACCCATACACCTTTAAACAAAGTGGCACCTTGCCAGACACTTACACAACAGGTGGTAAGACCTATAAGTTCAAAGGCTGGTACAAAGGCAAAACCAAACCAAACACCTTGACCACCACCAAAGCACCAAGCTATGCGGTGACTTATGATGATAATGATGATTTGAATGTGGTGTATGAAGAAGAGACAGTCACAATGTTGTATCCAACAATGAATGTAAACTTTGTAGATGAAAAGGGTGTTGGCTTCACGCCAGCGTTAACCTTTAGTGGTAAGTACTATGCGCAAAGTACAAGTGCGTCCTTAAGGACCGATTTATATGACGTGACCTCAAAAAATAATGGTAATGGGCAATATACGATAAGTGTTAACAATGGTAGTATGCCATTGTCCCAAGAATTATTGAAAAAATATAATAATGGACAACCAATCGGTATTACCAGCAGATTACAGTTTAATGTTGATAAATTGACCATTGACCAACAACTAAAATATGTTGATAGCATTCAAGTAGATACCGCTCAAAGTAGGAATTTAAAATCTTATAGACATGAGCATATGACGGATAATTCGCTTATTTTCGATCCGAATGTACCACAATCAGAGGCTGACCTTCGTTCAGAATATGTTGATTTGTTCAGATTTAATTCGGATGGCACCTATTTTTCTAATGCAAGTAATCGATTTTTTAACATGCATTTAGGATATAGTACTACCGGGGTTAACTATCTTCTCGTAATGATACTTTTTAACGCCAATCCTGTAAATCCAACCAAACTCGTCTACACAGTCACCCGTAAACAAGTCACCGAAAACTTCGTGGACACCAACGGCACTAAAATCACGCCACCAACAGGCTTCACGCAGGGGAACCAGATTCCCATGACGAGCAACACTTTCAAGTATACGAGCGCAAGAGCCTTACCAGCTAGTTATACAACAGGTGGTAAAACTTATATTTTCCAAGGCTGGTACAAAGGTAAAACCAAGCCCAATACTTTAACAACAAGCACTACGCCAACATATAACACAACTTTTGATGGCAATGACGACATGACAGCAGTCTACAAAGAAGCAAACATCAGCGCTAACTTAACGATGCGTGGTGCAGTCGATGTCATTGACAATGGCGCAGCCATGGAATATTGGGAAGTGCTGTTAAAAAATACTGGAGAAGCACCTTTAACTTCAGTTAAGATTAAACCAACCACTGACTGGGCGGCTGGAATTAGTACGCCCACGGAACTGTTTATTTTAGGTACTGGTCAAAATACGAAAGTTCGACCAATCACGAAAGAGCAGTGGGAAGCAGGTTTTGAGATTCCTTTAGATAGTAGTATTCCTGTTGGCGGCCAACTAACGATTAATCTCCTAGGAACAAAAGTTACTGGACAACCAAACCAAGTGCTAAAAGCCGCTGTGGAAGTCACAGGGAATTTCAACAAACTGACTGCCTCAGATACGGTCCGGATTAAAGATTTAGATCAAGAAACAAAGGAACCGACTGGGGAAGGCTTCATCAGTGTTCCAACGTTCAATTTTGGTCAGGTTGGGGTAGCGGGAAGCACGCAACAGCATGGTCTGAAAAAAGCCGCTGATTACTATGGCAACGGCACACGCAATCCCTATCTGCGGATCAAGAAAACCCAACCGAATTGGAGCCTAACAGCGCAACTGTCGCAACCAAAATCAGCCACTGATAGTCTACCGACAGCGACCCGCTTATTATTAGGCGCGGCTCCTGTTTCAAGTTTCTCCAATTACAACCAACCAACAGAAACCAAGACACCGCTTGGTAAGACTGGCATCGTGAATTTAACCGCCGACAATACCGCAACAGCGGTGGTCGCGAACCAACAGTTCACAGGTAGTGACGTTTATCAGTTGGACTTCACGTTTGCTAACATCAAACTAGAAGTGCCAGCCAATCAAGGCATGTCTGGCCAACAATACCAAGCCGCCGTCACTTGGAATTTAGTGACTGGCCCATAAAAATAAAAATGCCCGAGCCTCTTATTTTTCTAAGGCTCGGGCATTTTTATTGATGGTCTTTTGAGGGTCGTTGTGCTATAATGGTAATGAAAAGAGAGGTATGCGCCAACATATCTCTCTAGTGTAGAGCCGTTTCAGACGGTAGCGATTTTTAGTGATTTATAAAAAATAACCGTGCTCGCTAAAGTTGACGGTTATTTTTTATTGTCTTCTTTAACAGCCTCTAGGATTCCGAAGATTAACGTTGCGATAAAAGAACCGAAACTAATCATCAGAGCTAAAGCTTCTGCGATAGACAAAAGGCCTCTCCTTTCATAGGTTTTAGTACTTACATTCATAAGCACCACCACCTTTCAGATTGGATAGCCGCCGCCATAACTTCTCTACAATTTTATTATACCATGTAGGGCTAAAAAATAATTAGTTCCCAATATGTTTTTTTAGGTAATTGTGCTATAATAGCAATGAAAAGAGAGATATGCTGTAACATACCTCTCTGATGTAGAGCCGTTTAAGACGGTGACCTTTTTGATTATTTAAAAATAACCGTACTGGTCAAAGTAGACGGTTATTTTTTCTTGTCATTTTTAAGCAATTTCACAATCAGCGCAATCAAAGCAATGGTAAACATAC
>OJVO01000502.1_pt1 | contig 7235 bp, 8 predicted proteins | sample 1600151 | NCBI WGS metagenome assembly OJVO01 (sample SAMN04436869, study PRJEB24849) | human gut metagenome | biome: human gut; feature: NICU; material: stool | host: Homo sapiens | place: USA: Saint Louis, MO | collected 2011-09-15
GAATTGAGGGTTTTCTTTGGATTATATCGATTCCACCAATGTTAATAGGATTTATTTTACACGCATTATTTGAATGATAATTCAAAGGGACTCCATTGGAGTGCTTGTTATTTTTTATTTCAATGCCCCATAAATCTGATCAACAATCCAGCCATATGTAGCAACAGGTAGTAACCCGCTTACAAATACATTCGGATTTACTTTAGGGTCTGCCGGATAAGGCGATGACGCCGCATCCGGCACTATTCTCACCCCCTATTTCCCCGCCTCTGGATGCGTATCAAACGCCGCCATGACCGTCGCCAGCTCATCTTCGGTAAACCCATGCTTCGCGTCATCCACGCCCAGTCCAAACTGTTCCTGCAGCAAGGCATACAGGCTGGCGACATCGGGCAGATTAATCTGCTCTACCGCACGACCATCCTGATAACGGGTGAAATGAAAATTGGTCAACGTCAGCTTACCGCCGTCCGGAAGATGACGACACATCAGCAAATGATGACGAAAATGCGATTGTGGCCAGTGCGCGGACCAGAAATTGCCCATCAGATAATCGCTCTGGTGCTGCACGACCAGATCAAAACAGTACATTGATTGCCAGTGATCGTGATGGCGGAACTGCAGGATCCAATCGTCCCCCTCCTGAACCAGGCGATATTCGCCGTGTGGCGTTTGCTGCTCAATATCGGACTGCAGACGAATCGGCGCCGTCAGCGTTTGTCCGCCGAAGCCAACGTCGGCGATCCACTGCTCTCCCTGTAATTCAACCAGCAACAGACGATGCGTGCGCGGCGGCAGACTTGACGGATTTGCCAGTACCACACGACCGAGAAGGCTGCGTACGTTAAAACCGATTTCGCGTAACGCGCGCTCAAACACTCCATTCTGTTCAAAGCAATAACCGCCACGACGCGCCGTCACCAGCTTCTCTTCCAGCGACAAATCGTCAAGCTGCATCTCTCTTGGCAGTAATACATCCAGGTTTTCAAACGGAATCGCGCCGTTGTGCAGTAAATGCAGCGCTTTTAAAGTTTCAATGTCGACGCTGGCCGAATCTGACCAGCCAATACGGGCAAAATAAGCGGTTAAAAAAGGCGTCATAGGGAGTTCCTGTTCGATTAATGCAGTACTTATAACGCATTTTTAATTTTACGCCGTCGATTTTGTGCGTTGTTCCTCCAGACGAGGCGACAAAATCGCTAATACCGTTAATATCTATATCTATTGTGGTGTGTTATCTCTCAGCCCAGGAGCATCCATGAGCCATTTCCGTTCAATCGAATTAAAACATGCCAGTCGGCTGCTTAACCACGGCCCTACGATACTGATCACCAGCCGGGATGAGCATACCGAGCGGCGCAATGTGATGGCGGCGGCATGGTCAATGCCGGTAGAATTTGAACCGCCGCGGATTGCAATTGTTGTTGATAAGACCGCCTGGTCGCGTGAACTGATTGAGCGTAGCGGCAAGTTCGGCATTGTTATTCCGGGCGTGGCCGCCACCAACTGGACTTACGCGGTGGGCAGCGTTTCCGGTCGCGTGGAAGATAAATTTAACTGCTACGGTATTCCGGTGGTAAAAGGTCCGGTGCTGGGATTACCGTTAATAGAAGCGAAATGTCTGGCCTGGATGGAGTGTCGCCTGTTGCCTGCAACGGCGGCACAGGAAAAATATGACACCCTGTTTGGGGAAGTGGTCTCGGCTGCCGCTGATGAACGAGCTTTCGTGGAAGGACGCTGGCAGTTTGATGATGATAAACTCAATACCCTGCATCATCTTGGCGCCGGAACGTTTGTCACCAGCGGGAAACGCATAACAGCGGCTGAATAATACGGGCGCAATAATCGCCCGTTCTCTTTCACATGCTGTAGCCGGGTTTTTTAATCAGCCTCGTCATCTGTGGCGCAATTTCCGCATCCCACACGCTCTGCCACTCCCCTGGCTCAATTTCATTCAGCGCCACGCTCACTGAACTCTCTTTGCTTTGTAAATGACGAATAATGACTTCGGTAATATCCGCCGCCAACGCGGCCTTCTCTTCTTCGTTCAAATCGCGAGGAAAACATTTGATATCAACGTGCGGCATGACAGGTTCCTTATTGTTTTGGGATGCAGGTAACTTATGCGGACTCTCGTTCAACCAGGTGAAATCCGACATCAATAATATCGTCTTCACGTGGAATTTGTTCGATACGATCGAGGCGACGCGTTGTCCAATAGCCCGGCGATCGGCGGTCCATAGCAAACCATGACGACGATAACCTTTTTTCAGCAAATAGTCTGCCACCGCCTGCATCACTTTTTCCGCGGTCTTCGGGCGCACCAACTGCGGGCTATTTAGCGCCCTGCTCACCCTCATGGGTGACAATCCCCAGTCTTTTGATTACGCCATTCTGTACGTCGGTTCGATGGGGCTGATTGGCCTGATTTCTTATCTGTTTATCGTGGGTCCATTGGATCGTATTACGCTGACCCTTCTGTCGCGTAATTTAACCTTATGGCGATAGTTCGCCCGCTGTTCCGGGATTTGCACTCCTGCGGAACAGCGTTTTTTTATTCAAATAATCTTATTGTTTTTCAGTACAGTACGTAGCCTCGGATGCTGACAAACTGCATCAGCGATAGCGCTAATATTCGGCGTGTTGTCCTGAAACCAGTCATGCCCTGGCCCCCAGGTGCGCATAACGGCAATATATACGTCCAGTAGTGTTAGCTGATCCCCGAATGCGTACGGCTCGGCGTTTAGCTGATCGTTCAGCCACATATAGAGGGATTTACGGTACTCAATGCAGTTCTTTTTCAACTGCGCCGGGGAGTCCGGTACCCAGCGTTCTGGATAGTCGGCATAGGTAAACGTGGGATAGACATTTGCCACCAGCCATATCAACAGACGCTGAAACTGCTGGCGTTCGGCGTGTCCAACGGGTGGTGAAAGTTCAGGGCGACGATCGAGGATCATCAGCGCGATCGCCGCCGTTTCCGTCATCACACTGCCATTTTCCAGTACCAGCGTGGGCACCTGGCATAGTGGATTCATCGTCTTAAGCAACTCCCGCTGAGGGCCGTCACTGTCAAAACCGTCGACATTAATAAAATGATAAGGGATCTCCGCCAGTGTGAGCATCACTTCACTGATGGCCGATCCCCAGCCCGGTACCCCATAGACCTTAATCATGCTGCAATCCCCAAAGTTAAAACCCTAAGTGTAGAGCAGCATTCGGCAACCTATGCAGACGTGATTATTACTTTCATAATAACAATGGTCGAATACCGGGGGAGAATAAGCAATGCGTTCCAGTATGTTTGAATATATGAACATTTTTGTACAGGTTGTTGAGCAAGGTGGATTTGCCAGAGCAGCAGACGTGTTACACCTGCACCGCCCTGCAGTGACCAAAGCTATCCAACATCTTGAAGACGATCTGGGAGTAAAGTTGCTTAACCGCACGACTCGTAAAGTGAGTCTGACAGAAGAAGGTGACGCTTTTTACCAACGCACAAAAATCCTGCTCAGTGACGTTGATGACATCATGGCTTCTTTCTCACCCACTCGCCCTCCGCGCGGAAAACTCAGGGTGAATGCCCCCCTGTCGCTGGCTCACTCGGTATTAGTCCCGGCCCTGAACGATTTCCAGTCGCGCTACCCGGATATTGAGATTGTCCTCACCTCCACCGACCGCAGAATCGATCTGCTTGCCGAAGGTATCGACTGCATGATTCGCATTGGCGAGTTACAAGACTCTTCTCTGATTTCACGGCGGCTTGGCGAGGTAAAAATGGTGACATGCGCGTCACCGGATTATCTGCAACAACATGGCGTACCGCAGACACCAGAGGATTTATCCCGACATCAGGCAATTAACTTTTTCAGTGAACGTCATCGTGAAGCACTGGAATGGTCCTTCGTCCGCGAGGGTGAAACCGTGTCGTTTATCCCCGCAGGTCACATCAGCGTTGATAACTCCGACATCCTTTTGACAGGCTGTTTATCCGGACTCGGTATCATCCACGGTGTGCACGCGGTACTGGCCCCCTGGATCCAGTCGGGCCAGCTCGTTGAGGTGCTGGCTGATTATGCCGGGGAATCAAAACCGGTTTCTGTGCTTTACCCCGACAGACGTCATCTTGCCCCCCGTGTTCGGGTGTTTATTGACTGGCTGTGTGCGCTTTTTACCGAGCAAAAATCGCGCCTACAGGGATTATTATAATCTAAGTAATAGTGAAGTTCCGCAACGGCGGTTTTTCACCCTCATCTGAGCCGTTAAATTGTGCAGACCCAATACAGAACAATTTACAGAGGTTTGCTATGTCTAAGGTCGTGGTTTTTAATCAACCAGGCGACGCTGACGTCCTGACAATCCAGGATATGCCAGTTTCTGCTCCTCGTGCGGATGAAGTTCAGATACGCGTACGCGCAATCGGCATTAACCGTGCGGAAATTATGTATCGTACCGGCCAGTATATTTACCAACCCAAATTTCCGGCTCGTCTGGGCTATGAGGCTTCTGGCGTTGTTGAATCCGTGGGAGACAACGTGCGTGAGTTTGCACCTGGCGATTACGTTAGCGTCATCCCGGCTTTCAGCTTCCATGAGTATGGTATGTACGGTGAAGTCGTCAATGCTCCAGCCCATGCTGTCGTCAAACATCCTGAGAATCTTAGCTTCGAGGAAGCAGCGGCGAGCTGGATGATGTATGTGACCGCTTTCGGTGCGCTGGTTGAATATGCGGATATTCAGCCTGGTGATAACGTGCTGATCAATGCTGCTTCCAGCAGCGTCGGACTGGCGGCAATTCAGATTGCTAACATGCGGGGAGCAAAACCGATTGCGATGACGCGCACCAGTGAGAAACGTGCCCAGCTTCTGCAACTTGGCGCGGCAGAGGTTATCGCCAGCCAGGAGCAGGATCTGGTGGCGGAGATTAACCGGATCACTGACGGCAAAGGTACCCGCGTGGTCTTCGATCCGGTCGGTGGCCCTGGCGTGGCAAAAATTGCCCAGGTGATGCCTGCCGGCGGACTCTTTTTCCAGTATGGCTCTCTTGATGCGCGTGATTTGTCGATTCCGGTAATTGAGATACTCGGTCGCCATCTGACCTTCCGCGGCTATGAGATTTTCGAAATCACCGCGGACGCAGAAAAACTTTCGCGGGCGAAACGGTTTATCTTTGAAGGATTACAGTCCGGCAAGCTCAAACCGCTGATTGATAAAACCTTTGCCTTTGATGATATCGTTGAAGCACATCAATACATGGAAGCCAACGGTCAGGTGGGCAAAATCGTCGTCACCCTGTAATCCTTGTGCGGCACAGTCTTGTGCCGCAATGTAACTCAAAGCACTTTCGGGTGCGCGTGTGATGTGGATGATTCAGCACCTAATATTGTACGTTAATGCTATTTTATGACCATCAAGAAATGAGTAAAATTACCGTTTCTGATTGCCGGAAAAGTGTCTGAATGCGGCATATCTGGAAGGGGTTGCACCCTATCGCATCTATACGGGGTCAGTTTGGATATCGGAAATTATTGTTAAGGTTGTTTTTTAACCACTCAGATGTGAGAAAACCGCTCTCTGAGCGGGTTCTCGTATCTTGATGGGCGATGCTGAGAGCGCCTCTCAAACGATCTTAAGAAGATCCTTCTGAATCTTTGACCGTAATAGTATAGGTTTTATCGAACTCTCCTGATTTTGAAAACATTCCGCCACCTAAGCCCCCATGTACTCGCACTTTAGCTATGCCTGCTTTTGTTGGTGTCCCTCTAATCTGGATACAATTATTGAATTCATTATCATCACAATACTGTAGGTGAAGCCCTAAATTATCTGGATGAATATCTCCAGCAATAGCTTGTTTATAATAGGGGATGCCAACAGTTGCATCATTAAGTACCTCCCTTTCTGGAGTGAATTCTGCCTGCAACGAACAGGCAGATAGTAATAATAAAGGCAGAACCAAAAAAATTTTCCCATTTTATTTCAATGGCTTGAAAGCCATTCCTCCAAAAAACCTGTTGATAAAAAATTGCAAATCTTTTTTTGGTTTTATCCAGTTTTTTTCCTTTCCCCAAGAAAACAATTCCAAACTAATATATCCATTAGGATCTTGCATGACTGAACCATTCCAAACAACCCAGTGTGTAGGTAATGTTGTTTTATTTGTACTATTTACAAGAAGTCCATCATTTATCAATGTTACGACTTTATAATCTTGCTCAATATATTTATTTAAATCTCTGATTCCCTGAACACCCGCCTGAGTAATACCGACATTACTAAAGACCATTTTATAGCCGACCTTTTCAAACCATTCTGCCAAAATTTGCCAAATTGTGATACCAGCAACTGGAGAATCAAGAGTATCAAAGCTCAGCATTGTATTCTCTGAATCCCTGAGTCCAGCAAGCGTCATCCAGTCTGTACCGACTATCTTCGGTCTGCCGTCATCATAGTAAAATACACCTGTAGGATGCCGACAGCCTTTACCTGGCGAAATTATTAAATTACCTATTTTAGTTTTTCCGTATCGCCAGAGTTCACGGGCAGCTTGCGCATACACATCAGGGCGATCCTTTTGCAGGCAGTAAAAAAATGCAGCAGGTCCACATACACTTGCAGCTATTTGATTAGGGAAATCAAATCCGTTAAATCTTTCTTCTATTTGACGTTCTACTAATTTTTTATCAAAAGAATCCCTGGAATTACCAATAGGATATTCTTTCGCTATAAATGGTCGCTCCTCGCGGGTTATAGTAACTAGTTTCGTTTCGCCCCCCTGACTATCAGGTTTAGGTGTGCCTGCCGATTCAAAATAACAGAGATTTTCACGTTTCGCCTCAGAGCACGCCTTACCTGTACTAAATTCTGCAAGCGTATACATCTTTGTGAAAGGTTTTGGAGTAACACTGTGGGTATGCAGCATCGTCTTACGATAAAGCGTCATTTCCATAATGTAGATAGTTGATAGAGGCTCGTTTATATCTTCAGACATATGTATCTGAGTTTGGTGGTTATCCTTAAATTTCTGCTGTCTCACATCTATCAAATAATATTTATTTCTGTCGGTATCCATACGATAAATACATAGATCATATAATAAAGAGTCTGCGGGAACATTAGAGCGAATGCTGGTGCTAAGCGGGTAAACAGCCATAATTAATCCATTAATATGTGCAGGTTAATAGTAAGCGTGCAGCGAGAACCGTATTGACGGGGAGGTGTTATTCAGTTGGCAAT
>OJVO01000518.1_pt1 | contig 6865 bp, 7 predicted proteins | sample 1600151 | NCBI WGS metagenome assembly OJVO01 (sample SAMN04436869, study PRJEB24849) | human gut metagenome | biome: human gut; feature: NICU; material: stool | host: Homo sapiens | place: USA: Saint Louis, MO | collected 2011-09-15
AGGTGGTGTACCTCGATCCGATGTTCCCGCATAAGCAGAAAAGCGCGCTGGTGAAAAAAGAGATGCGTGTGTTTCAGTCGCTGGTGGGGCCGGATCTGGATGCGGATGGGCTGCTGGAGCCTGCTCGTCAGTTAGCCACCAAACGAGTGGTGGTGAAACGTCCGGACTACGCGCCGCCGCTGGCCGACGTGGCAACGCCGAACGCGGTAGTTACAAAAGGGCATCGGTTCGATATTTATGCGGGAACGGCATAGGCCAGATGGTTAGCAATAGTGCCCGATGGCGCTACGCTTATCGGGTCTACAGCTCAGTGCCGTTAGTAGGCCGGATAAGGCGGTAGCCGCATCCGGCATCACGGGTTAAACAAACGGTGCCAGCGGATCGGCAATCTCAAACGCTACCGCGCGGTCCGCCTTCGGCGGGTAAATCAGCTCGCTGACAATCGACACCTTCAGCTTCTTCGCTTCTGCACGCGTCAGTTTCACCTGCTGATCCCATCCTTCGCTATACACCGCACCCCAGGCACCGAGATCCAGGCAGGTGACGTAGTTTTCCTGACGATATGGCAGTGGTGTTATGTTTAACAGGTCTGCCGCGGCGTTATTACCGGCAAATTTACCCAACAAAATCGCGTGCTGGCAGGTCATCAGCGCATGATTGCCTTTGTCGTCGGTGGCGGCGTAGGCTACATCGCCAGTGGCGTAGATATCATCGTGACCCACAACCTGTAGATTGGCATTGACATGCAGACGGCCCTGGCGATCGCGCGGGGCGTTAATCTGTGCTGTCAGGCTATTAGCCTGAACGCCGACGGTCCAGATAACTGTCTGGGAAGAAATCACCTGTCCATCTTTCAGCGTTACGCCGCAGGCATCAACGCTTTCGACTTCCGCATTGACCAACCATTCAACGCCCAGTTCAGCAGAGGCTTCGATAATCACGTCGCGTAATTCCTGGCTCCAGCGTCCGCCCGGTTGAGCGCCGCGCTCAACTACGACAACTCTGGTCTTAGCATCAGCGCCCAATATTTCGCGCAAACGACCTGGTAATTCCAGCGCCATTTCAATGCCGGTAAATCCGCCGCCGCAGACCACTACCGTATTGCGAGCCTCACTTTCCGGTTGTAATGCCAGATCGTTAATGTGCTGCTCCAGTACGGCGGCGCTCTCAAGTTGGTCGAGGTCAAACGCGTGCTCGGCGGCACCGGTGACGGTGTCGCGGTTTACGTGACTTCCGCTGGCAAGCACCAGGCGGTCGTAGCGGCGCAGATGAATGTCACCGTTGGCATCTTTCCAGCTCACCTCTTTAGAGTCCGGGAGGATTTGCTCGACGTGACCTTGCAGGAAGTTGACGCCGGTAACGTCAAACAGCGGTTGCAGTGGTGCGACCAGCGTATGAACGGCGCTTTCATAAAAACGTGGGCGGACACGCAGCTCTGGCTGTGGCGCAATTACTGTAATATCAATGGCCTGCTGATGTTTATCCGCCAGTCGTGCGGCGCTTAATGCTGCCCACATACCGGCAAAGCCGGCGCCCACGATCAGAATTTGTTTACGCATTGGGGTTTTCTCACTGGTGACTACGAATTATTTACTCGGATTTTATTTGTCGTAGTTAAGAATTGCAATGCGATCGAGATCCTTTTTGCTTCAAAGGGTGAGGGTTTTTTATTATCTATTTGATAAATATGTATTTAAATTTTTATTGTGAAGAGGGGTTACTTTGCTGTCTGGAATGAGTGAAACGAAAAAGCTACAATAAACTCAGATTAATTTTGACTGAGATAAGAGAATGGCATTCTACAGTTCTGGGGTTGAGTACGGCATTCATAGCCTGATGTGTATGGTCGATAGTAAGGGCGACGCGAGGGATATGAGCGTGCGGGAAATTGCCGAACTGCAAAGTGTGCCATATGACTATCTGGCAAAAACCCGTATGTCCAAAGCGGGTCTGGTGCGCAGCATTGAAGGCAAGGGCGGTGGTTTCCAGTTAGCTAAACCTGCTGAACACATCACTGTGCTGGATGTGGTGAATGCTATTGATGGTGATAAGCGCATCTTTGAATGTCGTGAAATTCGCCAGCGGTTGGCGGTATTTGAGGAGCATCCACCAGAGTGGGCCTGTGAAGGCATTTGTGGTGTGCGTTCGGTAATGGACATGGCTCAGCAGCGGATGGAAGAAGCGCTCGGCCAGCATACGATTCTGGACTTGGCGCGCAAAATGTACCGCAAAGCGCCGGACACCTTTGTGGTGGAAGTGCAGGAGTGGATAGACGCGCGTAAAGGGTAGTGAGTGAAAATGCCGGATAGGGCAATAGCCGCCATCCGGCACTGAAGGTTATTGCTCGGTGCTCGGCGTATTAATCATGCGGTTCAGCCATGGCACCATAATCGCCATCACCACCGTTACGGCCAGGGTCACCAGACCAATCTTACTGAAGACGTTGGTATAGATAGGCAGCGTTTGCAGCGGGTCGGTGATGTTCTCTGGTACGGCGGTGAATGTCGCGACATAACCCCCCATCAGGAAGGCTGCTGCCTGGGTCAGGAACCACATCCCGAGGATAAAGCCCATCAGGTGTTGTGGCACGAGAGCGGCGACCATAGCCAGCCCCAGGGCGCTAATCAGCAGTTCACCCAGGCTCTGGAACAGATACACCAGCACGATAAACCACGGCGACGTCAGCCCCTGCGCATCGGCAAACCACATTCCGGCTGCAGCGGCGGTCAGGAAACCCAGCGAGCACAGGAACATACCGAGCGTAAACTTCATCGGCATGGTCAGGTCTTTACCTTTGTTGCCCAGACGGGTATAGATTGCGGCCAGTACCGGACTCGCCAGTACCACCCAGAACGGGTTCAGCGCCTGGAAGCTTACCGGGTTGATGGCGAAACCAAGAATTTCATGGTGCACGTTATTGATAGCAAAGAAGTTCAGTGAAGTTGGCATCTGCGCGTACAGGACGTAGAACACCACCGCTTCCAGCATCAGGATAAAGGCCACGAACATTTTGTTGCGCCCGGTTTTATCCAGTTTGAAGGCCTGACGGAAGAAGATGATCGTCACGGCAATTGACAGGACGATCAGCACCAGGTTGGCAATCTGCACGTTGTGCATCAGCCAGGCGCAGATAAATACCATCACTACCGTTCCGCCCAGCACGCAGAATAGATTACGGAAATTCAGCGGCTTATGGTCCGGCTCTGAACCGATATTCTTCACCATTCCACGGCAGGCAAAGTAGACCAACAGCGCGACAATAAGCCCGGCCCCGCACAGATTATAGGTCACCGCATAGCCAAACTTATCGGCAATCACCGGTGCCAGCGACAACGACAGCAGTGAACCGATGTTAATCGACATATAAAACAGGGTGAAAGCACCGTCCAGACGGGCGTCTTTCGGTGGATAGCATTTTGACAGCAGGCTTGCCGGGTTGGCTTTAAACAGCCCATTACCGACGGCAATGGTACCCAAAGCAATAAAAATCAGGTCGGGCTTAAGCAGTGACATCCCGGTCATGAAGTAGCCGATCGCCAGCACAATGGCGCCGAGTACCAGCGTGCGCTTGGTACCTAACAGATGGTCGCCGACGTAGCCGCCGATCGAGATCAGGCCGTAGACCAGCGCGGCAAATGCACCAAAGGTGACAAATGCCTGTTCCTGCGAAAAACCGAGCTGCTTAACAAAAAATACCGCCAGGATGCCCTGAACGCCGTAATAGCCAAATCGTTCCCATAATTCCACAAAGAAGATCATGAAGAACGGACGAGGTTGCTGCAGCAAGCCCGTAGGTGCAGTTTTATTCATATTCCATCGCCTTTCAAAGCCATCCCGAAAAGTATGAACGCGTATGCTTAAACGCGCCGAAAAAGTCTTATTTTGTTATAGACTGCGGTTATTGGCCGCAGGAGTAGAGTATTATAGAGATAGTTTTCGATCCAATTAGTTGATCACACTAATTATGATTTATTTGTTGGGTTGATGTACTAATTGTGTCTGAATGATAAAAACAAAAACGCCCGCAAAGGCGGGCGTTTACAGGCTTAACGACTTGTAGCGCGTCGGGTTATCTCCCGACGGCCAGCGTTTTATGCTTCTTCGTCGTCACGCAGCGGAACAATCAGCATGTCGACGTGGACAGTGTTGATCAGTTGGCGCGCGGAGGACATTAGCTTGCTCCAGAAATCCTGGTGGTGACCACAAACGACCAGATCCATGTCGTATTTTTTGATGGCATCAACCAGAACCTGGCCCAGGTCGCCGCTACCGCTCAGGGTTTCGGTGATAGGGTAGCCTGCGTTGGTGGAAAGCTCGGTTAGCGCGTGGTGGGTTTCTTCAGAAATGCGTTTCTGCATGTCGCCCAGATTCACGTCGATAAGCCCGGTGTACAGGTCGGAATAGTTTACGTCAACGTGGATAAGGGAGACTTTAGCATTGTAAGGCCGCGCCATAGAGACCGCTTTTTCAACCAGAACTTTGCTTTCCGGAGAAAGATCAACCGCGATAAGAATGTGTTTATAAGCCATAGTGTTACTCCTTCCATAAGTTGTCGATGACTAGCCTGCTGGCGTTTACCTGCCGCCGCGTCATCCGCATCCTGCGAACCTTGCGCGCGGGGCTAGCCCAGTCGTAAAAACGTACCATATAAGGACTATCCTTACATTATAGCGACCAGGATAATCCGTCAATCCGCCTTGCTTGCCAAGCAGTTAAACAAATTTTTTAGTTAATTGCATTGATAGCGATTAACCTTCTGGCAAAAAAATTAACTAATCTCCTACACTATCTAGAGAGGCGTTCGGATGCGTGATACTAATACGAACGGTTCGGCTGTACTCTTCACTGAATGGTTTGGCAGGGTATCGGGGAGCGGTAGTCCCGGAAAGGAGTTCCGTGGGCGGGTCGCCGGGGAGGAGGTATGATAAGCACCATTGCATTGTTCTGGGCTTTATGTGTCGTTTGCATTGTTAATATGGCGCGCTATTTTTCTTCGTTACGCGCACTGTTAGTGGTACTTCGTGGTTGCGATCCATTGCTTTACCAGTATGTAGATGGTGGGGGCTTTTTTACCTCGCATGGGCAACCGAACAAGCAGATGCGTCTGGTGTGGTATATCTACGCTCAGCGTTACCGCGATCATCATGATGATGAGTTTATTCGCCGCTGTGAGCGGGTTCGCGGTCAGTTCATCCTCACCAGCGCGCTATGTGGCCTGGTGCTAATCAGCATGGTTGCGCTGATTATCTGGCACTGATGCCAACGACAGATACAAAAAAAGCGGGTCAGAAAACTGACCCGCTTTTTTACCGTGCATTCGCTTAGATAAGCTTCAGAGAGAGCCAGTAAAGCCCGCCGGAAAGAAGAATTGCGGCTGGCAGGGTGAAGACCCAGGCCATCAGAATGCTGGTCACCGTTTTACGCTGTAAACCGCCGCCATCAACAACCATCGTCCCCGCAACGGAAGAGGAGAGAACGTGGGTGGTGGAAACGGGCATACCGGTGTAACTGGCGAGACCGATAGAGACTGCGGCGGTCATCTGTGCCGACATCCCCTGGGCATAGGTCATGCCTTTCTTACCGATTTTCTCACCAATGGTGGTGGCTACGCGACGCCAGCCGATCATGGTACCAATGCCCAGCGCCAGTGCGACGGCCATAATGATCCAGATAGGCGCGTACTCAATGGTGCTCAGCATGTCAGCTTTCAGTTTCTTCAGCAGACGCTGATCGTCAGTGCTTACGCCAGGCAGCTTAACCACTTTATCGGTGGTATCAGAGATGCAGAGCATAATGCGACGCAGCTGACCACGCTGTTCGACGCTTAACTTGTCGTAGGTTTCCAGGTTCGCCAGCATACCTTTCGCACGTTCCAGCGCGTTGATGGTATTCGCCGGGTGGCAATGGAACTCTGTCGTCGTCGCTGGTGCCGCGTCCGTCGGGGACGGAATCAACTGGTCTACGCCTGTAGCCTGTTTAAGCAGGTCAGGACGCTGCTGGAAGAAGACTTCGACGTTATTGATGGCATCACGGGTACGGGTAATCTCGTAACCGGAAGCATTCATATTCACCACGAAGCCCGCAGGCGCTACGCCAATCAGCACCAGCATCACCAGACCAATGCCTTTCTGCCCGTCGTTAGCGCCATGAGAGAACGCCACGCCGATAGCGGAGAGGATCAGTGCAATACGCGTCCAGAACGGCGGCTTTTTCTTACCGTCTTTCTTTTCACGTTCTGCTGGCGTCAGGTGGATACGGGCACGTTTTTTTGTACCGCTCCAGTAGCGACGCAGAATGAAAATAAGACCGCCTGCAACCACCAGACCAACAATTGGCGAGATGATAAGCGAGGCAAAAATACCGATAACTTTCGGAATGTTAAGTGCATCTACCACAGAAGTGCCGGTCATCAGCGCATTGGTTAAACCAATACCGATAATGGCGCCAATTAGCGTGTGGGAGCTGGATGCAGGCAAACCAAAGTACCAGGTACCCAGGTTCCAGATAATTGCCGCCAGCAGCATGGAGAACACCATGGCGAGGCCATGTGACGATCCCATATTGAGCAGCAGATCCGTTGGCAGCATATGCACGATGGCATATGCCACGCTGAGACCGCCCAGCAAAACACCAAAGAAGTTGAACACCGCAGCCATGACCACCGCCAATTGCGAACGCATTGCACGGGTATAGATCACGGTTGCGACAGCATTGGCTGTATCATGGAAGCCGTTAATCGCTTCGTAGAACAGCACAAAAGCCAGAGCAAGCAATAGTAAAAGCCCGGTATGTAAATCCAGGCCAGCAAACAAATGTAGCATAGGACGTTACGCCATTTTGAGGACATGAACGCGGCGCATTATCA
>OJVO01000541.1_pt1 | contig 6391 bp, 7 predicted proteins | sample 1600151 | NCBI WGS metagenome assembly OJVO01 (sample SAMN04436869, study PRJEB24849) | human gut metagenome | biome: human gut; feature: NICU; material: stool | host: Homo sapiens | place: USA: Saint Louis, MO | collected 2011-09-15
AAAACTTTCAGACTCTGTTTGAGGTATTTCATCGATTCTTCCTTAAAATTCATCAGGTCTTTGATAACGAATAAAACAGTTTTCACTACCCGCTTCATTTTCGACAACGGCGTCGATACCAAACCAGGCATGGAGATTTTCGCGGGTAAAAACGGTGCAAGGTTTACCCTGCATCGCCATATGTCCGGAGGTCATTACGATGATGCGATCGCAGAACATTGCGGCATGATTAAGGTCGTGCAGAGCAGCAATCACCGTGAGCTTTTCACGTTTAACCAGACTCAGCAGGCCAATCTGATGTTGAATGTCGAGATGGTTGGTGGGTTCATCCATCAGCAACAATTGCGGCTGCTGCGCCAGCGCCCGTGCAATATGCAGGCGCTGTTTTTCTCCCCCGGAAAAGGTATGCCAGCAGCGGTGCTGTAATTCACTGAGATCGACCTTCTCCAGCATCGTTTGTACGATATCGTCATCTTTGGCAGACCAGGGGGTGAGCAGGCTAAGCCAGGGGGTCCGTCCCAGAGAAACGGCTTGTAAAGCGGTAAGCCGCTCGCTGGTTTCAGCCTGTTGTTCGACCAGCGCCACCTGTTGCGCAAGATGACGCCGCGAATAGTGCTGGAGCGCTTTTTGCCGCAGAGTGATGTGCCCGGAAGTCGGCTTCAGCAAACCGGCCAGCAGTGAAATCAGTGACGTTTTGCCCGAGCCGTTGGGACCGATGATACCGACAAACTCGCCGGGAGTTACGCGAAGAGAAATATCATCAACAATCGTCTTACCCTTTACCTTCCAACGCAGATTGCAGGCTTCAATAACGGCTTGCGCAGAGGCAACAAGTGGCTGTACGAGGTTTACCGTCATTTGTTCTGGTTTCCTCTTATCAGAATGATTGAAAACGCAGGCGCGCCGACCAAAGCCGTGATTACCCCAATGGGCAGTACCTGGCCGGGTAGTAACGTGCGGGAAATAACATCGGCGACAATGAGGAAGATGGCGCCGGTAAGCGCACTAACCGGCAGCAGTCGATGATGCTGGTTGCCGACCAGCAAACGAGCGGCATGAGGGATCACCAGACCGACAAAGCCGATCGCACCAACAATGGAGACCATAATCGCTGTCATACCGGTGACAGCAGCAATCAGTACTGCGCGGGTACGTTTGACCGGAATGCCCAACGATGCCGCGGATTCAGCGCCAAAGGAGAACGCATCAAGGTGGCGGGCATAACAGAAGCACAGCGCAATACCGACCAGAGCGGTAGGAATAGCTAAGACAACATCGGGCCAGCGTACACCGCTCAAATTGCCTAACAACCAGAACATAATTCCGCGTGCTTGCTCGGCGTTTGCTGAGCGGGTGATGATAAGCGACGTAATCGCATTGAACAGTTGCGAACTGGCGATCCCGGCAAGAATGATTTGGGTTGTAATCCCGCCGCCTTGTTTACCGCCAGCGGCCATCGCCAATAGCGCAACGAACAGAAATGCCGTCAGCGCACCAATGAACGCCCCTAAAGACATACTGATGATGCCAGCCCCCAGTCCCGTGAGCGCAATCAGCACCGCACCGGTAGATGCTCCGGCAGAAATCCCCAGTAGATAAGGTTCGGCGAGCGCATTGCGCAGCAACGACTGCAACACTACGCCGGAAACAGCCAGGCAGGCGCCGCAGCTGGCTGAGACCAGTGCTCGGGTCAGGCGGTAGTTCCAGACGATCCCGGCATCCAGTGCATCGACAGGATAGTGGGTATCGAAAAGATGATTTGCCAACGTGCTGAGTACGTGCCGCCAGGGGATAAACGTTTCGCCGATGGAAATCCCCGCCAGCAGTACGCAACACATCAGCGCACTGACCCAAACGGCATGACCACCGACTCTCACCGCAAGCTGACCAACAGCGCGACGCATCCTGCGAGAATCACTCATGATTATCTGCGTTCCTGAGTAACGGAGATGCGCTATACCGTGCCGTGATATAGCGCAAAATGTAGATTAATGAGCAGCCTGCGGATGCGCTAAGCCATATTCAACCAGAGCGTCAGCCAGTTTTTCCACCCCATCAATAGTTCTGATCCCGGCATTCATTGTCTGTACGTCAATGGCCGGCAGATGGTTTTCTTTGACGGCAGGAATCAGTTTGGTGACAGGATCGGACTGGAGGTATTCCATCTTGATCTTCCAGTCATCTGCCGGGAAGCGTCGGCGGCTCATCTCACCGAGCACAATGACAGAAGGGTTAGCTTTAGCGATGGTTTCCCAGCCCACCGTTGGCCACTCTTCAGCAGAATCAATGACATTTTTCACACCCAGCGTTTGGGCTATCCATGCTGCTGGGCCAAACTTCCCGGCAACGTAAGGATCGAGCTGTAAATCGGCGCTTGAGAACCAGAACACGGCGGAAACATTCTTATCCATGCCGGTAATTTTATTTTTTGCTGCTGATTCACGTGCTTTAAGGCTGGCAATCAGCGCTTCGCCTTTATCCTGAACATCAAAAATTTTTGCCAGATCGGCGACTTCCTGATACACCATGGCAATATCAAACATGCCCTTACGAACACCATCACCCCCATCTTCGTTATCCTTAGCACAGTCAGCTGGTGCAGTGTAAACGGGCACCTTCAGTTCACTAAACTGTTCGTATGAGGCAACTGTGCCAGCAGGGCCGATTTGCCACTCAAATTGGCTGGCAACCAGATCTGGTTTTTTAGCCACAATTCCTTCAAAGCTGGGAATATTTTGCGCAATAACGGCAACTTTTTCATTTGCTGCTTTGTAATCATCCAGTACTGGGCCAAACCACAACGAAGTACCCACGACACGATCGGCCAGTCCCAATGAATAGAGAATCTCGGTACTGTTCTGACCCACCGTTGCCACACGCGTTGGTGCCTGATTAAAGGTAATATCGCGGCCACAGTTTTTAATCGTCAGAGGATATTCGGTTTTTGCCGCGTTAGAAAAACCGGAAGTCAACAGTACAGTGGTTCCAACAATAGCCAGAAGCGTTTTTTTAGAAGAGAAAAATGTAGAATTAGCGTGCATTATCATCGTCCCGTTGATGCCAGAATCTTAAAGTCTGGTCATGGCTCATTTCATTCCATATATCGGGAGGAGACATGAAGATAGATGACATTGAATCGTGAATTTTAAGAATGAAGATATGCAACAAATGCAAATAAGCCTTACTTAGCCAAAATCTTATTCATAAATACACTACTGCTTGCGTCAAATAATTCATCCCATGGACCATCCCGTCCACTTAATGGTATACATCGTTGACAGCAGGTCTCCTGACTCACGGTAATCAGAATATCGGCCTTCCCATAAAGACGAGCTTTACAGTGACCTGTGGCTTATTAACCACACAAGGATATTCTGCATCCGCCTACAGTTGCGGGGGCAGTTATGGAATTGAATTGAATAATTCTCACCATATTCCTATTCATATACAAAAATGTAATGAAATGCTGTCAAAAGCGACTCTAACGGCAATTGTTAACGAGGTCAACCGTATGAATAAACAGGGAAAACCTCACGCCTTTGGTAAAATTGTTATGTTTTACAATTGGTTATGCTTAAATCCTTTATCTCGGATGTATACATGAAAATAACAATAAAAAGCTAAATGAGAATTGATCAAACTATAAACACGGTTTTATTTTTTCAATTTAATCATATTGATCGTTATCAATAACGCAGTTAATTAGCGTTGGGTTAATTTAATAATGTGATCTCTGCATATGTACCAATTGCCATTCATCCTGCATATCCATAACGACGCTAAAATCTTTACGCAACCAAAAATGATACCCTCCAGGCAAGAAATGATGAGTATGAAGATATAAGGTTTTATATTTTTGCTGCTGGCAGAACATTTGAGCTAAAGCAAACAACCGGCTTCCGATTCCCTGTCTGCGGTAGCGCGCATCCACGTAGCAACGACAAATTTCTGCCGTTTCAGGCAAATTATAGTGCCCACGTAGCTCAGTGATACGATCATCATATTGACATACCGCAAGTGTAGCGATGAGCTCTTGTTTTTCACTCCATGCGCAAAGTAATAGATTTCTTTCTTGCAAAATATACTGCTGCCTGAGATCGAAGATATCTTCTTCAGCAGCAGGCATGACTCTCCCGGCATTGAAGAACAAATTAAGATGCTTAATAAGGAACGACTGAACAGCAGGTATATCGGCGTGAGTCATCTCACTAAACCTTAATCGGGTCATGGCAGGCATCCAAGCTTAGAGTGGAATACGATAATAACAATAAGACCATTTTCAAAACAATATTGACGCTGCTATGGCTACTCGCGCCAACGCGGTAGTCACCAGCGATTTGGGGGCTAATCTGTTCTTTTATTGTTCTGGGTCTTGCTTTTCCTAACTGTTGCCGGGGCATAGTTTTCCTCTGCATCCTAAGCCTGCAACTCTAACTCTCAGAAATGAGAGGCCGATCCTTTGAGCAGGACTTTTGTCCTCAATCCTCTGCAAACGTCTGGTTACAATCCCTGCATATCTCCAATACCCATAATTCAGGAATTGTTATGACTGCACATATTAATGCTAAAGCGGGTGATTTTGCGCCAACTGTGATTATGCCGGGCGATCCGCTGCGCGCAAAATTTATTGCCGAAAATTATCTTATGGATTACCGCGAAGTTACCAACGTGCGTAATATGCTGGGCTATACCGGTCTTTATTTTGGTCAACCTGTTTCGGTGATGGGACACGGTATGGGTATTCCGTCTATGACGCTATACGCCCATGAGCTGGTACATGATTTTAATGTGAAGAGAATTATTCGCGTCGGTAGCCTGGGGGCAACACAACCGCATGTCAAAATGCGCGACATTATTCTGGCTCTCGCTGCCGGAACGGACTCTGTCACAAATTTAAAACGTAGCGCGGGCTACACGATGGCGACATCCGCTCACTTCTCATTACTACAACAGGCGTGGATGCTGGCGCAGAAGGCCGGAATCGACATTAAGGTCGGTAATGTTTTCAGTGGCGATCTTTATTACGATCCTGACGAAAACCTCATTCCTGCACTGGAAAAGTTTGGTGTACTGGGTGTGGATATGGAGGTGGCCGGCTTATACGCCTTAGCACACCAATTTAATATTGAAGCACTGGCTATTTTAACGGTGTCCGATCATTGCCTGACAGGCGAAGAAACCACGGCAGAGGAACGACAATTAACTTTTAAGAATATGATTGAGCTGGCGCTAAATACAGCCATTACGGCTTAGCATTAGCTTTTAATTGAACCAATCAGGGATGTCATTATATGAAGAATAAAATAGCACTTACACTGATTAGTTTTCTGGCAAATTTTATTATGGCGGGGTTTGCCAGTCAGTTTGGAATGTTGATTGAACCGATTGCGGTACGTTACAGTGCTGATGTGAATACCGTTGCCTCGATATTTTCGCTGCTTAACGGTGGGGCATTAGCCGGGACCATCGCCGCCTTTTTCCTGATAGAAAAAATTGGCGTCAAGCGAATGACGTTTATTATCTATTCGATAGTGTTCCTTTGTTCGCTGGCAATGCACTTAAGCCCCGGCTTATGGCCGGTGATGGTTGCCATGACTTTGGTGGGCTTTTGCGGTGGGATTGGCCTGTGTGTGGCAGGAACGATTGTCGTTTCGGTATGGCAGGATCGCATTCAAAGTACAATGTTGGTGGTACAAGACGCCACCTTTAACGTCGCAGGCGTGGTTTTCCCGCTGATCACCACCTACGCCCTGACGCACAATATGTCATGGAGTTACAGCTATCTAAGTGTTGGCATGGTGGCCTTACTTACGTTAGGTGTGGTGGCGCTCACTCGTTTTACTGCCTGTGAAACTGCGTCTGCGGAGGATCGGACAGACGCGGTGAAGTCTGAGTGGAACCCAGGGATTATTAGCGGAGGTATTGGTCTGTTCTTAGGTATGCTGGCGCTGTATACCTTCTTGACCTGGGCACCATTATTTGTGAAGAACAAATTTGGCATTCCTTTTGAAGAAGCCGGTAATATTATTACGCAATACTGGGGAGCGGCGTTGGTTGGGGCGCTAGTATCAACTGTTATTGTTTCTCGAGTGAGGATACATTATTTCCTGTTGAGTATTATTTTGCTCGCTTGCGTTATTACGACCATTATTGTAACGAAAGAAAACATCTCGGGGCTTGATTATCTGGCTTATAGTTACGGATTCGTCTGTGCGGCGCTGTATAACTCCTTTATTGCCTACGGAGTTTCATTTGTGAAGCGAGCAAGTAGTCAGAATGTTTCATATATTTTAATTAGCGGTAGCGCCGGGGCTATGTTTAGTCCAGCGATCAGTGCGCTAATGGAAAAAACAATGGGCTTGCAGAAAATTATGTACGCAATACCAGTATT
>OJVO01000560.1_pt1 | contig 6094 bp, 5 predicted proteins | sample 1600151 | NCBI WGS metagenome assembly OJVO01 (sample SAMN04436869, study PRJEB24849) | human gut metagenome | biome: human gut; feature: NICU; material: stool | host: Homo sapiens | place: USA: Saint Louis, MO | collected 2011-09-15
ACGTTTAAATATAGCTGCAGATACCATGACATCGAAAAACACCAATCCAACGAAGATTGGGCACTCCCAACGCTCGTCACTACTTGAAAAGTAATTATCCGGTTGATTGTAAAAGCTAGAACTTCCTTTCTGTTTTTTTATGTAGCTAACTACGTAATCACCTACAGGTTTCCATATTCCTACATCTATCGCCGTACGAATATCATTTAAATAAAAATTAAGCAAGGTGTTACTTTCGTCGAGTGCGTACTCCCCGGTATGTGAGCGATTTTGATTGTCCCGTAACTCTCTATACATAATGCTGTTTGGGTTGGATATTAAGTACGTAAAGAAATTTGTATTATATTCATCTGTAAACAGGTAGCCTTCATTGCTACGTGAGGATGAGTATCAATTAAATGATGGGCGAAAGGTTTTGATTTCAGAAGCTTAGAGATATTCAATTGAATGGCTTCTTGGCTTTTGTCTTCATAAGGGAAAGGCTTTGACAGAAATTTTCTGATTTTTTTGAATCGTATTTTTTTTTATCTTTTCCTGATCCACCATCATGGAAAATAATGAAGGGTTTAAGTATTCATGTACGCGAACATACCATTTTTTATTACTAATTATATCGAATAACTGCTCATGGTATTTATCAAATAGATATCCCAGTTGTTCTATTTTTTTTGCGCGCAGATACTTTTCTGAAACGCTGACCCAATAGGTAAGGTTTGCTTTTGGTACTTGTTTGCCTAGGATCTTGATTCCAAAAAATGCAATTATGATGCAAAGACAAGTAAAAGCTAATGTATCTTCGTTAAAACCGAGTATCCAAGGAATTGGTTTTATCGGGAAAATACTTAGCAAAACCTTAGAATATATAATTGTCAAGATTGTTGATATAAAAAAGATAATAAATATAATATTAAGTTTAGATATGCGCAACTTTAAATCAACACGTCTCTCATCTGTTAAGAGAGTATACCAGGCAAGAAGTATGGCGAAGACTGTTAGTGAACCATTGGCACCCATTATCACCTCTGAATTAAGCTACATTTAAAGATTCATAAATTTTTAAAACTATATGCTCATTGTAACAAATTCTGGGCGTTCTCATCAGAATTATCTGCATCATCCTGCACCATTAGTTTTAGTGCTTCGCTGGTATCTGCAACGTCCGCTACTGGCACACAGGTGACGCTCAGGGGGGGTCATCGTGCCGGAATCCTGGTTCTGAATGGAGCAGAATTTTGGGTCAGGGTCAATCAGGTGTGTATGCCTCAAGACATGGATCTATGCCAAAGGTTGACAGCGTGTGGCTGATTGTATTTTGTCACGGCAGTGATGTTGTGGGAGAAGCAATAAGATAATATATGCTTTACCACAAATTGAATCGCCACGGATAATCTAGACACTTCTGAGCCGTTGATAATACTGGTTTTCATATTCTGTCGGTGACATCTGATTGCTCGAACCATGCCGACGCTTACTGTTATAAAACATTTCGATGTAATCGAAAATATCGCTGCGGGCTTCTTCCCGTGTTCCGTAGATCTTTTTCTTTATCCGTTCGCGTTTCAGCAACTGGAAAAAGCTTTCTGCAACCGCATTATCGTGACAGTTACCGCGACGGCTCATGCTGCCCTCCAGGCCGTGTGATTTCAGGAATGACTGCCACTCATGGCTTGTGTACTGACTGCCCTGATCTGAATGAACCAGCACCTGTTTTAGAGGATTACGTCGCCATATGGCCATCAGAAGCACATTCAGGACAATGCCCTTTGTCATCCGGGATTGCATTGACCAGCCGATAATTTTGCGTGAGAACAGGTCAACAACCACAGCAAGATACAGCCAGCCTTCGTGGGTCCTGATGTAAGTTATGTCCGTTACCCAACGCTCATCCGGAACATCCGGATTGAATTGTCGCTGGAGCCTGTTGGGCGATACGATACTGATCTCGCCTTTGTGTGCCCGCGGGCTCCGGTACCCGACCTGAGCCTTTATCCCGGCACGATTCATCAGTCGCCAGACTCTGTTCACTCCGCACTGTTGCCCGCTATCCCGCAAGTCCAGATGGATCTTGCGATAACCATAAACGCAACCGGACTCCAGCCAGAACTGTTTGATCTGTCCCGTCAGTCTCAGATCTACCTGGTGGCGCTGAGAATACGGTTGCTTAAACCAGGCGTAAAAGCCACTGGGATGAACATCCAGCACCCTGCAGAGCAGACGAACAGGCCAGCAAAGGGAGTTGTCACGAATAAAGGCGTACCTCAGTCGGACAGCTTTGCGAAGTACGCCGCGGCTTTTTTTAATATGTCCCGTTCGTCAGTAACCCGCTTCAACTCCTTCTGGAGTCGGCGGATCTCGGCCTGAGCATCTGACTGTTCTTTGTTAGTGGATGAGTCCGTACCGTACTTCTTTATCCAGGCGTAAAGGCTGTGGGTGGTGATATCGAGACGTGTTGCAACGCTGGAAACGGAATGACCGCGATCAATAACCTGTTTGACTGCTTCAATTTTAAACTCTTCGGGATAACGTTTACCGCTCATGGGCACCTCTCTTTAAGTCATCTTAAATGACTCTGAGGTGTCTGTTAAACCCGTGGCGATTCAACTTCCTTCCTGCGATAACATCCATTTTCTCAATGACGATCTAAAAGCAGGTTTACGTGGAGTAAATCCTGCAATTGGCAGAAACTTGATATAGCTCTACAAATGAGAATTCTTGATAATTGCTCTGCAATAAAAGCTTGAAGCCATAAAGTAAGAGCATAAAGTACTAATGCTGCGGATGTTAGGTGGTCAGCACTGAAATTAGATGTTTTAAGTGGGGGAGAGACATGGAGTTGACGAAGGAATCTGCATATCAAGCGATTGCAGAGTTTTTTACTGAGAAGCCGTTTGTTTTATTTGGTACAGGAACTTCATGTGCACTTGATCTAAATTTTGGGATGCCAGCCCTAGAGCATCACCTTCGAGCCGAGTTGACCAGTGGTATGACAGATACTCAGGCACAACAATGGCAGCAAGTTGTCTCCGTTCTCGATGAGGGTAGCCATGATTTTGAATCTGCTATGGACTTCATCAAGGATGAGGCTCTGACCACTCGAATAGTCGAACTAACTGCAAGCTTTGTTGCGTATCATGATAACGCTCACGCCCACCAAATCATTTCAGGATTACGCGATTGGCCTGCTGGCTCACTACTGAAAAAGCTCGTTGAGACTCTGCCACAGGCCGATAAGCAACTTCACGTCGCAACCCCCAATTATGATTTATTAGCTGAGTACGCCTTTGTTCGACACAAGATTCCATATATTACAGGATTTTATGGAGGATTCCTTCAGCGTTATGACTGGAATGAAGCAAAAAAAACAGTTCAATCTATACATAAAGGTTTAGGCAAGCCGAGACAATCACCAAGAATCGTTGAATGCAAACATGTCCGACTACACAAACCACATGGCTCATTAAATACATTTGAATGGGAAGCTCACCTTATTGAGTGTAATAGTTGGATTCTCAACAAACCTGAAGGCGTCGTACGGGCGATGATCACTCCTGGTACAGCCAAATATCAGCGATTACATAAAGATAGGGCACAGTTGGCTGAATATGACAACGCTGTTGGGAACCATACTTGTTTTCTGTTTTTAGGATTTGGTTTTAACGATTCCCAACTCGTAAATAACGTATTTAGACAAAAACTTGAACAAGATCAGTGTCGTGCGTTAGTGATCACTAGGGATTCAAACCCAAGGATCGAGGAATGGTTAGATAAATGCCCAAATATGTGGCTTATCTGCAAACAGACAACTTCAGATAAAAGCAGAATTTACAATTCAAAGTTTGAAAACTGGCTGCATGTAGATGACAAGGAATTATGGCGTTTTGACGCTTTCACTAACGAGTTCTTAGGGGGGTAATATGGCTCTTTTTACTTTTAATGATGACAGCTACATACTTGGCAATATTCGTGAAGTAGACACAAGAAAAGTAACTATTCTGGTAAACAGTGACAAGGACCTGCGTAAGGCCAGAGTTGGGCAGCTTGTAACAGTGCAACTAAGCGGAGCAACAGAATGTTGGCTCATTGGCATGATTGATAAGGTAATCAAAGCAGTAGTTGCTCAGCCTCTTACCCTAGAGGTGCAAGAAGATGATGCTGACGAGATAGACGCTTTTGAAGATAGCGTAGTCAACACGGTTAAGATTACGTTAATGGGTGGGGCTAGATGGGATGCAATTGATCAAAAATATAAGTTTTCGAGATCTCTAGACCACGTTCCTGAAATCGACTCGACCTGTTACATTCTTAAAGATGCCCATCTAGAAGAATTCATGCGTGTAATTTCTGAATGTGGCAATGGAGAGGACTCGCTTGAATTGGGTTCTTACAAGCTCAATGAAAATGCACGCGCTTATGTTGATGGAAATAAATTATTTCAGCGACATGCTGCTCTACTTGGTAGCACAGGTTCAGGTAAATCGTGGACGGTTGCTTCAATTCTTGAAAGAAGTTCACGACTACCATCTTCAAACCTCGTGGTATTCGATTTACACGGTGAATATAAAGAACTTTCCTATGCAAAACAATTGAGAATACCAGGGCCGGATGAGGTTGATGTAGATGATGATTCACTACTATTCCTACCCTATTGGTTACTCAATTCAGAAGAGATTCAGTCATTATTCGTTGATCGAAGTGAATTCAGTGCACATAACCAAGTTGTGGTTGTTCAAGATGCAATTACCGAGCAAAAGAAAGCTTTCCTTCAAACGAATGGTAGAACCGACCTGCTGCAGTCTTTTACACTCGACAGTCCAATTCCATATTCTCTGAATAATGTCATCGGAAAGCTAAAACATTTAAATGAAGAGAAGGTCGATGGCTCAAGAGGTCCTAAAAACGGCCCTTTCAACGGCGAATTCTCCAGGCTGCTAGTTCGTATGGCAAGCCGCTTAAACGACCGACGCTATGGTTTCCTCTTTAATAGTCCTGATAAATACAACCAATACGATTCGTTGAGCATGATCGCTGAAAAACTGATGGAGTATGGTGAGCAAAAGCCAAGCATAAAAGTAATCGACTTTTCAGAGGTTCCGGCTGATATATTGCCAGTAATAATCGGGTTGGTTGCACGTATCATCTATCAGGTTCAATTCTGGACTGATCCGAAGAGTCGCAGACCAGTTGCCTTTGTCTGTGATGAGGCGCATCTATACTTACCAAGAAAAGAAGGTAACCCAGTTGAACGCAGAGCGGTTGAAGCATTTGAAAAAATTGCTAAAGAAGGGCGTAAATATGGTGTTGCATTGATGATTGTAAGCCAGAGACCTTCAGATGTAAGTGCCACTATTCTCAGCCAGTGTAACAACATCATTTCTTTGCGTTTAACGAATGCAGATGATCAAACGACAGTGCGTAAATTACTACCCGAAAGTTTGGAAAGCCTTTTAGAGGCACTCCCTATCATGGATGTTGGAGAAGCTATGGTTGTGGGTGATTCAGTGCTCCTACCAAGCAGAATTAAAATTGATCCTCCAACAGAAAAGCCGTTAAGTGCAACAATAGATTTTTGGTCTCGTTGGCAGGAAAACGTTACCAATACAGACTTTGCATTGGCAGTAGAAAATATGCGTCGACAAAATAGAACAAGGTTATAACCAGAAATAGCCCCCTCGGACGAGGGGCTTTCACAGGCTAGGTTTGTTCAAGTCCGTCTTTGGATGGAGTCGTACCCTCAGAACATTTTGAATAACAACAAACTCTGGCAGCTCTTTTGTTAATTAATACACTATGCTGTCAGCAGTCTACTGCAACATCTGAAGACTGCTATCTGCAAGAAGCGATGTTCATTACATCCGCTCGAGGTCCATTGCTAACATTTACATAGTATTCCGAATGATAAATTAAATCTGTGGTGATTCAACTTTTAAATTTTTGCCATTTGATTTGTTTATCATGAATTAACGAGGGAGTGTCAATAAAAAGTTATCGGCAATTTCGAAAAGGCAGTCAGTTGGATCTTCCCCGCGTTCCTTCATATGAGTAAGCGTGCAGCGAGAACCGTATTGACGGGGAGGTGTTATTCAGTTGGCAATGC
>OJVO01000588.1_pt1 | contig 5743 bp, 5 predicted proteins | sample 1600151 | NCBI WGS metagenome assembly OJVO01 (sample SAMN04436869, study PRJEB24849) | human gut metagenome | biome: human gut; feature: NICU; material: stool | host: Homo sapiens | place: USA: Saint Louis, MO | collected 2011-09-15
GTTCCCGGGGCTGGCGGTCGCGCATCATTTAATGGCTCAGGGCTGGCAAGTTCGTTGGCTGGGCACCGCCGATCGTATGGAAGCGGACTTAGTGCCGAAGCATGGCATTGAAATTGACTTTATTCGCATCTCCGGTTTGCGTGGCAAAGGTGTCAACGCTCTGCTTGCCGCCCCCGTGCGTATTTTTAATGCCTGGCGTCAGGCGCGGGCCATCATGAAGCAGTTTAAGCCTGATGTGGTGCTGGGTATGGGCGGCTACGTGTCCGGCCCTGGCGGTCTGGCAGCCTGGTCATTAGGCATTCCGGTTGTACTGCATGAGCAGAATGGCATTGCGGGATTAACCAACAAGTGGCTGGCGAAAATTGCCACTACGGTGATGCAGGCTTTTCCTGGCGCTTTCCCGAATGCGGAAGTGGTGGGTAACCCGGTACGCACCGACGTTCTGGCGCTGCCGTCGCCCGAAGTACGTCTGGCAGGGCGTGAAGGCCCGGTTCGCGTGCTGGTCGTCGGGGGGTCTCAGGGTGCACGCGTATTGAACCAGACGATGCCGCAGGTTGCCGCAGAGCTTGGTGACGCGGTGACTATCTGGCACCAGAGCGGTAAGGGCGCGCAGCAGACCGTTGAACACGCTTATGCCGAGGCGGGACACCCGCAGCATAAGATCACTGAGTTTATTGATGATATGGCCGCCGCCTACGCGTGGGCGGATGTCGTAGTTTGTCGCTCAGGTGCGCTGACGGTAAGTGAAATTGCTGCCGCAGGTTTGCCTGCGCTGTTTGTGCCTTTCCAGCACAAAGACCGACAGCAGTACTGGAATGCGCTGCCGCTGGAGAAAGCGGGCGCCGCCAAAATTCTTGAGCAGCCGCAGTTTACTGTGGATGCCGTCGCTAACACCCTTTCCGGGTGGTCGCGAGAAACCTTATTAACCATGGCAGAACGTGCGCGCGCCGCATCCATACCGGATGCCACAGAGCGTGTTGCTAATGAAGTGAGCCGGGCTGCCCGGGCGTAATTGTGGTGATGCCTTTTGCATCGCATGAACTAAGAAGTTAATGGCTAAAGAATGAATACACAACAACTGGCAAAACTGCGTTCCATAGTGCCCGAGATGCGTCGCGTTCGGCACATTCACTTTGTCGGCATCGGCGGTGCCGGTATGGGCGGTATTGCCGAAGTTTTGGCCAACGAAGGTTATCAGATCAGCGGTTCTGACCTGGCGCCGAATCCGGTGACTCAGCAGTTGACGAATCTGGGCGCCACGATTTTCTTCAACCATCGCCCGGAAAACGTGCGTGATGCGAGCGTGGTGGTGGTATCCAGCGCCATTTCTGCGGATAACCCGGAAATTGTTGCGGCGCATGAAGCACGTATTCCGGTGATCCGTCGTGCTGAAATGTTGGCTGAATTAATGCGTTTTCGTCACGGTATCGCCATTGCCGGGACGCACGGTAAAACCACGACCACAGCGATGGTCTCCAGTATCTACGCGGAAGCGGGGCTGGATCCGACGTTTGTCAACGGCGGTCTGGTGAAGGCTGCAGGCGTCCATGCGCGTCTGGGTCATAGCCGTTATTTAATTGCGGAGGCGGATGAGAGCGATGCGTCGTTCCTACATTTGCAGCCGATGGTGGCGATTGTTACCAATATCGAAGCCGATCATATGGATACCTACCATGGCGACTTCGAAAATTTAAAGCAGACGTTTATTAATTTCCTGCATAACTTACCGTTTTATGGTCGTGCGGTGATGTGCGTTGACGATCCGGTGATCCGCGAGTTGTTGCCGCGCGTCGGTCGTCAAACCACAACCTATGGTTTCAGCGATGATGCTGATGTGCGCGTTGAAGATTACCAGCAGATTGGTCCACAAGGGCACTTCACGCTGCTGCGTCAGGGGATGGCCGATTTACGTGTGACATTGAACGCACCGGGCCGTCACAATGCGCTGAACGCGGCGGCGGCGGTGGCAGTTGCAACAGAAGAAGGCATTGAAGACGACGCAATTCTGCGCGCGCTGGAAAGTTTCCAGGGCACCGGACGCCGTTTTGACTTCCTCGGCGAATTTCCGCTTGAGCCGGTAAACGGTAAAGCCGGGACGGCGATGCTGGTTGATGATTATGGCCATCACCCAACGGAAGTGGATGCCACGATTAAAGCTGCACGCGCGGGCTGGCCGGACAAAAATCTGGTAATGCTGTTCCAGCCGCACCGCTTTACGCGTACACGCGATCTGTATGACGACTTTGCCAACGTGCTGACTCAGGTCGATGCGCTGTTGATGCTGGATGTATACGCCGCGGGTGAAGCCGCGATTCCGGGGGCTGACAGCCGCTCGCTGTGCCGTACGATCCGTGGTCGCGGTAAGATCGACCCGATTCTGGTATCCGATCCGGCTCAGGTGGCAGAAATGCTGGCGCCGGTATTAACCGGCAACGATCTGATTTTGGTGCAGGGCGCTGGAAATATCGGCAAAATCGCGCGTTCCTTAGCTGAAATCAAACTGAAGCCGCAAAACCCGGAGGAAGAACAACATGGCTGATAAAATCGCGGTCCTGTTAGGAGGAACCTCCGCAGAGCGTGAAGTTTCGCTGAATTCCGGCGCGGCCGTACTGGCAGGGTTACGTGAAGGTGGTGTCGATGCCCATCCGGTTGACCCTAAAGAGATTGATGTCACTCTTCTGAAATCTATGGGTTTTCAGAAGGTGTTTATTGCGCTGCACGGTCGTGGCGGGGAAGATGGCACGTTGCAGGGCATGCTGGAGCAAATTGGCCTGCCATATACCGGCAGCGGCGTCATGGCGTCCGCAATTTCGATGGACAAACTGCGCAGCAAGCTGCTGTGGCAGGGCGCAGGTTTACCCGTCGCGCCCTGGGTTGCATTGACCCGCTCTGAGTTCGAAAAAGGTCTTAGCAATGAATCGGTTACAAAAATTTCTGCGTTAGGTTTGCCGCTGATTGTGAAGCCAAGCCGTGAAGGCTCCAGCGTAGGGATGTCAAAAGTTGAAGAAGAAAATGCTTTGCAGGGTGCATTAGCATTGGCTTTTCAGCATGATGAAGAAGTACTGATCGAAAAATGGCTCAGTGGCCCGGAATTTACAGTTGCGATACTTGGTGAAGAAATTTTACCGTCAATACGTATCCAACCCGCGGGAACCTTCTATGATTATGAGGCGAAGTATCTCTCTGATGAGACACAATATTTCTGCCCTGCAGGTCTGGAAGCCGAACAAGAGGCCCGTTTGCAGGAATTAGTCCTGAAAGCATGGACCGCATTGGGCTGTAAAGGTTGGGGTCGCATTGACGTCATGCTGGACAGCGATGGCCAGTTTTATCTGCTGGAAGCGAATACCTCTCCGGGTATGACCAGCCACAGCCTGGTGCCGATGGCGGCACGTCAGGCTGGCCTGAGCTTCTCGCAGTTGGTGGTAAGAATTCTGGAGTTGGCGGACTGATATGTCGCAGGCTGCGCTGAACACGCGAAACGGTGATGAAGAAGAAGTAAACTCCTCACGCCGCAATAATGGAACGCGTCTTGCAGGAATACTGTTCCTGCTGACAGTGCTGTGCACCGTGTTTGTCAGCGGCTGGGTAGTGTTGGGGTGGATGGAAGATGCGCAGCGGTTGCCATTGTCAAAGCTGGTGTTAACCGGCGAACGGCACTACACGCGCAATGACGATATTCGTCAGTCCATTTTGGCTCTGGGCGCTCCGGGAACCTTTATGACTCAGGATGTGAACATCATTCAGAGTCAAATTGAACGTCTCCCCTGGATTAAACAGGCGAGCGTCAGAAAGCAATGGCCCGATGAATTGAAGATTCATCTGGTTGAATATGTGCCCATTGCGCGTTGGAATGACCAGCATATGGTGGATGCCGAAGGCAATACGTTCAGCGTCCCAACCGGTCGGGCCAATAAGCAGGTATTACCTATGTTGTACGGACCGGAAGGCAGCGCAAGTGAAGTGTTGCAAGGGTTCCGTGATATGGGGCAGGTGCTGGCTAAGGATAGATTCACCCTGAAGGAAGCGGCGATGACCGCTCGTCGTTCCTGGCAGTTGACGCTGAATAACGATATTAAGCTCAATCTGGGCAGGGGCGATACGATAAAACGTTTGGCTCGCTTTGTGGAACTCTACCCGGTTTTACAGCAGCAGGCGCAAACCGATGGCAAACGGATTAGCTACGTTGATTTGCGTTATGACTCAGGAGCGGCAGTAGGCTGGGTTCCCTTGCCTCCTGAGGAATCTAATCAGCAACAGAATCAGGCACAGGCAGAACAACAATGATCAAGGCGACGGACAGAAAACTGGTAGTTGGACTGGAGATTGGCACCGCGAAGGTAGCCGCTTTAGTAGGGGAAGTTCTGCCCGACGGTATGGTCAATATCATTGGCGTGGGCAGTTGCCCATCGCGAGGTATGGATAAAGGCGGGGTGAATGACCTTGAGTCAGTGGTGAAGTGCGTACAGCGCGCCATTGACCAGGCTGAACTGATGGCAGATTGCCAGATTTCCTCGGTGTATCTGGCACTTTCCGGTAAACATATTAGCTGTCAAAATGAAATTGGTATGGTGCCCATTTCCGAAGAGGAAGTGACGCAGGAAGATGTGGAAAACGTGGTACATACGGCAAAATCCGTACGCGTTCGCGATGAACATCGTGTTCTGCACGTTATTCCGCAGGAATACGCCATTGACTACCAGGAAGGCATTAAAAATCCGGTAGGTCTTTCCGGCGTACGTATGCAGGCAAAAGTCCACCTTATTACCTGCCACAACGACATGGCGAAGAACATTGTCAAAGCTGTTGAACGTTGTGGTCTGAAAGTTGACCAACTGATTTTTGCCGGGTTGGCAGCCAGTTATTCCGTGTTGACGGAAGATGAACGTGAGCTGGGTGTCTGCGTGGTGGATATTGGTGGTGGTACAATGGACATCGCCGTTTATACTGGCGGGGCGTTGCGCCACACCAAAGTTATCCCTTATGCAGGGAATGTAGTGACCAGTGATATCGCGTATGCCTTTGGTACGCCGCCGAGCGATGCTGAAGCCATTAAAGTGCGCCATGGCTGTGCGCTGGGGTCCATCGTGGGTAAAGACGAAAGCGTTGAAGTGCCAAGCGTAGGTGGTCGTCCACCGCGTAGCCTGCAACGTCAGACCCTGGCAGAAGTCATTGAGCCGCGTTATACCGAGCTGCTCAACCTGGTCAACGAAGAAATTTTGCAATTACAAGAACAGCTTCGCCAGCAGGGTGTGAAACATCATCTGGCGGCGGGGATTGTGTTAACCGGTGGTGCTGCGCAAATTGAAGGTCTTGCGGCCTGCGCACAGCGGGTGTTCCATACGCAAGTACGTATTGGCGCGCCGCTGAATATCACTGGTCTGACGGATTATGCTCAGGAGCCGTATTATTCAACGGCAGTGGGGCTGCTTCACTACGGAAAAGAATCCCATTTGAGTGGTGAGGCTGAAGTAGAAAAACGCGTAACGGCATCAGTTGGCTCGTGGATCAAACGACTCAATAGCTGGCTGCGAAAAGAGTTTTAATTTTTAAAGAGACCAACGCACATTAACGGTCTCAGGCGACAGGCACAACGGAGAGAGAAACTATGTTTGAACCTATGGAACTTACCAATGACGCGGTGATTAAAGTCATCGGCGTCGGCGGCGGTGGCGGTAATGCCGTTGACAGGCGGAGGTGATCACCCCGGGCTTCAAGTACAACCTTGCCGATATCAACGCCG
>OJVO01000607.1_pt1 | contig 5569 bp, 3 predicted proteins | sample 1600151 | NCBI WGS metagenome assembly OJVO01 (sample SAMN04436869, study PRJEB24849) | human gut metagenome | biome: human gut; feature: NICU; material: stool | host: Homo sapiens | place: USA: Saint Louis, MO | collected 2011-09-15
CTGAAGACATCGCCCTGACCATCCACGCTCACCCGACTCTGCACGAGTCCGTTGGTCTGGCAGCTGAAGTGTTCGAAGGTAGCATCACCGACCTGCCGAACCCGAAAGCGAAGAAAAAGTAATCTTCCCTCTTTTGTGAAAACGCCTCTTCGGAGGCGTTTTTTTTCCCGAAAGCTACCAGTTCTGGTAGTCATCTTATTGATATCTCCACTAAAAAAAATTGCGCAACTGCCGATACTTTTTTCGCCATTGTGTGGCTACTGGCCGCGCGGTTAAGAGGCTCTGGACTCTCTATTACACGAAAAAAGGAAAATACATGTCTTTAAAAAAAATCGCGGTTGTTGGCATGATTGTCGCGACAATGACACTGACCGGTTGTGGCGCGATGACCACCGCCGTTAAAAAACGTAACCTTGAAGTGAAAACGCAGATGAGTGAAACCATCTGGCTGGAGCCTTCCAGCGAGAAGACCGTCTACATTCAGGTAAAAAATACCTCTGACAAAGACATGAGTAACCTGCATACCCTGCTGGCAAATGACCTGTCCGCGAAAGGTTATAAAGTGACCAGCTCACCAGACAGCGCTTATTACTGGGTACAGGCGAACGTATTGAAAGCGGACAAAATGGATCTGCGTGAAGCTCAGGGCTTCCTGAAAACGGGTTATGAAGGAGCCGCGATGGGCGCAGCGTTGGGTGCGGGGATTACCGCCTACAATAGCAACTCCTCTGGTGCGGCGCTGGGTGTTGGTATCGCGGCGGGGCTGATCGGCATGGCTGCGGATGCGATGGTGGAAGACGTAAACTACACCATGGTCACTGACCTGCAGATCTCTGAACGCAGCAAAGCGAAAGTGACAACGGATAACGTTGCGGCGTTGCGTCAAGGGACATCCGGTATCAAGTTGCAAACCAGCAGCGCGCAAGGCGATCGTGCAAAATATCAGACTCGCGTCGTGTCTAATGCTAACAAAGTGAATCTGAAGTTCGAAGAAGCGAAGCCGGTTCTGGAAGCTCAGTTGGCGAAATCTGTCGCTAACATCCTGTAATTTGCTGTGGGTTGCCGGGGGGCGACTACGCCTTACCCGGCCAACTTATCTTTCGAATTGGTATCAGGGCGCTACGGGCTGCCAGGTTTTATCCGGATGGAATGTGGTTAACGCCTGTGCTTTTTGCTGAGAATCAACGCCGAGATCGGCCTGATAGACTTTATCATCACCGTTAATCATAAAACTCATCACGCCGGTGTGATCATAGCTAACAGGCCAGGCCACCATGGCAAAACCGCTGGTTTTGTCGGGAAGGATACGAAAATGATAGCCGTGATAGCCCGTGCCAGGTTCCTGTGGACTAAAGGCCGGACCGAGCGGGCTTGGCGCTTCGCCGGGCGAAACAGGCCAGTACAGACCATCCTTTTTCCCTTCAGAACTGACAATCTTTTGCGCGTATTTCTGGTTCATCGCAAAATAGCTCTGCTGGGCGTCTACATAAGCGTGTAACGCCTCGATAGCCGCGAGTTCGTTACGTCCAATCTCACGGGTCAGGATCTCTTCGGCCGCTTCCTTGATATCAAATTGCCAGCCTGAAGCGTTTTTGACGACCGGGATTGGCAGTTGCCAGTCGCTATCCCCGACCACCAGATGCGCGGTATTGCCGTCGACAACGGTATTATGGCGAACCTTCCAGTCGCGCAGGAAACGATCAACCGCATCAGGATCGACGCCTTCTGGCGGTAGAAAATCACGCCAGTTTTCCCCGAGCAGGTTGCTCATTGCACTTTCATTTTGCTCACTAATCGCGTTTGCCAGCGCATCGGTCGCCTGGTCTGGTGTGCTGAAGGATTGTTGTGCCATCGCGGCAGCCGAAACCATGAACAACACAATTCCACTGAGTAGTTTATTTTTCATGTCGGTTCCCTTAACGATGACGGAATTCACGGTGTTCAGCACGCCCGCCAGAAGGCTGGCGCGATGGCTGATTACGGGCGACCTGCCGGCTCTGTGCCCCTCGCTGTTGCTGCGCCTGCCAGTTGGCGGAGCGACTGTCGTTCCCGCTCAGCGCATTGGCGCGTGGCTGGCTGGTCCGTTGTTGAAGATTGCGCTGTTGCACATTGCGTTGCTGCGCAGGTTGCGTGACCCGTTTCTCCTGTCGCTGGGCGACTGCCTGACGATTCTCACGTTGCTGTGTGCTTGTCCGTTTCGCGGTTTGCGGTTTGGTATCGTAACCACGGTAGTTATTACGTTGGGAAATTTGCTTCAGCTGTTGGCTGGATGCCTGACGCTGGGCGTCTTTCGTGCCCGTACGCGCTGTCTGCGGGAATGTTTTTCCCGTTGATTTTTCCATTTGGCTCATCGCAGCCTGGCGTTGGCTATCACGGTTGACCGGTCTTTGCTGGATTGAACTTAAACCTGTAGCCGTGTTAGTGGCGTGGAAGCGGTTATTGAGCTGGTTATTTGGGTATGGCACACCCTCACGATAGGCCGGGTTGTGCTGCCAGGTACGGTTGGCGTCTGTCAGTCGTTGCCCACTGATTTTATTAAAGTTATCAACGTTAATATTGATGTTGTTATCACCATTACGGTTATAGCCGCCATGGTTATCCCAGTCATCATTATGATGGTGATCGTCGTCGTCATCCCAGTCGATGTTGCTGAAGATGGCATAGGTTGTTGCAACACCGAGGCTGAAGCCTAAACCATTAACGAAGCTGTTACCAAACTGCTCACCGGGCGTTGGCGGCAGATAGGTTGGCGGATAGGCGGTGTTCGGCCAGGTACCGTAAACCGTATTCGGGTTATAGGTAGGAACGTACACCACCTGCGGATCGGCGGATTCAATTTTGATTACCGTTGGAGCCGGTGGGGCCGTCGATTGAACTGTTACTCCTTCTTGAGTTTGGGTACGAGGAGGAGGCACATTTTTCACACTCGTAGTGACTGTCTGCTGCGGTGTCGATTGCAACGCACCGGTCTGTTGCGCCAGTGCACGCAGGCGTTGAACGGAATCCATAACATCTTTTGGCTGCGCAAGGAAAGCATCGCCCAGACTTTGTACCCACGGCGGATTTTCACCCATCAGCGACATCAACTGAGGAAAGGCGACCAGCGATTTCACGCTGGGATCCCAGGGCTGGCTGGCAACGGCCTGAATGGCGGCATCGCCCTGCATTTTGGGATTGTCTTTTGACCACTGTGCGGCCTGGATGACGTTAGCCGGATAGGTTGAGGCCATCAAAATTTGCGACAGCAGCGAGTCTGGATAGAGTGCGATAGGTGCAACCCACTGATCGATTTGTGCTGCCGAGTAGGTTGGTGCCACGACGGGCGCTGTTTGGTCGGCCGGGGCAGGGGCCGCTATTGGCGCTGGAGCCGGTGCTGACGGTTGCTGTGCAACGGGGGCCGGAGCTGCAGGCTCCATAGCACGACTTTTAACGAACATCACGCCTGAGGCGGCAAACAGCCCGACACTGCACAAAAGGACAAGCAGATGTGGCTTAAGGGGCAACTTCATAAAATGACTCCAACGAGACAAGCGCTGTGCCGTGAGGCGTTCCTGTTGCCGCGAGTATTATTCACCCGTGTTAGGCAGTTTTGACTTTTATTGGGGATTCACCCGGTAGGTCCGGAAAAAGAGTGTGAGGATTTATTACACAATTATATCTGATGGCTGAAAAGTCGCTGGAAAATTCAGCATCTCGCGCTTGAAAATCAACCGTTTCAGGGTGGTTTTAGGTAGCCTGAATTGCGTTCCTCCTTGCCGCTACACCATTCTTAACGATTCAGCCAATTTTTTATGTTGCTTTTTTGTAAACGGATTAACACTTAATGAAAATCCTGTTATTGTGCCTTATGCGGTACCGGGCATTTACCCTACTAACTACTGTCTCACAGGAGCGTGAAGAGAATCGCCCATCTACAAAAGCGCCGCATTATGACAATGAGAGCGAGGAGATATCGTCGTGCTAGAAGAATACCGTAAGCACGTAGCTGAGCGTGCTGCCCAGGGGATTGTGCCAAAACCTTTAGACGCAACCCAAATGGCCGCACTTGTCGAGCTGCTGAAGACCCCGCCTGTGGGCGAAGAAGAATTCCTGTTAGACCTGTTGATCAACCGTGTTCCTCCTGGCGTAGATGAAGCCGCTTATGTTAAAGCTGGTTTTCTCGCTGCCGTCGCGAAAGGCGACACCACCTCCCCGCTGGTTACCCCAGAAAAAGCCATTGAACTGCTGGGCACCATGCAGGGTGGTTACAACATTCATCCGCTGATCGACGCGCTGGATGACGCCAAACTGGCACCGATTGCCGCCAAAGCGCTCTCTTCAACGCTGCTGATGTTCGATAACTTCTACGATGTGGAAGAAAAAGCCAAAGCGGGCAACGAATATGCGAAGCAGGTAATGCAATCCTGGGCCGATGCCGAATGGTTCCTGAACCGTCCGGCTCTGGCTGAAAAAATCACCGTTACCGTCTTTAAAGTTACCGGTGAAACCAACACCGATGACCTCTCTCCGGCACCGGACGCATGGTCCCGCCCAGATATCCCGCTGCACGCGCTGGCGATGCTGAAAAACGCCCGTGAAGGTATCGAACCGGATCAGCCGGGCGTAGTTGGCCCGATCAAACAGATCGAAGAATTGCAGAAAAAAGGTTACCCGCTTGCTTATGTGGGTGATGTTGTCGGTACCGGTTCTTCGCGTAAATCCGCGACCAACTCCGTGCTGTGGTTCATGGGTGACGACATTCCTCATGTGCCGAACAAGCGCGGCGGCGGCCTGTGCCTCGGCGGCAAAATTGCACCTATCTTCTTCAACACCATGGAAGATGCGGGCGCACTGCCGATTGAAGTGGACGTGTCGAACATGAACATGGGCGACGTGATTGACGTTTACCCGTTCAAAGGCGAAGTACGCAACCACGAAACAGGCGAACTGCTGGCCAGCTTTGAGCTGAAAACCGAAGTCCTGATCGACGAAGTACGTGCTGGTGGTCGTATTCCGCTGATCATCGGTCGTGGCCTGACCACCAAAGCGCGCGAAGCGCTGGGTCTGCCGCACTCAGACGTCTTCCGTCAGGCGAAAGACGTGGCGGAAAGCAGCCGTGGCTTCTCCCTGGCACAGAAAATGGTTGGCCGCGCCTGCGGCGTGAAAGGTATCCGTCCGGGCGCGTACTGCGAACCGAAGATGACCTCCGTGGGATCTCAGGATACCACCGGCCCAATGACCCGTGACGAACTGAAAGACCTGGCGTGCCTGGGCTTCTCAGCTGACCTGGTGATGCAGTCCTTCTGTCACACCGCTGCCTATCCGAAGCCGGTGGATGTCAATACGCACCATACGCTGCCAGACTTCATCATGAACCGTGGTGGTGTTTCCCTGCGTCCGGGCGACGGCGTTATCCACTCTTGGCTGAACCGTATGCTGCTGCCGGATACCGTAGGTACCGGTGGTGACTCCCATACCCGTTTCCCTATCGGGATCTCCTTCCCAGCAGGTTCTGGTCTGGTGGCGTTTGCTGCAGCGACCGGCGTGATGCCGCTGGATATGCCGGAATCGGTGCTGGTGCGTTTCAAAG
>OJVO01000645.1_pt1 | contig 5018 bp, 3 predicted proteins | sample 1600151 | NCBI WGS metagenome assembly OJVO01 (sample SAMN04436869, study PRJEB24849) | human gut metagenome | biome: human gut; feature: NICU; material: stool | host: Homo sapiens | place: USA: Saint Louis, MO | collected 2011-09-15
ATTGACCATTAACTTCGACGCCATGCTGCTGGGCGAACGCGTATTCTGGGATCCCTATTGAAACTGTTGCCGTAGAAGATGTCGGCGAAGCTTGGGGCAATCACCACTTTAAAACCGTAATCGGTCAACGCCCACGGCGCATGTTCGCGTGACGAACCGCAGCCGAAGTTTTCGCGCGCCAGCAGAATTGATGCCCCTTTATATTCCGGGAAGTTCAAAACGAACTCAGGATTTGGCTGTTGCCCTTTTTCGTCCAGAAAACGCCAGTCGTTAAACAGATGAGCGCCAAAACCGGTACGCGTAACCTTCTGCAAAAACTGTTTGGGAATGATTGCGTCGGTATCAACGTTGGCGGCATCCAGTGGGACAACCAGGCCGGTATGCTGGGTAAATTTCTCTGCCATGGTAGTTTCCTTATTTGATGCTGCGAATGTCGGCAAAATGACCGGTAACGGCGGCAGCGGCGGCCATGGCCGGGCTGACTAAATGCGTGCGACCACCGCGGCCCTGACGGCCTTCAAAATTACGGTTGCTGGTGGATGCGCAGCGCTCGCCCGGATTCAGGCGGTCATTGTTCATGGCCAGACACATGGAACAGCCTGGTAAACGCCATTCGAATCCTGCTTCGATAAAGATCTTGTCCAGACCTTCTGCTTCCGCCTGCGCTTTCACCGGACCAGAACCCGGCACCACCAGTGCCTGTACGCCTGGCGCAACTTTACGTCCTTTGGCGATTTCCGCCGCGGCGCGTAAATCTTCAATACGCGAGTTGGTGCAGGAACCGATGAACACCTTATCGATAGCGACTTCTGTTAACGGAATACCCGGTTTTAATCCCATGTAAGCCAACGCTTTCTCAGCCGATGCGCGTTCTACCGGATCGGCAAATGACGCCGGGTCGGGAATATTATCGTTCACCGAGATGACCTGACCCGGGTTTGTTCCCCAGGTGACCTGCGGCGCAATCTCTTCCGCTTGCAGGGTGATGATGCTGTCGAAAGTGGCGCCTTCATCCGTTTGCAGGGTTTTCCAGTAGGCGACCGCGTCGTCAAAGTCTTTGCCTTTCGGTGCATGCAGACGGCCTTCGACATAGTTGAAGGTGGTCTGGTCTGGCGCGACCAAGCCCGCTTTCGCGCCCAGTTCGATCGCCATGTTGCACAGGGTCATGCGGCCTTCCATGCTCAGCGCGCGGATGGCTTCGCCACAAAACTCAACTACGTGTCCGGTACCGCCTGCACTACCGGTTTTACCGATAATCGCCAGCACAATATCTTTGGCGGTAATGCCAGGGGCTGCTTTACCGTTGACTTCAATCTTCATGGTTTTGGCGCGCCCCTGTTTCAGGGTCTGCGTCGCCAGAACGTGTTCAACTTCAGAGGTGCCAATGCCAAACGCCAGCGCGCCGAACGCGCCGTGTGTAGCGGTGTGGGAATCGCCGCAGACGATGGTCATACCCGGCAACGTCACGCCTTGTTCTGGCCCCATCACGTGAACGATACCCTGATATGGGTGGTTCAGGTCATACAGCTCGACGCCAAATTCGTTACAGTTCTTAATCAGCTCCTGCATCTGGATGCGTGCCATCTCACCCGACGCGTTGATATCTTTGGTCTGGGTAGAGACGTTGTGATCCATGGTGGCAAAGGTTTTACCCGGCTGGCGTACCTGACGGCCATGCGCGCGCAGGCCATCAAACGCTTGCGGAGAGGTCACTTCATGCACCAGATGTCTGTCGATGTACAACAGCGGGGTTTCGTTTTGCGCTTCAAAGACGACGTGCGCATCAAACAATTTTTCGTATAACGTTTTGGCCATGATTACACCCCTTCTGCGACGTAACGGGCAATGATGTCGCCCATTTCATCGGTACTGACTGCGGCAGCGCCACGGGCTAAGTCACCGGTGCGGATGCCTTCTTCTAATGCGCGGTTGATGGCGCTCTCAATTGCGGTTGCCGCATCATTGGCATCCAGGCTGTAGCGCAGCAGCAGCGCCAGCGACAGGATTTGGGCGATAGGGTTGGCAATGTTTTTCCCGGCGATGTCAGGAGCGGAGCCGCCAGCAGGCTCGTACAAACCGAAGCCCTGATCATTCAGGCTGGCGGACGGTAACATGCCCATTGAACCGGTGATCATGGCGCACTCGTCAGACAGAATGTCGCCAAACAGGTTAGAGCACAGCAACACGTCGAACTGGGAAGGATCTTTGATCAATTGCATCGTCGCGTTGTCGATGTACATATGCGCCAGTTCAACGTCTGGGTATTCATTAGCAATTTCATTGACGATTTCGCGCCACAGAATAGACGTTTGCAGTACGTTAGCTTTATCAATCGACGTGACTTTACGGCGACGTTTACGGGCGGATTCAAACGCGATACGCGCAATACGTTCGATCTCGAAACGGTGATAAACCTCGGTATCAAAGGCTTTTTCATGTTGTCCGCTGCCTTCGCGGCCTTTTGGTTGACCGAAGTAAATTCCGCCAGTCAGTTCGCGTACGCACAGGATGTCGAAACCGTTCGCGGCAATATCTGCGCGCAGAGGGCAAAACGCTTCCAGACCCTGATAGAGCTTAGCTGGGCGCAGATTGCTGAATAATTTGAAGTGCTTACGCAATGGCAGCAGCGCGCCACGCTCTGGCTGCTGGTTTGGCGGCAGATTTTCCCATTTCGGGCCGCCAACGGAGCCAAACAGAATGGCGTCAGCTTGTTCACAGCCTTCAACCGTTGCAGGCGGCAGCGGCTGACCGTGGTTATCGATAGCGGCACCACCCACGTCGTAGTGGCTGGTGGTAATGCGCATGTTAAAGCGGTTGCGGATTGCGTCCAGTACCTTCAGGGCTTGCGCCATCACTTCCGGGCCAATACCGTCACCCGGCAAAACAGCAATATGATAATTCTTCGACATCACACGGTTTCCTTGTTGTTCTCGTTGTTCTGAGCTTTGCGTTGCAATTCTTTTTCGACTTCTTCGGCGCGCCAGATGTTGTTCAGCACATGAACCATTGCTTTAGCGGAAGATTCGACGATATCTGTCGCCAGACCGACGCCGTGGAAACGACGACCATTATAGTTGGCAACGATATCCACCTGACCCAGCGCATCTTTACCGTGCCCTTTGGCGGTCAGGCTGTATTTCACCAGTTCGACGTTGTACTCAGTTACACGGTTGATTGCCTGATAAATGGCATCGACCGGACCGTTACCGTTCGCCGCTTCGGCTTTGACTTCTTCACCGCAGGCCAGCTTGACGGAGGCGGTGGCGATATCGTTTGAGCCGGACTGCACGCTGAAGTAATCCAGACGGAAATGCTCCGGTTCTTCCTGCTGTTTATTGATGAAGGCCAGCGCTTCCAGGTCGTAATCAAATACCTGACCTTTTTTGTCCGCCAGTTTCAGGAATGCGTCGTACAGGTTGTCCAGGCTGTATTCATTTTCTTTATATCCCATCTCGTCCATACGGTGTTTCACCGCGGCACGTCCGGAACGGGACGTCAGGTTCAGCTGTACCTGGTTCAGGCCGATGGATTCAGGCGTCATGATTTCGTAGTTTTCACGATTTTTCAGTACACCGTCCTGATGGATGCCGGAAGAGTGGGCAAAGGCGCCGCTACCGACAATGGCTTTGTTAGCCGGAATAGGCATGTTGCAGATTTGGCTGACTAATTGACTGGTGCGCCAGATCTCCTGGTGATTGATGCGGGTCTGTACATTCAGGATATCTTTACGCACTTTGATCGCCATGATCACTTCTTCCAGTGAGCAGTTACCGGCGCGTTCGCCGATACCGTTCATCGCGCCCTCCACCTGACGCGCTCCGGCGTGAACGGCTGCCAGTGCGTTGCCTACGCCCAAACCTAAATCATCATGGGTGTGTACGGAGATGATGGCTTTATCGATATTTGGTACGCGTTCATACAGGCCAGAAATGATTGCCCCAAATTCGAAAGGCATGGTGTAACCGACGGTATCGGGGATGTTAATGGTTTTGGCTCCCGCGTTAATGGCAGCTTCAACCACGCGAGCCAAATCGGCGATAGGGGTACGGCCTGCATCTTCGCAGGAGAACTCCACGTCATCGGTATAATTACGCGCACGCTTAACCATGTAGACCGCGCGCTCAATGACCTCATCCAGCGTACTGCGTAATTTCGTCGCGATGTGCATCGGCGAGGTGGCGATAAACGTATGAATACGGAAAGCCTCAGCGACTTTCAGAGATTCTGCGGCAACGTCGATATCTTTTTCTACGCAGCGAGCTAAGGCACAAACGCGGCTGTTTTTAACCTGACGAGCGATAGTCTGAACTGACTCAAAGTCGCCCGGTGAAGAAACGGGGAAACCCACTTCCATCACGTCAACGCCCATACGCTCAAGGGCCAGCGCAATCTGCAGTTTTTCTTTCACACTCAGGCTTGCCTGTAACGCCTGTTCACCATCGCGTAAGGTGGTATCGAAAATAATGACTTGCTGGCTCATGGTTTAGGTCCTTGGTTTCTTAGAGCGCCTTGCTTCGAGCATAAAAAAACCCGCGCAACGGCGCGGGTTTTTTGTCTTAACTGGAGCTGACTTAATGCTGAATGTCGTCCACCAGTCTACCGCGCAACGAAGATGCGTTTAGTAGTAGTAGACCGTTGAAACGAGCAATGTAAGTCATCAATTAAGCTCCAGGCGAATGCGATATGCTTTTAGTGGTACTGGATATGAAGACTGATGTCAACCCTCACTCCAGCAAATGCCTCGTTAGAGGGGGGAAGTTTCTGCAAAACTTAAGCGAATTGTGCTGAATTTTTCGGGGTACATAAAATTAATCAGTTGATGGTTGTACATAATTTTCATGGTTTGACATATTTGAGCATAGTTATTTGCATTTATTGTAACGGCGAACTGAAGGAATAGTCGCTCTTGGAATTTCATATCTTAATGATTTATCTGTTTTTATAGTAATTATGAATGGCTATGGGTGGTGTGACACCACAAAATTGATAAATTAATGTTAACTTTTAATGTATTAATA
>OJVO01000762.1_pt1 | contig 3769 bp, 2 predicted proteins | sample 1600151 | NCBI WGS metagenome assembly OJVO01 (sample SAMN04436869, study PRJEB24849) | human gut metagenome | biome: human gut; feature: NICU; material: stool | host: Homo sapiens | place: USA: Saint Louis, MO | collected 2011-09-15
ACTGCCACGGTCTGCCGATCGAGCTGAAAGTGGAGCAGGAATACGGCAAGCCGGGCGAGAAGTTCACCGCTGCTGAGTTCCGCGCCAAGTGCCGTGAATACGCAGCGACCCAGGTTGATGGTCAGCGTAAAGACTTTATCCGTCTTGGCGTACTGGGCGACTGGTCGCATCCGTACCTGACCATGGACTTCAAAACTGAAGCCAACATCATTCGTGCGCTGGGTAAAATCATCGGCAACGGTCACCTGCACAAAGGTGCGAAGCCGGTGCACTGGTGCGTTGACTGCCGTTCCGCGCTGGCGGAAGCGGAAGTTGAGTATTATGACAAAACCTCCCCGTCCATCGACGTGGCGTTCCACGCTGCCGATCAGGATGCGGTGAAAGCGAAGTTTGGCGTTTCTGACGTCAACGGCCCGATCTCTCTGGTTATCTGGACCACTACCCCGTGGACGTTACCGGCGAACCGCGCAATCTCTCTGGCACCTGATTTTGACTATGCGCTGGTGCAGATTGACGGCCAGGCTGTGATTCTGGCGAAAGATCTGGTTGAAAGCGTCATGCAGCGTATTGGCGCGGCTGAATACACCATTCTCGGCACCGTGAAAGGCGCTGAGCTGGAACTGCTGCGCTTTACCCACCCGTTTATGGGTTTTGACGTGCCGGCGATCCTGGGCGATCACGTTACGCTGGATGCGGGTACCGGCGCGGTACATACCGCGCCTGGCCACGGCCCGGACGACTATGTCATCGGTCAAAAATACGGTCTGGAAGTGGCGAACCCGGTGGGTCCGGATGGCGCTTACCTGGCGGGAACCTACCCGACCCTGGACGGTGTGAACGTTTTTAAAGCCAACGATATTGTTGTCGCTCTGCTGAGCGAAAAAGGCGCGCTGCTGCACGTTGAGAAAATGCAGCACAGCTACCCGTGCTGCTGGCGTCACAAAACGCCGATCATCTTCCGCGCCACTCCGCAGTGGTTCGTGAGCATGGATCAGAAAGGCCTGCGCGCGCAGTCGCTGAAAGAGATCAAAGGCGTGCAGTGGATCCCGGACTGGGGCCAGGCGCGTATTGAATCGATGGTTGCCAACCGTCCTGACTGGTGTATCTCCCGTCAGCGTACGTGGGGTGTGCCGATGTCTCTGTTTGTTCACAAAGACACCGAAGAGCTGCATCCGCGCGCTATCGAACTGATGGAAGAAGTGGCTAAACGCGTTGAAGTTGACGGCATCCAGGCGTGGTGGGATCTCGATCCGAAAGATATCCTCGGCGACGAAGCTGACCAGTATGTCAAAGTCCCGGATACGCTGGACGTGTGGTTCGACTCCGGTTCAACCCACTCATCCGTCGTGGATGTGCGTCCTGAGTTTGCGGGCCATGCGGCAGATATGTATCTGGAAGGTTCTGACCAGCACCGTGGCTGGTTCATGTCTTCCCTGATGATCTCCACCGCCATGAAAGGCAAAGCACCTTATCGCCAGGTACTGACCCACGGTTTCACCGTTGATGGTCAGGGCCGTAAGATGTCCAAATCTATCGGTAACACCGTTTCTCCGCAGGACGTGATGAACAAACTCGGCGCGGATATTCTGCGTCTGTGGGTTGCTTCTACCGACTATACTGGCGAAATGGCCGTTTCTGACGAAATCCTGAAACGTGCTGCCGACAGCTATCGTCGTATCCGTAACACCGCGCGCTTCCTGCTGGCGAACCTGAACGGGTTCGATCCGGTTAAAGACATGGTGAAACCGGAAGAGATGGTGGTGCTGGATCGTTGGGCGGTAGGTTGTGCGCAAGCGGCGCAGGACGAAATCCTGAAAGCCTATGAAGCCTATGACTTCCACGAAGTGGTACAGCGCCTGATGCGCTTCTGCTCCGTAGAAATGGGTTCGTTCTACCTCGACATCATCAAAGACCGTCAGTACACCGCGAAAGCGGACAGCGTGGCGCGTCGTAGCTGCCAGACTGCGCTGTTCCATATTGCAGAAGCGCTGGTTCGTTGGATGGCGCCGATCATGTCCTTCACCGCCGATGAAATCTGGGGCTACCTGCCGGGCGATCGTGAGAAGTACGTCTTTACCGGTGAATGGTACGAAGGTCTGTTTGGCTTAGGTGAAACCGAAGCGATGAACGATGCCTACTGGGACGAGCTGCTGAAAGTGCGCGGCGAAGTGAACAAGGTTATCGAGCAGGCGCGTGCGGATAAGAAAGTCGGCGGTTCTCTGGAAGCGGCAGTGACCCTGTACGCTGAACCTGAGCTGGCGGCGAAACTGACCGCGCTGGGTGAAGAGTTGCGTTTTGTACTGCTGACCTCTGGTGCGACGGTTGCGGATTATGCGGCTGCTCCTGCTGATGCTCAGCAGAGCGAACTGCTCAAAGGTCTGAAAATCGTACTGAGCAAAGCTGAAGGTGAGAAATGCCCGCGCTGCTGGCATTACACTACCGACGTCGGCCAGGTGGCGGAACATGCAGATATCTGCGGACGCTGTGTCAGCAACATCGCCGGTGATGGCGAACAACGTAAGTTTGCCTGATGAGTAAGCCTCTTTGTTCAACAGGACTACGCTGGCTGTGGCTGGTGGTAGTCGTGCTGATTATCGATTTAGGCAGCAAGTACCTGATCCTCCAGAACTTTGCTCTGGGGGATACGGTGTCGCTGTTTCCGTCGCTTAATCTGCACTACGCGCGTAACTATGGTGCGGCGTTTAGCTTCTTAGCTGACAGCGGCGGCTGGCAACGTTGGTTCTTTGCCGGTATCGCTATCGGTATTTGCGTCATCCTGATGGTGATGATGTATCGCTCGAAGGCGACGCAGAAGCTGCACAACGCCATCCAGCGGCAAGGGGGACAAGGAGCCAATTAAACGCGCTTCAGCGTCATCATCGGCAATCACCACACGGTGAATCCGTGGAAAATTTATCGCCAGTTCCGTTAAATAGGCCAACCCAGCTCTGCGATCGCTTCTGATTGCAGAGAGAGAAAAAATAACTGCCGAAAACGACATCTTTAACATTGCCTGACTAAAAGTGGGCTGGCTAGAAAAGAGATGAAGTTTATATTGGTCATCTGGCATGGTATTAAATAAACTATTAATACCTACACTGCTCATTGTACACTTTTCTACCAGTGCAACGTTTCTTTTGATGATTCTGCTTTCCATTCCGTGGTTTCTCCATAAACTGAAGGTAAATTAAGTTCTCGCGATCCTTGAGAACTATTTATCCAGGCATACATTTCTGCATTGCTATTTATCGACAAGCGACGCATAGCGCTATTCTTTTGGGCACTGATTGTTTTATTGCTTTTCTTCAGCAACATCGCAATCTGATTAATTCCCCAGCCTTTCCCAAGGAGGCGTAGCACTTTCCTTTCAGAGAGAGTGAGGACTATTGAGCGCGCGCTATGATCTAACAATTGCGGCATGGCAGGTGGAGAAAGTAGTGTCTTACTTATTCTTTCTGCTCGCGCATTTCCTGCGTGAATGACGCTCACTAAACTTTCTATCGGCTCTGCATCAGAGAGTAGCGAACTGACAGGACACATCAGTAGCTCAATAGCCAAAGGATAAAAAATACGAGAGACGAGAAAGACCCAGTGAATATCACGGTATTGAGATAATAAAGAATAATATTGTTCGCAGACTGAACGAGGATAATTGCAGTCTCCAGTTAAATCAGCAATCACCAAATCAGCGTACCGTAGTTGTAATAATGTTAGGCAACTGCACTCGGCGACGTGCACCCAGGTTAACAGCGCCGGGTCGCTCGCCTGA
>OJVO01000810.1_pt1 | contig 3345 bp, 3 predicted proteins | sample 1600151 | NCBI WGS metagenome assembly OJVO01 (sample SAMN04436869, study PRJEB24849) | human gut metagenome | biome: human gut; feature: NICU; material: stool | host: Homo sapiens | place: USA: Saint Louis, MO | collected 2011-09-15
CACCGAGATCTACACTCTTTCCCTACACGACGCTCTTCCGATCTGCCGTACTGGCATTTTTTCAAACAGAATATTCATCACATTACCAAAGTGGGCAGTGCGGAAGTGCTGGCGATGGCCAGCAGCAATTTGCCGATTATGCTGATTAACTTTTGGTTCTCGGCGCTGACGGCGGGGTATTTTTCCGTGGTTAGCCGCTTTTGCCTGGCACCGGTGGTGATCATCGGCAACGCGGTACGCAATACTATTTTCTCCAAGTGGTCTATCGACTTCAGAAATAATACCTTTAACTATCAGGAATATACCAGGGTACGTATGCTATTGCTGGTACTAGGGGTTATCTGTACCCTTGGGGTTTTTATTTTCTATCCGATTGTGATGCGCCTCGGTTTTAGCGAAGACTGGATTAACTCCATTGAGACGTCGCGCTACATGTTGCCCTATTTATTCCCTGCGCTGGCGATAAGCCCTCTGACGGTGATAGAACTTATTTTTGGTTCCCATCGCTATTTTCTGCGTATCCAACTGGAACAGCTGGCGATTGTACTATTCGCTTTTGTCGTGACGCCCTATTTTTATAAAGATTATGCAACGTCGGTCATCTTGTTTTCTTCACTGACATTTATTCGCTACGCCTTCATTTATCTGAAAATGAATAAGCGAGCCAATCTCCTGAAAGACAAGCCGGTGATAATATGACACTGAATACCGGATACTATTTACAGGTTTATACTTTTGTCACGCTGATCCTGTGTGGCTTGGTGCAATACTTTACCGGTATGCAGTCAGTGCTGTGGATACCTTTTTTCCTCACCTTATTGATGGTGGGATTATTGGTGATGCAGACGCGTGATGGCTCGCTGCAACTGGATGCGCAAGAGACGATTGTTCTGGCGTTGTATTTCTCGTTCCTGGTACTGGCTGGGACATCGACGTTGATTCAGGGCGGGATCACCGTCGCGATTGTGGCATTTAAAAACGAAATTGCATTGTCGCTGGTGATGATCTGTTTGCTGCTAGGGTTTTGCCGGGAGTCGCAGATTTATCGTGTAACACGCTATCTGTACTGGGTTTTTTATGCGCAGATCCCGGTAATGATTTATCAGGTTTTACTGGTCGTTCCCCAGCGCGTCGCGGTGCGCGGCGAAGATGAGAAATGGGACTCCGTGGTTGGCACGTTTGGCGGTGACCCCATGGGGGGCGGGAATACTGCCGCAATGGGGCTGTTTTGCCTGTTAATTATGTTGTTAAAAGTCTCCGAATATAAGCATGGGCTCACCACGTTCAAATCCATGGCGCTGCATATTGTTCTCGGTATCGGGTTATGCATAATTGGTGAAGTGAAGTTTGTCATCCTGCTATCGCCAATATTCCTGGCGTGGGTGTGGCTCTCACCGAGCTACGTCAAAGACGTTAGTAAGGTTAATCTGAAGACGTTATTGGTTATTGTGGCGGGAATGCTGTTGCTCATTAGCCTGTCGATTGTGATCCTCGCGTACTATTATTCTACGGCGTTCGGTGGCGCTCCATCGAAAAGCTCGTTAAGTATTTTTATCGACTCCTTAAGCTATATCTTTGATCCAAACTACATTATGTCTACCGGTGAATTAGGGCGCTTTACGACGTTCCTGTTCTGGTTGAAAAATAACGATCTGTGGGGGCTTTCAGGAACGTTATTTGGCTACGGACTCAACGCCACTAACAGTGGTAGTACGGTGTCGCCGGGATTTTTGAATATTATCTACAACTTAATTCTCGACTCGACTTCCCTGAGTATGCTGCTGTGGGAAGTGGGGGCGATTGGTACATTACTCTTTGTTAGCTTATTCATTTATATCCTGAAAGTTTGTCAGCCAAAGCCATTACTGAGACTTGAACAACTGGACCAGCAGGATCTCCAGTTGCTGAGTTTTGCACCGGCGTTTAACGCTTTTGCTATCAGTTGCTTAATTAGCTTACCTTACAGCCAGATACTGATGATTACACCGATGTTACAATTCCTGTTCTATTTATCACTAGGTGCAAGTTTAGTGATTCGTCGAACCGTCCTTCGCTGCGTAGGGTAATTGTATGGACAATAAACCGTTTATTTCAGTGAGTATTAAAACACTCAATGAATCTGAATGTATTGAGAAGACGATTGACAGCATCCGTAAGCAGCTTATTGACTATCCACATAAAATTATTGTGGCAGATAGTCTCTCAACGGATAACACCCAACAGCTTGCGATCGATAAAGGGGTGACCGTAGTGTCCTTAACTGACCCTGGCGATCGCTGCTGTGGCGTCGGGCACCAGTTAGGTTATCTGTATAGTGAAGGGGAATATCTGTTGTTGATGGACGGCGACATGGAGCTGGAAGAAGGATTTGTGGATCAGGCAGTCGCCTTTTTGCAGGCTGAACCAGAATATGCAGGCGTTGCGGGAACCGTTGAAATGGATGATGCCGTTAACTATGAATTTAAGTCTCGTAAGCAACGCATTAATAAAATCTATCCGCTCGGGGATAGCGACCATTTAGGCGGTGGTGGATTATATCGTCGCTCTGCGATTGAGAAAGTTGGTTATCTGACTAATCGTAATTTGCACGCGTATGAAGAGGCTGAGCTGGGTCTGCGTTTAATCGAAGCGGGCTATAAACTGCGGCGTCTGGATATTCCTTATTTTATTCATACTTCGCATACCATGCCGACCTTTCAGATGCTCAAGCACCGTTGGAAAAGCGGATACTATCAGGCCCCTGGCGAGCTTTTACGTTGTGCCTGGGGAAAACCTTATTTCGGCAAAGCGTTAAAAATGGTCAGGAACGAGGCGATTTTTTCTGTTTACTTGATTGGCTTGTTCATTGCGGCGGTGACCTTCAATCTTGAACTTTTCGACATTGCATTTCTGCCCTTACTTGCATTTATTGCCCTGAAAACCGTACAGAATCGATCGTTATTAAACGGCCTGCAAAGCGTAATGAACCTGGCCGTGCTTTCTGCCGGGCTGGTTAAAGGGTTGACTAAACCAGTACGCGATCCGTTGACTCCACCCAACAGTAAAATCATTCATGAATAACCGGGGCAGGCGCCATGAAAGTATTATTAGTTAACAAGTTTTTTTTCATTAAAGGCGGCGCGGAAACGGTTTATTTTCAAGAGCGCGATATGCTGAAACAGGCCGGAGTGCAGGTTATTGATTTCTCTATGCATCATGATAATAATCTCCCCTCGGACTATGCGGATTATTTCGTCAGCAATGTGGACTACCACAAAGAGAGCAATCTGCTGGGCGGTATCAAAACGGCGTCATTCGGTTATATCAGCGCAAAGCTGTCCACCAAAAAACGTATAATATGCTGAA
>OJVO01000846.1_pt1 | contig 3012 bp, 3 predicted proteins | sample 1600151 | NCBI WGS metagenome assembly OJVO01 (sample SAMN04436869, study PRJEB24849) | human gut metagenome | biome: human gut; feature: NICU; material: stool | host: Homo sapiens | place: USA: Saint Louis, MO | collected 2011-09-15
AACGTCAATAAAGCAATTGGAATAAAGCAATATGTTATTTTGAAATAAAAAAGGAGTTTTAGAAATGTTAACTAAGAATATTAAGTATCCTTATGTAAAATTTGGTTTTGATGTTGTAGGTGTGCTTGCTAGTATTGGTATTTTTTTAATATTTGTTTTTAATACACATGCTAACTTCGGCTCTGATGGTAGTTCTTCATTTGGAATAAATGTTACAGGTTCTAGCATGGTTTTATTATCTAGTTTAATTTTGATTGTTGTTATATGTGGTTCTGTTGCAAAGTTGAATTTATAGTATAATTTTAACAAAAAGGAGTCTTCTGTATGAACTATTTCAGATATAAACAATTTAACAAGGATGTTATCACTGTAGCCGTTGGCTACTATCTAAGATATGCATTGAGTTATCGTGATATATCTGAAATATTAAGGGAACGTGGTGTAAACGTTCATCATTCAACGGTCTACCGTTGGGTTCAAGAATATGCCCCAATTTTATATCAAATTTGGAAGAAAAAGCATAAAAAAGCTTATTACAAATGGCGTATTGATGAGACGTACATCAAAATAAAAGGAAAATGGAGCTATTTATATCGTGCCATTGATGCAGAGGGACATACATTAGATATTTGGTTGCGTAAGCAACGAGATAATCATTCAGCATATGCGTTTATCAAACGTCTCATTAAACAATTTGGTAAGCCTCAAAAGGTAGTTACAGATCAGGCACCTTCAACGAAGGCAGCAATGGCTAAAATAATTAAAGCTTTTAAACTTAAACCTGACTGTCATTGTACATCGAAATATCTGAATAACCTCATTGAGCAAGATCACCGTCATATTAAAGTAAGAAAGACAAGATATCAAAGTATCAATACGGCAAAGAATACTTTAAAAGGTATTGAATGTATTTACGCTCTATATAAAAAGAACCGTAGGTCTCTTCAGATCTACGGATTTTCCCCATGCCACGAAATTAGCATCATGCTAGCAAGTTAAACGAACACTGACATGATATATTAGTGATTAGCTATATTTTTTACTTTGCAACAGAACCGATGTCGAAATCATCAGTGTTAAATTATTTTGTGACCACAAATGCACTTAGAAAATCCCTTAAAGCATTAGCTGGTTCACTTGAATAGGGAGTTGTAAAAAGTTCCCTTAGCCTGCACAACAAGATAATTTCGAAATATCTTTATCGAACGTAAGTGCAGCTAATTTTAGCCCTTCAGCCATTGTTAAATATGGTGCTAGGGTTTCTGTTAAATCTTCTATCGTTAAGCCAAATTTAACAGCTAATGATGCTGCATAGATGACATCTCCTGCATTCTCAGATACAATATGAACCCCTAATACTTTTAGTGTTTCTGCATCTGCTACTAGTTTAAATACACCGGTTGTTTCACGGTTTACAATTGCTCTTGGAACAGCATCTAAAGGTAATACAGATGTCTTCACATCATACCCTTTCTCTTTTGCTTGTTCTTCTGTTAAACCAACCGTTGCAACCGTCGGATTCGTAAACGTAACAGCCGGAACTACCGATAAATCTATTTTTTTGTTTAATCCACCAATAGCATTATCAGTAATAATTCCACCTTCATAGGCTGCTACATATACAAATTGTGGTCCTAAAGTCACATCTCCTGCTGCATAAATCTTTTCATTACTTGTTTGACCAAAATCATTGATCAGGATTTCATTATTTTTTCCAGTTTCAACACCTGCTGCACTTAAATTTAAAGAATCCGTATTTGGTTTTCTTCCAGTGGCAACAAGTAACTGATCTGATTCAATGACTTCTCTACTGCCATTTACTGTTACGTAAACCCTTTTTATCTCTCCACTTTGTTCAACACGCTCAAAAGTTGCCCCTTTGACAAGGTTTATACCCTGTTCAATTAACGCTTTTTCAACTGACCCTGGAATCTCAGGATCATACTCCTTTAAAAGTCGCTCACTTCTTTGCATAAGTGTTATTTCTGAACCTAAATGATGAAATAGTTGTCCAAGCTCCATTCCAATGTATCCTGAACCAATTACAGTTAATCGTTTTGGTATTTTCTTTAACTCAAGAAGTGTTGTACTAGTTAAATAGTCCATTTTTTCAAGTCCTGAAATTTGGGGCAACGAAGGCGATGCACCTGTTGCAATTAAAAAGCGTTTTGCAGATAACTTTGCCCCATTGACCTCAACCGTACTAGCATCAACGAATTTTGCTTCACCTTTAATTAAATCAAAATTATATTCATCAATTAAATCCATATATTTTTGATTCCGAAGTTCGCTCACCAATTTATCCTTTTGCGTGATTAAACTAGCTAAATCCACTTCTCCAGCGGATGTTTGTAAACCTATAAACGGATTGTCTTTTGATAAATGATTGATTTCCCCTGCCCTAAGAAGAGTTTTTGACGGAACACAGCCAATATTCACACAGGTTCCCCCAACCGTTCCACGCTCAATCATTCCAACTTTTGCACCGTATTCTATAGCTTTAATTGCCGAAGAAAAGGCAGCAGCACCAGAACCAATAATAAGAAGGTCATAATTGTCTTCATTAATTAACGCCACGTTTTCTAGTGATGATACTTCTTCAATTTCTCCGGCTTGGTAATTTGCTTCATCAATCGCCTTTATTGCACTTTCAACCTCAATATCATCGGGCAGTTCAAATACTGCTTCACCACGACGATAACTAGACTCAATATTTTTAGCACCTATCTTTTCAAGTGCTGATTCTACGTGTTTTTCACAACCCGTACAAGTCATTCCTGAAATGTTTACCTTAAATTTATTCATAAAAAAGCTCCTTTCGTTAATTAATCTCTCATGTTAATGTTTCTATTATTGGACACGAATGTAATTGCTTTTCATCTGGACATCGTTTTTTTAAGTCGTCTAACATAGTTTCAATTCGTTTTAAATCCTCTATTTGTTTTTGCACTTCCTTTTGTTTTTTAGAAACAAATTCGAACATATCTTGACAACGAACTTCATCTTTATCTA
>OJVO01000877.1_pt1 | contig 2707 bp, 3 predicted proteins | sample 1600151 | NCBI WGS metagenome assembly OJVO01 (sample SAMN04436869, study PRJEB24849) | human gut metagenome | biome: human gut; feature: NICU; material: stool | host: Homo sapiens | place: USA: Saint Louis, MO | collected 2011-09-15
ATGCAAGTTTTGCCGCCCGAAAAGGCGGCAAGAAGAGATTACAGCAGGCGTGTCGTCAGCGTTTGACCATGAAAACTGATGGCCAGCTCATCACCGCTGTTTAACGGCCCAACACCTGCTGGCGTCCCCGTCAACACAACATCGCCCGCTTTGAGGGTAAAGAAACGGCTCATATAGGCAATCAAAGGAACGATTTGATGGATCATATCCGCCGTGGAGCCGTGCTGGCGTGTTTCACCGTTGACCGTTAACCCCAGCATCGTATCCTGCGGATCGCCGTTAAACTCGGCCACCGGAATAAAACCCGACAGCGGACAAGAGTTATCAAAACCCTTCGCTTTTTCCCACGGCTGCCCCGCTTTCTTCATTTTGCCCTGAATATCACGCAAGGTCAGATCCAACGCGACGCCATAGCCCGCGATGGCTTTGCGCACATGTTCTTCCGTCGCCTGACGTAGGGTCGCGCCAATCAGTACCGCCAGCTCAACTTCATGATGAACTGAACCCATATCAGATGGGATCACCAGCGGCTGGCGCAAATCGCACAGCGCAGTTTCCGGTTTGATAAACAACACCGGCTCTTCCGGAGGGGTTCCACCCATCTCTTTAATATGGTTGGCATAGTTACTCCCTACGCAAACCACCTTACTCACCGGATAATCCAGCAGAGCACCATGCCAGTTATGATGTTGATACATTATTTTCCCCTAACGTAGTTATCGATTTCAGGTACTGCATCGATGGGGCGTGCTGCTGCCGGATGCAGTTTAACGTTTAGCGTCTGGTGTATTTTGTTTCGCCGCAGCCAGATGCTGTTTAAGTAAATCTTCTGGCGGTGGTGGTGCTCGGTGAGTGCCTGTTTTACTTTTTCCAGATCGGCATTAACGAGCTTTTTACGGCCATCAAGCGGCAACATCATTGCCAGCGTCGGCTGACCAAATCCTTTCATCAGTTCTTCAGGAACTCGCGAGAAATCGTCTTTTTTTTCGACATATAAATAGGTCTGGTCACGTTTACTGCTTCGGTAGATCACACAAAACATATCTTTTACTCTGAATTCACGGAATGGTGGCTTGCCTCAATATAATACTGACTATAACATGCCTTATAGTCTTCGGAATATCACCCCGCGCTGGGGATGATAAATAGCAAATTGAGTAAGGCCAGGATGTCAAACACGCCAATCGAGCTTAAAGGCAGTAGCTTCACCTTATCAGTGGTTCACTTACATGAAGCAGAACCCGAGGTTATTCGTCAGGCGTTGGAAGACAAAATCGCGCAGGCACCTGCTTTTTTAAAACATGCTCCCGTCGTGGTTAACGTGAGTGGTCTTGAAAGCCCGGTAAACTGGTCAGCGTTGCAGAAAGTTGTCGCGTCTACTGGATTGCGAATTATCGGCGTTAGCGGATGCAAAGACGCCAGACTCAAGGCTGAAATCGACGAAATGGGTCTTCCTTTACTGACTGAAGGTAAAGAAAAAGCTATTCGTCCTGCGCCTGTTGAGGCCCCGGCTCACGTCGCTCCGCCGCAAAACGTTACTCCCATCACAAAAACACGATTAATAAATGTGCCGGTTCGTTCCGGTCAGCGCATTTATGCACCACAATGTGATCTGATTGTTACAAGCCACGTCAGTGCAGGCGCAGAGCTTATCGCTGATGGCAATATTCATGTTTATGGAATGATGAGAGGCCGTGCGTTGGCAGGCGCTAGCGGTGATCGGGAAGCGCAAATTTTTTGTACCCATCTGACGGCAGAACTGGTGTCTATCGCAGGTGTTTATTGGCTGAGTGATAAAATCCCAGCAGAATTTTATGGCAAAGCGGCACGTCTGCAATTAGCAGAGAACGCTTTGACAGTTCAACCGTTGAATTGATCCCTTTTTAACAAGGAATTTCTATGGCACGCATTATTGTTGTGACTTCGGGTAAAGGGGGCGTTGGCAAGACCACCTCCAGCGCGGCCATCGCTACAGGTTTGGCCCAGAAGGGAAAGAAAACTGTCGTTATTGATTTTGATATCGGCCTGCGTAACCTTGATCTGATTATGGGTTGTGAACGCCGCGTCGTTTATGACTTCGTCAACGTTATTCAGGGCGATGCGTCGTTAAATCAGGCGTTAATCAAAGATAAGCGTACCGAAAATCTCTTTATTCTTCCGGCCTCACAGACTCGCGATAAAGACGCGCTGACGCGTGAAGGCGTCGCGAAAGTTCTGGACGACCTGAAAACGATGGAATTCGACTTCATTGTCTGCGACTCTCCGGCGGGTATTGAAACCGGTGCGCTGATGGCCCTGTATTTTGCCGATGAAGCGATAATCACCACTAACCCGGAAGTTTCCTCTGTACGTGACTCTGACCGTATTCTGGGTATTCTGGCGTCGAAATCTCGTCGTGCGGAAAACGGTGAAGATCCGATTAAAGAGCATTTGTTGCTGACGCGCTACAACCCTGGCCGCGTAAATAAAGGTGACATGCTGAGCATGGAAGACGTACTGGAAATTCTGCGAATCAAGCTGGTTGGCGTGATTCCTGAAGATCAGTCAGTCCTGCGCGCGTCTAACCAGGGTGAGCCGGTTATTCTCGACATCAATGCTGATGCCGGTAAAGCCTATGCTGATACCGTAGACCGTCTGTTGGGAGAAGAACGTCCTTTCCGCTTCATTGAAGAAGAGAAGAAAGGATTCCTCAAACGCCTGTTCGGAG
>OJVO01000909.1_pt1 | contig 2427 bp, 2 predicted proteins | sample 1600151 | NCBI WGS metagenome assembly OJVO01 (sample SAMN04436869, study PRJEB24849) | human gut metagenome | biome: human gut; feature: NICU; material: stool | host: Homo sapiens | place: USA: Saint Louis, MO | collected 2011-09-15
CATGAAAAAGCGACGGGGAGTGATTGGCGTACTGGGTACGGTGCTCGATAAGCGCGGCAAGCGGGCCAATCGGTTTAAGAAGTGGCGACCCACGGTTGGGCTATGCCAACAACCCGATTTCCCTGTCGACAGGCTGGAACTCCTCCACCAACCACGCGATGAGAGCATGACGCAAAGGTTGATTGAAGACGTCGCGCTGCTTTCGCCGCACACCCATGTTCGCCCGCATGCCGTCACCATTAACGATCCGTGGGACTTTGAAGAGGTCTACGCCGCGTTTCTCGACTTTGCCACGCATTATGAATTTGATACGGAAAACGAAGAGTATCTGGTGCACATCACCACCGGCACTCACGTGGCACAAATCTGCTGGTTTTTGCTGACGGAAGCCCGCTACCTGCCCGCCAGCCTGCTGCAAACCGGCCCCGCGCCACGCGGTTCATCAGATGAGGCCATCGCCGCTGGCGTCTGCTCGGTTATCGATCTCGATTTAAGCCGCTACGCCACGCTCACCAGTCGTTTTCAGCGCGAACAGCAGCAGTCGGTCTCTTTTCTGAAAGCCGGGATTGATACGCACAACGCCACCTTCAATAAACTGATCGATCGCATTGAGCGGGTCGCTCTGCGTTCGACCGACCCGATCCTGCTCACCGGCCCTACCGGCGCGGGTAAATCCTTCCTGGCGAAACGTATTTTTCAGCTACGCCAGTCGCGGCATCTGGTGGCGGGAAAACTGGTGGCGGTTAACTGCGCGACCTTGCGCGGCGACAATGCGATGTCCACGCTGTTCGGTCACGTGAAGGGAGCCTTTACCGGTGCGCTCACGGCGCGTAGCGGATTACTGCGAGAGGCCGATGGCGGCGTGCTGTTTCTCGATGAAATCGCCGAATTAGGGCTGGATGAGCAGGCCATGCTGCTAAAAGCGATTGAAGAAAAAACCTTTTTCCCGTTTGGGTCAGACAAAGAAGTACGCAGCGATTTTCAGCTGATTGCCGGCACCCATCGCGACATGCGGCAATGGGTATCTGAAGGCCGTTTTCGCGAGGATCTCTACGCGCGTATCAATATGTGGAGCTTCGCTCTGCCCGGTCTGGCGCAGCGGCGGGAAGATATCGCGCCGAACGTCGAGTATGAGCTACACCGTTTTTCCAGCAGTAAACAGATGCAGATCCGTTTCGACAAAGAGGCACGCGCTTCCTATCTGGCATTTGCCTGTTCCTCACAGGCGCAGTGGCGTGGCAATTTTCGCGAGCTAAGTTCATCCATCGCGCGCATGGCGACGCTTGCCGAACAAGGTCGCATCACCTTATCCCTTGTCGAAGAAGAGATTGAGCTGCTAAAGGAGAGTTGGCAGATAGCCACTCCACAGCCTGAACTGAATATGGACATTGACCTGTTCGATCGCCGCCAGTTAGAAACGGTACTGGAAGTGTGCCGCCGCTGCGCGTCGCTGTCGGAAGCCGGACGCGAACTGTTTGCCGTCTCGCGGCAGAAAAAAGCCAATCCTAACGATGCAGACCGCCTGCGCAAATATCTCGCTCGTTTCGGGCTGAGCTGGGAAAGCGCTCGCAGCGATCAGATACAATGAAACAATATCTAGATCTAATATTACCCAATCTGAACTGTTACTGGTTTTCCTAATTTCACCAGCATCATGACCAGCGCATCAAGGGTAAATTTGTTGGTTTTCTGATTAACAACATCTGAAACACGGGGCCGGGAAATATTCAGTTTCACAGCAGCTTCCGCTTGTTTCAGATGGTTTTCATGAATCCATCCGGAAATTTCTTGCATCAACTGCTGCTTCAGGAGAATGAGTTGTTCGACCTCGCATTCAGCATCATGCTTTAGGCTCTTCGCTTCCGCTTCTGCAAACCCCAGTTCGGCAAAAATATTGACATCCGGAGAGGTTACATGGCGAACCTTATTATCAACGGTATTGTTCATTTCTGATTCCTGTCTTCTTGCAAAGCCGTTCGATATCTAACTTTAGCAATGTGTTTATCGTGCTCAGAAGTACGTTTTGTCTTTTTATTGAATCAATGCAGTACATAGACTGCGTTAGCATAGCGAGCAATGTAGATGATTCGGTATGCGCCAGATTCATACCTGAGCCTTACCTCCTCAACACCGCGACCTATCTCTGGCATCGGCTTCCAGTCAGCAGCTTCTAATCCCGCCTGTAAACGATGTAACTGAAAACCAGCGGTTTTACGTATATCTTCAGGAAAGCTTCGTAAATCATCAAATGAACTGCCAATCCAGACAATGGGCTTTAAGGCTCGCCTTATTGAAAGCATAACACATCCTTGTATAAAATTTTATACAAGCAATAAAATGTTGTAACCCACACGTTTTCCTGTCATTACGCTAAATCAGAATAGAAATTCCGTCACTTCAACAAGCTATATTTTGCGAGGCTCTTTC
>OJVO01000917.1_pt1 | contig 2377 bp, 1 predicted proteins | sample 1600151 | NCBI WGS metagenome assembly OJVO01 (sample SAMN04436869, study PRJEB24849) | human gut metagenome | biome: human gut; feature: NICU; material: stool | host: Homo sapiens | place: USA: Saint Louis, MO | collected 2011-09-15
ATTGTTTCCGGTTTCATAAAGCTTTTCTAAAGCGCGAAGCTCTCCTTCTTTCGAGCGAATAGTTGAATAATACATAAAATCATCCTTTCAAATTTGATAATTTAATTATATAATTTTTTGTAATATAAGGCAATTGATTGCAGGTATAAAATTTATGTAATTGAATAGATGAGGAATATATTATTTCTTGTTATTTTAGTCGAAAATAACAATATTATTGGATAATAAAAGGTTTAATGTTTATATGTTTTTAGATAGAGGGTAGCAAGGTTGTAAAAAATGACTTCATTAAATTTGAAAAACAAAACTTAACTTAAAAAGAATGCGAGGTGGTGTGTATTGAATGGCAAGGAAACGTGATCCAAGACGTGACAAAGCTAAAAAGATTTGGCTAGAATCCAACGGAGATAAGCAATTAAAGGAAATTGCTTCTGAGTTAAATGTTTCAGATTCTCAAATTAGAAAATGGAAATCGATTGATAAATGGAGTGCTGAATTGAAAGGTAATGTTACCAATGCAAAAGGTAACGTTACTAATCGAGGAGGCGCTCCTTTTGGTAATCAGAACGCAGTAGGCAACAAAGGTAATAGCCGAGCCTCGCCACCACTTGGTAATAAGAACGCTATTAAAACTGGCGAATACGAAATAATATTTGCCGATATGTTATCTGATGAAGAAAAGGACATCTATTCTAATCTGAATGATGATCCTTTTTTTATTTTGAATGATGAGATTCGCTTATTAAAGGTACGGCAGTTTAGAATGATGAAACGTATCAAAGAAGCTGAAAAAGGACTAAATGATGAAGAAGTTGAACGGTTACAACAGCTAAGGAAAATTAAAACACCGATTGAAAAAGACGGTAGAAAACTAGAAATAAAACGTGAAGTTATGCAAGACGTTCAAGTAACTCGTAAAACATTTAGAAAGTTAGATGACATCTTAGCTATTGAAGATGCGTTGACTAGAATTAGCAATCAGTTAACAAAGGCTGTTAAGCAACAGAATGCCTTGCTAGCAAATGATGCCAAATTACAATTGTCGAAAGTTCAAACTGAAAAAGCTAAAGCTAGTTTAGGTGCTACAAGTGGAGACATGGATATGCCAGTTTTTATTGATGATATGTCAGGTGATGGATATGAGTAAAAAACTATCTGAATTTCTTCCTAAAGCATTTCATACTACTTGGAAGGTAGCATTAAACTCAAATATATTACATGTTGTTGAAAAAGGTGGCCGTGGGTCAGGTAAATCATCTGGCATAGCGCACATAATCGTTCAATTGATTATGAGATATCCTGTAAATGCTGTGGCCATTAGATACGTTGATAATACGATTGAGCTATCTATTTTTGAACAGATTAAGTGGGCAATTGAAGAACAAGGTGTGTCTAAGTATTTTAAAGTAAATAAAAGTCCTATGAAAATCACCTATAAGCCTAGGGGGAATTATATTGTTTTTCGTGGCGCACAGAATCCAGAAAGAATTAAGTCATTAAAGGATTCAAGATTTCCATTTGCTATAGCTTGGATTGAGGAATTAGCCGAGTTTAAAACAGAAGATGATGTAAAAACCATAACTAACTCATTGCTACGTGGTGAATTAGCAGATGGTCTTTTTTATAAATTCTTTTATTCGTACAATCCTCCTAAGCGACGACAATCATGGGTTAATAAGAAATATGAATCTAGCTTTCAACCTGAGAATACTTTCGTTCATCATTCAACATATAAGGATAATCCATTCATAGCTCAAGCATTTATTGAAGAAGTTAATGCTACGAGGGCTAAGAATCCGAAACGTGCTGAGTGGGAGTATGACGGCAAAGCTATTGGTTCAGGAGTTGTTCCTTTTGATAATCTACGAGTAATAAAAGGATGTATTACTGATGAAATGGCTGCTAACTTTGACAATATCAGAAATGGTCTTGACTTTGGTTATGCTACTGATCCATTAGCATTTGTTAGATGGCATTATGACAAAAAGAAAAATGGCATCTATGCTATTGATGAAATTTATGGTGTGAAAATTAGTAATAGGGAATTTGCTAATAAAGCTAAGTCTAAAGGATATATATCAGATAGAATTGCAGCTGATTCAGCAGAGCCTAAATCAATAGCAGAGCTAAACAGTGAACATGGTATGCCACGAGTTTTCGGAGTAAAAAAAGGTCCTGATTCTGTTGAGTATGGCGAAGAATGGTTAGGCGATTTGGATTTTATTTGTATTGATCCATTAAGAACTCCTAACATTGCTAAAGAATTTGAGAATATTGATTATCAAACTGATAAAGACGGTAATCCTAAACCTAGGTTAGAAGATAAAGACAATCCTCAGCAACGCCTGGGCGCGCAGCCAGCTGGCGGCGGCCAGCG
>OJVO01000920.1_pt1 | contig 2342 bp, 2 predicted proteins | sample 1600151 | NCBI WGS metagenome assembly OJVO01 (sample SAMN04436869, study PRJEB24849) | human gut metagenome | biome: human gut; feature: NICU; material: stool | host: Homo sapiens | place: USA: Saint Louis, MO | collected 2011-09-15
AATTTTCAAAGCATTTAACTCTTCACCACTGACCAATATAATTCCCCAATATTTTGGGACAATATAAGCAACAGATTCTACATACTTTTCACCTACAACCACATAATTTCTTTCAAAATTTAAGTCGTACTCAGTTATTTGTGAACTTAGCCTTTTCAATGAATCAAAATCACTTTTTATCTCATAGGCAGTAACATGACCATTTATTGCAACTAAATCAGCTCTTGCCTTTCCTGACGGAACCGTTACTTCTTCATATACTTGGCAATTCTTGTACGACTGTAATCTTTCGATAATGACTCTTCGAATATCTTTATCATCTAATCGCACTTTATCACCTCCAAACATTTATTAATTTTACCCATATACTAAAAAAAAATCAACATATATTTAACAACCTAACTGTTTCACAATGATCAAGAATGAAATATTCCTTTAACTTCATAACTGATGTATCTTTTCAATATTCATATCTAGTTCCTCATATTTCGCTTAATATTATCTTGAATGTTCTTCTCATCAAAATAGCCATGCCCACAATAAACTAGCTTACAATCATCAATTTCCTTTGGTGTGGCTTCTCTCGTCATTTCGACAATAGATGCATTCTTTTTTATCTGCACAGACATTACAACACGCATTGAACCAGTTGAGCGGTTCGGCTGTGGATATTTATGTGTTAACGGTACATACCAATAACTTTTCATGTTCTCTCTCCTAATTGTTTTTATGTATATTTGTTTATTGTAAGACAAACGCTTCAATTCCTGTTATACTCACTGCAAGACAGCAACTCCTTTTTGCTTCATGTAACACTTCCAGTTATTTCAAAACATAATCTGCTGTCTGGCCACTAGATATTTTATCTGGTGGTTTTTCATGCGAAAACAATCCAAATATCCGACAAAACTTGACAGCTGTGTTACACTTGTTTTAGGTAGCACTCTTTCATAATAGCTAAAGTTCATAAACTACAAGTGACACGAGATTTTCACTAACGCTACCTAGCCACTAGATCCCATTTCTAGTGGCTTTTTTTGCACAAAAAAAGACCACTCATTTTTATTGAGTAGTCTAAAGATTTATATTAGACTGCCTAGCCAATCTAACACTTATTTAACAATACTAGGTTGCTAGCCATTTTATCCTGTTTCGCAGGCTGGCTGTTCTGAAAGGAGGTGAACCGACCGTTAAAGTAAGAAACATTTATTGACGATTCTTTTATTTAAGTAGCTATGCTACCTACTGGAACAATAGGACTCGAACCTATACCGACGGTTTTGGAGACCGCTGCTCTACCAGTTAAGCTATATCCCATTAACACTCACAAACCTGTAGAAAAAAGAGAGAGGAATTACACCCCATTTCTTTTAGTTTGAGAACGTCTGATTTGTGAGTGATCATTGCAACTTAAACTTACATAGCGCTATCTTGACAAGTGCTTTCAGCGTACGTCTACGTGTAAGCTTAATACCAAGTTTATTGCAATATTTGCTACCTAGACTAAACGAGACAGAAAGAACTGGACTTTCCACATCCTTATTCTTTATTTTTTTTGTAGGTAGCCTCCAAAGATAAGCGAAACGGAGCTAAGATAGGTAATGCATGCCTTACCTCGTTTCCTTATCTTTCGACACTACCATAGTAACATCTAAATATTGATAAAAACCGCCAACTTTCCGCCAAAAAACCGCCAAAAATTTTATTTATATGCAATTATTTTTCCATTTCGATACGCTTCGGCAAATTCAATTAAAGCCTCTGATTTCATTCGTTGAATACTTCTTTCGGAATATCCAACTTCCCTAGCTATCTTGTAATTAGAGTAATGATCCTGCACACAGAAACTATAATGCAAAATTTGTCTGCTAGTTAGGCTCAATGCCATAAGCGCAGATAAAATTGCGTCTCTTTCTGCTTCTGCATCTGCTAATTGTACTAGCGCATCTTCTGCTTTATTCCCGTGACTTTGGCTTTTAGGCATATCTGTAATAATTGGTGATTTTAAATCTATCAAAGAGCGACCAGCTATTCGCTCTAAACGTCTAAAGTTCTTCAACACATTTCTGGCATTCGCTTTTGTTTGTCGAAAATCTACTTCTCTTAGCAATTTAATCAAGTGAAATCGCTCCTTTTGTGGTATAATAATTTATAATAAACATATCATCATTTAAGAGTTGCTTAGCGGAAACTAAGTAGCTTTTTTTATTTATCCAAACATATATAAGAAATGCTTATTCTTTGCTCATCAGCGACTCTATATGATATAAATTATACTAAGAATACTATTCCAATAGCTATTCACTTCTCAGCCAGTCGGCGGAAACCGACTGACTATTTAT
>OJVO01000957.1_pt1 | contig 2054 bp, 2 predicted proteins | sample 1600151 | NCBI WGS metagenome assembly OJVO01 (sample SAMN04436869, study PRJEB24849) | human gut metagenome | biome: human gut; feature: NICU; material: stool | host: Homo sapiens | place: USA: Saint Louis, MO | collected 2011-09-15
TTTTTATTGAGAAGGATAATTAAAATAAAAAAACATATTTTTTTCTGAAAGTGTTGAGAAATAAATTTTAAAATGATTTATAGCCTCTCTGTTGAACAAAAAAAGTTTTTAGTCATTTTTATACGTGGAATGATTAAATGTCCTAGAAAGGGCTTAAAATGCAAAATAAAAAGACTACTCATTTTTTGAGTAGTCTATCTGTAGGATAGTTTTTGATATTCTAAATGAAAAGGAGTAATACATAAATCATTTTGTATACATGGGATAATACAAGGTTTAATGCATGGGATAAAAAAGGATATGATTTCACTTTTAAAAAGGGTATTTGAATAATAGAATTGTATTGTAGACATTGATTATTTAGGAGGAATAGAAAATGAGCGAAGAAAAATTCGAACAAGCAAAAGGAAATATCAAAGAGACTATTGGAGATGCTACTGATAATAAGGATTGTAAAGCCAAAGAAGTAGTAGATGATGTTAAAGATAAAGCTAATGACTTGATTGATAAAGTTAAAGGAGATAAAAACTAAATAAAAATTAAAACGTCTTAAGTATTATTATGTAGCATACTTGGGACGTTTTTTATTTAAAGTGAATAAAAATAAATAATAAGACACGCATTTATGCCGAGAAAATTTATTGATGTTGAGAAGAACCCTTAACTAAACTTGGAGACGAATGTCGGCATAGCGTGAGCTATTAAGCCGACCATTCGACAAGTTTTGGGATTGTTAAGGGTTCCGAGGCTCAACGTCAATAAAGCAATTGGAATAAAGCAACAAAAGGAGTTGAAGAAAATGAGTGAGAAAACTAAGAAAAGCATTCGTATAGCATTATCTTTTGCACAAGTAGTAGTACAGTCATTTATAGTTTATTATGCTTACAAGCAATATAAATTATCTAAAGAAAATTAATTTTTGATTATGTAATAAGTTTTGGTACTAAAAAAGACTTGATCTGATTAGACCAAGCCTTTTGATAGTGTTATATTAATAAACAAATAAAAAGAAGTCGCTCACCCACCGACCAAAGTTTGTGAACGACAATCCAAAAAGAAAACATGAGTTGTTTTTTATGAATTTGTATATTTAAATACTAAACGATATTTAAATATACATCAAGATAAATATTCGGGTGGGCGACTTCTTAAATTAAATTAAGGAGTCGATTTTTTATGAGTAGAAAAGAGCAAGAAATTCATTCAAAGCAAAGCACATTACAAGAAGTTACAAATTACACCTCAACCGGATACTCTAATAGCCGGTTAGGAGTGCATTCTGTGCACCCACAAAATCCTAAATTAAGTTTTGACGCTATGACAATAGTTGGAAATCTCAGTCGTGACAACGCTCAAAAGCTATCGTCATTTATGAGTATCGAACCACAAATTCGACTTTGGGATATACTACAAACGAAATTTAAAGCTAAAGCACTGCAGGAAAAAGTTTATATCGAATACGACAAAGTAAAAGCAGATACATGGGATAGACGTAATATGCGTGTTGAATTTAATCCGAATAAACTTACGCATGAAGAAATGCTTTGGTTAAAACAAAACATTATCAACTACATGGAAGATGACGGTTTTACAAGAATAGATTTAGCTTTTGATTTTGAAGATGATTTAAGTAATTATTATGCAATGACTGATAAAGCAGTTAAGAAAACTGTATTTTATGGTCGTGACGGGAAACCAGAAACAAAATATTTTGGCGTTCGTGATAGTGATAGATTTATTAGAATTTATAACAAAAAACAAGAACGTAAAGATAACGCAGATGTCGAAGTTATGTCTGATCACTTATGGCGTGTAGAAATTGAACTTAAAAGAGATATGGTGGATTACTGGAATGATTGTTTTAATGATTTACATATCTTGAAACCAGATTGGACTTCGCCAGAAAAATTAAATGAACAAGCAATGGTTTACATGTTAATTCATGAAGAAGACAAATGGGGAGAATTGAATAAAAGAACTAAATATAAATATAAAAATTTAATTAAAGAAATATCTCCAGTTGATTTAACGGAATTAATGAAATCGACTTTAAG
>OJVO01000990.1_pt1 | contig 1854 bp, 4 predicted proteins | sample 1600151 | NCBI WGS metagenome assembly OJVO01 (sample SAMN04436869, study PRJEB24849) | human gut metagenome | biome: human gut; feature: NICU; material: stool | host: Homo sapiens | place: USA: Saint Louis, MO | collected 2011-09-15
GACGCAGAATTTTAGGGCGGTGCCGAAAAGGTGTCAAGAAATATACAACGATCCCACAATTACCAGGACATCTGGCTGGGATGCTTCACCGTAAGTCTGACGAAGTCAGTATAGCTAACCCTGACGACACTGTCTGAAATTTGACCACTCAACCCGCGAGCCTTAATGTCTTCTTCCAGTACATAGACCTTAATGGAGGCATTTTGCAGACTTTCAAGGAAACGGCTTCCTTCGATTGCTGCCGTCACGCCATCCTGGAGCAATAAAAGTTCATCGTCTTTATCAATCAGACGAAGAAGAGAGGAGAAATCGGTAAGCCACGCGGAGCGATGTAGTGTGTGCAGCATGAGAGTCTCAAAACCTTAAAATGACGTCATAGTTGCCTAACTCACGGCGTAAATCTTCCGGTTCAAGCGCTGTCGCATCGATCACAAAATTACTCCCCTGCTGAAGGCCCCGCTCGCGTAATGAGGCAGCGCAGAACCAACATTGATCGATATCGTACAACCCTAACAGCTTGAAGGTCGCGATATAGTCTCGCGCCAGCACGGCATCCGGTTGCTGTCCCTGAAGGATTTGAAAGACGCCATCACCGATAAAAAACACGCCGAGGTCTTCCGTTAATGCAGAGGTCGCCAGCAATGCATCTAACCCTTCACGGCCAGATGCGCTGCCGTGCGGCACGGTAGAAAAGACAAAAGCAACACGTTTCATCAGAATTGCACCACGCGATCGCAGGTCAGGGATGCCTCAGCCAGCGATCCAAGCCCGCTGAGGTTAAAACCTGATTGTAAATTAGCTCCTGCCAGCCCCAGCCGCTTTGCCTCAGTCTCATCAACCACGCCGCGTCGCAACGCCGCTGCCACGCAAATATTCAGTGTTACACCATGCTGTTGGTTCAGCTGTTGCCAGGCCCGTACCAGATCGTATTCATCACTGGCAGGCGAAGTGAGTAGGTTGGCGTTATACACACCTTCACGATAGAAAAAGACGCTGCTTAGCTCATGCCCTTCTTTGAGTAGCGCATGAGCAAATTGCAACGCGCTGCTCGCCTGCTGCGTGCCGTACGCTGGCCCCGTCACCATGATGGCAAAACGCATTATTTATCTTGCCCCTGGAAATCGCCACTTTTGAACTGACGAATATAGAGGTAGACCGTATGTTTGGAGATGTTCAGCCGATCGGCGACCTGGTTGATGGCATCTTTAATATCGAAGATGCCTTTCTCATACAAATTCAGGACGATCTGGCGGTTCTTCGCGTTGTTGGAAACATTACGATCGGCATTCACTTCTTCGATTGTGAATTCCAGCGTCTGGGTAACCAGATCTTCCACCGAAGAAGCAAAGTTGACGGCAGAGCCCACTTCCGGGGTTTCCGGTGGGATAAAGGTATTCATTATCTGCGAGAAAGGGACATCAAGGTTCATGTTGATGCACAGCAGACCAATCACGCGATGCTCACGGTTGCGAATGGCAATCGTCACCGACTTCATCAAGACACCGCTTTTCGCACGTGTGAAGTAACACTTCGACACGCTGCTATCCGCACCCGTCATATCATGCAGCATACGCAACGCAAGGTCGGTAATCGGTGAGCCAATTTTACGGCCCGTGTGTTCACCGTTAGCAATGCGGATGGCCGAGCATTTCAAATCCTGCAAAGAGTGCAATACGATTTCACAATGGGAACCAATGAGCATCGCCAACCCGTCCACTACCGCTTCGTAGGATTTGAGGATATCGAAGTCGGTTTGATCGAAAGGACGTTGATCCAGCAAATCTAGCTCACTGGTTTCGTTGGTTAAAAGCGACCTGGACATGAAAAAAAGCACTCCTTTTCAGGAGCCTGTCG
>OJVO01001016.1_pt1 | contig 1685 bp, 2 predicted proteins | sample 1600151 | NCBI WGS metagenome assembly OJVO01 (sample SAMN04436869, study PRJEB24849) | human gut metagenome | biome: human gut; feature: NICU; material: stool | host: Homo sapiens | place: USA: Saint Louis, MO | collected 2011-09-15
TCAATTAGCCACTATTTTTTTCGTCAGAAAAAATCATAAGGGGCTTGGGGAGTATCCCCAACAAGCAGGCGACGATACCACGTTAGTGGCTAGCAAAGCCAATGCTTGCCAAACCACTTAACGACTTGATAAATTTTGCTTTATCTTATAAAGTAAAATTTAAGAAAGGCGTTATCTTTCGTAGAAAGCGTGGTGGGAATAATGAGCGAACAAAATAAATTTGTGGCTAGCGACGAAACTGTTGGGCGAAACCGTAAACCCAACCGTAAGGCGCCGAAACAAATCAGTTTTCGTGTGAGCGAATCCGAATATTTAAAGTTACAACAATCAGCTGAAACTTTAAATATGAGTGTGCCTGCATTCGTTAAGAAGAAGGCACAAGGTGCCCGATTGGTCGCACCCAAATTGGATCAAGCAACGCGACAATCGGTAGCAAAAGATTTGAGTATGTTAGGTGCAAATGCCAATCAGATTGCGAAATATTGCAACCAACATCAACACGAAGCACCGAACTACGAAGCATTAGAACGTAATATCAGCGAATTACGTGAAATGTTAGATGAGATATGGAAAACACTAAAGGAACAATGATTGTAAGTGCGGTATTATTAGTTGTTTGTTTAGCAATTGCCAGTTTTTTAATTTTCCATGAACAACAAATTTTTCCAAGTTTGATTTTTTTAGGATTAGCTTTTATTGATGGCACTAAATTTTATCTGTCTTATCAAAAATTGAAAGAACGTGATCATCATGGCGACAACTAAATTAAGTGCGACTAAATCAACGTCACGAGCGATTAATTACGCTGAAAAACGTGCAGTCGAAAAAAGTGGCTTAAATTGTGATGTCGACTATGCCAAATCGAATTTTAAAGCTGCTCGTGAGTTATATGGTAAAACCGATGGCAATCAAGGGCATGTGATTATCCAATCATTTAAACCTGGCGAAGTCACACCTGAACAATGTAACCAATTAGGATTAGCACTCGCTGAAAAACTCGCACCCAATCATCAAGTTGCTGTCTATACGCATGCAGATACAGATCATGTACACAATCATATCGTAATCAATGCAATTAACCTCGAAACAGGCAAGAAATTCAATAACAATAAACAAGCCTTACGTGATGTCAGAGATTTCAATGATGTGGTCTGTCGAGAACACGGTTTAAGCGTGCCAGAAAAGGACACAGCACGCTTACGTTATACGCAGACAGAAAAAGCGATTGCCGATCCTAACACGCAATCAACAGTGCAGTATTCATGGAAAGATGAAATCAGAGAGGCCATCGATCAATCACAAGCCACCAATATGGACGAATTCAAAGACCATTTAAACCAACATGGCATTACGATTGAACGAGTCACACCGAAAAGTATTACGTATCGACATTTAGCTGAAGATAAAAAAGTACGTGGCCGTAAACTCGGTGAAGACTACAACAAAGGGGGTATCGAAGATGGCTTTGAAAGACAAATACAACGCCAACAACAAACAGAACGAGCATCAGACACCGACGTCCAACCCAAACGACGAACTTCAAGTCGTGATGAAGAAACTGAGCGAGATACAGGCGTCACTCAATCAGATTGGGACAAATTCGCCCAAGACACAAATGAGCTTGAGCGTAGCCGACAAGCTGCAGAATCAGCAAGACTTGTTGATGAAAAGGCTCGAAGAGATCG
>OJVO01001034.1_pt1 | contig 1567 bp, 1 predicted proteins | sample 1600151 | NCBI WGS metagenome assembly OJVO01 (sample SAMN04436869, study PRJEB24849) | human gut metagenome | biome: human gut; feature: NICU; material: stool | host: Homo sapiens | place: USA: Saint Louis, MO | collected 2011-09-15
GACCACCGAGATCTACACTCTTTCCCTACACGACGCTCTTCCGATCTGCCGTACTCAACCGACGCACACGCTCAAGGCAGGGCGTTGGTGAAAGTCCCACACGTTTAGAAAGCTCGACGTTAGAAATACGCCCATCCTTTTGCAGCTCATTAAGAATGTTACGATCGATACGGTCGAGATCTTTGCCAGGGCGCTTCTTACTATCTACCATTATTATTGTCTCTCTGTATTCCTTCCCTACTCCTGCCTGACTCTACCAACATCACTGTTCAGAGTCGCTACCCATCAAAATAAACCGCAACCCAGAGGGATTTTCGGTTCGCAATGTCTGGGTTTATGGTGAGAAGACCGTTGCCTGTCGGCGGCTATCGACATCACGAATGGCATCTGTCCACACCATGCGTAGATTTCGCTAACACGGTAAACATGGTATCTACATGCATGATTATGCAGCACATACATGACACAGTTTTTTTCTTCCTTGAATGTTTTCGCAAAACAGCAGGGGATTGTCAAAGCAAAACATCGATTTTTAGTACAACATGCCAGTTATTCATTCGCAGTGATGGAAAATCGTCATTTTATCACCTTATAACTGACCGATTTTAAGTAGAAATCGTTATAGTATTACGGCTAATCACCCCGTTCATCGGTTTCTGCTATTACACATATTGTTAACAAAATCGCCATACTCTTTTTTTACGTCTGTAAATTCCCTACAATCCTGCTCATTGCCTGCCAACAACTATGGGGATCTCATGGGCGCAACCAAACACAGTAAACTTCTTATTCTGGGCTCTGGCCCTGCGGGATATACCGCTGCGGTCTACGCTGCACGCGCTAACCTGCAACCGGTACTGATTACCGGTATGGAAAAAGGTGGTCAGTTGACCACAACAACAGAAGTGGAAAACTGGCCTGGCGATCCGCACGATCTTACTGGCCCGCTACTGATGGAGCGTATGCACGAACATGCGTCCAAATTTGACACTGAAATCATTTTTGATCATATCAGCAAAGTTGATCTGCAAAACCGTCCTTTCCGTCTGACCGGCGACAGCGGTGAATACACCTGTGACGCACTGATCATCGCCACCGGCGCTTCAGCACGTTACCTGGGTCTGCCTTCAGAAGAAGCATTCAAAGGCCGTGGCGTTTCCGCCTGCGCGACCTGCGACGGTTTCTTCTACCGTAACCAAAAAGTTGCGGTGATCGGCGGCGGCAACACCGCTGTTGAAGAAGCGCTATATCTGGCGAATATCGCATCTGAAGTGCATTTGATTCACCGTCGCGACAGCTTCCGCGCGGAGAAAATTCTCATCAAACGTTTGATGGATAAAGTTGAAAACGGCAACATCGTGCTTCACACCCACCGCACGCTGGAAGAAGTGACCGGCGATCAAATGGGCGTAACCGGACTGCGTCTGCGCGATACGCAAAACACTGACAACGTAGAATCACTGGACGTTGCCGGGTTATTTGTCGCTATCGGTCACAGCCCGAATACCGCTATTTTCGACGGTCAGTTGGAACTGGAAAACGGCTACATCAAAGTTCAGTCCGGTAT